>Ga0194123_10004007_pt1 | contig 17059 bp, 18 predicted proteins | sample TA2MahsurfametaG_5_FD_155479 | JGI IMG/M metagenome (GOLD analysis project Ga0194123, IMG submission 155479) | Freshwater microbial communities from Lake Tanganyika, Tanzania - TA2015023 Mahale A surface | ecosystem: Environmental > Aquatic > Freshwater > Lake | place: Tanzania: Lake Tanganyika... | reverse complement strand
GAGTGGTTGTGGCATTGGCTATAAACTGGTGCAGGCCTATGCGCTCAAACACCGAATATCGTCTGAGTGGATCACCCAATCGCTCGAACTCGTTGCCGTGAGTATAGCCGCCGACTTCGTTCCCTTGACGGGCGAAAATCGAATTCTGGCCTATTACGGCCTCCAAAAACTCAACCAAAATCCGTGTCTAGGCCTCAAGGCGGTCATTCAACTTTCGCGGCCCAAAAGTGAACTCAGCGTGAATGATATCGTGTTTTCGATCGCGCCACGGATCAATGCAGCAGGCCGAATGGGCGATGCACGCCAAGCCGTGGAACTGCTGCTGAGCAGCGATGCATACGATGCGGATGTTCGGGCGGCTGCCATCAATACCACCAATTCTGATCGACGAGATGTGGATGCCTTGATTACCCGTGAAGCCTTAGAAATGGCCCGGTGTGCCACCAATTTTTCGGAACGCAAAACCACCGTGGTATTCGGTGCCCATTGGCATAAAGGCGTTTTGGGCATAGTAGCATCGCGTCTTGTTGAGCAATATTACCGCCCAACTGTGGTTTTTAGTCACGCCGACGGCCTGCTTACGGGCTCAGCCAGGACCGTTAATGGCTTCAATATCTATCAAGCCCTGTTGGGTTGTTCGGAGTGCATCGAACAATTCGGAGGACATGAAGCAGCGGCGGGCCTCACCATCAAAGCAGAAAATCTCGACGCTTTTTGCACCCGGTTCGAACAAGAGGTCGACCGTTTAATTCTTGAAGAACAATTGTTGCCGTCGCTCGATATCGAACGCCCGATCCGGCTGGCCCAAATCACGCCCAAATTTTTCAGAATTTTGCGTCAATTTGCCCCATTTGGACCCGAAAATCCACAACCCATTTTTGCTTCAGAAGCCGTCTTCTCCGATGGAACCGCCAAAATAGTGGGCGAAAACCACCTGCTCATGAAGGTCCAACAAGAGGACAGTCAATCCTTCACCGCCATTGCTTTTGGCTCGGCCGCACATCTCAATCGGATGGCCAAAGGACTCCCCTTCAATATGGCCTACACCATAGAAGAAAATACATTCCGGGGCCAAACTGAAATTAAGTTGATCATCAAAGATATCAAATTTCTCTGAACGACCACACCCGATATGATTCTCCGATCTGAGCATTTAGTGAAACAATACAAGCGAAGAAAAGTGGTCGACCAAGTTTCGGTATCGGTTGCTCGCGGCGAAATTGTTGGCCTACTTGGCCCCAATGGTGCCGGAAAAACCACTACTTTTTATATGATGGTAGGCCTCATACGCAGTGATACGGGGCGGGTTTTCCTCGATGAGCGCGACATCACTGACCTGCCCATGTATAAACGTGCACGTTTGGGCATCGGTTATCTTCCCCAAGAAGCCTCCGTGTTTCGGAAACTGTCTGTCGAAGACAATATTCGCGCAGTTTTGCAATTCACCCCACGCACCCCTTCCGAACAAACCGCTCGCCTCGAGGAACTGTTGGAAGAATTCGGTCTTCAGCATGTGCGCCGCACTCCGGGCGATGTCCTGTCGGGTGGAGAGCGCCGCCGAACAGAAATAGCCCGTTCACTGGCTGCCGATCCATCCTTTATATTGCTCGACGAGCCCTTTGCCGGGGTCGACCCCATTGCAGTAGAGGACATTCAAGGCATCGTTTTTCGATTGAAGCAAAAGAACATCGGCATTTTAATTACCGATCATAATGTAAACGAAACGCTGTCGATCACCGACAATGCCTATCTCCTTTATGAAGGAAAGATCCTTCGTTCGGGTTCCCCCGAAGAACTTTCAATTGATGCCGAGGTGCGGCGCCTTTATTTGGGTCAACACTTTGAATTGAAAAGAAAAATCCCCACCTGAGGCATGTCGGTTTTGAATTCGCTGATCAGCTGGTGGATGAAAAAACGCCTTCATCAGGTTGAGTTGTTTATGAAGTTCCCCATGGAGGTTCAAAACGATGTATTTCGTCATTTGCTCCATAAAGCGCGCGATACCCAATGGGGCCGTAGGTACGGCTACGCCCAAATTCAAAAAATCGAAGACTACCGTGAACGGGTGCCTGTTTCGGTCTACGAGGAGTTGTTTCCCTGGATTGAACGGATCATGAAGGGCGAACAACAGGTGCTGTGGCCATCCGAAATCAAGTGGTTCGCCAAATCAAGTGGAACCACAAATGACCGAAGTAAATTTATCCCCGTGAGTGAGGAGGCTTTCGAAGACTGTCATTTCAAAGCGGGTAAGGATATGCTGGCCATGTACTGTTCGTTGGTACCCGAAACGCAATTGTTCTCCGGTAAGGGCCTGACCATTGGGGGCAGCCATCAGATTAATTCACTCAAAGAGGGGACCTACTATGGTGATTTATCGGCTCTATTGATGCAAAATCTGCCCTTTTGGGTCGAATTCATCCGTACGCCCGAACTTTCTGTAGCACTACTCGACGATTGGGAAGTGAAAGTTGAACGCATTGCCCACGAAACCATGCAACAGGACGTCACCAACATGACCGGAGTTCCAACCTGGTTTTTGGTGTTGTTTCGTTGGATTCTGAACCAAACCGGTAAATCCCACATCGGTGAAATATGGCCCAATTTAGAGGTCTATTTCCATGGCGGCGTTGGCTTCGCTCCCTACCGTGATTCGTTCAATCAGTTGATTCCCTCCGATCGAATGAATTATATAGAGACCTACAACGCCTCCGAAGGCTTTTTTGGTTTCGCAGATCGGCTCAATAGCCAAGGAGAGATGCTCTTGCTCCTCGATTACGGCATCTATTATGAGTTTATGGATCCTTCGGATGCCGGGCAATCCCATCCAAGAACCTACACCCTCGATGAAATTGAACTCAATCGTCCATACGCGCCTGTTTTGAGTACCAACGCGGGTTTGTGGCGCTATTTGATCGGCGATACCATCCGCTTTACCCAGAAATACCCCTTCCGTTTCCACTTCGCTGGCCGTACCAAGCACTACATCAACATTGTTGGAGAAGAGGTGATCATGGAAAATGCCGAACGCGCATTGTCTGAGGCATCCTCACGCACCGGAGCCCGCGTGCGCGACTACACGGTGGCTCCGCTCTTCTTAACCGAAGCCCAATCGGGTGCGCACCAATGGCTCGTTGAATTTGAAATAGCCCCGAACGATGCACAGGATTTCATCGCAACGATCGACCAGGTCTTACGCAGCATCAATTCCGATTACGATGCCAAACGAACGGGCGATATGGCCCTTCGCGCACCGGAACTCATCTCCCTGCCCCCGGGTACGTTCTATTCTTGGCTTAAAGGAAAAGGGAAATTGGGGGGACAAAATAAAGTACCGAGGCTGAGCAACGACCGGACCCTAGCAGACGCACTCTTACATACCCGGGATCGGGCACCTGAAGGATCCTAATCCGAACCAATCAACCCTTACACCGTCCGGCATCCAATGCACCTACCGGCATCTCTTGCACCGTCTGGCATCCCTTGCACCATGCGGCATCCCTTGCAGCGTCCAGCATCCAATGCACCTACCGGCGCCTGTCCATTTCTAGAAAGGGAGAACAAACCGACGTGCCCAAAAACTCAGCGGCTGCGGTCGACCGTAAATGCGACCAAGTCTGCCAAGCTCGTTCTACATGGATTATCTGGAAATTGATGAAGTAAGCGCAACGCCTCATCACGCAATCCCATCATTCGATTTCTCGCATAATCAATGCCCCCCCAATCGTGCATGAACCGCACCACCTCCTTGGTTTTGGTCGGATTCATCTCATCACTGCGTACCAACTTCATGATCCTTCGCTTCTCACCGGAACCCGCCTTTTCCAAAGCATGTATGAGCGGCAAGGTCATTTTCTTCTCCTTCAAATCAACGCCAGAGGACTTTCCCGTGGGGTCATTACCGAAATCCAACAAATCATCCTTAATCTGGAAGGCCAATCCAACCTGCTCACCAAAAACCCGAGCCTTCTCCACCCAGTCTAGATCAGCACCTGCGGAGGCCACACCTACGGCACAACAGCCCGCCATCAGACTGGCGGTTTTATTGGAGATGATGTCGAAATACACCTCCTCGGTAATATCCAATTTCCGCGCCTTTTCCATTTGAAGTAACTCCCCCTCACTCATTTTTCGCACTGCATCGGAAACTAAGTCCAACAATTGGTGCTCCCGGTGGTGCAAGGCATGGAGCAACCCTTTGCTAAGCAAATAATCGCCTACCAGAACAGCTATTTTATTCTTCCACAACGCATTGATGCTGAAAAAACCGCGTCTTAGGTGCGCGTCATCCACGACATCGTCGTGTACCAGCGTAGCGGTGTGCAGCAATTCAACCAAGACAGCACCAACATAAGTCGATTCGCGCACCCCACCCGCGAGACCGGCGGATAAAAACACAAACAAAGGCCGTACTTGCTTTCCCTTTCTGCGAACAATGTAATGAGTTACCTTATCGAGCAGGGGAACCTTACTGCTCATGGCCTGTTTGAACCGCTCTTCAAAAGCCTCCATCTCCCGCTGCACCGGGCGCCTAATCTCGTCTAAACGGCTCATAGAAGAATTGCAGACAGGGGATGGTCAAAGGCACAAACAGCCCCATCCGACTAATTGTATACCTCTGCGCGCTTACTCGAAGAATAATTCAATTTCAGTGCATTGCACTTACGCAACTCCTGCTTCACGTCCGTAACAATCCCCATTTTAGCCTCTTTGTCGGCCTTAATGGAGGTCGTCATCAGAGGGACTTCCGCCTCAGCCCTGGCTGCACGTTCCTTTTCGATAAATTCCACCACCTGATTCGGTGATGCGAAGGCATCATTCAATTGAATTCGGGGTGCGGTACCGAATTTACCCCGGTAACTCTCGGTGGGTGAGCCAATATAAATGTAACTCACCAAAGACTTTTTCTCTAGTTTTTGAATTTCCGTTGCTTGAGGCACAACAACTTTAACCTTGAGATCTGTTTCCCTTAAGACTGTGGTTACCATGAAGAAAAACAACAACATAAACACAATGTCGGGCAGCGAAGATGTCGAAATAGCCGGTGAAGGCTTCTTTTTCTTTTGAAGTTTCATACTATTTCCTTTGAAGTTTCATACTATGCGCCTGCTACGTTTTCAGGTTCAGCCTCAGAAATAACTTGTCGGTAATAATCCTTGATTTCATTCTGCTGGCTCTCATTCAATTTATCAAATGATTTACCGAAATCACCCATCGCCTTGGCCTCCCGCAATTCATTATAAGCAGCTTTCAATTCATTGTGAACAGTGATATAGATGTTATAGGACGTGCCGCGGTCATTCTTTAGTGAAATGATGGCTTTGGTGGGACTTTCAGATAAATTGGGATCCTTACGCGGATTGTCAATAAACTCTTTGGTTCTTCTTTTTAAGTCTTTAACACTTAAAAGCTCACCATTAACCAAGAGTTGGTCGTTTGCATTCACCAATACCTTAAGGACATTTCGCTCCTTGATGCGGATGTCATTCTCAGGTTGATTTTCCTCCGGCATGGGTGGGAGACGGATAGCGATTCCCTTGTCGGTATCAATAGTGGTTGTTACCAAAAAGAAAATCAAAAGCAGAAACGCAATATCAGCCATGGATCCTGCATTCACTTCTGGTGTTCCTCGACCACGTCTCATTAGCGAATGGCGTTATATATTTCACTCACAACCGCTAATACAATCACGCCAATTCCTAGAATATAGACCATCACCATGGTAGAACCAATGAAACGTGACAGCGTTGGGGTGATTCCAAATTTTTCATAGGCAGGGAGAACTTCTCCCGTTGAGAACATATAGCCAATTGCGAAAAGCAAAATCGTTCCTACCACACCGATTAGGGCACTCTTGGCCTTAGAAAAATCGGTTGTCATCTGATAGAGTGGGAAAAGAATGGCCCCCACTGCGCTTAATCCCATCAGGACATACGACAAAATCAGTAACAGGTTTACTGTAGATTCGATATCCATATTGTATTATTTTTTAGATTGATGTTTGACAACAATATCAACAAGACCAATGCTCGAATCTTCCATATCGATCACCAAGCCGTCGACTTTAGACACGATATAGTTATAAAAAATTTGAAGGATAACCGCAACGATAAGTCCACCAACCGTCGTTAAAAGGGCAACCTTGATACCTCCAGCCACAAGCGATGGGCTGATATCTCCAGCGGCTTCAATCGCATCGAATGCCTGAATCATACCCACAACCGTTCCCATAAACCCGAGCATGGGGGCCAAGGCAATAAAAAGTGAAATCCAAACCAAGCCGCGCTCGAGTTGAGCCATTTGCACAGAACCATAAGCGGTAATTGATTTTTCTACAATTTCAACTCCTTCGTGTGCACGATCTAAACCTTGGTAGAAAATACTGGCTACGGGCCCACGGGTGTTGCGGCATAATTCTTTAGCTGCATCCACCCCTCCACTCTTCATAGCATCCTCAATCTTCGATAATAACTTCTTCGTGTTGGTGGTTGCCAAATTGAGATAAATAATTCGTTCAACAACAATGGCTAACCCAAGAATAAGGCAGAGAAGAATCGGACTCATCCATTCCCAACCGCCCTCAATAAACTTTTGTTTGATGACTTGGTGTACAGATGTTTCAGCCGCTGGGGTGGCAGCATCTTCTTCACTGGCCATAGTGTCAGCAACCGGTGCAGCGGCAGCGGCCGCATCTTGTTTGGTGGTGTCTCCAGCGGGCGCATCCTGGGCGAATGCCAAACGGCCAAATGTGCAAACTGCGATAATCAGCAAGGAAACAAAAAGTGACTTTCTTTTCATAAGTCGAGGTATTTAAGGGGTGGTTTATTGGGTTAAGATATGATTCAAAGAACACGCTTCAATGTGCGGTTGGAGGTGGCGGAGAGGGCGGGATTCGAACCCGCGATACCCTTTCGAATATACACACTTTCCAGGCGTGCTCCTTCAACCACTCGGACACCTCTCCGGATCCACAAATCAGCGTGCTAATATAGATAAAAAAGAGTCATCATTAAGTTAAGAAAAAAGTAGAGAAAAATGTGGGGTTAGATCTCGGTTAACTCCCCTTTTAAGTCCTTGCTGATGAAATGCTCCAATTCAAAACCCGCGTAACCGTTGCCCAGAAGCCACATAATCTTGGTAATGGCCGCCTCGAAGGTCATATCGCGACCGCTCACGACACCCATTTCGCGCAAGGCGGTAGCGGAATGGTAGCGTCCCATGTCGACATATCCCCCGCGGCATTGGGTGACCGACACTACGGTACGCCCACTTTTTATGTACTGTCTTAAGGCGTCGAGCAGCCAACCATGCGTGGGGGCATTGCCCATTCCGAACGTCTCCATCAGCAACACCCTGTTGTCTGCCGATTCCAAAAGCGGCACCACCACCGACTTTGACATACCTGGAAACAACCGAATGCCTGCAACACCCGAATTCAGTCCCGTTCGCAGTTTAAAGCTCGGGCCATCGACCGGGCGAATAAACCGATCCTGAAATCGAATGGCAGTGCCCACCTCCGCTAATGCGGGATAATTGGGCGACTGAAAAGCCTGAAATTTGTCGGAGTCGAATTTAGAGGCGCGATTGCCGCGGAACAATCGGTAATCAAAATAGATACAAACCTCGGGTAAACGGGCTTGACCATTTGCATCCGTGGCCCCCGCCAATTCTATGGCTGTTGTCAGATTTTCGCGCGCATCCGTACGCGGATAGCCCAAAGGAAGCTGCGAACCCGTTAGAATCACCGGCTTTGCCAGTGCATCGAGCATATAACTTAAAGCGCTCGCGGTATATGCCATGGTATCCGTACCGTGCAAGACCACAAAGCCGTCATAATTGTTGTAGTGCTCCCCAATGGAATGTGCGATGCTTTGCCAATGGTGGGGCTCGACTTGGGATGAATCGATGGGATGAATCGGCGTAATCGCATCCAAATGATACCCCAGAGCCCTCAGTTCGGGCAACTGATGCGCTACATCATCCAAAGCGAAAGAAACAAGTGCGCCCGATTGTTCATCCCGAACCATGCCCAGCGTACCTCCGGTGTAAATCAGCAAAACACGTCTACGCATCAAAAAACAAATTTTGGGCGTTTCGCGTGCATATTTCCGCTGCTTCATCGGTCGAAATGGACCAACACTCTGCCACCACGCGGGCAACCTCGATGATGCGTGCGCTTTCATTGCGCTGTCCGCGGAAGGGGAAGGGACTCAAATACGGACTATCTGTTTCCAACACAACCCGACTTCGATCGACTTGCTGAACCACGGATCGCAACTTATCTGCGTTTTTGTAGGTCACAACCCCGCCGATTCCCAGATACATCCCCCGATCGATGATGCGCTTCGCCTCTTCTAATGAACCGGAGAAACAATGGAATACGCCGGGTAGCGTGCGGTTGCCTAACGCTTCCAAAATGACATGGGTGCTTTCGCGGGAATGGATCACAACAGGAAGGGACCTGCGCTGAGCCTGTTCCACTTGCCATAAAAATGCCGCCTTCTGCTGGTCTAGATTGTCTTTACGCCAATATAGGTCGATCCCGATCTCGCCAATCGCTGCATATTTTCGTCGATCCAACCAAGAAAACAAATCCACTACAACCGCTTGCCAATCGTCGCCCACTGAACAAGGGTGCAGGCCCATCATCGATCGAACCACTTCGGGGTATGCATCCTCCAGGGCATGCATTCCATCCACACTTTCCAAATCCACATTCGGCAAAAGCATCATACGCACCCCCGAATCATGAGCCCGCTGCATCATCGCATCGCGATCGTCATCGAATTGCGAGCTATAAAGATGGGTATGTGTATCGGTTAGAACCACGTCGGCAAATAAGAGCCTGCGCGATGAAAACAGGGAGCAGGGCGATGAAAAAAAGGAGCAGGGCGATGAAAAAACGATCCGCCTTGGAAACGATTAATTGCGCCGCGACAACAGCAAACTGGCGTAGTAAAGTAAGGTAGCGAGCGAACTCAGCGCTGCAATGACATAGGTCATGGCGGCCCAATGGAGGGCATCTTTGGCCATAGAATGCTGACGGGATGTGGTGATGTTGTTGCGGTCGAGCCAGGCCAATGCCCGTCGGCTGGCATCAAATTCAACGGGTAGGGTCACAAAAGTGAAGACGGTGGTGAGTGCGAATAGGGCAACCCCCAACATCAGCAACTGAGGGAAAATGTGCAGCGTAAAAACCCCACCCATGAGTATCCAAGGCATGACTCGACTGGTTGCACTCAAGGTGGGGACCATTTTGGACCTGAATTGCAGCCATGAATATGCATCCGCATGCTGTACGGCATGCCCTACCTCATGGGCTGCGACGGCGGCAGCGGCGACTGAGTTGCCGTAATATACCTCCCGACTCAGATTCACGGTGCGGTCCATGGGGTTGTAGTGGTCGGTCAATTGCCCTTCCGTGGAAATGATCTGAACATCGCGGATTTGGTGGTCGCGCAACATCCGTTCAGCAATTTCGCGACCCGACATGCCTCCGTCGAGCGGGGTAGCGGTGTACTTGCTGAAACGGTTCTTGAAACGGGCACTGACGATCCAACTGGCGATCATCATGAGAATCATCAAAACATATTCTATGGGTATCAATTCTATGGGTATCATTTAGCTATTATTTAAAATTGAACATTAAACGCGGAATACGCCTGAAAAGTTCCTTGCCAGCGAAAGGCTACCAAATCCGGCCAAACGCTTTCAAATCCAGCGAAGCGCTACCAGATTTTCTCGATAAGGTCGTCTGCCGTAATCCCTTCTGCTTCCGCTTTGTAGTTGAGAACCATCCGGTGGCGAAGAATGTTCTTTGCTACAGCACGAACGTCCTCAATGTCGGGGGCATATTTGCGGTTGAGGGCGGCGTGGCATTTGGCTCCGATGGCCAGGTATTGTGAGGCCCTTGGACCGGCACCCCAACTCACCAAGCGATTGGTTTCGTCGCCTGCAAACGATCCGCCGGGCCGTGTTTTGTGGGCGAGTTTCACCGCATAGTTCAACACCGTATCGCTGATCGGAATGCGGCGAACCAACTGCTGAAAGTAGAGAATTTCATCGGCCCCCATGACCTTGTTGGCCGAGGGCAAGCGATCGGTAGTGGTATGCCTCACCACCTCTAACTCGTCCTCAAATTTGGGGTATCCGAGTTGTACATGAAACATGAAACGGTCGAGCTGAGCCTCAGGCAAGGGATAAGTTCCTTCCTGCTCGATGGGGTTTTGCGTGGCCAACACAAAAAATGGAGCAGGCAAAGTGTAGTACTTTCCGGAAACGGTAACCTGCTTTTCCTGCATGGCCTCCAACAACGCACTCTGCGTTTTGGGTGGGGTTCTGTTGATCTCGTCGGCCAACACCACATGGGCAAAGAGCGGGCCGGGAACAAACTTGAACTGGCGCTGGTCGTCGAGCACCTCTGAACCCGTGATATCGCCCGGCATCAGGTCGGGGGTAAACTGAACGCGACTGAAACTCAAATCGAGCACCTGCCCAATGGTGTGCACCAAAAGGGTTTTTGCTAGACCCGGCACACCCACAAGCAAGCAGTGTCCGTTGCTGAAAATAGAAATGAATACCGATTCCACGACCTGGTCTTGGCCGATCACCACCCGAAACACTTCATTGCGGCATTGCTGATAGCGCTCATACAAGGCGTCGACGGCTTCTTTATCAGAAGAAAAACTTAGAGACATAGGGCTTTAGAATTGGAGGGCAAAAGTACGAATATGTTTGGCTCAGGTCGGCGAATTATCCTTCATGGCTGAGAAAGCGGGCATCCTGAACCACGAGGTCTTCGGTCAGTGTATATACCCGAGGAACAGCCGTGGGGATCTCAAACTGCAGAATTTCAGCCGGACTCATTCCTTCGAGTTGCATGACAAGGGCCCGTAGGCTGTTGCCATGTGCCGCCACCAGCACGTTTTTTCCTGCGCGCAGAAGCGGAAAAATCTCCTGATTCACATACGGAATGACCCGCGCTGCTGTGTCTTTCAGGCTCTCCCCATCTGGAGGAGCCACATCATAACTGCGGCGCCAAATCAGTACCTGTTCATCGCCGTAGCGCTCGGCTGTTTCGGCCTTATTTAGACCCTGAAGCATCCCATACATCCGCTCATTGAGCGCTTCGTTGGCGATAATGGGAAGTTCCTCATTCCCCATCACGCGAAGCATGATGCGCAAGGTATTCTGCGCCCGCTGAAGCGCACTGGTGAATGCCAGGTCGAAATGGTAGGTGGCCAACATCCCCCCGGCACGTGCGGCTTCTTCTTCACCTTGAGCCGATAAGGGCACATCGACCCAACCCGTAAAGCGATTCTCGAGATTCCATTGAGATTGTCCGTGTCGGACCAAAACCAGCGTAGGCATAATACAATAAGTTTAAATAAACAGCAATCGAGTGATTCGGTGGCGACCGCTGACACCCGCGCAAGCATTCAATTGCTCGATGATGTTGGCCTGATTGAGGTGCAGCTCCGACCTGAGTGCCGCATCGCCGATTCGTACCATGAGTTTTTGTCCACTCACCAAGAATGATTCCGTGCGCGAAGCCACAGACTCACCCATTAGCCCATCCCAACAGCTGCGCATGCGCACCTCATCGAGGGGTGCTCTCAACTTATAGGCCTCAACTAAGTCGCCTAATACCTTGGCTAGACTGCTCGCATCGCCCCCCCTGATCCTCATCCGATGTGTCGTTCTGCATGATAGGACGAGCGAACGAGCGGTCCGCTCTCCACAAAATCAAATCCCCGGTCATATCCCATCTGCTTATATTCCGCGAAAAGATCGGGGTGTACGTATTCCGCCACTTCCAGGTGACGAGCAGTCGGCTGCAGGTATTGGCCGATGGTGACGACATGAACCTGGGATTCGGTGAGGTCGTCGAGCAAGCGAGCAACGTCGTCGCGGGTTTCACCCAAACCCACCATAAAGCCGGTTTTGGTGCGGAGTCCAGCCGCACTGATGCGCGACAACTGTTCTAAGCTCCGTTTGTATCGGGCCTGTGGACGAACCAATCTATACAGCGGCTCGACCGTTTCCATATTGTGTGAAACCACCTCCGGGCGCTCTGAAATCATCAGGTCCAGAGCATCCCAATTGGCTTTCACATCGGGGATCAGCGTCTCTAGTGTGGTGCTGGGTGATGCTTTTCTTATTTCGCGCACGGTGGCGGCCCAAACGGTTGCCCCACGGTCTTGAAGTTCGTCGCGGTTAACCGAAGTGAGCACCGCATGCTTCACCCCCATTAAACGAATCGCTTCTGCTACCCGGTAGGGCTCATCGAGATCAAGTTCCGATGGACGACCTGTGGCAACCGCGCAAAACGAACATCCACGCGTGCAAATATTGCCCAAAATCATAAAGGTGGCTGTTCCGGCCCCCCAACATTCGCCCATGTTCGGACAATTTCCACTTTCGCAAATGGTGTGCAATTTATACTGATCGACCAGTCCCCGCACTTTACGAAAGGCCTCACCTGATGGAAGCTTCACACGAAGCCAATCTGGCTTTTTGCGCCGCTCGGAGCGGATGTCGAGAACCAAATGATCGTCCATCTTGCAAAAATACGCTTCAATCGATCAAGGTGGAAAAATATATACCTACCATTTGTTGCCGAGATGCACTGCAACATAGAGGGAAGGATACACCATTGGATTTTTTAGGCTTCCTGGAATACCTGGAATATTCTCGGCCATAACGGATGGTCTAAAAGGGAGAAAATCGATCGATATCCCAGCTTCCAACACCCTAAGCTCTTCTGCCGAGGCACCCCATTCAAAGAGCAAACCCACGCGCCCGTAAACACCTGCTTGAAGGCTCATTTCATCGAGTCCTTCCTGAAAGCGGGAACGACCATAAATATTGCTTTGTCCGTGCCGTTTGGGGTCGTAGCGCTCCGATCGCACCGTTACATATTGGGGATCTGCTGGATCGATGGGATATAATACATCGAGGTAAACAGGCTTCAAAAATGCCATTGATAATCCACCGCCATAACGCCAACGCCACTCAACCCCATTTTTGGGGCCCTTTTCAAAGAGCAGTCGTTCCCGGCTGTATCCGCCGCGCAAAAGAATTAACTCGTTGAGCTTCCCAAATACAAATGGCCTCGGATTGATGAATTGTTCGTTGGTAATGCGCACCTCCTTCGGGTGCTTGAGCCGCCACAATTCTACTTCCCAAGCTCTATCTTCCCTGCTGTTGGCGCTTCGTCCGAATCGACCATTCACAAACCATCCTAGGTTGTGGACGCCACCGCCAAGGGTGTAGTAGCGAAAATAATTGATATCACCCCGTCCGCTGGAGGCCACAGCCGGGTTAATTGAAGGCGGCAAAGTCTGAGCGTGAAGGTCAAATAATGAAATACTTGGTACAACAAATATCCCTAAAGCAAAAAGGAACTGACTCAGCGCCCGGACTATACTTTTATTCAGAAGGGGGGGGGCTAAATTCATAAATGGGTGAAGCGCGTTCGCACTAACAAATATAAGGAACATACAGTGCTTTAAAATGTTGTGCGGGCAAACAAAAATGGTATTTTGGCTGACTCAATTTGGCTGACTCAATCCCCTCGATCAAAATGAAAATTTTAAAAACACTTCAGAATTTGGACCGTCTTAAAAGGAACCGACGATGACACAAATGGAGGTAAATTACTTGGGTGCGCTGCGCTGTTTGGCACGGCACACCAGCTCGGACGCAGAATTGATGACCGACGCGCCACGCGACAACCACGGCTTGGGCTCAGCTTTCTCCCCAACCGATTTATTGGCTACCGCCCTGTTGACCTGTATGCAAACCGTAATGGGCATTACTGCACGTGCGCGTGGATGGAATCTTGATGGGATGAGCGGATCGGTTCGAAAGGAAATGACGAACGATGGACCCCGAAGGATAGCTCAGTTGACGGTTGACTTGCATATCCCCGGAGCATGGTCGCCCCGAGACCGCGCGATCCTTGAACAAGCCGCATGCAGTTGCCCGGTTGCTAAAAGCCTATCCCCGGAAATCGAGCAGAGGGTTTTCTTCAACTACGGTCAGAAGACTCTGTAGGGGCCGGGCTGTTTTCACCATAAGCCGGGCATGACCGATGGCACGAAGAGGCAAAAAGTGCGAGCGCCAAAAGTGATAAAAGGAAAAAGGACTTTTTCATAGTTCGATATTCGTGAACGAAAGACCGAAAAAAAAGCGAGATTACCAAACCTTTACCCATATGATTGATCCCGTAAAATTGGTAGATCTCTTGCACAGCGCGTCTTTGCGCGATTTTCTTCAGACGGAGGCACTTCTTGATGAACGAGGCCGCATCTCACGGGCTCAAAAGGCATTTGGACCGCTGGCCTCATTCGCTTTAGAGCAACTGCATGTTCAACGAAAGGCCGTTATTAAAGCGCCTGACCTTTATCGAAACGGGTGGCTGTTCACCCAGCGCAGCCTCGAACAATGTACATCTGAGGCTGTAGCCGGGGTGAAGTCGAACTGGCTGCAAGGAAGCAGCTTCACAGACCTCACAACAGGGGCCGGGGTAGATGCCTTCTTTGCATCACGTTCGGGTATTCCGCTCTCATTGGCCGAACATGATCCTTTGCTCAGGGCGATGCTTGCTTACAATTTTAGAGGGACAGGGAACCTGCTGAACATGGAAGAGGATGGGATGTCCTATTTAAAGTCCATCTCAGAATCCGCCCCAATGAGCGGTGTGCATGCTCCCCTGATAAAAACTAAGACGATCAATTCGAGCAATCCCATCGATCGCCACCCCTTCGGATCGGTGGTCTACCTTGATCCCGATCGACGACCCGGCGGGAGGCGCACCTTCTCTTGGCAAGATTCCATTCCAAATATTATAGCGATCATGCCCCGATTGTGCGAATCATTCGATAGTGTTTGGGTGAAGTCATCGCCGATGACCGATCCCACCGCGAGTATGCGTGCATGGAATGGCCACACCACGGATGTATTCGCTATTTGTTGGCAAGGTGAACTGAAAGAAATTCTGTTTAGAGTACAGAAAGGGACGCCCGGTGATTGTCGACTGCATGCGGTTTACATTCATGGGCATGACCCTTATGATTCGAATGAAGCCATAAAAGGCCAAAATACAGGCCCAATGGTGCAGGATATTGAACCTCCCCCTTTTCATATCTACTCCCGGAGCTTGTCTGAGGCGAAAACCGTACACAGCAACGCTTCCCAAGTCGGACCGGGTGATCTCCTTTTCGAGCCCCATGCAGGGCTCAACCGATTGAATTTGTCGGTAGAATTTGCTCTAGAATTGGGATATTCCCAACTCGCACCCCATGTGCCTTATTTTTTGATGGGCTCCAATCTATCCGCCCTGCGAACGGATCACATGCCTGGCCGGATCTTGAGTATTCGCGATGTACTCAACTACCAACCCAAGACCTTGGTAGCCCAATTGAAGTCGATGGGCGTTCACCGCGCCATGTTGGCCAGTAAATGCTTTTACCTCAATGTGGCTCAGCTGAGGTCGACCCTCAAAATTCCGGATGGCGAGGACGCCTACCTGATTTTTACCACTTTATCCGGCAATAGGGCCGTTTGTATTGTGGCCGATCTGTTGTAAGGCTTCCCTCGAATGATACGCCCTTTATAGCCTTTGGATGCCCTTCCGCAGGTGCTTATGGGCTAACAAAGTTGATGCCCAATTGGAAGTAGGGGGTATTCCCCAGGCTGTTGATCTGAGCAAACGGTTGATCGCCGAAAAATCCCCTAAAAAATTCCTTGCCACCGGGTAGTTCATCCGCATCGAAGCTGTAGTCGAGACGAATCCCTGCCTGGGCGTGCATCCACCAATACCCTTTTAATTGGCGAAGGTATTCGAGGCGTGGGCGCAGTTCACCTCTACGGATTTCGAAGCTGCTGCCATTGGGTCCTCGCGATGAAAGCCGCTCGATGCGGTAGCTTTGTCCTTCCAGCTCAAATCCTCCCAAAAGCATGCTGTTTCGATCGATGTTGTAGCGTATGGAGGCCCGGGCCGGCAGGAGCGATTCAAAACCCCAGCGCCGATTGGGTGCCGTCCAATTGAGCATATAAATCGGCAAGTAGTTCAATGCGCCCACCCGGTAAGTACGCACAAGGCCCACGCCCCATTGCTTTCGCTCGTGGGGTCGCTTTCCCCAAATGACCGCTGCAGAAGTGCGCACAACAGGCTGCAGTTCGATTCCAAAATCCCCACTCATGTCGACTGAGGCCTGAACGAGGAGAAACTGCTCCGCATTGAGCGGCTTATAGATGGTCGTGTTCAACCCAGCCGTGCGCAAACCTCCTTCCTTGAGTGCAGTGGCCACTTTATTCTGTTCCGGAGCAGCGGTATCATTCACGATAGGATCCTCCAATTGGTAGCGACTTTCCCAGTAATTGCCGCCCAATTGCCATACCAGGTTGTTGCGGGATATTACAGGTATGCTGGCATTGAATCGGAGCCCCCCCGTCGACTTCACCCTTTCGCTGCGCCCGTATTGGGGGATACTGTCGTCGGCAAATTTTCCCCAATCCGACAAATTCATATCATAACCCAACTGATGATCATAGGCGAGGCTGATGAATCTCTGGGGCGACGTGCCCACAATCCGTGCACTGGCGTAGCTTTTGCTGCTGCCACCACCGGCCAATGCTGCCGAACCGTAGTCTTCCTCGTCATCGACCCGGCTGCTGTCGGTGCTTTGTGCCTTGGCTTGTAGGCCTACAAAAAACAGTAAAAGCGCAACAAATAACTGCCGAAAGAAAAATAACCGCATACTATTTCTTTACTGTGACCCGCTGCCAAACATCAGTCCTGCCGAAGGTTTTCACCCCAACATAGCCTCGGATGTCGAGGGTATTTTCATCACGCGCCTTAATGACGCACGAATAGGTATTTCCATTTTCCGGGTCATAGATCGTGCCATTGCCCCATTCTTTTTTACCCGAATAGGTGAAATCCTTGAGTAGGCGGTAGCCTTTGAGGGGAACCTGGCGCATCGACTCATCGGGGTTGTTGCGATCGACTTTGGGTTGACCCGTATTGGGATCATTGGGCTCACGCAACCATACA
>Ga0194123_10004005_pt1 | contig 17063 bp, 17 predicted proteins | sample TA2MahsurfametaG_5_FD_155479 | JGI IMG/M metagenome (GOLD analysis project Ga0194123, IMG submission 155479) | Freshwater microbial communities from Lake Tanganyika, Tanzania - TA2015023 Mahale A surface | ecosystem: Environmental > Aquatic > Freshwater > Lake | place: Tanzania: Lake Tanganyika... | reverse complement strand
AGACCTTCCACCGGGCGAAGTTTCATTGTGTTCTGCAGAGAAACTCAGTGCATCATGCGGTAAATTTCCATACTGATAATAAAAATTAACATAGCGATCTCTTCCATCTGGATTTAAACAAGGATCTATGATCACAAGAACATTTTTTAAGTATTCCTTTTTATCTGTAACTAATCTGTATGCCGTCTCAATCGCAGCCTCTGTTCCGGAGCTTTCATTGCCGTGTACGTTATAACTCAACCACACGATAGATAAATTTTCCTTGTCTAAAAGCGCATGATTCTTCTTAATTTCTTCAAGATTTTTTATTGTTTCCTCAGCGCCAATAAAAACGGTGAGTAATTCTCTTCCCTCATAAGTCTTCCCATAGGAAACCGTTTTCACCTCATTAGGGAAATTATTTTGCAATGCCTGAAAATAAGCAACAACGCGATCATGTCTCGTAAAATTTGTCCCAACCGTATAACCTAAGAACTTTTCTGGGCTGAATTGACTAAAGCTCAAACCACACGAACAAAACAGAAACAGAAGGAAAATTGTAGTTTTTTTCATAAGTATTAAATTTAGAAAACCAATTTATTCGGTTTTGCTATGCAATGGTTACAAAATTAAACTTTTATCAGGGGTATTCAAAACACAAAAAAATAAATACGATACTAACACGTTAAAAATTTAATTTTACATCTATGAAACTTTCCATTTTTCTAGTGTTTATGCTTACCTCTACGTTTTCAGTGATGGCACAACTAGTAAAAGTCAACGGAAAGTGTTTCTCTAAAAACAATAAGGCCCTCCCCGGTGTGATTGTTGAGGTGGACTTGTACCCGAGAAATACGTTTATGAGCGATTCTTCAGGGTTATATTCATTTTATGCCAATCTAGGGGACACCTTAAAAATTAGGTACCGATACGATAGCAAGAGTATTCGCCTGGAGGTATTGATAAATCAAAACTCTTTACAAACAATAGAAACCGTAAAGTTTGATGTTCTCAGTGCAGGGCAGATTACCCTGAGAGAAGATAAGAGGGACCCTTTTGAGATTGAATATCTGAAGCCATTGGACTATCGCAAAATCACGGGGTCAGTAGAAAAAAGTCTTGTTTACAGCACCCCTGCAACAAGCAACAATGAGCTTACGTCAAATTACAATGTTCGTGGTGGAAATTACGATGAAAACTTGGTTTACGTGAATGGCTTTCAAATCTACCGACCATTTCTCACCCGAAGTGGCCAACAAGAAGGTATGAGCTTCATTCACAATTCCTTGGTACAATCGCTTCAATTTTCAGCTGGTGGATTCCAAGCCAATTATGGCGATCGATTAAGTTCTGTTTTAGACATTACTTACAAATCTCCTGACAGTCTTGAAGGAGGTGGAATCGTCTCACTTCTCGGTGTAGAGGGTTATGCGGGTCAACGTGTAAATCACCGCTTTAATTATTTGGTAGGGTCTCGCTATAGGTCGAATGGTTATTTTTTAAATTCATTGCCCACCAAAGGAGCATATAATCCGGTTTTTATCGACGCCCAATTTCTTGGCACCTTTACACTGAATGAAAAAACAGATTTAGTTCTTTTGGGCCACTACTCGTCGAATAACTTTAGGTTTAGTCCAGAAACTCAAAAAACAGATTTCGGTGTTGCAAATGAAGCATACAGGTTTGTGATTTATTTTGAGGGGCAAGAACAAACATCATTCGAGACAAGCATGGGTGGTCTCGCCTTGAAATATAAACCATCAAGGCAAATGAATTTAGATTTTTACACAACAATTTTTCACTCTGATGAAAAGGAATATTTTGATATCCTTGGGCAATATTATATCAACCAATTAGAAACTGATCCATCAAAAGAAGAGTTTGGTGATTCGATAGCTGTTCTGGGAGTTGGTTCTTTTTTGAATCACGGTAGAAATCGATTAAAAGCAAACATTGCAAATATTTATCATGAAGGAGAATTTCGTTTTAAACCAAGAAAAACAGGCAACACCTTAGGTCAGCATCAGGTAAAATGGGGAATAAACTTTCAACTTGACCAATTTTCTGATACATTGAGTGAATGGAAATTACTTGACTCTGCGGGCTACAGTTTACCGCAAGGATCACCAAATGAGGTTGAATTATTTGAGACCGTAAAAAACCGAGCAAACTTAAAAGGCTCTCGAACTACGGCATTTGTTCAATGGAATTTTATCCATTCCTTAATCAAAAAAGATTTCGCTGTTTTCGTGCCCTACAGAAAATTCGATAAGGGTAAAAAAGAAAAACAATTTTGGAAAGACACTCTTGAGGAATCGGCATCTAGATGGGCAATTTCTCTTGGTTCTCGCGCCGGATTTACCTCTTTAAATGAGGAATTCTTTCTAACTCCACGCGTGTCCATTCAGTATTTCCCGAGGAATTATATGATTCAAAATGATAAATTGATTCGCAGACAAGTAGTTTACCGATTTTGCTCGGGTTTGTATTATCAGCCGCCTTTATATCGAGAATACCGCGATTTTTTCGGGAACTTACAGCTCAAGGTACAGTCTCAAAAATCCATACATGCCATTTTAGGAACAGATTACTTTTTTCATTTGTGGGGAAGGAATACACCGTTTAAATTTAGTTCGGAGATTTACTACAAATACTTATGGAACATTAATCCTTACGAAATTGATAATGTACGGACGCGATATTACGCTACCAACAATGCCCGCGGTTATGCCTATGGGTTAGACGCAAATATTAACGGAGAGTTTGTTTCAGGTATTGAATCATTTTTTAAAATTGGGCTCATGTCCGTTAGAGAGGATATTTCCGGTGACAACTACAAGGCATATTACAACCAGGCAGGGGAACGTATTATTTTCGGATATAGCGAGGATCAAGAAATAGTTGATTCAGCGATCATTGAGCCAGGGTTTATTCCCAGACCTACTGATCAATTACTGACCATTGGAACTTTAATACAGGATCAAATGCCCGGATTGGAGCAGTTTTCTGTGCAGATGGGATTACAATACGGGTCTCGATTACCCTATGGCCCTCCCGATCGCGAGCGATACAAGGATACCCTGAGGATGAAGTCTTATTTTAGAGTCGATATCGGATTTTCATACAATTTACTGGGAAAGCAGACAAAAAAGTCCACACATAAATGGATCAGTAGATTTGAGTCTGCCGAGGTGAGCTTGGAAATTTTCAATTTGCTCGGAATTAGAAATGTACTATCGAAACAATGGATTCAGGATGTGAACGGTACTTTTTTCTCAGTGCCAAATTATATGACCAACCGGCGCGTCAATTTAAAACTGTTAGTGCAATTTTAGTAGGCTGGCGTAAATAAAAACTTGTTGGGCGAAACTAACTTGGTTTTTACGGCATACATCACAATACCCGCTGTATTTTTAACACCTAATTTTCCCATGATATTTTTACGATGTGTATTTACTGTATGCTTGCTCAAAAACAATTGTTCAGCAATCTGTTCATTGGTTAAACCTTCCGCAATAAGAATAATGATTTCATTTTCACGATCAGAGAGGACAACTGCTCCGCAGGTGAAAGAACCGACGTCTAAATCATCTACATCGATGTTTGCTTTTTGAATTTTTTCAAGAATTTGCCCGCAAAAAAATTTATTACCCCTACTCGTTTCTTTAACGGCATCTTGAATTTCAACCAGATCACAATCTTTTTTTATATAGCTAGTAACTCCTGAACGAAGGGCATCCACCAATACCTGTGCGCTCTGTTCGTCCGTTATGGCGAGCACTTTAAGTGCCTTGTTAATTTTTAATAGCTGAGGTATCACATCAATCGAAAATCCCTCAGAGGTATAATCAATCAATACAATATTTGGTTCAAATGACTTCACTTGCTCCAATAATTCTTGACAATTTTGAGCTTCGCCAACAATTACGGTGTGTGGCTCACTCGTTAAAATTGCTCGTAATCCCATACGAATCAAATCGTTACTATCTGCTAACAAAAGTTTCATATTATTTAGACTCATTTTAAACAAGCAAAGATACCACAATTGGCTAATGATTGTCAAAAAAAATCAATTTTCAGGGCATTTTAATTGATGTATCTTTGTGCAGTGATTACTCTAGTTGGCAATGATTTATTGAAGGTATTAAATTTTTTAAGAGCTGGCGAACTTGTTGCCATTCCTACAGAGACTGTTTATGGGTTAGCTGCGGATTGTATGAATGACCGTGCAGTGCAAAAAATTTTTGAAGTAAAACAACGGCCAACCACAAACCCCCTGATTTTACATGTAGAGTCCATAGAACGGATTTACCCTTTGGTAAATGAATTTCCGGATACGTTCAAGCAACTGGCAAAAGTTTTTTGCCCAGGCCCTCTTACCTTTTTAATTAAAAAGTCCTCACTAGTCAGCGAATATATTACAGCTGGTAATGAACGTGTAGCCATTCGCATTCCAAAGCATCCACTTACACTTAAATTAATTGCGGCACTAGACGCTCCTATAGCTGCACCAAGTGCCAACTTATATGGAAAACTGAGTCCTACTGAAGCAAAACACGTAAAGAACCAACTAGATGGCAAAATCCCTTATATTTTGGATGGAGGTGAATGCCAAAGAGGAATCGAGTCAACGATAATTGGACTTGAGAAAAATGAAGTTGTGATATACAGATTAGGCAGTATTACCCCGGAAGACTTGGCTCAGCAGCTTGGTTACATGCCTGGATTGAAAGTTCACAGCAACGATATTCCGGTGGCAAGTGGTATGGTAAAATATCACTATGCGCCGATTACTACGTGTAGTTTCTTTGACCCAATGAAACCTTGCGATGAATCTGCCGGATATATTTTTCTTTCAAAAAATCTTCTTTCATCTTCCTCAATAAACATAAGAATTTTAAGCCCTACAGAAAACCTTGATGAAGCAGCTAAAAACCTCTATTCCACACTGCACGACGTGGATAACGGAGGCTTTTCACATATTTACATCGAAAAGGTGCCAGATGTTGGAATAGGAATGGCTATTAATGATAGGATCGGTCGGGCAGTTGCCAAATTTCATTTTTGAATAAACTGTTAAACCGTCATAATATCTTTTTCCTTGAATTCGAGTAGATCGTCGATTTTTTTAATGTAGGTATTCGTTATTTTTTGAATTTCTTCCTCTGCATTTTTTTCCATATCCTCGGATAATCCCTCTTTCTTCAAATCCCTTATCATATCCAATGCATCCTTTCTGTGATTGCGCACACCCACTTTCGCATTTTCTGCTTCAGCCTTTGCCCTCTTGACCAAATCTCTACGTCTTTCTTCGGTGAGGGGTGGAACCGCTATAAGCAGTTGTTCTCCGTTATTTTGAGGATTTAATCCAAGGTTAGCATTTGTAATTCCTCTTGCAATATCATTCAAGATTGCTTTTTCCCAGGGCTGAACGACGATAGTCCTGGCATCCATTGTATTAACATTCGCCAACTGTTGCAACGGGGTCAAGGCACCATAATATTCGATCATAACACCCTGTAGCATGGCAGGGGAAGCTTTGCCTGCCCTTATCTTAATGAGTTCAGTTTCTAAATGGTCCAAGGTTTTTTGATTTGAACCTCTGAACTCGTCATAAATAAAATTTAATTCTTCAGTCATTGTTAAAATTAATTACAAACAATGGTGCCAACAGACTTTCCTTCTAACAGCTGTTTCAAGTTACCTGGAGTATCCATATCAAAAACAATTATAGGTAAATTATTTTCCTTACAAAGGGTAAATGCTGTAAGGTCCATTACGTTTAAACCCTTGGCATACACCTCATCAAAAGTTATGGTCGAATATTTTGTTGCAGATTTGTCTTTCTCTGGATCAGCACTGTAAATCCCATCCACACGGGTTCCTTTTAGAATGACATCAGCATTGATTTCAATTGCACGTAAAGAGGCCGCTGAATCCGTTGTGAAAAAAGGATTGCCCGTACCTGCCCCAAAAATAACAACTCGCCTCTTTTCAAGGTGACGAACTGCTCTCCTACGTATAAAAGGCTCAGCAATTTCTTTCATTTCGATTGCAGATAATAATCGGTGCTTATGCCTGCAGATTCCAATGCCGCTTGCAATGCCATTGAGTTTATCATGGTTGCCAGCATTCCCATGTAGTCGCCATGTGTTCTATCCATTCCTCCCTGCTCAGCTTGAACCCCTCTAAAAATATTACCTCCACCAATTACAATGGCAACTTCAACTCCCATATTATAAACCTCTTTAATTTGATCGGCATATTGAGTCAATCGCTGATTATCAATACCGAATTGTCTAGACCCCATCAAGGATTCGCCACTTAACTTTAATAATATTCGATTGTATTTCATAAGTTTATAATGACAAATTTAACTTCTTTATTGATTTAGGAATAAAAAAAAAGCTATCGAGTGATAGCTTTTTAAATTCATTTTGATTAACTCAATGAAAATCTCTTGAATTCCGTAACTGTAAGTCCTTTTTCAGAGTTGGTTAAAAATTGTCCTACCGTTAACTTATTATCACTGATAAATTGCTGACTAAGGAGGGTATTCTCTTGGAAAAATTTATTTAATCGTCCTTGAGCAATTTTCTCTGCCATTTCAGTGGGCTTACCTTCCTGAATGGCAAGGTCTTTACCTACCTCCAATTCTCGCTCGATCGTTTTAGCATCAACCCCTTCTTTCGTTATTGCAATAGGATCCATTGCTGCTACCTGCATAGCTACTTGGCGCCCTGCCTCTTTTACTGCATCAGAATTCGAATTGAAACCAACGAGAGTAGCTAAACGATTCCCCGGATGGTTGTATGCAACTACTCTTTCAGCCTTTAATACAGCGTAACTCGACAAATCCAATTTTTCCCCTATCACTCCAATTTGTTCGGTAATTTTTTCGGATACTGATAGTTTATCGTCGTATGCTAGATTTTTCAAATCATCCAGAGAGGCTGGTATTTTCGCAAGTGCCAAATCTAGTAAAGATTGCACCAAATTTACGTAACCGTCATTCTTAGCGACAAAATCAGTTTCACAATTCAACGTTAAAATGACGCCAAACTTTGCGTCGGGCGAGGCTTGTGCTAGAATCACACCCTCTTTGGCTTCGTTATCACCTCTTTTTGCCGCAATTTTTTGACCTTTTTTTCTTAAAATATCAACTGCCATTTCAAAATCACCATTGGCCTCAACCAATGCATTTTTGCAGTCCATCATACCAGCGCCAGTTTGTTGGCGCAGTTTATTAACATCAGAAGCTGTAATTGTCATTTTATTTTCTGTATTTATCTATTTAGACGTTTCCTCTGCAGGTTCTTCAGGAGAGATCTCTTCGATAGCCACTGTCTCCGTTTTGTCATCTTTATCGGTAGACTTCAAATTTTTTCTTTCCTCCAAACCTTCTTTTATGGCATTGCAAATTTCATCAAGTACGAGTGCTATTGATTTTGTTGCATCGTCGTTAGCCGGAACAGGGAAGTCTACCATTTTCGGATTTGAATTGGTATCAACCATAGCAAAAGTTGGAATAGCTAATCTCCGAGCTTCAGCCAACGCAATGTGCTCTTTCAGGATATCCACTATGAAAATTGCCGCCGGTTGACGTGTCATTTCAGCAATTGAACCAAAGGTTTTTTCCAATTTCTCTCTTTGTCGAGTTTTAAATAACTTTTCTCTTTTATTTAGAGTATCCCATGAACCGTCAGATTTCATTTTATCGATCAAAGACATTTTTCGTATTGATTTTCTTGTCGTTTGAAAATTTGTCAACATTCCCCCTGACCAACGCTCTGTAACGAATGGCATATTGATTTGCATAACACGATCTGCTACGATTTCTTTAGCTTGTTTTTTTGTTGCCACAAACAATATTTTCTTTCCAGACTTTGCGATTTGCTTCATTGCAGCACATGCGTGCTCAAGGTGTATCATTGTTTTGTTTAGATCAATGATGTGAATACCTTTTTTCTCCTCAAAAATGTATGGAGCCATTGCAGGGTTCCACTTTCTTTTCAAGTGTCCAAAATGCACACCAGCTTCTAATAATTGTTCAAAAGATAATTTAGACATATATATTTGTTTACTTTCCTACTCTTTTCATCAATGTTGGAGGGTGGAATTTTCCAAGGTACTCCTACATTTGGATGCTAAACAACCAGTACCAAAGATTAACGTTTGGAGAACTGGAATTTCTTTCTTGCTTTAGGGCGACCAGGTTTCTTACGCTCCACCATTCTTGGGTCGCGTGTCATTAAACCTTCCTCTTTCAACATGGGCTTATAATCTGCCGATACTTCGACCAGTGCTCTCGATATTCCCAGGCGTATAGCCTCTGCTTGACCATTTATACCACCTCCCGCTACATTCACTTTTACATCGTACTGGCCAACAGTTTTTGTGAGTTCAAATGGCTGATTAATCTTTGCCTGAAGGACATTTGTAGGAAAAGCTTCGGTCATCAATTTTTGATTAACAGAAATATTTCCTTTTCCTTTTGTTAAGTAAACGCGAGCAACTGCCGTTTTTCTTCTTCCTAATGCATTGATTACTTCCATTTCTTTTATTTAAGGTTATCGAGATTTATTACCTCTGGTTGTTGAGCGTCGTGTTTGTGAACTGTCCCAGCATACACTTTCAAATTTGTGTACAGTTTTCTACCTAACACATTTTTTGGTAACATTCCCTTAACTGCCTTTTCAATTAATCGTTCTGGATGATTTTTTAAAATTTCCTCTGCGGAGGTAAAGCGTTGTCCACCAGGGTAACCAGAAAAACTTACGTAATCTTTATTTTCAAACTTCAACCCAGAAAATGTAACCTTTTCTGCATTAATCACGATTACGTTGTCTCCACAGTCAGCATGTGGTGTGTAACAGGTCTTGTATTTACCTCGGATGATTTTGGCCACTTTACTTGCCAATCGTCCAACTGGTTGTCCCTCTGCATCCACTACAAACCACTTTTTATTAGCAGTTTCAGCACTACCAAATAATGTTTTATAACTTACTGTATTCACCTTTTCGCTTTTTAAAATCTTTATTTCCCTTAAAATAGGGGTGCAAAGATAAAGTTATTCTTCAAAATAACAAAGGAATAACAAAAAAATAAGTACTATTTCTTTTTGAAAGTATTAATGGCATGTTTTGAAAAATCACTCAGAATTAATCTACCGCTGATTTCCGCTCTTTCTATGAGTAATTCGTCCCAATGGCTTGTCCCTTGCCAAAATATTTGCTTCAATAAAAACATAGCATCTGGGTTAGATGTTGCGAGTTGAAGAGACAATGTGTTGATATCAATATCCATTGCAGACACACTGTCGTAAATCTCCGTGTACAACCCTTTTCCTTTTGCCCATTCAGCGGACCTCCATTCAGTTGCGTTGATGGCTAATTCACTCATTGCTGATAAACCAATTTTTCTTTCTACCGCAGGACCGACAACAAACGGGCCAATACCAATAGCTAATTCTGACAATTTAATATCTGCATATTTTGTAGCAAAACAATAGTCACAGGCAGAAGCTAGTCCTACGCCGCCTCCTACAGCTTTCCCGTGAATACGCCCGATAATGAATTTTGGACAGGTTCTGCATGCATTGATAACATCAGCAAAACCCGAAAAGAAAGCTTTTCCAGATTGAAAGTCACATATTGCTATCAACTCGTCGAAACTTGCCCCTGCACAAAATACTTTCTCCCCATCAGATTTTATGATAATTACTTTTACCTCATTCTTTTTACCGAGCTCGGTAATTGTCTCCGCTAATTTTCTTAAAATTTCACTGGGCAATGAATTGCTCATTGGGTGACCAAATGTTATGGCTCCAACACCAAATTGAGAAACCTCATAACTTACAAATCCTTGTTCGGTAATTGTGGTCATATTTTTATTTTAGAAGAAAGCTATCTTCCCCGATCATAACACCTTCACAATAAAGCTTCACTTGATAAGTTCCTTTTTCTATTGCGTCAGTATTCACCTCATAAAAAATGGTTACGTCCAACGCTTGATTTCTGTAATCAATTTCTTTTTTATCTGAGTATAAAACAGAACCGAAATCTGTAGCAACAGAATTGGAACTCCGCGATTGCAAAACCTGACCATTCGGCGCAATAATGGACATGTAAACCATCTTCTTTCCCTGTTTGGCTAACACATTTTCTTGGAGTGTAAAGCTAGATTTTAATTGATAGACCCTTTTTGCTCGGTCAGTTGCCTCAGTGGTATTATTGTTCTTCATTCTGAGCGCACCAGAACTGATACTGTATGCCCGCAATTTGCCACCTTTTTTAACCTGCTCACCTTTTTCTTCCGCGTCTTTTTTGTAAATATCGCGTTCTGCGGAAGTTTCATTTAGCCTGGTTGAAGTTTCATCTAAATCCGACGATAATTGCCTATTCTTTTGATTTAATTCAATATTTTGTTGTAATATTCTTTCATTCGCCTTCTGCAAGTCTTGAATTCTTTTTTTTAGTTGAGTTAATTCTCTTGCCGAAATTTTATTCTGGTCAAGTTGTTCCATGAGGCTGCGTATCTCCCGCTTCTGGTTTTTTATTGAATCACTGTTCAAAGCATCCGTATTTTTCAAAGCATCGTATGACTCCAAGATCTTTTTGAGGTCTGTTCGCATATCTTTTGAAATATCTCCCACATATTCGGACATCATTTGTTCCATCTCTTTAACTTCAGTTTCAAGCTGCTCGTTTTTATTGGCCCAATTCTCATTTAATTTTTTGGCAACGTACCATTTGAATGCAATGAAGGAAGTTGTGGCTAAAACAAATAATAACAAAAAAAGGTAAATAATACTTTGGGTATTTTTTGATGTTTCTTGGCTCATCTTGTGAAATTAAATATTAAAATTACATAATAATTATATCTATATAAACTAAAAGTTTTGAAAAGTAACAGGTCTGACAAAACGCCAAACACTATTTTCTCCTACAGAGGTGAAGCGTGAATCACTGCTGCTTGGGTATGGCCCTCCATGTTGCATTGTAGATAGTACATTTACACCTGTAGGCATACCATTTAGAATAATTCGTCCACATATTTTTTGAAAGTAATCAACTACTCCCTTTAATTCTTTGTCCTTTTCATTTCCAATAACTGTTCCAGTCAATTGTCCTTTAAATTTCGCTAACAACATAAATAATTGAGCGTTATCCTCATATGCAACCAAAAGTGAAAAAGGACCAAAAACTTCAGCGCACATTGCGGAATCTTTAAGAAAAATAGCGGAAGAAACTTCAGCAAGGACTTTTTCACCGCACATTGAATTTACTCCGGGACTTCTGTACAAAACATTAACCTCCTTCCGCGATGTGAACTGACAAATACTATTTTGATATCGCGATTGAATTGATGGGTGAAGCATGTGAAAGTGAGCTTGCTTTTCGACGGCAAGCATTAGTTGATTTTTAAAAATTTCTCCCAAGGAACATTTAGGATAAAAAATAACCCCTGGCTTTGTGCAAAATTGACCTGCATCATTAGTTATTGATTCAGCTAATAAATTTGCATATTTCTCTATGTTATGGATCAATTCATTGGATAGAAATACCACTGGATTAATACTTCCCATTTCAGCAAAAACAGGAATTGGATATTCTAATGAGGCACAGACATCCATTAAATAACGTCCAACGAACTGTGAGCCTGTAAATCCGACGGCGTCTATCATGCCAGAACGCAATAAAAAATTTGTTGTTGAATGATTCTTATCATCAACATAATGCGTATATACGCAAGGAGACAATGATAATTGGCTCAAACAACTTTCAATTATTTTTGCAACCATTAAACTTGTTCCAATATGAAAAGGATGAGCTTTATAAACTACTGAGCAGCCCGCTGCGAGTGCTGAAACGACGTCGCCTCCAATGGCTGAGTATGCTAGAGGAAAATTACTTGCACCAAGAACTAATGCTTGCCCAATAGGTTGATGTTTAAGTTTAAAGGAAACTTCTTTACCATTAATTACCTTGGTTTCATTTTTATCTCTTAATGCTCCCCGTTCAAGAAATGCACAAAAGTGATCAAGTTGAAAGAATACGCGATCGAGTTCCGAGAGAAATCTGGTTTCGTTAAGCCCACTCTCTTCGCAGTAAATAGAGCATAGCTTTTCTTTTGATGCCTCAAGTGTACTTTTAATTTTCTTGAATAACAAAATTCTTAACGCCGTTGAAAAAGCAAAAACACCTTTTTCTTGTTGACTTTTGGCTACAGAAATTTTACTTAAGACCGCCTCTGGCGAGTCAGCAAAATATTCAATCAAACCGTCCTCACATGTAAAGTGATTGTATGTTTTAAGTGGACTAGTTGACAACACTCACATTAAAATGATAGGCCTCCATGATTTGGTTTACCAACATTTTCTTACATGCTTCCTCTACAAGGTCGAGAGCCTCTTGCTCAGAGCTAGCTTCAACGAATAAGCGTATGTGCTTTCCTATTCTCACTCCGTCAATGGTTGATAGGCCAATTGTTTTCAGAGTATTTGTAACAGCTTTGCCCTGAGGGTCTAACAAAGCATCGTGAGGCATTACGTCTATTTCTGCTTTAAATTTCATTTTTTCTGGTTAAGAATTGTTGTAAAATGGATAAACCGAGGTATAAAGTTAAGATAAAAGGTATAGACCACCATTGAAAAATCGGGATACTTATCAACGACAAAATAAAAAAGGTAATACGATATGCATTCTCATTAAACCTTGGAGATTGAAATTTCATTGCAATTAAAGTAATTGGAGCCACCATGAGCGGTGAAAACAACGTTACTATTGCGACTAATGAATAGCAATCAAAAAGCGCGTATACAACAGATGATTGATTCGCCAAAATCTCGAAATTTGACACGAAGAACATGGGAAAAAAAATGAAAAAGAAGGTACTCATTGGGGTAGGTATACCGATAAAAAAATTCTTTTGATTTTCATCAATATTGAATTTAGCCAGACGGAGTATGGAAAATAATGGAATTATAAATGCCGTAAAAGGGAGGTATTTTATCGATGCATCATAAGGGTTATAATAAGTCCCTACTTCACATGGATTGTACATCTCAAATCCATCTTTCGGTTGATAAAAAAATGCATCAGACCATTCTTGAATTTTAATTTGAACGAATTGGCCAGCATCCATTTGACAATTTTGTTGAGATATGGCAATATTTTTCCAAGAGTCAATATCTATCCCGAGAATAATCATCACAAACATCAATATTCCTGGAGCAAGTCCGAAAGAGATCATATCTGCCAAAGAATCTAATTGTTTTCCAAAATCGCCATTTACCCTCAGCAACCTGGCTAAAAATCCATCCAAAAAATCGCAGGCCATCGCAGAAAGTAGTGCATAACAAGCAAAATCCAATTTGCCATTTAAAGCACATAAAATGCTGAATGCACCAAGAAGCAAGTTACAAACCGTTAGTAAATTTGCAAAATTGTAAATGGGATGTCGGAAAATACTCATACCGGAGGCAACTTATCGGAATTAAGATGTAATTTTAAAATGACAAAGCAAAGAACACAATTTTTTACGAATTGGAGTGTTTATGTGATAAATCTTTTTATGCAACTCAGGTATTATTTGGTTATTGCTGTGATCTCGTTATTGAGTGCATTTTCAGCACAGGAAAGCACGGTTGCACCGAAGTACTCAAATGAATTTTTATCCATAGGTGTTGGAGCGGACGCTTTGGGAATGGGAAATGCATTCATTGTAAATTCCTCGGGAGCATCCTCCGGGTACTGGAATCCAGCCGGTTTACTCGGTGTAAATAAATGGTTGGAGGTTAGTTTCATGCATGCAGAATATTTCGCAGGAATTGCCAAATACGACCAACTGAGTGTGGCACATACCATTGACGAAAAGAGTGCGCTAGGGCTCACAGCCATAAGGTTTGGAGTTGACGATATTCCTAACACTACTGAATTGATTGACAACAATGGCGTCATTAATTACGACAATCTTACCTCTTTTAGCGCGGGAGATTATGCATTTTTGGGTTCTTATGCTCGTAAAATCAGCAATCGTTTTTGCTTGGGTGGTACAGCAAAAGTTATTTACAGAAATATAGGTGATTTCGCCAAATCTTGGGGCTTTGGGCTAGATGCAGGCATGAAATATCAGTTGGGGAAAAATTGGACAGCAGCAGCGACATTGCGCGATGCTACGTCCACATTTAACGGATGGTTCTTTAATTTAAATGAAGAAACAACAAATATTTTCTTGTCAACTGGAAATTCACTTCCTCAAAATGGGTTGGAATTGACCCTACCTAAACTAATTTTGGGTTTTGGAGGGAATTACCCATTTGGTAAATCTGGTTTTAGCATTGGAGGGGAAATAGATTTTGATATTACAAGTGACGGAAGGCGAAATGTCTTAATCAGCGCCTCACCTTTTTCAATTGACCCGCATACCGGTATCCAAATTGGATTTAAGGAATTGGTAAAAATTCGTGCGGGCCTTTCCAATATACAGCGCGTGACATCATTTGACGATAAGAGGTCCATTAATTTACAGCCGTCTATAGGTCTGGGAATAGCAGTAAAAGGATTTCACTTAGATTATGCCTTTACGGATATTGGAGATATTTCTGTGGCCCTATATTCTCACGTCATCAGTTTGAGAATAAAATTAAATAGCACTTTACGATCCAAAAAGACAGACTAATTAAGTCAACGGAACTAAAAAAATTTGCTGCTAAATATAGCAGTATCGTCAACAAAATTTAAATTACCGCGCCACTCATCCAATTTAGAAAGAATGATATTGTTCATATCCTCCATAGCAAGTGGTGAATAAGATTGAATGTTTTTAATTAAACGTTCCAATCCAAAGTGTTCACCATTTTCATTTTCCAATTCGACAACCCCATCGGTATATAAAACAAAAGTTGTATTTGGCAATAATTCAACACGCCCAACATTCACTGCGGGAAGTTCATCGAGCATTCCGAGTCCAATACAACCCTCCTTCAATAAAATTGCCTTTTTACCGTGTAATAAAACCGGCTGGTTGTGACCAGCATTTACGTATTTCAATTTCCGAGTATGCGCATTGTAATGTGCAATGAAAAATGTGATAAATTTTTCACCGTTTGTGCTTTTAATTACTTTCTTATTAAGTTCTTCCATAAGAAATGGTAACTCAAAGCGCTGATATTTAAATAGGGTTCGAATTGTAGCTTGAAAATTTGCCATAAGCAACGCTGCACTTATACCTTTACCAGATACATCCGCAATACAGATGATGTACTCTTCATCCCCGAGCGGAATAAAATCATAGTAATCCCCGCCAATAGCATGCCTTGGAATGTATTTAGCACTGATGTCCATTTTCCTGTTTGAGGGTAAATCTGAGGGGAACAATAATTTCTGCATCTCAGAGGCCACTTCTAATTCCTTCGAAATTCGCTCCTTTATTATGCTTTGCTTAACGAGCCTTTTATTTTCAATTGCAACTGTAATAATATTCGTAAGTGTTTGCGTAAAGTGAAAATGGCTAGGCTCCAATTGGGCACTTGAAACATTCGATGATATTAGTAGATATGCCAGAGGGCTATCCAAATGTAATACGGGAATTACTGCTTGAAACTCTTGTAACAAAGAATAGTTCGAACTTTCTACCAAAGTCACTTCTCGAATTTTACTGAGGTGTTCTTGAATCAATTGAAAATCTAATTTCCCTCGAAAGCCCACTTTGACAATACAATCCCAATTTTCATTTGCGTGGAGTAAAACAAATTTTCTGAAACCCAACTGTTCTTTCAATATGAACGCGTAAATCTTCAACAATTTATCAGTGGCTAAATTTAAGTTGATAGCATTCGTAATTTCCAATAGAGAATTGAGCTTATGGTCTTTAAGCTCTAATTGATAGTGCACATCTTTTTTCTTGGAAATTATCACCTGTTTCCTTTTAAAAACTCTGGAAGCATTCGCAGAGCAGCCATTTCTTTAAACTTCTCTTTTACCTCTGCACATGGGCTTCCAAAATAAGTTTTGCCCGATTCCAAGTCCTTCGATATACCGGATTGAGCTAAAACTGTAACTCCCTCCCCAATACTCAAGCCACTTGCGCAACCCACTTGTCCCCAAAAGGTTACCTTTTTGGCAATTTTGACACACCCAGCAACTCCGACGCCAGCCGCAAAAAGGCAATCTTCTCCAATTTGCGTATCATGACCAATTTGGACCTGGTTATCGATTTTAGTGCCGCGCCCAATTTTTGTTATTCCTGTTACACCGGCATCAATTGAACACAAGGCGCCAATTTCAACGTTTGATTCAATAAGAACGCCACCACAGGTATGCATTCTTTCGTAAGTGTCATTTTTTTTCTTGTAATAAAATGCATAATGACCTATCACAGTATTCGCGCCTATGACAACGTCCTCGTTAATCGTAACATTATCCAAGATAACAACCCCCGAGTGCAAAACTACATTTTTACCGATCCGTACATTATTGCCAAGGTAAACGTTTGGATAAACAATTGCCCTTTCATGAATGTCTTGTATAGGAGTGTTTTTTGGACTTCCCTCCGGCATGTAATGACGCGTTATACGATTAAACGCATCGAAAGGTCTTTCGTGTATTATCAGAGCTTTACCTTCCGGACAAGCTACTTTACTGTCAATGATGATGGTGGTTGCCGCAGATTTTAACGCTTTATCGTAATACTTTGGATGGTCAACAAAAACGATATCCCCATGTTCTACCATATGAATTTCGTTGATTCCGCTGATCACATGATTTGGGTCACCTATGAAATCAAATCCAAATTGGGCGCAAAATGATGCAAGCAAATGAGGCTTATTAAATTTCATGGTTTTCCTAGGTAGTGAAAATAGTACGAAGAATGGCACTAAAATTCAATTAATTCGATAGTTTTCACCTATCCAATGTTTAAATTGGGTAAAAAATGACAATCAAAATGAATTTTAACTTGTATTTTTAAAAGAAATACTTAAATTTGCCTTCCATTTTTGAAATTGTTTTATCATGAAAAAAGATATTCACCCGGAAGATTACAGGTTGGTAGTATTCAAGGATATGTCTAACGATTATTCC
>Ga0194123_10004000_pt1 | contig 17079 bp, 17 predicted proteins | sample TA2MahsurfametaG_5_FD_155479 | JGI IMG/M metagenome (GOLD analysis project Ga0194123, IMG submission 155479) | Freshwater microbial communities from Lake Tanganyika, Tanzania - TA2015023 Mahale A surface | ecosystem: Environmental > Aquatic > Freshwater > Lake | place: Tanzania: Lake Tanganyika... | reverse complement strand
CTCTGCCGTGAAGAACAGGATCTGGTGGTGGCCAGCAGCACCGGCCGCCTGCTGCGACTGGCGGTGAACGACAGCAACTTGCCGGTGATGGGCCGCAATGCCCAAGGGGCCGTGCTACTACGGCTACTACCAGGAGAAACGGTAGTAGGTGCAGCAGGCGTGACACCTGATGGGTACGTGCTGGTGGCCAGCAGAGCTGGCCAAATCAAACGTCTCATGGTGAACGAGCTGAGGAGGTGCAAGCGCGCAGATCTAGGCCAAATTGTGTTTCAGTTCGTAAAACGAGGTGACCAACTCATAGACATAAGAGAGGTCGAAAACAATGTAGTGGCCGCAATGCTGAGTACGGGCCGAAGTGTACGATTTAATTCAACTACGCTAAATACCGATAACAAGAATGGCTGCAGCGAGCATCTTGAAATAGGCAGCAATGACAAGGTAATTGAAATTGTGCCATTACTACGATGAGGTCAGTACGCAATGTCCACCTTGGTGGGAACTCACTTATATCAGCAAAGCGTAGGCACCTAGCGAGAGTACTGATACAACTGGGAGTGCAGGTGAGTACTTTCGAGTTGAAGAATTCTGAAGGTGGTTGACATGGGGCGGAAAATAGTGGCAGTTTAACAGCACCACGAAATTGACCCAGAACAGAAGTTGGTTATCAAGAGAGAGACAGCTTCATGGGTGGCAAGGGTAAGACACTAAGCGGTAGAGCTAAGGCAATAAAATCGGATTGGGGCAACAGATTCAACGCGAACAAGAGCAAAGCTCCTACTCGTGAAAGGATAGTGACTGCTTGTTGCTGGATGAAGCCAAAGGACGAAACTATGAACAAATACATCTGAGATCACGGATAGAATAACTCAAGTCGCCCGGACGGAAACGCCTGCGTGAACGGTCAGGAGCAAGCTCTCAAACTAGATTTCAAAAGGACGAAAAGAGTTCGGAAAGCAATCAATGCAAGGGTTCTGAACACATGCCAGAGAAAATTTGTATGACACGTTACCAGTCTGGCTACATCCAGATCGGAAAGAACATAGCCCGAGACAATCAATACCATAAAGAGAAGACCTAAGGGCTGCTCAACAAAGAGAGGTGAAAGACAAGAATAAAGCGCAGGGATCACAAGTGAGATCAAAGAAGCATGCAGTGACCGTGCAAACCATGAACTGATGAATAGTCGTACTAGGTAGCGGTAGAATCAACTGAACGAGGAGGCCATACCAAGGAGTTTTGTGAAAAAGTACGAAGTAGATTCGCAATTTATTGCCAGTAGGCAGCTGGAAAATTTAGTATAGTAGAAGCAGCTGTAGGGGCATGAATGTATTTGAATTATTTGAGCGTGCATTAATCATTGCAGAAATAGGCGTAAACCATAACGGCAATGTTGAACTCGCAAAAAAAATGATAGATGCTGCGAAGGAATCTGGTGCGGATGCCGTTAAGTTTCAAACATATAGAACAAAAGTACTAGCCGCTCCTGATACGCCAAAAGTAAAATACCAGCTTAACAGCACATCAAAGAGCGAGAGTCATTATGAGATGCTAGAAAGACTCGAGCTTAGTTACGATGATCATTATGAGTTATCCAGATATTGCAAAAAACAAAATATTGATTTTCTTTCAACTCCGTACGATATAGCAAGCGCAAGGTTTCTTAAAGAATTAAATGTAAGATTATTTAAAACAGCTTCCGCTGACTTGGTTGACCTGCCTTTGCAGAGATATATAGCGTCGACAGGGATCCCTACGATGGTCTCAACAGGGATGGCAAGCTTTGAGGAGATTGAAGACACCGTAAAAATTTATAATACATACAGAAATAAAAGCATTATTCTGCTTCATTGCGTATCAAGCTATCCGTGTTCAGATGCATCTCTGAACCTGAGAGCAATGCAATCAATAGGACAAGCTTTTTCTGTGCCTTATGGATTATCTGATCATAGTTTAGGTTTTATTGCTTCAGTTGCTGCCGTAGTGATGGGAGCAAAAGTGATAGAAAAGCATTTCACACTTGACAAAGAGTTGGCAGGACCAGATCATAAAGCGTCAGCAAATCCGTCTGAATTCATGGATTTGGTACGTGAAGTTAGACGAGTAGAAACGATGCTAGGAAGTACTCACAAAGTCTGTCAACCGGAAGAAGAACAGATGGCGCAAATCTCTCGTAAGAGCCTGGTGTTGTCCAAGAAGATACAATCCGGACAGATAATAACAGAGGATCATCTCGAATTGAAGCGTCCAGGAATTGGTATAGGCAGCAGCATGCTGAAAGACATTGTTGGGAAGTCTGTAGTACTAGATTTACCGGAAGGTCATATGATCAAATGGAGTGACATTAAAAATTGACAACAATGCGAAATGCTGTGGTTTTGGGAACAGGAGGGCACGCACGGGTAATATTGTCGTTGATTACGTCACTTAATGCGCATAAGCTATTGGCACTTGTTGAACTAGGCGTAAAAAGGGATGGCGAATCAATACCCGGGGTGCCCTTAATAGCCGATATTAGTTTTTTAGGTTGTCTTGCCGAGAAGGACGAGACTGACATATTTCTTGCTATAGGCAACAACGAACTACGCAGTCTTTGGTGGAGACAAGTGAGGAACTTAGGTTTTTGCATGCCTAATCTAATATCTCCCGATGCCCTAGTCGACGGCACTGTTGTGCTTGGAGAGTCAAATGTTATTTGCCCACGGGCTTTCGTAGGGCCACATGCAAAAGTTGGAAATAATAATCTTATAAATACATCAGCCATAGTTGAGCATGAGGTTTATATTGGGGACAATTGCCATATGGCACCATCGTCAACAATTGCAGGAAGGTGCCGTCTGGATGATTACTGCTTACTTGGTGTGGGTGCGACTATAATTAACGGGGTTTCTGTGGCGAAGAGATCAATTATAGGCGCGGGGGCAACGCTTGTAACAAACATAGAACAACCTGGGGGCATATATATTGGAACACCTGCTAGAAAGAGACAGGATGAAAGATGATATTTGTATCAACTGGTGGGCAAAGAAAAGAGACAGCAGTCGAAACTGCTATCGAATACATAAATAATGATATTAGGTTCATCGAACTATCTGGCGGCAAATACTCTCCAACGTATCTAAATGATCTTCTAGAATTGTCACAAGATGCTATATTTCAGGTACATAACTATTTCCCGCCACCAGAAATACCATTCGTTTTTAATCTGGCATCGACAAATCAAGAAATAGCTAGGAAAAGCTTGTTTCATGTACGGCAAGCGATTCAACTGGCTGCCAGATTAGATAGGAAGACTTACAGTTTTCACGCCGGATTTCGTATTGATCCTCATGTGGGTGAATTAGGACAACAGCTTAGAAAGCAAAAATTGTTGTCTAGACAAGCTGCTCTTGACCTTTTTGGAGATAGGGTGGCTATGCTCGCCGAGGAAGCTAAGCTAGAGGGAGTGTCACTATTGGTGGAAAATAACGTGATAAATAGGAAGAATCTTGAGATCTTCGGGGAAGATCCACTTCTCTTAACGGATCCCAATGAAATGAGTTGGTTTATGGAGAATTGCCCTTCAGATGTAGGTCTTTTACTAGATGTGGCACATTTGAAAGTAAGTGCTAATACTAGGTCATTTAATATGGTAGAAGCCCATGAACAAGTAAAAAGGTGGGTCAAAGGCTATCACTTGAGTGACAATGATGGATCTAAAGATACTAATTACCCAATATCTGAAGAAAGTTGGTTTTGGCATTACATTATACCGGGGTTAGACTATTATAGCCTTGAGGTGTACAATCAACCTATTTGCAAGTTATTAGAACAAAAAATGCTTACGCAAAAAATGCTAGAGAAATTAGGCAGTGCTGAAATATGATATACAGGGGTAGTAATGTTATTAAGAAAATTGCTTTGCAGGAAGGCGCGTCCATTAAGCAAGCGATGCAAGTTATTAACTCTGGAGAACTGGGGATTTGCTTCGTTTTGCGTAATAGATGTTTAACTGGCGTAATAACTGATGGGGACTTAAGACGTGCCTTGTTGAATGGGTCAGTGCTAGAAGATGCTGTTGAAACCGTTATGCGTAAAGACTTTTGCAGCTTAAGCATTAATACTTCATTGACAGTGATACAAGATAAACTTAGGTTTTACAAGTTTATACCAATTATTAATAGTCAAGGGGAATTGGTTGATCTTGCTAGCTCAAAGAAGTATCATCACATACCATTGGTTCAACCGCAGTTGAATGGCAATGAGCTAGAATATGTTACAGAATGTATTCAAAGTAGTTGGATATCTTCGCAGGGCAAATATGTTCGTCTTTTTGAAGAAAGTTTTGGGGAATACGTTGGGACCTCTAATGTGCTTGCAGTCTCAAATGGGACTGTGGCACTGCACCTTGCATTAGTTAGCTTGGGTGTGGGTAAAGGAGATGAGGTAATCGTCCCGGACTTAACATTTGCAGCTACAATTAATGCAGTTCTATATACAGGGGCTACACCAATTATAGTCGATGTTAATCCGAAGACTATGGTTATTGACTTAGAGCAAGTGAAAAGAGCTATCACTGAAAAAACAAAAGCGGTAATACCAGTTCATCTTTATGGTTACCCAGTTGATCTGGCGAAATTAATAGGTATCGCCAAGGAACGTAACATTATGGTGATTGAAGACTGTGCCGAGGCACTTGGAACTATTTATAGAGGAAAGCACGTAGGTACTACAGGTGATGCATCAATGTTTAGCTTCTTCGGGAATAAAACTGTAACGACAGGGGAAGGAGGGATGGTGCTGTTTCGGTGTCCTGATGTTCTTGACCGTGCAAGAATTCTACGAGACCATGGGATGTCGCCAAACAAGCGCTACTGGCATAACGAAATTGGATTCAACTACCGTTTAACTAACGTCCAAGCAGCAATTGGTGTTGCACAACTAGAGAATATTAATTATATCGTAACTAAAAAACGTTGGATAGCTTTGATTTACTCAAAATACCTTGCTGATATGCCATTTTTGCTATTACCAGAAGACCCATCTGATTACGCTGAGACCTTCAACTCATATTGGCTATATACTGTCGTATTACAGCCCCAGAAATCACACAAGCGTGATGAAATAATAAAGCGTCTGTTAAGTAATGGAATAGAAGCCCGGCCGGTATTTTTTCCGCTGCACCGGATGCCTCCATACAAAAAGTATAGTCTTCCAACCAATACGTATAAGTCAGCGAATCTCTTAGCAGACGGTGGTATAAGCTTGCCCTCATCCGTTTCAATTACCGAGGAGGAGATTAAATATGTATGCGATTCACTTCAAGAGGCATTGGAAGGTGAATAATTGATAAATACGGAAGATCTGCACCAGCAACATACAGTAATCTGTACCAGCGCAAAAGCATCCCCTGCTCTTCGGGGTAAAGACTCATGACAATAAAATCCGAGGGGATCAGCTGGTGTTCGAACTGTCTATCGATGTCGACTCGTCCGCGTATCTCGTTTGATGAACGTGGGTGGTGTAACGCTTGCATTTGGATGGAGAAAAAGAAAAATATTGATTGGAATTATAGGGAGGATATTCTCAAAAAACTTCTGGATATTCACCGCCGGTGTGATGGTCATTTTGACTGCCTGGTTCCAGTCAGCGGTGGCAAAGATGGTTCGTACGTTGCTTACAACCTAAGATACAAATACAATATGAATCCGCTGTGTTTGACTGTTACTCCGCCACTGCCTCTTCCTCTTGGTGAAGAAAACCTGCGTGCCTTTGTTGATAGTGGTTACAGTCACATCTCAGTTAATCCTCCATACGAGGCAATGCGAAGATTGAACAGGGTGGGCCTAGTTGAAATGGGGTTCCCGTACTATGGCTGGCTTACAGCAATACAATCAACACCAGTCCGGATTGCGCATCAGCTTGGAATAAGCCTAATCTTTTATGGCGAAGATGGTGAAGTAGAGTATGGCGGCACTACAGAAACTGATAAGACTCCGATTTATAATACGGAATATATGAAGAGAATTTATTTAGAAGGTGGTTATGAAAAGGTTCTGAAATCATCTGAATTATCTGAGAATGAATTGTACTTCTTCCGATTTCCTGATGATAGAAGTTTAGATAGTTCGCCAATCAAGATAGCTCATTGGTCTTATTTTGAAAATTGGGATCCATATCGCAACTATCTTGTTGCAAAGGAGCACTGCGGCCTAAAGGAGTCTGAAAGTTCAAATGCAGGCACTTTTACTAATTTCTCTCAAAACGATCAAGCGCTGTATGCATTACACACCTATATTATGTACCTGAAGTTTGGCTTTGGGCGTGCAAATCAAGATGCATCTATAGAGATACGTCGAGGTGCAATGGATCGCCAACAGGCGCTCAATTTAGTACGTCTATACGATGGTCAATATCCTCTTGAATATCTGGAAACATATTTATCTTACTACCAAATGAATAAAGATGAGTTTAATGCCGTATTAGAAAGATGGGTCAACTTAGACCTGTTTACCAAAGTGGGCAATCATTGGACGCCCAAATTTGAAATCAAATAGGATGAACGAGCGTGTCGTAGTAGTTGATTATGGTATGGGTAATATATGGTCGATCCGAAGTGCTCTATTTCATTTGGGTGTTGAGCCTCTAATCTCGAATGACCCTGATATTGTAGCTTCGGCAGAAGCATTGATATTGCCCGGAGTCGGATCATTTCGCAAGGCAATGAAAGTTCTCAATTCTAGCGGGTTGGCAGAAGCACTTGCTGAAGCTGTATTGATTCATAGGCGTAAAATATTAGGAATTTGCCTTGGCATGCAACTCCTGGCTCAACAGGGTACGGAAGATGGGATAACTGACGGCCTGGGATTATTACCTCTAAGCGTAGATAGATTCACACCTAAGGATGTTGGCATGCTGAAAGTTCCTCATATAGGCTTTAATGTAGTGAAGGTACCAACTCAAACACATCTCTTTGAGGGTCTCTCATCGTTGCCTCATTTTTACTTCGTACATTCATACTACCTAGCCTGTTGTGATTTGCCAGGCAAGGCAGCGATATGCCATTATGGAATCGACTTTTTGGCTGCTTACGAATATGAAAATATATTTGCTACTCAATTCCATCCCGAAAAGAGCCAATCTAATGGTTTGAAATTACTTTCAAATTTCCTTAAAGCCAAAGTCGATGCTTAAGAAGCGCATAATATTCACACTACTTTACAATGGAGATGCATTTTCCTTAAGCAGAAACTTCCGTCTACAGCGTGTTGGCGATATCGAATGGCTGTTGCAAAATTATAATTTTAAAAATACAGCTTCTCATATAGATGAACTTATTATTCTTGATGTATCGCGCAAACCAAATGATAAATCCTCCTTTAATTCAGCACTAAAGTCGATTACTGCTAATTGTTTTATCCCAGTTGCAGCAGGCGGCGGTATACGGAGCATTGAACAGGCTCGAGCTCTACTACGGTCTGGTGCTGACAAAATTATCGTAAACACTCCGTTATTTAAGTGCAAGACTTTGGTCAAGCAATTAGTCGAAGAGTTTGGACAGCAAAGTATTGTTGGTTCAATTGACGTAAAACGTGAATATGATGGAAGCTACACAATATATACCGACAACGCATCTAAGTCTTTTACAGAGCCTCCGAGTACGGCATTTCAATTTCTAGAAAATCAACTAGTCGGAGAAGTCTACCTTAACTCTATTAACCAAGACGGAACCGGCCAAGGATATGACTTTATGCTTCTTGATTTATTGCCAAAGGATTGTCAAATACCGGTTATTTTGGCAGGAGGTGCGGGAAACTCATCGCATTTATTCGCTGGTCTCAAAGATATGCGTGTGAGCGCTGTTGCAACGGCACATCTATACAATTTTATAGGCGATGGTTTGCAACGAGCGCGTGAACATTTGGCAAGAAATGGCATTGATTTACCGTGTTGGCCTGACATAAGTGTTTAAATGTGACTCAAGTACAGGCTGACACAAGAATGGTGTTTATTGATTTTCCAGATTAGAGTCATGACTCCAGATTTGCCAACAAGAATTATTTGCTTATCATCTTGTGGCTCCTATAAATGCTTCTGATGCGGTAAAGACAATAAACATTAATTAGTTCTCCACAGAAGTTTATACAAAATCGGTATAATACATATGAGTGGCGTCAACCCTGTAAATCTGACATGAACTTCTTTATCGGTCTAACGCTTATAAGATTGGGTGGCCGTGATCATGCTGCAGCTCCCAGTTGAGTTGCTTCCAGGGACGTAAGCCCCTGGAAGGCCGAATGTGGCTTGAAAGTGTTGCACTCCCAGCGCCAGCGATCGGCCAAGATCTGCGCATCTGGGGGTGTGGTGAACAGCTCAGTGTCGAGGAACTCATCCCGGAACCGTCCGTTGGTGGATTCCGCGAATCCGTTCTCCCAGGGCGATCCAGGCGCGATGTAGGCCGTGCTGGTGGTTGTGCTGGCCTCACACCAGTTCCGTATAGCCTGGGCAATGAGCTCCGGACCGTTGTCGCTCCGGATGAACGCCCGCACTGGATAGAAGCTGCTCAGCTCTTCTAGCACGGCCACTACGTACTTGGCCTTGCAGCGCCTGCCGACTAGGATGGCCAGACAGAGGCGGCTATGCTCGTCGATCACGTTCACAAACTTGAGTCTGCGAACGTCAGCCGTGGCATAGAACTGAAATTCTTTGGCCCATACCTGATGGGGATACTCAACACAGTGTCGCCGCACAAAGCCGTCGGCAGGCCTGGCCCGCTTTCGCTTCCTGTGAGTGAGGCACTGCAGTCTTTCCTCGCGCCAGAGCCGTTGGACCCACTTGTGATTGACGGTCTAGCCCTAGCGCCACAGCAGGCGGTGGGCCATACGTCGCCCCCAGCGGATCTACTCAGCTGCGATCTCCCGGGAGTAATGGCGGAGCTTTGCCTACTCAATGTCGAGGGTCTTGCCGGCATGGCGCTGGGTGCTGCGGTGCTGGCCCACAACCCGGCAGGTGAGCCGCTCAGAAGCCCGGTAACGCTCCCGATGGACCGTGACGGCCCTGCGCCTGTGTTACAGGCTCAGAAGTTTCCCTCGGGAAGGTCGTTGAGCATCGCCTTCTGCAGCTCGACTTCTGCCAGAAGCTCTTCAGACGGGCGCTCTCCTTCTCCTGCCGAGTCAGCCACTTGGCCTCCTCGGCACGCATTCCGCCGTATTGCTGCCGACAATGGTGATACATCGGTTGGGTGACCTCAATCACGCGGCAGACGTCCGCGACGGTCCTGCCCTAGGCGATCGACTGCTCGGCGGTGTTGAGCTTACGCATGATCTGCTCGGACGTGTAACTGGTCCGTTTCATGATGAGGTCCCCGGCCCGGCCTAGCCGGATAAGAACTCTCATTGACAATATAACGAATGCAGGGTCCGCGTCAAAGGCGTTGAGCTGCGCCGTCACCGCTGAATACTCATAGGCAGCTCGAGGCTGCTGGCAGCAATGCTTTACACCGTGGGCCAAACGCTCAAGCGCATGGGCTGGATGTCACGATCAGCTGCAGCAAGGTGTTCAGCTGCGCCGATACCAATGCGCCCAACCCATCGACATAATCCATGTTGACATCAAACAGCTATCTAGGGTGATCGCCTTGCCCAACGGATCACGGGCAATGGCAGTCACGGCAGCTACTGCGGTGAGGGATACGAAACCGCACCTGATGCTATTGAAAATGCGATACAGCTTGCCTAGTTAGTAGTTTACCTGACAGGTAGTAGACTATCACTATCAGCTTTCTGAATGATGACTTGAAATGACTTGGCAGTCAAGCAATTAGTTGCCAAAAGGTGCTCTCGGACAACGAATGTACATAGCGAGCAAGGCCGTTGCACAAGAGCTAGGGGGCACAGTGGCTTACTCTTGGAAGCAACAAGCTCGACAAACCACGCACAAGGGCAGGTCACATCTTTTTATCACAACCCTGCAGTAATAATGGGCCTATGGCATGAACTTCTCGAGACACACTGTGCGGAACAAATGCTTTGTCCGCTATCTATCGATCTATTACAAACAGGGATGTCACATAGCATTTGAGGCCACTCACCATATCAGCGGCTTGAAATTCTGCAGGCTGCTGAGTGACCTGGCGAGCAACTACAGGTAGGTGCTAGATACGGATGGAGTGAAGTCAGGGAGAGAAAATTCATACCTGAGGAAAAGACTCAGTGTAGGTGACTCGAGATCATTCATCAATTCCCATAAAGTCTCACACGGTAAACGGAAACTATCTATACCAATGTGTCAAAGGTACCAAATGGGAATCGGTCTCCTCTGAGATCTTAACGAAACAATGCATGCTCGATTATGGGAGCAATAGAGTCTAAGCAAACAGTATGTGGTTAACAAAAGGGCAATCAGATGATTGCGGGCTACAACCAGAGTAGGCGAGATAGCGCATGAAGTGGTTGGGGTTGAGGAACCAGGAAGAATGAAGCAATTATGTCGATGTTCTGCAAATATGGAAACTAAGGCCGGTGTAGTGATTAGAGCATTGATGGTCACGATGTCTTACCGTAAGTGCTAGATATGTAGGGTCTGATAGGTGCTGTGAACAGTCAAAGGACCTCCATGGGACCCTCTGAGACTCGTAAAGAGACATACTGTTTATTCAATAACAAAACAGATTCCAACAATCCCGTTATTCTGTGACACGGTTCATGACCTGATCAATAATCATCTTGTAGATGCATAAGTATCGACAAATTGAGTCCCAGGAAAAGCTGTTAAAGATGATAGTTCAATAGCAACAAAGGGGAATTTTGCCTTGATATTGCGAGGCCCCCAAATGCGGAGTGACGTGATGCCGGAGCCCAGTTAGAAAAGAGGAGTCAACTTACGGGTTTGGAAATCTGCATTATGCTCATGTTGAGGCCAATAGATACGTCTCGTCGGAATAAGTGGTGCTAATTTAGGGATCCTAATGGCAAAGCCTTGAGAGTTGAAGGCACAGTAAGGTAGGATATATGATGCATGCGTGACAAAGCTTTTGAGGTTTCAGAGGACATGATAGAAGGTAATACCTTAATGAGATTAGTGGTTCGAGCGTTATTCGATGTCCCAGAGATCCCCTCAATAGATCAAGGCGGAAAACAGGATCATCAGCGGAAAGCGACCTATTTCAAAGCGATGAACAGTCTCATAGAGGGCAGGGGCGGCAAGTCCTGCAGGGACTGACCGTTCCATATGTGATGACCTAAAAGCAGACGTCAGCAGAAAGCTTTCAGCAGGGGATTTCGATGAAATTTCATAAGTAAAGAGATCACGGGCGACAATGATAATCTTACATGAGCTTTGACAAGAAGGTTTAAAGTGAAATTGCGTGGTGAGAATGCACGAGCAGAAAAATGAGATGGGGGAATTGCGAAGTATGCGATATGCTTGCGGCTGGGCGGTGCCAGAATAGGTTTAGGGCAGGATTAACGATGCTCGCTTAGGGCAGATTAAACAATTTCGTTGCAAGGAGAATAACCAGGGCAAGGGACCGCCAGACATAACTTGACCGTATTGGGTTAGAAAATTGCTCAAATATAGCGAATTGAAGAGGTAAAGAAGTACAAATAATTACCGCACTTCGGTAATCAGACGTAGACAACAGGCGAGAATGATTGGTGCGTTAATATTTAGGATGTCCAGCATTAACTATCTTGACAATATTAATCCAGTTGCGGTTTCATTGCTAAGCAAAGTGTTGGAGGAGTCATGTGAAGAATTATCGGTTTTAGAGCTAGGCTGCTGGAGAGGGGCATTGGGGCAGCATTGTCTGTTGAACTTTCCCAACAAAATAAAGTCATGGATTGGAGTGGAGTCAAATCTGGCTGCTGCAAGAGAAGCCTCGCAAAGATTGACGGAGGTATGCATTTTAGATCTAAATAACAAATTAGACAAAACAATCAAAGATCTTCTGTGCGATTCTGACATTCTTATGATTGTAGACGTACTGGAGCATTTATACGCACCATGTGAGATGCTAGAGGCGATATCAACATATTTTAGGCACAAGCCAGTTGTAATCGTACTTCCCAATATTGGCTGTCATCAAATAGTAGATAGTTTAGTAGCACAGGATTTTGAGTATCAGGATTCTGGTATTCTCGATAGGACACATCGTTATCACTTTACGCCTAAAAGCTTTCTGCGTCTTGTAGCAAAATATGGATATGAAGTCAACTCACAGATTATGTTTTTGAGGAATGCTGCTGGAGCAGAGGTAAGGAAATCAATGATAGGTGAAAAAACACTAATGTACAAAGGGGATGGTTACTCGTTGAGATTTAAATCGACACTAGATGCTGACAGCTTCGCGTCATATGGTTTTGGTATCTTAATACGAGCGCTATAAGGATGATAAAAATCTTTTTGATTGCGGCCGATAACGGTCCAGACTACTTACAAGATCTGATTATCCATGGATTAATTCAGCATTCAAACATAGATGTTTACTTTAGTCACTTTCCACCATATCTGTGCAAGGACTATGATCCTTCCTTGAATATTTATGGCAGGGGCTTTACTGCTTTTCGTCGTCTCGGTAATAGCAGAAGGTATTGGGAGGAAAAAGTGATATCGTCGCGAGAAGCTATGGACAAGGTTGATATTTGCATGTACCTGAACGTCCAACGGCTTTACAACAATGCAGAGTGCCTACGCATAAAAAGTGCCAATATACCGGTAATCGCAATAGACGGCGAAGATAATACTGATATAAACAGATTAGCGCACGAATCATGTACCATCTACTATAAACGAGAACTTTTATATAATGGAGAAAACATTAGGCCTATCAGCTTTAAAATACCCAAGGAGTGCATAGGTAGATTGGTGCCTGGAAATGAAAAGATATCGTTGTTAGCGCCATGCGATCCGAGAAATAGAAATACGTACATATATACCAGAGAAGCAGACTACTACAATCAATATGCCAGATCGTTTTTTGGTGTGACCCTTAAGAAAGGTGGTTGGGATTGTATGCGGCACTATGAGATAATAGCTGCAGGTGCAGTACCATTTTTTATAGATATAAGCAAGAAGCCTGTGCTAACAATGGCAGATTATCCTGTAGAACTGCAAGAAGAAGCAAACGAATTAGCCAAGAATGCATTATTTAGCCCAGCTAGTGCAGGAATATGGCTTGACTCGTATATATCGATTCAGGCACGATTTAACTCTTGGTTGGTTAAGCGCGGAACTACATGCGACTATGCCAAACTATTCTTGCAGGATTTAATGAGATTTGCCTAATGAAATTTGGCTTCTTTGATAATGGAATTGGTTACAGAGGCACTACACGTGCAATGATCTCATATGCTAGTCAATTAGCTAGAGAACACGAGGTAATTATTTATTTTGTCAAAGGGCTACCCACCAACAAATATGGGATTTGCTCAGATATTTTAAAAAGAGGAATATTGCCAGAGCCTATCAACAATAGAGATGAGTTGCTTAATAAAAAGCTGGACATTTTGTACCATGTAACTAGTTCAGGTAGTGAGTCAAACAAATGGCTTGAAAAGGTGAACTGCGTGACCTTACTTCACCAAGTGGGTTACCATCCCGAAGAAGTCCACCCAGGAGTTAAATTTGCATACACAAGTGCGTGGCAGTCAGCTTACTTTTCGGGAGGACGTGCTGATGTATTGCCGTATATAATTGAAGAACCTAAGGTACTTATAAATAAGAAGGAAGCCCGAAAATATTTGGATATACCCGAAGACAGTATAGTCATCAGTAGGCATGGAGGTCTAGATACATGGAATATTCCTTTCGCCTCGAGAGTAGTTACTAAAATCGCCAAAGAGCGTTCCGATATACAGTTTATTTTCTTAAATACTCCAGTATTTACGCATTCCAAGAATATTCATTTTTTTAACGGTACGCATGATCAAAGATTCTTAGAAATATTCCTAGCTGCAAGTGATGCGATGATTCATGCAAGATGGGAGGGCGAAACATTTGGTCTTGCTTGTGCCGAATTTCTCATTCGCTCTAAGCCAATTATCACTTGGAGCCAATCGAGAGAGAAAAATCACATTCTATTGGCAGACTCCTCTGCACTATTGTATCAAGATGAGTTCCAGCTAGAGTATATACTTAAAAATTGTACAAAAGAGTACCTTCAAGTGCGTGCGGAGCAAATACCGCTTGAACTGCTTAGAAGTAATTATTCATGTAATACAATAATGCAAAGATTTCACTCGCTATTATGTTAGTGAGCCTTTTCTCAGGCTGACTGATGTGTAAAATAAAAAAGTGAGTTTCTAAGTCATTTAAGATAGTTGACTGATGAGGCATTTGTCAGTTTGCAAAACAAGTCAAGATTTATTATTGTGACTGGTCCATTTCATGATGAGGTCCCCGGCCCGGTCTTGCCGGATAAGGACTCTCATTGACCATGGAACGAATGCGGGGTCCAGGTAATTACTGTTAAATAGACGAAAAGGATTGGATGGGAGTTTTAAACCTGTTGGCTGTGCGGCAAAGCTGAGGTTTCACAGGCGTGTATAATCAGGTGATTGCAATGGTGCAAATGCCGAACTTTTATCAGTTTTCAGAGTCTGAAAAAAATGATTACAAATTTAATCAGATAGCTCATAACCTCCAAAGGCTTTCCATTGAGGGTACTGGATTTCTTGGGCCGATGTTCATATCGCACATAATAAATTCAATCTCCAGAAATAAAGTTGTTAGGGGGGTAACGCATGGCTCAAGACAGGGGTGGGAGCCTTTCATATTTTCATTAATGTTTGATGCGCATTTTACCGGTACAGATATTTCACCTACTTGTGAATTCTTTCCTAATATGTTCACGAGGGACTTTCACGATTTAAATCCAGAAGAATGTAGTTGCTATGATTTTGTTTACTCCAATGCCTGGGACCAGGCTATCAACCCAATGAAGGCAATAAGGACCTGGCTGCTTACTACCAAAGATGATGGATTTCTGGTTCTTCGTGCTAAAGAGCCCGGCCTTGAGTGGATCAATGGAAGACCAGAGCTTATAGTCGACGAAACTGACCCTTTTAATGCAACTCTCTCTGAACTAGAAGTAATGATACAACAACATAATCCAGACATCGTCCTCTCTTTCTATACTATTCTAGAAGAAAATTGGCATCATCTTAATGATTCAATAGCCCATCCGTACTCATATTTGGTCATACACAAGCGTAGTCAACACAACTTCATAGATGAATGCGATATTAGTAAGGCAACCCTCGATGCTTCAAACTTTGTGAGTAGTTCTAAGTTTCCACGTTCCCCTCTCCTACCTTCTAGAGACCTGACTAACAACATTCGCTGCTATAAATCTGTCTGTCATCTAATCGCATTTACACTATCATATCCGGACTTCATAGCAATAAACTACATGAATCAAATCAGAAATTTATTAAGGAACTCATTGCCAGGTTATGATCACTCATTGGTAGCATCACAGGTGCAATGGAATGACGTTGTTCCCGACTTAATGATTCAAAACCATGAAGCACGTACGATTGCACACCAAGAATACCATCCGCGTATTCGTGAAAATCTAAAGAGCAATCATGCGGGTACAGATTCTGTCCAAATATTTTAATTAGTGTCCAAATGATATTTTAATGATGTTTAATACTAAATTAGAATCAGCGCTTTCTGTCGGCCTTGAAGTAGGATGCACTGAACATGGCATTGAAGACTATCTGATAGCAATAAAGAAGCTACCTGGCTTGTTTTTTTTGCCAGGTGGATATTCACGCAGGTCTCCCGGAGTAGTTAGGACTTTATCATTACTTCAGTCTTATTATTTCTCTATTATTGATAATGATAAATCGAATACTTATCGAAGCTTGGCTGTAGCAGGGTGTTCACATCATTCGGAGTTAATAAGCACATCGCATATAACTGAGCTACTTGATATAGCCAAATATTCACGCATTAATTATTCAAGTTCTATCGATAGCAGATGCACAAGCTCGGCCAATTCATGGCAACCTGATGCAAAATATTTGCAAAGAATATTTAATATACTTGATAACTACTCTGAAGTTAGCGGAATAATCCGAAACAACCATCTACGATTAGATCGCATTGGCTTTGATTATACCTCTAATTATGCCTCGCAATCATCAACTCATTGGCACCGAGATTTAGTTGGCAACAGAATTAAGATATTTCTGATACTTGCAAATGCAGGCTCATCGCCATCGACAGGAATATTTGTTGGTTCCCACAGGGACCCTCCCCATTCAAAGAATATTGATTTACTGCGGACTAACAGAGAATTAGCCAGAAGCGATATTCTTCAATCTGAAATACAGGCGCTTCTTGTCAGTAAGTATGGTCCCAGTTCTATAATGAGGCAAAAAGCCAGAGATGTATGTATAATAGATACAAATTGCTTTCATAGGGCAAATATACCTATTATGCACTCAGCTTCTAGTCGTTATGGTAAAAGGCTGAAGCTTGAATTAGAATACATGCCTACTAAGGCAAGTGACTTCGCATTATTTCTTGGCCCATGTGCGCCAGGGCAAGATACACTACTGATCCATGGTCACGATATAGCTATGCTTAAAGAGTTTGGATTTGATCCAAAATGTATGATGCAGTTTCCGGGTGAGAACGAAATGCTTTATAGTTACACACATAGTTCGAGATCATCTGCATGAGTCCTACAGGCTCAATTACGGTCTCCAAATAGTTATTGCCATTGCCAGTGCTAGAGCAGACTTCTCGCCAAATAATGCATTGAGCTGGTAGCACAACTTTTAGCATGTGTAATTTCTCAGCCAGAGACACATGTGCATGATTATAGCTTGCAAACTTGGCAGTAGATTGCATGTGAACTACATACTCCAGAGCAGCTAGTCTGACAGTTCTAGACCATTGCTGATGTCTAGTACGTCTTCTTTATAAGGTACCCAAAGTACAACCAATGACGACAGCAGTCCTTCGGAATTCAGGCTTTGGAGCTCAGAGGGCTGACTCAAGTGTGGGTAAAGAATGCCCGCTCAAGAAGCTCCTGGCAAAGGCCAAGTTTTAGCAACCTAATACTCTAGACCCAGACATTGCGAAACCATA
>Ga0194123_10003999_pt1 | contig 17079 bp, 16 predicted proteins | sample TA2MahsurfametaG_5_FD_155479 | JGI IMG/M metagenome (GOLD analysis project Ga0194123, IMG submission 155479) | Freshwater microbial communities from Lake Tanganyika, Tanzania - TA2015023 Mahale A surface | ecosystem: Environmental > Aquatic > Freshwater > Lake | place: Tanzania: Lake Tanganyika... | reverse complement strand
TGGTGCCCCAGTGGTGTGGACAACACCTGCAACAAGCGCTTTGGCTGGCAGCTCGGTGAATTGCCGGAGGGGTATGACCACAAGTACACCTACAGCCATCTGGGTTACAACCTCAAGCCATTGGATCCCCAGGCGGCGATCGGGCGGGTGCAGCTGCGGCGGTTGCCCGAGTTCATCGAGGCCCGCAAATGCAATTGGGAGATCCTGCGGCGTGGCCTGGCTCCCTATGACACCTTCCTCGAATTTGCTCTGCCCACCCATGCCACGGGCTGGGATGCGCAGAGCGGCTTCCGCTGGGATGACAGCGGCTGCCGCACCGACTGCTCCTGGTTCGGCTTCAAAATCGCCACCCGCGCCGGGTCACCGGTAAGCCGCACGGAACTGGCCCGAGAACTCGATCGCAATCAGATCGGCAACCGCATGCTCTTTGGCGGCAACCTGTTGCGCCAGCCCGCCTTCGTGCAGCTGCATGAGGACAATCCTGAGGCGCTGCGCGCTGTTGGCACGATGGATGGTGCCGACGAGATCATGAATAGCACGTTGTTCCTGGGCACCTATCCCGGCATGACTGAGGCGATGCTGCTCGAGCAGGTGCGGGTGATTGGCAGCTTTCTGCAAGCATGAAATACGCACATATTATTTTTGATCTCGACGGCACGCTCGTCGATTCCGCCGCAGAGATCCATGAGGCGGCAGTCGCCGTCGCCCGGGCCCATGGGCTATCGATCCCTAGCTTGGACTACATCCGCACTATGACCGGTTCGCCGCCGCGGCTGTTCTTCCTCGATCACGGCTGCGAAGAGGCAAAGGTGGAGGCGCGGGTGGCCGAGTTCAGAGCTCACTTAGCCGCTCATGCGGGCGATCCCGCTTGCGTGTTCCCTGACGTGATCTCGGTGCTCGAGCATCTTCAGCAGCGCGCGATCCGTCTGTCGCTGGCCACTACGAAGCCGAGCGAGTTGGCAGCCAGCCTGCTTGAGCGCTACGGCCTGGCGCCCTACTTCGCCCACATCCAGGGAACGGATCTTCCGCTGCAGCACAAGCCCCACCCGGACATCCTGCATGCCTGCATAAAGAAGGCTCCGCCAGGAATGGTGGCCATGGTAGGGGACACCATATTCGACGTTGAGGCTGCCCACAACGCCGGCATCGATTCGATCGCCGTCTGTTCCGGCGCCCACTGCCCGGAACAGCTGGCCGATGCCCGCCCCACCTTCCTGTTCACCTCTTTGAAGGAGATGCTCTATATCCTGTAGCTGCCTACATGACGCCCATCAAGTTCTCCGATCTGCTCACCGACAAGCTGCTGGAGCTTGGCTACAGCCACTGCTACTTCGTGGCCGGCGGCAACATCATGCACCTGCTCAACAGCGTGCGTAGCCGCTTCACTTGCATCCCCTTTGCCCATGAAGTGGGTGCGGCGATCGCCACCGAGTACCACAATGCCTCGATCTTTGGATTACGGGGGCGCGCGTTCTGCTTAGTTACCGCCGGACCGGGCCTGACCAACACGGTCACGGGGGTGGTCGGAGCCTGGCAGGAGAGCCGGGAGCTCCTAATCCTTGGCGGTCAGGTGAAGACGGCGGATCTGGCTGGCCCCAGCCTGCGGCAGCGGGGTGTTCAGGAGGTGGATGGCGTGGAGCTGCTTCGCTCCATCACTAAAGCTGCCCTGCGGATCGACTCGCCGGTGAAGTTGGGCGAGGCCCTAGAGGCGGTCCGGCTGGGCAGCACGCCACGAAAGGGTCCGGTCTTCCTGGAGCTGCCGCTCGATACCCAGGCGGCGGCGGTTGACACGGCGGCCATGCCTGACACAGCGGGCCAACCGGCCAGAATGCCAATCGCTTCGATTGGTGCGGAGCGGCTTGCCTTGGTCGCGGATCGCATCTGCCAGGCCAGCCGGCCCGTACTGCTGATCGGTGGCGGAGTGGAGCTCGCCACTGCTCTGGAGCTGGCGGAGGCTATGGGCAACTGCGGGCTGCCGCTAATGACCACCTACAACGGTGCCGACAGGGTTGACAACCAGCTCGTCAATTACTTCGGCCGGCCCAATACCTGGGGCATGCGCTATAGTAACATCTTGTTGCAACAGGCTGATCTCGTCGTCGCATTAGGCACGCGCTTGGGGATGCAGCAGACCGGCTTTAACTGGGAGGAGTTCGCGCCGCTTGCCCACCTGATCCAGGTCGAGATTGATCAGAGCGAACTTGACAAGGGCCATCCTGATGTGGACGAGCCATGCTGTGGCGATGCCAACGAGGTGCTCCGGCAGCTGCTGCTCGAGCACCGCATCGCCCTGCAGCCACATCAACGGGACTGGCTCGATCACTGCCGGCTGGTGAAGACCTCCTTGCCGCTTAGCGAGGACTGCAACAGCCGAAATCCAAATTACATTAATCCCTACGATTTTTGGAAACAGCTCTCGGAGCAGCTGGATGGAAATTCAGCCCTGGTTCCCTGCAGTAGTGGTTCCTCTTTTACCTCCTCGTACCAAGCCGTCACCCTGCCCGCCGGCACACAGATGCTGAGCAACAAGAGCCAGGCGGCGATGGGCTACGGCCTCTCTGGCGCCATCGGGGTGGCTCTGGCGAACCCTGAGCGGCGCGTCTTCCTAGTGGAGGGCGATGGCGGCTTTCTCCAGAACATCCAGGAGCTCGCGGTAGCGCGCAAGAACCTGAACAATCTCGGCATCTACCTCTGGGTCAATAACGGCTACGCATCGATCCGCATGACCCAGAAGAGCTATTTCCAAGGCGCCTGGCTCGGCTGCGATACCGAATCTGGCCTCTCCTTCCCGGACTGGCCCGCCCTGTTCGCCAGTTTTGACATCCCTGTGCTGGCGATGGGACCCGAGGGCTTCTCCAACGAAACTATCCAGCGCTTCATCCGCGAGCACGGTCTCTACGCGGTGCTTGTACCGATCGACCCCGCCCAGACCTTCTTCCCGAAGATCTCCTCCTCTATCACCCCATCGGGCGGCATGAAGTCGAACCCACTTCACTACATCGGGCCGGAATTGCCCCAGGAGTTATACGAGCGCATGGCGCCTCACCTCCTCACCTACAACGCAGAACTTTGAATGTCACCGAAAAAAAACTTGCTGAGCTCGTGCGCCGCATTAGCATGCGTGGCCATCTCAAGAGCATCAAGGCTGAATTCGAGGCGGAGGGCACGCGTAGCGATGAACTGCTCCGGTTGCTAGATGTAACGCGCACCTGCAATGTGCCGCTGACACTCAAGATCGGTGGCTGCGAGGCGGTTAAGGATCTCTACGAAGCTCGTCAATTCGGTGCACGTTACATCGTGGCGCCAATGATCGAATCGGACTACGCGCTCAAGAAGTTCTGCGACACGATCCATAAGGTCTACCCGTCTGATGAGGCGGCTGACGTCGACTTCCTCTTCAACGTCGAGACGATTCAGGCCTTCAACTTCTTCGAAAAGATCGTCAAGGTGGCGATCGAGAACCCGGTTATCGCCGGGGTGGTGTTCGGTCGTTCCGATTTCTCGGGCTCGCTGGGCTCGAAGGGCGACGTTCAGAGCGAGAAGGTGACCGAATGCATCGAGGCAGTCGCCCGTAGGCTGCTGGAAACCGATCTTGATCTAGTGGTCGGCGGTGCTATCTCGATCGACTCACTGCCGGAACTGAATCGCATCGCTCAGCACCGGCTCACGCGCTTCGAGACAAGGAAGGTGGTGTTCGACGCTGCCCGGTTGTCCGATGAGAACCTCGCGGACTCACTGCTCGATGCCGTGCACTTCGAGATTCTCTGGCTGATCAATAAGAGTGATTACTACGGCATGTTGCACCAAGAGGACAATGCTCGGATAGCTCAGCTGGAGCAGCGCTGGAATGTCCTGCAGCGTGAGATCGTCCTCTGAAGATGCCGTCACAACGTCGCTGGGTACTCACGGGCGCCAGCGGCTGGTTCGGCCGTACGGCGCTGTGGGAGTACGAGCAGGTATTTGGGCCCGAGGCGCTCCGGCGTGATGTGATCGCCTGTGCCTCATCCTCAAAGGACATCGACATCGGGAGCCCTCATGGTCCGGTGTCAGCGGTGAGCTTGGAGACTCTCGATGAGATCGACGGTGCCGATGGGCTGATTCATCTTGCCTTTCTCACCCGTGATCGTATTGCTGAGGTGGGCGTGGAGCGCTATATCGCTCAGAACCGCGCCATCACAGCACTGGTGGCCGAGTGCGTAAGTCGTCATCCCGGTATCCCAATCATTACAACCTCCTCGGGGGCCGCCACTGTGTTTGACGCCGCCATCTTGGATCTCACCGCTAATCCCTATGCGGCACTGAAGCAGGAGGAGGAGGCGTTCTGGCGATGCAGTGGCGCCCAGCGGATGGCAGCGGTGTTCCGGGTGTATGCGGCCGCGGGGCGCTTCATTAAGGATCCTAAAATATTCGCATTAAGCGACTTCCTGAGCCGGGCCCTAGCCGGCGAGCGAATCGAGATCCATAGCAAGCGACCTGTAATCCGCAGCTACGTGCATGTAGGCACGATGATGCGCTTGTTTTGGGCGATGCTGGAGTCACCACCGGTGCAAGGCCTTTGGCAGTTTGATGCGGTACTAGAGACCGTGTCGCTGATGGAGCTGGCGAAGGTTATTAGCACGCACTGGGGCTTGCCAGAACCGCTATTTCATATTGATCCTTCGCTTCCTGCCGACGACTACTGCGCAGACAGTGGTACGTTTCGAGAGCTGCTACGGCAGTACGGGATCGCTTCACCGACTCTCAGGGAGCAACTGCAGGAAACCGCGCAACACATAGCGGGACACTTGTGAAATCAACTATATCGCGCAGAGTATAAGATTGTCCAGGAATCCATGCATTCTCGAGATATTGTTGCACTCAGGCTTATTTTTTGACTGAGCTTACTCAAAAAGTGACGTGACCCCCTTCATTGGTCCAGGCGTTATGTGAGTGGGTGTTTATGCAGTTACTGGTTGAGCGGCCTTCCAGGGGCGTACGCCCCTGGAAGGCCGAGTACGGCCTGAGGATGTTGTACTTCCCAGCGCCAGCGATTGGCCTAGCCCTGCGCCTCGGGCACGGTGCTGAATAGCTCTGTGTTCAGGACTCGTCCCTGAATCGGCTGTTAAGAGACTCGGTAAAGCCTTTCTGCCACGGCGATCCTGGTTCGATGTAGAGCATTATGGTCTTACTTTTTTTACTCCAACGCCGCAGCGCGTGGGCGATGAACAAGGGGGTGTAGTCCATCCGCAGATGAATGGGCGGTGGGTAGAGCTTCAGCAGTTCCTCGATCGTGTCGATCATCTCAGCAGCCTTACAGCGCCTGCCGACCCGAATCGCCAGGCAGAGCCGGCTGTACTCATCGATCACGTTGTGGTACTTAAGTGTCCTCCCATCCATGGTCTGGTCGAACTGGAAGTCGATGGCCCAGACGTGGTGGGGATATTCGGCCCGCAACATTTCCTGTTTGCCACTGCGAGGCCGTGATCGCATGCGCCTGCGAGGCGAGGGTCGCTCCAGCCCTTCCTCCCGCCAGATCCGTTGCACCCGCTTGTGATTGCCGGTCCAGCCTTCCAGCCGGAGCCGCCGGAACACAATCCGCCGGGCCCAGCGCACATGACGCCGGGCCAGTTCACGGATGCGCCGGCGCAGCTTCTGCTCCTCAATTGCTGATACCGGCACGGGCTGGCGTTGGGTATTGCGGTTCTGGCCGGCCAGACGGCAGGCACGACGCTGAGAAACCCGGAATCGATCCTGCAGAACAAGCACGGCTCTGCGGCGGCGTTCCGGGCTCAGAAGTTTCCCTCGGCTAACTCCTTGAGCATCGCTTTGTCCACTTCTGCATCCCTAAGAAGGTGCTTGAGACCGGCGTTTTCCTGCTCCAGTTCCTTTAGTCGCTTGGCCTCCGTGGCTTTCATCCCGCCGAACAGCTGTTGCTAGCGGTGATAAGACGGGGCTGACACCTCAAGGGCTCGGCAGACATCCGCTAGCTCTGGCGCTGATTGAGGAGCTGCTCAGCGGAGCGCAGCTTGCGGATGAGATCTGCTCGGGAGTGTGGCGCTTGCGTTTCATGGGGCTTCTCCTGGCCAATTCTGGCCGTTTGGGAAGCTCTCATAAAGACTGGTTCAGCTTTTGGGACCACGTCCAATGCATGATGAGTCTTGAGCAACAAGCTAAATATATTCAACCCCACAAGCATAAGAAGTGCTCCTAATGCTATAGTTGCTAATAAGCTAAAATGCCAAGATAACTGTGCCAAATCTCCAAGATGGCTCCAGTCAGACGAACTTAATGAGTAGCAAGAAAAGCGCCAATCCTTGCTGATAACATCTTCGAAATCTATGATGTTAAGAACTCATGTTCCGGAGTTTCCCGCGTAAAAGCCTGCCTGGAAAGCAATAATGTATGCTAGGAGATAGATTAACAGTAAAATCACTAATGCTACAGTGCTAATAGATAGACTAAAGCAAGTGGTAAAAAGAAAGATCGGCGAAAGTATAGTGAATGTCGGTCTAATTTAGCACAACAAGAAGCCAAACAAGGCGGCCTTTAATCTTCGACTAAAATTCAGTAAGTAGATTAATATCGCTAATGTCGGGATGGGAAGTAGCGATGTACTCATCCTGCTCAGCTCTTGCAGCACAGGTGGAATAAGTACTGATGACAAGATCTTCCTGATAGCATCCGGAGTTAAACAAAAAACTCTTCTTGTGCCTGATGCATACCATGACCAAGAGCTAAAGGTCAAAGTACTAAATATAGCTAAACTGATGGATCAATACGTTATTAATGTAAAACTCTTGTAGGCATCGATTACTTGGCACCTACTGACGAGGCTAACGAGAATCATAAAACCTAGGACTAATACTGGAGGATAAAGAGACTGTCCATTCGTAAACGCACTGTATCGACAGCTCTTCGCTCCTGAGTCCCATAGGTCGGAGAAATCATTGTACACATTTGTGAGTGCCAGTATACTTCCGCTGTGAATGTTCATATAACTGCAGACTGCAATCAGTCCACCGGAAACGAATTAATACTTGCCTGCGCAGCCTGGCCACCCTATACCTCTTGGTTGCACCTTGTATAATACTGCATAGTTGAAGACATTTGCTTTTCATGCAGACTATTATTGCTATTTCGTCAGCTTATAATGAGGAGATGAATATACCCACTCTCCATAAATATCTCCAGTCCACTTTCGACCGCATACAATCTAGTGAGTGCATCGACTTTAAAATACTTCTCGTTGATAACATGAGTACAGATGGCACAGCTCGTGAACTTGCTGATCTCGTCAGAAAATATCCTAACGTTACAGCATACTCTAATCTCAGCAATTATGGCCCAGAACTCTCCACCGTCTTCGCCTGTCAGGAAGCACTAAAGGATAATCCAACTTATATCTTCTTGCTGTGCTCTGATCTCCAGGATCCTCCAGAGATGCTCATAGATATGTACAGGAGACTAGCCATCTCACCCAGCGCTAGAGGCATCCTCGGTGTTAAGTCTGTTCTATCTTTATCTTCAAGAAACTTTATCTTTTGCTGGCTAAATCACCTGTACTATTTTCTTTTGCGCTTTGCATCAAGGCAATATAGCTTACCCCATGGATTCCACGGCTTTGGCTTGTACCATGCTCAAACTATCCGAGATGCTCTCGATATCTATGAAAGGACCCAGGCGAACCTCAGGGTTGCACTATGGGCTGCTACTAATAATCCTGAATTGATTGAATACAATCAACAACCACGACAAACAGGAGCATCGACGTATTCGACAGTTTCTTACATCTTAGAAGCTATTGATGCTCTCTTCGCCTCTAAATTGCTGCCTGCACGTATTCTTATAAGAATCTCTACAGCAGCTCTCTTCTTACTTGTGTGCATTATAATATATAATCTTGTTTTTATCCCGGCGACAGTCGAATCTCTTAAAATGCTTCTGGCAAACCTATTCTTATTCTTCTCAACTCTATATTTATTTGAAGCGTCAAGACAGGTAAGACGTTCGGACTTCTTCTTAATTAAGAGTAGAAGGATAAAAGTCTATTCACGGAAAATAAATCCGGGCGTCTAGCATAAGCTTAGTATCCCGAGTAGAAAGGATGGTCAAGCAGATCGGATCCTTTTGCGGGCAACAGAGGAAACTTTAGACGATATTCTGTCTTATTCGATACATCACTGCGCCAGCATGGCATGCCTTTATAGTCCACAAACCCAGCCTCTATGACTCGTTGACGTCGTATTCTAAGAGGTAAATCCTCCTCATAAACTGTATTAAACCATCTAGGCACTAATCTTGCTAGTGGAGTATATAAACCTCTGAATAGCCATGGCAATATCATCCTATAACTGACTCTTACTACGCAGCTATTCCGCGTTTTTGGCTCAATCTCAATGCGCGTCTTGGATAGTAGAACTAACTGCAAAGCGTATGTTAGCTGTACGTAGTCTTTATGTTGCACAACAAATGCAATCGTTGGAATTGAAAAGGGTACGAACGGGGGTTTGGTTCCAAACAGGGCTAATGTAAACCTGTCACCTTGATACAAAAACTTGGCATAGCTATATCCACCATGCACGGGTATTAGATGCTCGCCATCCCAATAATTCCACAGCAATACCTCTGCTGAGCATGGAACCAGCCGTTCTGGAATCGTAACAACAAGACAGCAATCGTCAGATGATTTCATTGTGACTCTTTTTGCGAGTATCTATTTTAAGCCTAGTATATTTTAACTGTACAAGAAACCATCCTGTTTACGCACTTGCCGCTCCGATCAAATATCCAGTTGTGCCAAGGGCATCTAAATTGATTACTTCTTTGATCAAACGACAATGGACCACCAAAATGAGGACAAACTCCACTGAACCTTAATTCCTTGCCATCACGGTCCACTGTTGTCACGAGCTCATCTGCATCATCATCCATCCATGTCCTCGCCTCATCCATGACAGAAAAAGTCCCACTTACTTACGCCAGTGTAGCAAGGCGTAGCCTTGCGCTGGGTATTGTAAATACGTTCGCAGGAGTACTACTCTTCTTTTTGACTGATGCTGTATTGAATCATCTTCTTGCCACCTTCTTGTTTGTCGAAGTTCTCCTGATCCTTATTAAGACGTATCTATACTCAAAATTCGTATTTCTGGGATCTAGGAAGCGTGTTGTGTCCATGCCAGTTATTTTGATATTTATTTGGGGCTCTCTTGTCTCGGCTGCCGTTATGAATCTTGGCATTTCTGGCGTACGTGGGCGCTTCATTGTTGTCATTCTGGCCTTATTTGGCAACCTCGTAATCATCCTCATGACAGCATTCACCATTAATAAGACAAGAAATAGGGCTGCGACGCAGTGATCCTCAATTCAAACAGCTGACTCTATTAGGCACTCTTCCTTTTATTTTACCTAGAAATTGCACCATCTATCTTTTCGGGCTTGTCCCGCTACCTATTCTTGCATATATCATATAAGTCCCTTGTTTGCCATAAACTCTGCCGTGCAATGTGTATCCAAAGTTTCCTAGAGAACGCTCTGTCAACATGCTGTAAAACTCGCTAATGTTATTAGGATAATGCTGTTGATGGCTATCTATCGCATATCTTATGTCGTAGATTATTAATGCATCAAAGCTTCTCTTTCTCAAGTCTTTTCTTACTAATTCTCTTGACTCTCTTCCGGTCACATCGTAATAAAGAGCTAGAGGATATCTATTGATACTCGGTAGTGTTTGCACTTTTGAACAAATGGTTCCTGGGATAGGATGTGGAACACTCAAAACTGTTAATCCTCCCGCCGAACTACCTGAAACAAAACTCTTGGAAATCTCGCTAAGTAACTTGCAAACTTGCTCTTGCTCTGTTTTGAACTCAGGACTCATCATCCCAATGGGAATCAAGGTCTTAGTTTCATCTAACAGCCCTGACTTGCCTCTTTCACCCTTAAGTAATCCTTTAATCTTTGCCTCGTATGATGACTCATTGGTTCCCCACCAGGCCATTATTGGAAGTTCTACTCTCCTCAAAGCCTTGCTCAAGTTCACAGCACTTATGCTGAGGAAACACAAACCACATAATCCTGTTGCCACTCTGTAAATATCTTTCCTTGAGAGTAGTAATGTACCCTCTTTGGTAATTGCTGTGTCAAGTGCGTCTGCAGTCTCAAACAGAAGAAGTGGAATTAGTAGGACCCCTAGTGAAATAGTGACGTTACCATATGAACCTGTAGTTAATACGCCCGAAGCAGATAAAGAACCTATTTCTAGAAATCTTGCCGTCAGGCGATCTCTTGCCGTTGCCTCGTAATCTTTTCTGTAAGCATGACTTCCTCTTATATATTTAACGCAAAGAACCGTAAAAAGAGCCGCGAACAGCATCGTGAACTGGCGTGGATACATAGCCGCAAGTAATACCTTAGGACCCAAAAATCTGGATAGTGCAATGCTCCAGAAAATAACAAGCACTATCAATGAAGACTTTGATCTCAACCTCGCGAGGTAATATACTGCGACTGCAAATGTTAGGCTTGCGACCAACCCCCACAATAAATACCCATACGATGCTAATTCCGAAAGCCCGTTCTTGAAGAGACCTTTGGTCGCTAAAGCTGCAAACTGAAAAACACCATCATTTGTTTTTCCGGACGAGCTTGATAAGAGCGAGCCTATGACAGCGAACGTCCCGCTTGTAAATCCTGTAGCTGCTAATCCCTCCATTGTGGCCACGCACACCACAGCAACCCCCCCTCCGAGGACCAAGGCCTGTCTTGCATGCAACCTCTTAGTCGTGACCAAGCAGCCCATTAGTAATGTTAGCCATATGACGCCATCTACCGGCCTCATTAATATTGCCCAGGCTGATGCGACAATCGCCATTAACAATCTACTCGTGATTATTCTGTCTATCGACTCCTGGGCTTCCTTGGCATATAGCGATGATGCAATTAGGGCTAGTCCTATATATGCTGTGTGGTAGTCTGCGTGTCTCATAAAGTTCTCAAGAAGCACTATTGCTGTTACTCCGCCCCATAGAAATAAAGCAATATAAAAACATAATCTTTGTAGTCCCCGCTGCTTACGTGCTACCTCGCCTAAACCAGTAAGGCCGACGAACATTGATGTTCCAGCTGCAGCTAACGTAGACGCACATACTCCTGCAAAACGTATGGAACCGTTCACCCCTAATGGAGATCCCAGCCATATAAGGGCAGGGTATCCCGGCGCCGAATGAAGCGTTATGTCTTTATACAGTATTTGGCCATTGCTCATCCTGTATGCAAGAGACGGCCACCAGTCAGCCTCGTTGTAAACTCCGAGCGAATTAAAGGCGGATACAAGCAAAAAGCCTACGCCAAATACAGCAATGCCAGGCGATATTAGAGCCTTAAAGTCTATTTTATTCAAATCAAGGGACAACGGCTCTCAACATTATATCCTTTCATTTTCTTTGTCAGGGCGCTGTTATGTCGGCCCCATGGGCGCCCATGTGTGACCGTGGCAGCCAGTGCATATGCCCTTGAGGTTTATCTCACTTGTTCAGCCTAGTGCTCTTGCCTTCGCGCCTACGTAGTCCACTGTTATGTTGCATTTCTCCATCACCAGAGGTCCAGGAGTGGAAGCTCCGCGGCGCTCGATTGATACGGTGTCGCCTTCTAGACCGGTGCAGCCGAAGCTGCTGTACGTTTCCACCACTACTCGTTTGTGCCAGGAGCCGGGCAGCAAGTTGTCGTGGTAGGCGGCGTCTTGCCCCTCAAACCGTCCCACGCAGGGCATTGAGACTACAGCACGTTTTTGCTTTCGGCACGCAGCTGAGCTGCGGCGTTGGTGCAGAGCTCCAGCGCGGAGCCGGTGCCGATCAGGATCAGATTGGGCTTGCCGTTGCTGTCTTCGAGGATGTAACCGCTCTTGGCCACCTTCTCGGCATTGGGGTTGGCCTGGTTACTTATGGCCTGTCTTCTGAGGAACAACACCGTTGGGTGGTGCGGTTGCCCACGGCCACCTTGTAGGCGCTGCTTGTTGCGTTGCCGTCGCCTGGGCAGATGACCAGCATGTTGGGGACGAGCGCAGGCTTGCCACGGTTTCGATCGGCTGGAGGGTGGGTCGTCCTCAACTCGGCCGATGGAATCGTTGGTGAGCTCGTAAATCACACCAATTCCCTCAAGGCCGACAGGCGCATGGCGCCCACCATGTAACCGGCGAACACGCAGAAGCTGCTACCGTATGGCTCCAAGCCACTGACGTCCGACGCCAAGTCATTGAGGATGGCGGCCATGGCGTGCTCGCGAACACCGAAGTGCAGGTAGCGGTTCGCCTCGGCACCCTACAGGAAGCCCCGCTTCCCTTTGATCTCTGTGCAGTACTCTCTGATTGATTCATCCGCTAAAGTCAAAGGTCTTTAAATACTGGTCAATTGGCCTCTATGATTATAAAAATTAATCTGATTCGCATACGTTTAAATAAGCTCGTCAAATGTCTGCTTAACCCTACTTCCTGGATTTTTCTGCGTTACGGTTGTTTTCCATCTTTTGAGCATTCTCATGTTTTGACAAAGGATGCTCTTTCTGGCCTCGACATGTTCTACGATGTCGGCGCTAACATTGGTCAGTTTAGTTCTTATCTTCGATGCCTTGGCTTAACCCAGCCTATTGTTGCTTTTGAGCCATTGCCTACTGCTTTTGCAAAACTTGTAGGTTTGAGTCATATCCTTACTAATAGCTATCTCTACAATGTAGCATTAGGATCAAATTGTTGCAGAGCACCCATTTATATTGCGGATCCTGCTGACTGTTCTTCCCTTCTGCCATTAAGTGATCTTCAAACAGAGTATTTCAATACCAAATCAGCGGCGACAACGTCAACAATTGAGATGCTTACCTTACAGGACTATCTAAGTAAACACCCATGCAATAAAGGTTTTCTCAAGATCGACGTCCAAGGGCTTGAGCTCGAAGTTCTTAAAGGTGGCGGTAAGCTATCAGATTTTTTTGAGTACGTTTATGTCGAATCTTCTTTTATAGAGCTATATAGAGATCAACCGTTATTTTCAGACATACTCAAACAACTTGATCACCACCAGTTTAGACTATGCGGTTTGTACAATCCGTATTCCGATACAAACAGAATGATAATCCAAGCAGATTGTTTGTTCAGGCGTGTATCAATCCCCCATTATAATCCAGAATATCAATGACCTTTTCAAACTACCAGTTCATACTGCCTGCTTACAATGAATCAACCCGAATAGTCAAAGTTTTGCGGCATTATTATTCCTATTGTCGCTTCATCACCGTTATAGACAATTTCAGTACTGATAATACTGTTGATCTAATAATGAGTAACTTCCCCCGTGTTCGCGTTGTATCTATCTCCAATGATGGTACAACAGAGACCCCCAAATGGTGGCTTGATGCAGCTTCATATTTTTCTCTAGAATTTGTGCTCTTTGGCAGCTGTTCCGAGTTTATCTCTCCAGATTTGCTAAGTATCTATAATACTATTGCTGAGCTTAGTAGTGTTGACATCTGCTTTTCACCAAGACGTACCATCACAGGTGGATACTGCACTGACCCTCTGTATTGCAAAGCATCCACTCTCCTTAGCCCTAGTATTATCCTCCCTCAAGTCGCAAGACTAGTACGATGGCGATCTATAAAACCCCATCTGATTAAACCTCATGATACCTTTCGCTCTCAAGCGCACTGTCGTGCTTTGAGAATTTCAGCATCATCAAGTGAACTATGTATCCTTCATAATCGGCCAATGCCGGCTTTGAAACTTATCAATCCAAAACTTAAGATGTACGCTCGCCAACAAGCCCTGTATTCCAAAGCTAGGTTTCCCGCTTATTGCATTGTCGACTCTTCACTGCGAATCTTGTTGGACTTATTTCGTTTCCTCAGAGCCATAATTCTCTTTCAATATAATGAGGCCATTGGCATCGAGTTCTTTCATAGAATCATTATGCACCTCATGGCAATATACTATTCCCTCAGCCCCGCAGTTTCTTGCCCAAGATGCCTCATGGAAAAGGCAATGCACTAAATATATATCATTTGTCATTATATACTGTGTCATTCTGTTGTTTGCCTCTTTCTCTTACGGTAATTTACCCTGCTCAATGTGATTCCTAACTTTGAGAACTTCTAAGGGTTGGATATGCTTCTAATTTTTATTCGCCAACATATCTCCAGCCCTTAAATGCTTTCACTTCTTGTTTTATTTAATCAGCTTATAGCCACACTTAGGCGTCATTGCCTTAATGCTACAATCTTTGATCAAGTATTTATTTCTCTAGGCAACTTCTTTTTTGTCTGGAATTCTTCACGAATTTTTACTCCACAGGAATCAGCACTGACGATATCTTTCTACATGATAGCAATTTCCTTTTACCCTTTCTACACTAGTTTGATTCTCCAGCCATTGTATTCTATCTATAATGCCGGTAGATCTAGTCGTTCTTATCTTGTCGTTCTTGCACTTCTATCTTTTGCTCTTTCTGGACTTGCTGCTTATCTCTTTAGTCTTGCGATATGGCGCTCAACTCTAACCTTTGCCCACTTATTAACTAGTTTCTTCTTTACCTCTTCTTTCTTCTTTGCTGACTATTCTAGACGTCTTGTCCTTGTATCCCGACTCTCTACGTCATATTTGGCCATAATCTCTTGCCTTTTATTTTTGACTAGGTCTTCGAGTCTGATCATCCCACAGCCCACCATTTTCATTTTAGTTAACGTCATATTTAATCTCTTAGCAGGGCTTTATTTGCTTCGACATGCACTATTTTCCAGACAGATTAACCTCTCAACCACTGATAAGTTTGCACATATATTTATCCATGAGCATCTTCCTTTGTTGTTCCCTTTGGCGCCGCTAGGACTTGTCTCGTTTGCTGTTGGTATCTTACCATCACTGTATAGCATCAATCTCCCATCAGTCCAATTTATATTTGTAAGTCGCATTCGTTCGCTTTTCTCATTATTTAATCCCTTTTTTGAATTCCTTGACGGCGCTTATTTCCTAAGGTCGCCTCTTTCAACTTATCGTGAGCATGTTGTGTTGGGACGTCTTGCATTTCTTATTGCATTACTTGGTATGTTAACCTCTTTTCTTGTCGCTATTCTGCTAACCCACTATAACCATATCAGCTCCTTTGGCCTATCCCCTCTCTTTCCCACCTATATTTCTCCTAACGCTTCCTTAGTCATATTTCTACTGGTATCTTCCATCTTTCTCGCGTTCTCTGTGAGAGTTTTATTGGTTCTATATAGGAGATTTTCATTTCACGGCAGTGAGCTTTTAGTTGCTTCATGTTCGCTGCCTTGCCTTTTTATTTTACTGCAGCCCCCAACTTTGGCTAGCGTTTCCTCCCTTTATTTCCTTATTGCTTTATCCCAGTTATTTGCCTCTCTACTGATCTTCTATCGTAGATTCTTGGCTACAGTCAATAGCCAATGACTGCTGTACAGTTGAAATTCATTTGCCTTTCGACTATTGCTTTACGCCCATGATTCCATCAAGGGGATTCTCTCTTTTCCTTAGTACGATCTGGTCGTAGGCTATTATTACTTGGTAGTCTGTTGTGACATTGGAAATAATCTCGGAGATTGTAGGATATCCCCTTTTGCCACAATAACGTATGTCATCGATGCAGATTACTGGAGCCTTGCCTAATACTATCTTCAGCTCTTCGGCAAGTGGGGTCTCTCCGTAACGTCGTGATGTCGGTCCTCCTGAAAAGTGAGCATCAAGATATACTACTGAATTCTTTATAATCTTGTCCTCTAATGATGCAAGATAATGTGAGGAATCTCCAGTCGTTACAGATATATTTCTAACACCAGCAGATCTATGTAGATCTCTCGCGCAATCTGCAATTACAGGGTCTGCTTCAACAGTGTAGACATGATCAAATGCTTGGCTAACCATCAGTGACGATGCGCCGAGATAGGTTCCTGTCTCTATCAGATACACAGCATTACTGGTTATTCCCGCACAAGCTGCTATCAGTATTGTTGGGCACGGAGGTTGAGACAAAATATAATTTGTCTCATCTTTTGTGTACTTGCTTAGCCATTCGCGTGTGATCTCTGGTATTTCGCATCTTGTTAATGGTTTCGGGATCAAGGATGTGCTTATGAATTCAGGCCTCGTTGTTCCTAGTTTTTTTGAGGCTAGGTATCCATACAGAAGATCCCCGCAGCTCCAGTATTCCCCATCCCATTTAGGCTCTTTTGCCTCGTCTGAAGCGACTTGCAGTGTTTTTTCCGCAAGCTCTAGTGTTTTCTTGTATTTTTTTCTCCATAGCGAACTGGCCGCTGACCTCTGCTTGAGAAGTCCGAGCTTATGGGCAATTTTCCTAATAAGTGTCATGGTGCAGGAATCTTTCAAGATGCTGTCCGATTTCAATTCTATCTAACGAACTCTGCTCTTTTCTATAAACTGTTCTCGATTTTCTTGGGTCAAATGCACGTTGACTACTAGCGTTTTTGGTTCTAAATAAGGTTTTATCTCTCCTTGGCTCATGCTTCGACAATTTGCTTGTCACGTTTGACCTCTCGCTGGCTCCTCATAAACCCATCGCTTTGGCCACCACGTTGTCGACGGTGAAGCCGAACTTCTCCATCAGCAGCGGGCCAGGGGCGGAGGCACCGAAGCGATCGATGGAAACGGTGTCGCCTTCAAAGCCGGTGTACTTGTGCCAGCCGAAGCTGCTGGAGGCTTCCACCACCAGGCGCCTGCGGCAAGCGGCGGGCAGAACGCTGTCGCGGTAAGCGGCGTCCTGCTCTTCGAACAGTTCCACGCAGGGCATCGACACCACCCGCACGTTTTTGCCTCCGGCACGCAGTTGGGCGGCCGCCTTGGTGCAGAGCTCCAGCTCGGAGCCAGTGCCGATCAGGATTAGATCGGGGGTGCCGTTGCTGTCTTCGAGGATGTAACCGCCCTTGGCGACCTTGTCGGCGCTGGAGTTGGCCTGGTTGGGCATGGCCTGACGGCTGAGAAACATCACCGTTGGGCGGTGACGGTTGGCCACGGCCACCTTGTAGGCACCGCTGGTTTCGTTGCCATCGCCGGGGCGGATCACCAGCATGTTGGGGATCGAGCGCAGG
>Ga0194123_10003997_pt1 | contig 17095 bp, 18 predicted proteins | sample TA2MahsurfametaG_5_FD_155479 | JGI IMG/M metagenome (GOLD analysis project Ga0194123, IMG submission 155479) | Freshwater microbial communities from Lake Tanganyika, Tanzania - TA2015023 Mahale A surface | ecosystem: Environmental > Aquatic > Freshwater > Lake | place: Tanzania: Lake Tanganyika... | reverse complement strand
AAAGGAGCGGAAGATGCCCAGCCTTCAAAACCTTCAACACTTGTCGCCGGAACAAGTGAGCCTAGCGTTTCAGTTCCTAGCAAGCGAGGATCCCGAGCCACCACTGGAATTAAAACACCTGACGTGGGACCAGTGGCAGTTGCTGGCGAAGGCGTTGGATCTGTTGATGTTGGAGCGGCAAATGAACTCAGTGCATTAACTAATGAAGAGCAGAATGCTCTACAACAAGAACTTCAACAAGAACTGTATGGACAACCGGCTATCCAGGCTGTTGAACCTGCTCTTGATAAGAAAGTAACACGCAAGCGTCCAGTTCCAAAGGCTGATGTTGACGAGGCAAATGCCTACCTAGCCCAGTATGTTGAGCAAACAGGCTCCGTCGAGGGAGCGCTTAAACGGATTGCTGGCGAGTTTGCCTTTGAGAAGAAAGTTAATCGCCTTGCCAAAACATCTTACGAAGCCTTAACTCCTGAACAAAAAGCCTTTGTAGACCGGGAGATCCAGCAGCAACGTACCCTAAACACAGCAGGTGCCATGTATCTTTCCCGGTACAACGAAGCCATGCGGGCCAAGCGTGAGCAAAAAGCCGAAGAGAAACGCATGGAGCAAGAATCTCTTAGTAAGCAAAACGAAGATTTACGTAAAGCTAAGGCTGAAGAAGCGGAAAGACAAAAGGCAGTTCAAGAGCGTGTTGGGCAACAAATACAAGGTCTTTTATCTGGCCGTAAGATTCGCTATCGTAAGGCTGAGAAAGGTGCTAAGAGCACCAAAGCCGCTGTTGATAAATTTGTAGCCACTTTTACAAAGAATTGGAAAAATGCACCAACGATTGTAGTGGTGCAAAGCGTAGATGGACTGCCTGCTTCCATACAGGCTCAGTTGTTAAAAGATGGTGCAGGAAGTGTTCCGGGCGCCTTTAATCCTAACGATGAAGTAGTCTATCTCATAGCGGATAACATTAAAAATCCACAACAAGCCGCTTTTACGGTAGTGCATGAGGTCATTGGTCACTACGGTTTACAATCAATTTTGGGTGCTGAGTACCGCAAGGTCATGCACCGCCTCTACAACACTAATCATCAGGTACGAACCAAAGCCAACCTAAAAATGGCTGAAGGCATGGATTTAAGCACGGCTGTCGAAGAGGTGTTGGCTGAGGCTACCGAGGCAAGGTTTGTCCGTACAGATACCCTGATGCAGTATGCACTGCACCAACTGAAGAAACTTATCCGTAACTTTATGCAGATGATTGGTATTAAGACTCTGCGCGATAAAGAAGTTACCGATAAAGAAGTTACTGACCTGCTAGATTCTTTCCGTGACTACGTGATTGAAGGCAAAGGCACCCGGGGTGTAGGTAAGGCTTCTAAAGATGTAGTCTATCGGAATGATGGAACCCCAATAGATGCCAATACGATTGATATAGGTGGCGTTCAGCGGTCCTTGTATGACTCTAAGGGCCGACCCTTGGCGGCTACTGAAAAAGGGGTTCGTAACTTCTGGAAGTGGTTTGGTGATAGCAAGGTAGTAGATGGGCAAGGCCGTCCTATTCTCATGTTCCACGGCACAGCCCGGGATATTAATGAATTTATCCCCAAGCAGGCTAATGCAATTTTTGTTACCGCCGATCCTAGGTTTGCAGAGAGTTTTAGTGGTTCTTCTTTTGAATATGTAAGGCGTGAACTCCGCAACAATATGACTCCTGAGCAAATGAACATGCTTAGGAATAGGGTCATTCAAATTGCTGAACAGGATGGGGTGTTTGCTAATTTGGCTGCAAATCCAGATGCAAACGGGCCGAACACAAAAGAAGATTTTGAAAAAATAAGCACCATAGATTTATTTGACTATTTATCAGATCAATATGCTCAGGCTACTGGAGAACTTATCCCTGTTGGGGAAAATATCATGCCCTTGTATGTTCGGGCAGAAAAACCGTTTGATTATCAGAATGAAGAGCACGTACGGCCTATCATTCAAAAATTAATAGATCAAGGTTATTTGGATTTTGGTCGCGGAAGTATATCTGATAAAAGCAGTGTGTTTACTAAACATCTCCTAAAAGCAGAAATTAATTTAATAAGAAATGGTACAGAAAGCCTTACCGACATCATTTATGGCAACACTATGGAAGGTAACTGGGGAGTTATTGAACAGAAACCTTTCCAAGATGCTATTAAGGAAGCCGGGTACGACGGGTTTTATATCCGTGAGGCTGGTGTTAAAAACCTGGGTGTATTTAAATCCGAACAAGTTAAATCCGCTACTGGTAACCTTGGATCGTTTGATGCAAGCACCGGAAACATCAGATACCGCCGCAAACCCGTTTTAACTGCGGCGGGACAACAAGCCCAAGCCACCATTCAGGCTATGGGTAACATCAGCAACACCCAACCCAAACAACCACAGATGGGCACCATGCAGAAAGTGGGCGCCTTCTTCTTTGATCCATCCTATCGGCAGGAGCAGGTTGATAGGTTACGTGTACAGGTTGCTTATAAAGGTGCATCTATTGAGCGTAAGTTGTTTGATGCTTATAACGGGGCTATCCGAGATTCGCTAGGCAACGTGCGTCCTGATGTATTTATGACCGCCGCCGAGCATGCTGACGTGATGACTGTAGAAGCCATGAAGCGCGGTAGGCTAGTGCTTGATAAAGATGTTGGATGGGTAGCAAAAGATGGCCCTAACTCAATGCAAGGGGTCATGGATAAGATTAAAGATCTTGGTATAAAACTAGGAGATCAGGATCTTGCCTTTAAGTTGGCTAATGACGCATTTATTGCCCGTCGTGCTAACTCGTTGATGAACGACCCTAACTCCCCTGTACCTGCATCGTTACTGCCTAGTCCTGCGCAAATTAAAGCGGGTATGGATGCTTTTAAAAAGTTTCCTGAACTAGAAGCAGCGTTTAAAGAGTTCACGGAATTTAAAAACGGCATGATTGATGCGATGGTTCAGGGTGGACGCCTAGACGCACAGCAGGCTCAGTCTTGGAAAAATGTCGTTGATTACGTGCCTTGGAACCGTATCAAGGACTATGAAGAGTTAGTTCAGAACAGCCCACAGATGTATTCAAAAGGTTTAACTAACCTTGGAAGCATGAAGCAACTTAAAGGTGGTTTTGAGCCAATCAATAACATCTTTGACAATATGGTGGGCCTGACATTCTGGATGGGTAACAGTGCTATCCGTAACCATGCTGCCGTCAAACTCACAGATGCTTTTGTAACCAACAATCTCGGTGCTAAGAAAATCCCAAGCCCGCAGGCTGCAGGCGTTAACCCAAACAACGTAATCTTTATCTACCGCAACGGTAAGCCGGAGTCCTATGAGTTTGACTCTATCGCTGACGTGTATGCGTTTAAAGGCGTAGAGAGTATGGGTGGCCCTATTATCCAAGCATTTACAAGCCTATCTAATGTGCTTCGTAAGGCAACTACAGCCACCCCGCAGTTTGCGCTTAGTCAGGTGTTCCAAGATTCATATCGTGCTACAACTAACTCAGGTGTAAAAAACCCGTTTAGTGTGCCTAGTAAAGTTATTAAAAACTTTATAAAAGAACTTGGCGACGATCCTTTGACCAAAGAACTCAGGGCTATGGGTATTGCTGGTGCCTATGACTTCATGCCGGGACGGGCACAAGACGCTATTGAGAAAGAGTTTGGAGTAAAGCAGCGCGGCATATTTGACCGTGTGTTCTCATTTGCAGAAGCCCCGTCTATCGCTTCTGATGCTGCGATGCGTAAAGCCGTGTTTGAGCAAACACTTGCAGAAACCAAATCAGCCCAGTTTCCTGACGGGGATGTGTTACTTGCACGTTACCGCGCACAAGAAATTATTAACTTTAAGCGGCAGGGTAGGGGCAAAATAACTGGCACGTTACGCCAAGTTATACCGTTTATGAATGCTTACATTCAAGGTATGGACATTTTCTACCGTAGCATGACTGGACGTGGTATTGCGGCTGAAGAACGCAAGCTGGCTACAATGCTATTCTGGAAAACTGGAGTTAAATTAGCCGCCTTATCTTCCATTTACGCCATGCTAGTTGGTGGCGATGATGAGTACGAAGGTCTGCGCGATTTCGAAAAAGATAAAAATTTTATTATCCCCGGTTTACCTGAGTGGGCACCGAATAAGATCCCTGTGGCTCCTGAAGTTGGCTTTTTATTTAAAGTTCTTCCCGAGCGCATTTACAATTACGTCACCAGTCAAGGCACTAACAGTCCCCAAGATGCTACGACGTTGCGCAAGGCTATCGGGTCTGCGGCGTTTGATGCTTTTGCCAGTCCTAACATGACTCCACAGTTTATTAAACCATCTGTGGAAGTTTTTTTAGTTAATTATTCTTTCTTTACCCAGTCCCCAATTGTTGGGCGAGGGTTAGAGAAACTTGAGCCTGCACAGCAGTACACTGATAGCACTTCCGAACTGGCTAAAATGCTTGGGGGACTAATGAATGTCTCTCCAATGAAACTTGATTATTTAATACGTGGTTACACAGGTATTGCAGGTGGTACGTTGTTAGATGTAACCAATATGTTTGACGCTAATCGCCCAGATAAGCGTTTGTATGAACTGCCCGGGTTTAAGACATTTATGTATGATCGTGTTCCAGGCGGATACAAAGAGCAGTATTATAACTTCCGTGAAGATGTTGATCGTGTTACTAGCACCGTAAATACATTTCGTGCTCGGGGACAGATCGACGAACTTGTGAAATACCTTGAGTCTGACAAAAATCTCATGCTGTATTCACTTGGCGGGATGATTAGCAAATTAGATCAACAATTTGAGAACGTCCGAGCCCTAAAAAAAATTGTCTCCAATGACCCAAACATGAGTGGTGCGGACAAGAAAAATGTTCTTGAGGATTTGGAGAGGACTGAAAATGAGATCCTTAAAGAAATTAATACTCCGTTTATGCGGAAAGCGGCAGGGTTTTAAAAAAAAAACGCCCCGGGCTAGGCCGGGGCAAAGCCTATCAAGGAGTAGATAGGAGAGTGAAGGCCCGAGAATATCACTCTACTCTCCAGCAGCGCAATCCATATCGGTTATTCTCTATAACTTGTTTACAGACAACTGTATAGCCTAACCGGCCCGCCTCCCATGTCAGTTGCTTAGTGGCGTTCTCGCTATCTAGGCAGGGTATGAAAAACGACATCCCGGGCTTAATCGACCCCCAAGGTATCTTCACTGTTAGATTTAGAATCTGCATTTACTAGCGCATCCTCTGCGAAAAATTCCAGTTTGGTAGTGTCAAAGGTAAGGGCCATAACCCCATCAGATGCCCCCATAGCGGTGCCTGCTAGCATGCGCTTCTTCTTCAGGCCGGTGTAGGCTTTGTTCTTGCGGTAGGGGTTCAGGGTGTCTTCGTAGCCCATAAAGGTCTTGGCACAGTCATCCCGCCAGTCTTTGTTGACCACATAGAGCATCTTGGTATCTGGCTCGTAGCGCACTACAACCTTGCCACGAGGCTCCCGAATCGGCCCCTGTTCCAGCCCCGTCCGGCTGTGGGCCTTGCCGTTGATGACCAAAATATCCTGATAGTGGCGTTGTAAAAAGGCTCCAAGGTAGTCGCTTACGCTTGAAAACTCTTCGTTGTTCTTGTTCCGGGTGTTTTTAACGAGGTCCACCGCGTGCTGAAATACGGGTTCTATTGGGATGTTATGCAGTCCCAAGTTGTGGGCGATGATGCCGCCTGTCAGGTCGATGGCTATTCCGGCTGACCAATACCGCTCGGTGTTTGTAATCTCGGCCGCTCGGTCTAACTTCCGATTGACTCTATTAAGAAGTTCTACAACGGTGGGAAGATTGCCCGCGACGTATTTTATGTAGGGGTCGATTGCGTGTCCATAATTATTGATGATGCGTCCGAAGTGGGACTTTGACCATGTGGGGTCGTTATGTGTATCGGGCAGGATCTCGTCTTCTAGTATCCGCAGGAGTTCCGCATCAGGGAAAGATTTAAGGGTCATCAAGGCGTCTTTGACACGACGGTTAGATGAGGAGACCACCGGGATTTGCCAAGTCGTGTGATTAATCCGCTCAACGTTAGCCTTGCCACTCATACGGTTCTTACCCTTGCCGGAGGTGATGTCATACACAAGGTTAGACATGATCTTCACTTCCAGATTGGTCAACTCATCAATCGTAGGGGTCATAGACTGCATGGTGCCCATACGTTGCATGCGATGGTTATGCGTATCTTTATAAGATAACATCAACTGCTTGGGGTTACCGTAGATCGAATTAATGGCGTGTAGCAGGGTAGTTTTGCCTGATCCACCACGCTGACTGACTAGATTGAGCAGAAATCCATCCAATAATCCTTCACCTACAAACTTCATAAGCGGCCCACCAAAACCCATGAAGAATGCAAAGGCACGTTGCTCCATCCCGGGTCTGCCATAGGCATTGATGATGTCTTTCCAAGTGTGGAAGTCGCCCTTGGTCTTAAACGCAGGAATGATCGGTAGTGTCACAACGGTTGGAGGGCTGTAGAGCACCTGACCATCGGCGCGAATTTCTCTGTCACCAACAATAAATGCGCTGTCGTCTTCCAACCAGCCAAACTGTTTACGAGCAATTTCTGATTTGCCCATAGCCTGCAGTTCCTCAACCCATCGTGTCACGTATGCCATAAGTAAGTCCTGTTTCTTTCCTAGTATTGCTACCCCTTCTTGGGCTACTCTGTTTACAAACTTTTCTTTTGATAGTGCTGAGGTCAACGGCATAATAAATTCTCGCACCCCATCTTTGGGTAGGTGCAGTCTCATAAGTAGTGTCTCCCCATCGTCTGGGTCGTGAATTCGTTTCACCACGTAGAGGTCGTACGGATAGATTAGTTCATCTTTGTCATCTTCTTTATTAGGATCACCACGCCGATAGACCCCACCAACTTTGCCCCTGAAATATGGGAACGGAAAGTTAGGAATTATATAAGTTACTTCTTCTTTTGTAGCCTGTTCAACGTGGGTGACAACGTTATCCTCTTCTGAGGCTTCGATAATTTGTCTTCCAATTTGGATAGGCGATGATATTTTGAGCGTGCAGTCTTGACATCCCGTGGGATTGAGTTTTTTAAAGGTGTCGCAAGTGTATGGTCCTTTAGTTTCCAAAGCCTTTTTAATAGTTCTATTTGCTGAGTACTCAGGATGTTGTTCTGATATTTTGTGGATAGCCACGGCTCCATCCACGCAATGTTGGGCAATTGATAAAGCGGCTCTCCATAGAGGTTCTTCGAGTATTGCCTGATTCCTAAACGCATTAGCAAGTTGTTCACACCCCTCCCCATTCATCGACTTGATGAGAATTGTTTTGAATTTGGACTGGTAGTTACCCATCAGTGCCAAGGTCATTGGGTCTAATTGCTTAACAAAAGGCTTTTTACCCGGAATATCAAAGTCGTCTAAATTTACTAATACTTGACGTAACTTGGCTATCTCTACGCGCTGACGTGACGATATGATTTTTGTTGGTAGAGGATTGTCTGGGTCTTTAAAGTTAAGTGTCTCAGGTACGCGCAAGATGCGAGACACGTCGGCAGTCACCGCAGGGTCAGCCTGTAGTCCGTGCTTTTGACACAGTGCCTTGAGTGACTCGGCCAAAGGTTTCCATTCTGCTTTTGATAGCGGCTGCTCCGGCACCCAGTAGGCGTGCAAGCCGCGCCCTGAATTAACCAAGACTGTTGGCTTGGACATGCCGGATGTAGCGATAAACTCAATCAGAGCCTCGACACCCTCTTGCTGATTTGCGTACGGCTTGTTGGGACCGCAGTCGATGTCTATAAAGAATGACCCAAGTTGATCAGCGTTTACGTTTGTGCGACCCTCATTCGGATCGGTAAAAGATGCAAGGGCAAAGTATGCGTCATAACCCTTGTGCACCATAGCGTCTGCGTAGTTGCAGACTTCATCAATTGATTCTACGAATACCTGTCTTGGTGCTTTATCTTGCTTTAGCCCAACCACACAGTATTGTCCTGTAGGTGGTAAAACAAGAGAAAGAAACTCTTCTCTAGATAACATAGCCGCCATCGTTCAGTGCGCCGTCGTTAAAATAAGGTAGGCAGGGATAGGACGGCGAACTACCCTTTTCGGGTGCCCCCTAGCCTCCTTAAACCGTTTACGTACTTAGTTTCGCAATCAATTTTTCTACTATCTCTTTATGCTGACCAAGCACGTTTGTCTCACCTTTGAACCAGTGATACACCGTCATGCGTGTAACTTTAAAGAACTCAGACACATCTTTCACCGGGATGTCGTTGTCGATGCAGAGTTGTGCAAGCCGTACACCTAACTTGGACTGATCTGCAGCGTTGACAACCGCGATGAATTTGGTTGTGTAACCACGTGACATGATGCCCCCTTATTGGTCATCCCATTCTTCAAGAATCTTGGTGAGATCCTTCTTAGGTGCAGGGGCTTCGTCCTTTTTGCTTGCACGTTTGGTAGGTTCTTCAACGGCTTCTGCTTCGACTTTTTCAGTTTCCTGAGCGGGAACTTCTGAGTCTACACCATCAACCTGAGCAACCGTCATGGTGATTGCCTTAATTGCATCTCCGGTTTTTCCCTTACCCAAAGCCGTATTAAATTCGTCAGTTTCTAAGAACCGTGCTGGCTTGAAAGTCAGTTTGGGTGTTGCGCTGTTAGTGTCAAAGCGCATCTCGGTGACAACTGAAGTGATGGGCACGCCTTTACTACCAATCATCTTGGCGTACGTTTGCAGGGGCCACTTCCCGGGTTCGCCTTCACCAAAGATAGATTGGCTTGGCAAGGTGAGTTGATACACGTCGCCGCTGATGTCGTTCTCAAGCACTACAGCAAGACGTTGAGAGAAACGGCACGCACGGCTATCGCCCTGACCTGACCCTTTGATATTTTGAGGGCAGTCTTTACAAGCCTTTGACTGTGGGTTTTTGGCCTTGGCATCCGGCACTTCACTATCAGCAGACCAGCAATCCGGGGCAGAAGCAACACCCTTTTTGTATACGCCTGCATAGTATGTACGAGATATTTTCGGCGCGGCGGCAACGATGACTACATTCATCACCCGCTCTTCGTTACGGGCAACCTCTTTACCGTTGACCATCATGCGCCACACACCACCTTCAATGGAGATGCGTTTAGCCCCACCACCGCCACCCATAAGGGCTTTAGTAGTCTCATCAATACCATCAAGACTCCGCAGGTGCGCGGGTAAGTTTTGATTTAATACTGCAAGTTCACTCATGTTTTTCTCCTAATTGAGATGGTGTATTTGCTATCCACATTTAGCCCCGGTGGTAGCAAATCGGGGTTTTCTTCAAGGAACGTAGCCATATTTGACTGAGCAATACGCTTTTCTAATAACTCAGGCGCATTATGTTCCAATAGAAACTTGTGAAACGAATGCCAATCGTTAGTCCAAAACCTTTTCGAGACGCGGCGACTTACTGTGCCAAACTCAGTCTTGAACCCATCAGCACCCATTGATTTACAGATGGTAAGAATCTCTTCCGCGATACGGTCTTGAGTTTCTTCTAATTCTTTATCTTGCTTTTCAAACTCATCAGTAATTTGTTTCCGCTTATCACGGATTTTTATGTAGGCTTTAACAAGCCTATCAGCAGAGACTTCGCTCATTTTCACTCTCCGTATTGTTATGTTTGATAATACTAATAAAACGATTTTACTCTGTCAAGCATCTTCAAGCAAATTTTTGTAGAGATCAACAACTCTCGTATGAATATCAACTTTCGCTTCAAGCATCGAATACATCCGCTTCTCAACATGTGAGCCTTGGAGGTGCACCACAGTGCATGGGTTACGTTGGCCCGCTCGATGCACACGAGCATTCGCCTGTAAATAAGTTTCTACAGACATCACCGGAGACCAATACACAACTACGTTTGCGGCGTGCAAAGTAACTCCATGAGATGCCGCCTGTGGTTGGATAATGAGAACCTTCGGATCTTTCTCTGTTTGAAATCTACTGAAGATGTCCGTACGTGCATTAACAGACACAGCACCATTGATAATCTCTGCGGTGTATCCGTCCTTAATTAATTCTTCGTACACAATCTGTATTGCATGCCTGTACGGGACAAACACAATAACTTTGTGCGATGCCTCGTCAATAACTTCTTTTAGCGCGGCTATCCGGTTAGAAGCGTCAAAGGCTACGACCTCTCCACTATCGGAATACACAGCGCCACAAGATAGTTGCAGTAACTTATTAAGGTTTGCTGCTGCGTTCACCGTCGTAATATCTTCGCCAGCGGCGGTTGCTACCATGTGTTTACGGATGGTCTCGTAATACTTCTGCTGCTGCGCAGTCAAGGGAACCTGTCGAGTAACGTAGGTCATGTCCGGCAAATCAAGGCACTCTTCTTTGGCAAACCGGATAGCAGGTTGTAGCACCTGATGCACTATTTCTTCTGCCCGGGGGCGGGGCACCCATTTAAATTGGGTAATCTTCTGCATGACCTGATCTTTAAACGACCCAAAGAATCTAGGTACTGACCCGGGGTTGACAATTCTTGCAAGCCCATACGCATCGGTGGGTGCTTGAGCCGCCGGAGTTCCAGTCATCATCCATACCCACGTGCTTGGTTTGATGATTGAGGCTAAAGTTTTCCAGCGTTTTGTAGTTACCGTTTTGTACGCGTTTGCTTCGTCAACTACGATGAGATCAAATCCGCTTTCGTTGACTGCATCTTTGACAATTTCAAGCCCGTCAAAATTACAAATTACAAACTCTGCATCTGACTTAACTGCTTTGATTCGTTTATCGCGTGAGTACGAATGAGCAACCTGAACCGTGCGGTGCATGGCAAATCTAAACAAATCATTTACCCACGCAGACTCCATGATTGACAACGGGCAAAGCACCAGCACTCGTTTGATGATGCCTAACTTCATCAAGTAATCAGCCGCCCAAATCACACTGCCTGTCTTACCTGTGCCCTGCTCGTTAAAGCAGAACGCACGACGGTGTAGCGTTAAAAATTCTGATGTAGTTTTCTGATGAGCAAACGGTCTGTAAAGTCCGGGCCAATCGTAGTGAGCGATGATGGGTGATGGTACGTTTCGGATGCGTAAGTTCTTTAGCACTTGTGCTTCTTCAAGCCCCCACTTCACAAGCACTTCGCCCGTATCAAGCATTTTGCTTTTGGGGATAACCGTAGTGATACGGTTCGGTTCTTTTACTTTTAACAACAATGCTTTATTTTCTAGTATTTGCAATTCACTCTCCAACAAGACGCCGATAGGCCGAAAGTGATGTTTTCACTTTCAGCCCAAAAAACTTTACTACTGTAAAACCTAGTTTACTTCTTTTTCTTGTAATTACGCGAACGATTTTTATTAGGGGATTCCAGTACGTACCCGTCCTTGTTCGTACCACCCTTGCTCAGTGCAACCTTATGGCTAACATCTTTACCAGTCCGGCTCACACCTTTTTTATCTAATGCACGTCGAGCACGTTGGCGTTCCATTCTATCGCCATGCTCATCCCGTTTAACTTGCATTTCATACTCATGCTTGTACGGGCGCGGTGACTTCGTATACGGCATTAATGATTTTTTCCGTTGTGTATGCAATTAACTACCACACAGTACTGTTTGCAAGAGAAGTTTGGCTTGGGGTTCCATACCTCGTTCTCGTATGCAGCCTCTAACTGCTTGGTCTCATTTAGCCATTTTACCCACGGCTCTGCCTGTTGGCTATCCTCGTAGTCCACCTTTACAAAGTCGTTTGCCACCAAGAAGAGCAAGCCACCCTTAACAAGTTTCAGGTCAGGGCGATGCTTAAATAGCGCCAGCGCCAGTATCTCCAACTGCTTGGTATCGGCATACCGGGACGATTTACCCGTCTTGTAATCCACAAGATACGCCTTGTCATCTTTTATAATTACTAGATCAGCCACCCCCCGCCACCATACATCCTTGGCAAAGAAGTCGCACGGTTCCAAGTCTCGGGTCAGGGCCATGCGGTATTCACACAGAAACTCCCCACCTTCACCTAATGTCTTTAGTAGATCCAGCATGTTCTTGATGAAGCCAAACTGAGGCGGTAGGGGGGTGCCCTTGCCTATGTATAACTCAGCCGCCTCGTGCAGACGCTTGCCGTACAACAAGGCATCGGTCTCCGGCTCTTTGTAGTCTTTGGCTACTCGGAGGTGGTAATACTTCTTAGGACATTGTTGGAACAGACCAAGTGAGGAATAAGACCATGTGTAGTTAGGCATTTTTAATTTGGCTTTTGACCGCAGTTCGCATCAGCCGCAACTCTACTATGGTCATGTCAATTGTGGAAGCCGCACCCTTCCAGTCTCCTTTCAATAACAAGTTATGCACCTCTTTCAAAAGGTGTTTTACCTGCAACTCGTATGCCGCATAATCCACGGCCTTATCAACATTCACCATAACTTTCTCCACTCCCAACCTCGCAATTTAAGGGTAGATCCTTAGCCCAGTCAGGACGCCACCGCATACATTCCTCAACATATTTTACAGCGTCGTCACGCTCCCTAGCTGGCGCCAGGCATGCTATTGCATCGTGCACCGTCAAGACAACCTTGTATCTCTTGGCAATACGGGTCATTTGCTCGGCTATGATGCACCGCGCAACGGCTTGGCATACGTTTTCGATAACTTTTCCACCATAGATTTTTGTGCGCCCCATTCGGGTTTTATAAGAGTAATTGCCATCAGGGTCTTTTGCGAGTTCGGAATATCGTATATACAGCCCGGAAGGAAGTCGTATTCCTTTATCTCCTTGGACACTAAGAGCATCAGGGTATTCGCCCAACGTCACATCCCGATTTGCCATAATTGCATCAAGCGCATTTTGCCCTTGTTTCCATAGCGTGGGGATGTCTTTATAAGTTTGTCGATAAATGTTGATGATGTGCTGTGATTCGGTTTCGTCTATCTCGACCCCGAATACTTTAAGTTGGTCGCGGAATTTAATAGCCCCCATACCATATCCAGCACCAAGGATTGTTGTCTTTCCGACAAACCGCTCCTCCTTTGTAATCGCGTCAGCGTCTTTTGCATAAATAGCCGATGCCATAATCTTGTATACATCCTCACCTTTCTCAAACGCATCCACTAAATCGGTCTGCCCTGCTAACCACGCTACGGTGCGAGCTTCGATCTGGGAGGAGTCTGCATCTATTAACACGTAACCCTTTGGTGCCCGGATGGCTGTCTTCAGCCTGCCTGCGTTCTGCCCCCGGCTTGGCAAGTTTTGTAAGTTGATCTTGTCATCACCACCCCACCGACCAGTGTGCGCGGCGTAGTATTTAAGCGGGACAGGCATCCGCCCACGTTTGGCTATGTCTATAAACCTCTGCGTACGTGTTTCCTCAAGCGTAGTTTTGTTTCCGAGTCGGGCCGCAACTAAAGCCTGAACGCGGGGGTCAGGATGAGAAGCCAGTTCTTTAAAGTCTTCATCGGTCTTGGCGAAAGCCCAAACCTCTTTGCCTGTGCGTGCACTGATCTTTACCGGGGAGTCGACATTTAACTTCTTTAAAAGTCCTGCAAACTTGTCATTAGACATCAGCGTGTCACGGTCAGCAGCAGCCGCTTCAAGGAGTTTTTCCTTCCGAGTTTTGACATCGTGCAGATGTTGCTCAAGCAAAGGTAAGTTCAGCACCAGTTTAGGGTGCGTAAACATCCGCAAGGTTATATCAATAACTTTTAGTTCCCTGCGAGGAAAGTCTTTTGCTAGGATATTGAACAGGCTGTAGGTTAAATTAACATCGTTGCAACAGTAAGCACCGTAACGATCAAGATCCCCTTCACTAAAATCGGCGCGGCGTTTACCAAGCGCACTAATGACTTCATCGCCTTTTCTCCCAAGGTCATACCGTTCTGCCAAGTTCTCAAGAGATGCGCTAACATCTACTCCGTTGACTGCACGCGCCATACAAAGAGTGTCCAACCAACCTTTCGGCGTAATTCCAAAAATCCATGAGAGTATTGCTCCATCGAACGCCGTGTTGTGCGCGAGTATAAGGGAGTTTGCCCAATCGTATTGATTAAGAAACTCTTGAGTCTGCTCTTTGGAACCTGAGAACCACGTCGTTTCCGCATCATCTATCTTGACCCCAACACCGATAACTTCAAACTTGTCATCACGTACATACTCCTCGGTAGTCAGTTTAGATAATGAAAACTCTTTGTCGTAGTAGGTTTCAAAATCTACCGTTATTATCATTTTTTTCCTGATGTAAACGTTGTAGTGTACGGCAAATTCATTTGCTTGTATTTAAAATTAATTTCTTTCTCACGCTCACCACCTACAAGTTCTTTTACGATGCACGCTTCCATTTGCTTGCGTAGTGCTTTTTTGTAGTTAAGTTTAATAAACTCAATCTCTTCCTCGTCGAACATAATATCTTTGCCCGTAGTCATAACAGCACGGATCAAATTGCCCCACCGAACATTCTCAAAAGGTTCTTTTTCCCAAGCGTTAAACTGTATCGGATCCCAATTAGGATGTATAAACTCTTGAGGATGCTCCCACATGCGGTCAACAAGCATGCGCAACATGTCGGGTAGTTTTTTATCTCCCATCACTTACCTAGAAATTTAGTAATATCTTTAAAGTCCGAGCCTTCAATGATAAGCCGTTCGCGTTTGTCATCGGGGTTTTCTTTTAACTTAATCATCTTTTTCTTAGTAAGTTCTTCAGACACACGCTTGTGGATAGTAGCCGGTGAAGCGATCTTGTAATCACGTACCAAGTCGGTGATGCGTATGTTCTTGTCTTTATCCCAGTGCATCTGCATCACAGCAAGCAGGCGCAGATCAATTAAGTCCAGTTCATATTCAGATTCTAAAAAGTCTAAGATTGCGGTCAGATGTTGTAGTTTCATTTTGTCCTCTTCAATGCGTAATAATAAGTTGGTCGTTTGGAATACAGTTCGTTTTGTTTAAAGTTAATTATCACTGTTTTGTTTAAGACTAACTCCTTCAAGTAGATTCTTACACTGCACGTACTAACCTTCATACGTCTAGCAAGTTGTTTTACAGAAAGCCCCCACTGTCCCTGCAGCACACGTTTGAGTTGCACCATGCGTGCATGTCGGGGACATTTCCTAATCCTGCGGCGGGTTCCGCTCGGCTTCAATACAGTCAAGCATCACCTCCACTTGTAGTAAGTTCTTTTCGTTTACGATAGCGATGTACCCATCTTGCATTTGGATCTTGTCCAGTTCTCGCAGTTGTAAATTAGTTGGCTGGTTGTCCCCGGCTTTACATTCGATGCCGAAAAAGATTCCTTTGTAGCACCCGACAATATCTGGTACACCGCTTCGACCATATCCCCCAGTGGCAGGCATGAAGTAGTACGCTCCACGCTCATCCAGTATCTTCTTAACAGCCTTCTTCACCTTGGCTTCCGGCGTCATTGGATGTGCCCCTGATTCTTGAGTCCCAAGTCCAAAGCCAGCCGCTCGTTCTGATCTTTGAGTTTATGGATATAATCGTTTAGTCCAGCTATTTTTTCTTCCAGCCGCACAATCTCAATCCCCGCCTGCTTCATCAATTGTTCGGCTTCGTCCGTGTCGTAAACTGGGTTAGCAAGTTTCTGTAAAAGATCTGTATTCATTCTTTCACCTTATAAGTCATTACCCCACCGACTTCATGCCGCTCTGCAATTTCACAGAACACAAAGTGTTCCAAGGCTCGTTTTGCGTGCGTGTCACTTATCCGCAAAACTTTTATTGTTTGTTTAATAGTCACTGGAGTTTTTCTTTTTACTAGATAATCCCAAATTTTTTCGTATTCGGGCGCTATTTTAATTGGCATTTATTTTTTTCCAATACTTTTTGTTTTGCTCCCCAACCCACAGCCCTGCACAGACCATCTCCAACTCTTCGCTTGGCGGGTTAGTCTTTAGCGCCATCGCTTTACCTTCTCGCAAACCTGTTTTGTGTTCCCGTTCTAATGCGCTTTGGGCTAAGAGATAAAGTGCCCCAACTAAAGCCAGACTTAGAATTATTTTCATGTGTTCTTCTCCTTTAGTTTGGCTTCGATGGCGTTGAGCATGTGCATTGGTAACGTAGCGTTTTTAGGAATACAGGTAACCTCATGCCATTCGTCTTTCGTCAGCCCAACCCATTTACGCTTTGGTGGTGCGGTGTAGAGTGGATCTTTGTATTCCTCGTTTTGAAATGACGCAACGTACCCGTGCTTGTTCATCCAAACCAATGGCTCATGTTCCGATTGCGCTAGTGCTTGGCGTAGTGTTTTAATACATTTATTGCAGTCTTTTCTTACTTTTGTTGCCAAATCTCTAACGTCTTTATCATCCCTAAATTTTGCTTCTTCTTTTACAAACCCACATCCCTCATAAATTTTTTCAAAACCTTCCAACGCCATCTCTGCTGCTTTTCTCAAGTCGCTCATCTCACCCTCGGCTGACAGTTATACGCTTGTGCTCCATCACGAAACGAACCCACGAAGCGGCAGTCCTCTGTAATCATCTTTTCCTTTACCACCATCCCCAACAGAAACGCAACCACCGCAAGCACGATGCAACCAAACGAATCCTTCCAACGCTCTACGCACCACGCCCAAATCTTTTTAAAGTCAATCAGGTCTTTCATTTCAGGTTACCCCCTGATTTAACTATGTCTCCTGTATAAACGTATGTACCCACATGGTCTAACTTAATAAACGGATTAGCGTAGATTTTGCCGCCATGTTTTTTCCATAAGTCACAAAAGTGATAGTCTTCAGACAGCAAAGCCCCGGTCTCATCAATGCTTGTGGCAAAGAACTCATAGGTTAACGGCTTATAGTATTCACCCGTTTCTGGATCTTTAGTGCTTGAGACTCGGTACTGCGGAACGTGAGGCATAAGTTCTTCAAACACGTGACGTTTGATTAACATAAACCCTGTCCCGCCATGACGCACTTCGATAACGTAATCATCATCGGACTCTTGGACTTTACCCTCCATATTAAAGACAAACGCTCCGCCGTAATCGGCTAGATTATCTTTACCTTCTTTTGCAGCCTTGGCGACTTGTTTCCAATCTATTTCTTTCTTAGGGTAGATACCACAAACGATGTCTCGATCTGCCGCCATGAGTT
>Ga0194123_10003981_pt1 | contig 17147 bp, 20 predicted proteins | sample TA2MahsurfametaG_5_FD_155479 | JGI IMG/M metagenome (GOLD analysis project Ga0194123, IMG submission 155479) | Freshwater microbial communities from Lake Tanganyika, Tanzania - TA2015023 Mahale A surface | ecosystem: Environmental > Aquatic > Freshwater > Lake | place: Tanzania: Lake Tanganyika... | reverse complement strand
AGCAACAAGATCAAAATTTTTCTTATCTAGTTGAACAATCAAAGTCTTTAATAAAAGACGAGTGCGTCCTTCATTAGTTTGAGGCTTAGCATTAAGTCCCAATGATTTTAAAGCTTCAATATCAGATTTGATTGCATCATCTCTTTTCTTAATATAATTATCATAAATAATTTTTTCATTTGATTTTAATGATTCACCATTTTTAACTTTCAATTCAATCTTTTCTTCTTTTGAAATTTCAGGCGAAATATATTGATGAACATTCTTTGGATTAAATCCATTATCTGGTCTCATTGAAACCTTAATAGCTGATTCTTCTTCAGGATTGAATTTTTTTTGGAAGAAACTATATTCCCAATTACCCTTATTATCTTTGTATTCTTTGCGACGTTGCTCTTCCTTTTTTTTCCGATTGACTTCGGAAGTATTGATATTCGATGACTTGTTAAAGTAGGACATTAAATATAAACATTTACGTTAATTAGGATTATATTCAATTTTTTTATAAAAATGTAGCTTTTTATGAAAAATATTATTGTAATTATAAGTTGCTTGATAATTTTTTTCAATAGAATCAGTATAAAAAAATATTAATTAGTTACTTCACATAAAATTGATCTAACAGTCAAATTAAGATGACCTGAGAAGAATATCAATCTATTTATTAAAACTTCATTAGTAACTCCAAGTTCTAAATGTTTTAATTTATCTGCTAATTTTTGATAATATTCTAATTCATCTGAAGTTAATTGATCAAAAGTTTTAGGGGGTATAAATGATTCTTCAATTACATTACCAGATTGAATATATTGTGATAAAGTAGAAAATAATTCTGGTTTGCGAAGATAAATACTAACTAAACTTTTAAAATCTGGATCTGAAAACAAACTAACTGATTTTACATTCATTAGTTCTATAATATCAGGTGTAAGTTGTTGAACTGGATCTAATTTCTTTTCTGTTAGTGGTTTACTAATTTCTGGATCTCCGTTTTCTAATCTTAATGATGGCTTTGTTTTGGAACTATCGTCTGGTTTAAAATTTTTATTAATTTCTGTTCCTTTACTTGTAAAAATATTTAATAATTTTATACGAACATCTCTATCGGATGTGAATACAAAAAATAATCTTTCTTCATTTTCTTCAATTTCAAAAACTTTATCTGGATTTTTAATTTGTTCTGAATCTGTAATTATTTTTATTTTTTCAATATCATCGGTGGTTAAATCCCAATGTATAAATAATCCATGAATTAATTTCAGATTAATAGGACCTATGAATCCATCATTAATTTGATAACTTTTATTATCTTGAGTAAATCCTACTAATTTTAGTACAATTGGCATTAATTGATTGATTTATTTAGATAATTAAACAAATAATCAATTTTTATAAAACTTGATTTTATCAAAAAATATTGATACTTTATTTTCTTAGTTAATATTAAACAGATCTAATGAAAGGTTTTCAAAATATTGGCAATACATGCTACCTAAATTCAGGTCTTCAAATGATAGTTCAGAATGTTGAACTTTGTAAATTAATACTCAAATATTCAGATCATTCTGAAATTTTAAATATTATAGGTAATTTTATTAAAGATTATTATTCGGATTCCAAATCTATTTTGGTTCCAAATGAAATAAAAAAAATAGTTCAAGAAAAACAAGATTTATTTGCAGGTTTTGGTCAACAAGATTCAACAGAATTTATTATCTATTTACTTGATACTATTGATGAAGAAATTAAAAGAGTTGATAAAAAATCTAAAGGTATTCAACCAATTTTCGGAATTGAATTAAATTCAAGAATAAAATGCAAATATCGCGAATGTTTAAAAATTTATAATAAACAAGAATTTAATAATTTTTTGTTATTAGACATAGATAATCAATGTTCTAGTTTAGAAGACGCATATCATAAATTTAAATCTGGAGACAAATTAGAACATGATGAAAAATATTTCTGTGAAAATTGTCAAGCTAAAAGAATTGCATCTAAAAGATATACTGTTGAAAGTTGGCCTGATTCATTATATATTTGGTTAAAACGATTTACGCAAAAAGGTAGACAAGTATTTAAAAATTCTCAGGAATTAGATATCCCACTTATATGGAGACATTCAAATCATTTACAAGGAGCTGTTATTCATTGTGGTAGTTTATCAGGTGGTCATTATGTTTATGTAGGAAAACAAGGTGATTCATGGTATCTATTTAATGATTCTTCTGTATCTGAAATAAAATCTGAAGAGGAACTCAAAAGTTTATTATCTAAAGCATATTGGTTGTATTATAAACAAGACTAGATTTTGAGATATTTTAATTTATAGAAATTTTCTAATTCAATTCTATTTTCTTCTGAACATATTTTATAAATTCCATTTGAAAAAACTAAACCTAAATAGATAGCATCATCATAACAATGATCATATTTATTTTCGCTAACTTCTGTTACTTGAACACATTTATAATCTTTGGATGATACATAATACAAATTCCTTTGATTACAATCATATTGTTTATGTGAAAACCAAGCATGTAATTTTGATGACATTATTTAATTAGCTATAAACTAATTAAAAAAAAAATCAATTTTTAGTTTGTTCATTAATTATAATATTTAATAATTTAATGATAGAATATTTTATAAAATCAAAAAATGGAAATATTAATATAATCGAAGGTAATAATATAATAAATGTTAAAGCTGTTATATTACATATTCATGGAATAGGATCACACTTTCAATTTGTTTTTCCTAATTTAGATGATTTTTCTGAAAGAGATAATTATTTTTCAAAATTTAATTACAAATCTATTGGTTTTGAATTTCATGGTCATGGAAAAAGTGATGGTTTACATTGTTATGTTAAAGATTTTAATGATCTTTTAAATGATCTAAATACAGTTTTATATTATGTCTCTAATATTTATGTAAATAAACCAATTTATTTATTTGCTGAATCTATGGGTGCAGCTGTTTGTTTAAAATATTTAATTGATTACAAAACTGAATGTATCAAAGGATTAATTTTAATTAGTCCAATGTGTGGAATCGATGATCATTTAAAACCTAATCAACTAATGATTAAAATTTTATTACAAGCAAGTAATATTTTTCCTAAATGGAAACTAGCTACAACAACCAAAAAAATGTCAAATGAAAATGTAATTAATGAAGAATATAAAGAAGCAAGAAATTTATGTCCTTTTAGTTATAAGGGATCTCAAAGATTATCTACTGTTCGAGAATTATATTTAAATTGTTTGTGGTTACCAAATAATATTCAAAACATAGATATTCCAATATTAATATTTCATGGTTTAAATGATAAAATTACAACACCATCAGGAACCAAAACTGTTTTTGAAAAAATAAAAAGTTTTGATAAAGAACTAATATTATTATCTCAATCAGAACATTGCTTATTAGTTCCAAATAATAATGATGATTTGACTCCTAATTTTATTATTGCAAAAACAGTAGTATGGTTAAATAATCATTTAAGCTAATTTTCGTCCAACATTATTAGGTTTATTTTCTAATGATCTTACATTAGATACTTTAGAATTATCAATTATTTTTTTTTTTGTAATATTTTTCTTTTTTTTATAAATATCTTTTTTTAAAATAGGTTCATCTTTTTTAATTAAATTCATAATAAATGATGAAATTATTGATAAAATATTTTTTATAATATTATTATCACTAAAATTTAATAAATCAAATATCATTTCTTTTATTTTTTTTGCAATAATTGGATTAAATATATTTAAAAAATAAAAAATCAATAAAATATAAAATATCGATTTTCCTATGCTAAATGCAAAATTTAATAATTTTGATGAAAACATAAATAAAATAAATATGATTAATATTGTACCTTTAGAATATGATTCATTTTTATTTTCCATATATAAAGCATACAAAAATTTTTTATCTAAATATAATATATAATTGATGTCATTTTATGAATTAAATAATTATACAAATAAATATCTAAAATATAAAGAAAAATATCTTCATTTAAAAAAATTGGAACAAAAATTAAATATGAAAGGTGGTGGAGATAAAAAGACTTTAGCTTTATTTAAAGCTGAATGGTGTGGACACTGTATTGGTTTTAAGGAAACATGGAATAAATTAAAAGATAATAATCAAAATATTAATTTTGTCACTTATGACTCTGAAAAAAACAGTAATGAAATTAAAAAATATAAAATTGAAGGATTTCCTACTTTAATATTATTATCTAATAATAAAGCAATTGAATATGTTGGACCAAGAAATAAGGAAGCAATCGAAGAATTCATAAAACAATATTAACAATTTCCATAACATTCAATATAATTTTTATTACTATTTGAATCTGATTTTATATCTGCATCCAAATTTAATTTAATATTATTATTTAAATTAATAATATTTGGATCAAAATTATTTATTGATTCTGAAGATAAATCTATGTGATTTATACAATTTACTATTTCATCTATATCTGCAATTTTATTTTGTAAATTATTGTAAATATTAGATACACTACTATATTCATTAATATTAGATAATTTTGCTAAATTAGAAAGCCTTAAAGAAGACTCTTTTATTTCTTTCTTTTTAATTTGATTACATTCTTTTAATAATTTATCTTTACTTTTTAAATACCATTTTTTATTTTTTTTATTAAATATATATAAATCTGATTTTGTAGATAAATTTATTAAATTTTTTAAATTATTATTTTTATTCATATTATCTATTAAATTTTGATCTACTGACGAATAATAATCATTTAATGATTTAATATCACTCATTTAAATTTATAAAGAATTTTTATTTTATAAATTTAAACTTATTTATTAAGAACTATTGGATAATAATATTTGAAGATACAACATATATGGAAGAAATATTTCATGAACTTTTTTATCAATCTTAATATTTTTTTGTTCATTTTTATCAACTTCTTTTAATAAATTACTATCATATTGTAAAATAAATTCATTATATAAATCTGATGATATAGCATCTAAATTATTAATTAGATTATTAAATTCTGATAATTTTTTAACATATTCTAAGTATTTATCATTATTACAAGATAATTGAGAATAATTTTTAATTTTGTCTAATCTTTCTCCAATATTGTTTATTTTTAACTGTAAATTAATAAATATTTGAGTTTCATTTAAATTTATTGTACTTGATGAACTCTGTTCATCTTGGTTAAAAGAAGTATCTTTTACCGTACTCATTATTATTTAATAATTCCTAATTCTTTAAGTCCTTCTAGTATATTATCATAATTTTTTCCTTTATTATCTGATTGATTATGTGATCCTCGTTTTAATTCTTCATAAGTCTCAACGTAATTTTGTGTTGAATTAATTTTATTAGATTGTATTACTGGATTATTATTTATAACTTTTGTTTGAACTGGTTTATATTGATTATCTTGATTTAATCTTTCTTTTTCTTTTTCTATTATTAATTTCTTTATATCAAGTTTATCCAAAGAATTAACTTTACAAATTACTAAATCATTGGTATTTATAACTTTTTCAGGTATTTTACCTGTTATTGGATTATATATTAAATTTGATATTTCAAATTTCGTGTTATCTCTTTCAAGTTCTTTGTTTTTTAATTTAGATTCGACATCTGGATTAAATTTTTCTTTTTTCATTTTGATAAAAATATTGTTTTCCATTATTAAATTATAAAGAATAAAATTTTAAATATATTATTATGGATTTATACGAAATATTAGAAATCAAATCAAATGCATCCGAAGTTGAAATAAAAAAAGCTTATTTTAGATTAGCTAAAATTTATCATCCAGATAAAAATAATGCTAGTGATGCATCTGAAAAATTTCATAAAATACAAACATCTTATGAAATATTAATTAATGATAAAACAAGACAAGAATATACAAAAATGAATCAAACTGATAAAAAAAGTTTTGTTAATATTTTAGAAAAAATAATTAAGGATAATTTTGATATTAAAGAGTTAAAAAAATATGGAATTAAATTGAATAAAAATGATTTTGAATATTTAGAATCTAACTTTATGAATTTTTTTAATGCTTTAAATGTTTCTGAATTAATTGATTTTTTTAAGAAAGGAACTGTTTGTAAAAAAAATTTCAATAATATTATAAACTGTTCTGAATCAGATGTTGATATATTTGATGAAGTTATGGCAGAATATTATTATAGTTTGCCTATTAGTTTTCAAAAAGTATCATCATTAAATATTAAAATTGACTTAAATATTAAATTAGGGGATATTGCTGTAAAAAATAAAAGAAAAATTAAATTAAAAAGAAATATTAATGGTAAAATAGAAACAACAACTTTTATTTTTAATCTTGAAACACCTTATGTAGTTTTTATAGGTGCAGGTGATTGTAAAGATCAAGAATATGGTAATCTGATTATAAAACTAAATTTACCAAGTAACTTATATTGGAATGAAAATTTAATTTTAATAGAACAATCAATGAGTTTATATGAAATGATTTATGGTATGGATATTTGTTTAGATCTAGGTGAAGGAAAAAAAATAAATATACAAAATTGGGTACCAAGTAGAGATGGATTCTTAGTTGAAATATCTAATAATAATAAAAATATAGAATCCAATATTATTTTAAATAATTATAGTTTAACAATAAAATTATTTTTAAATTATGAAGATAATCAAGAAAAAGAAGAAATATTAAAACAATATTTTTCCTAATCTAAATTAATAAATGTCTTGGTCTGAATTTACATTAGATAATATTAATTGTATAAAATCTACATTATATAATTTATCAAATGATTCAAAATTATTAATTTCAATAAAATTAGAAAGAGATAAAATACAAAAATTTATAAAAGAAAATATTATTAATATTACTGTAAAAAAACTTGAATTAAATGATTCAAAAAAGTTAGAAAAAAAATTAATAGAATTTTCTAATCCTAATTGGGTTGATAAAAAGTCATTACTGGAAAATTTTCCAACACTTGATGAAAATTATTTAGTAACTTGGTTTAGTGTTAATAACTCAAATCAAATTAATAAAATTAATATTAAATGTAATAATAAGAAAATTAAATCCTTACTTGATAGAATTAATTTAATTATTTATTTTTTGGAATATATAAGAATGAAATCAGAAAATCAAGATGATGCATTGGATATATACATGGTTTTATCTGATTTGGTAAAAATTTTTCCAGAAAATAATAAAACAATAGATATTAAAAATGCAAATACAGGTTATACTGATTTTCAAAAAAAAATTATATTTATTTGGAGATTTGAAGAACATATCAAAGTTTTATTTCACGAAGCAATCCATTTTTTTGGTCTTGATAAACATGATCATCATGTTGATCACATTGCTGATATCGATGGACCACATATTTACAATGAAGCAATTACTGATGTTTTAGGAATATATTATCATATAATATTTTTATCATTAATTACCAGAGTAAAAATAAAAACATTACTAGAATTAGAGTTATCATTCATTAGAAATCAAGCTATGAGATTAAATGATCATTTTGGATTAGGTAATTGGAAAGACAAACCTAAGAAAGTTATTAAACAATCAACAGCTGCCTTTTCATATTATATACTCAAATATCTTATATTCGAATGGTTAATAGATAATAATTTTGATGAATCTGTAAATTATAATGACTTGCTAAAAAAATCATTAGTTAGAGGCTTTATTATAAAACCTTATGTTAAAATTAAATCATCTAGAATGAGCTTGTTGCAATTAGAATAAATTATACTTCTAATTCTATCACGATTATTATAAATAATTAGTTTGACTATTTATAATTAAACATCTAATTCTATCTCATTAGTTAAATCTTTGTCGACTTTTTTACGATTATTATAAATAATTAGTTTTATATCCTTCTTTTTAAGTTCCTTATAAGCCGGATCATTATCTATTTTCTCTTTAACTATTTCTATTATTTCTTTTGTTTTTTCATCAAGATCATTTTCTAGTTCATCATAAAATGAACTCAAATCACACATACGTTCATCAATTATATCTTCTAATAAATCATTTTTATCAATTGTTATAAACTGTTTCTTCTTGTTATCAAATTTATAAGCTAGTGTATTTTGAGTGTTAGTAATTAAAATATTTTTAAACTGAGGGTATTTATCATTAAAATGAGTATATTCAACAAGATGAGGTAGACTACAGTATCTATATTTAAGAATAGACATTTTTTCTTTTCTGCTAAATACATCTGTAAGATTCTCATGACCTAGAGCAATAATATTATATGTATTGTTAACAGTACCATTGTTAATTGTTTCATTAATTGTATTATGATCACCATTTAAATTAAGTTGTTTATTAATCTTTTGAAGTGTTTTAGGATGAACTTTGCAATTTTTATTTAATAATTCCATTAATGTTTTTTTAATTTCTTTATTTTGTTGTTCTTGTTCTTCTATTTTTTCTTTTTGTTCTTTAATTTGTTCTATTAATAAATTTATAATTTCTTTTTGTTCTATATTTTTTTCTTCATCTTTATCAACTGATTTATTTTTACATTTAATTTGGTGTTTATATTTTGATTGTCTATGTAAATATGATGTTCCACAATATTCACAACAATATCTATCTAATTTATTTTCATTTGTTTTCTTATTATGGCTTACATTAGCTGACATTTGACTTACATTAGCTGACATTTGACTTACATTAGCTGACATTTGACTTACATTATAATTACTAACAGTTTTATGACATTTATTGTTGTGATACCATAATCCAGATTTATCTTTATAGTTTTTATTACATATATTACATCTAAATTTAGTTGAATTATTTTCAACCATAAATATTATAATACAATACAATTTTTTTTCCTTAAATATTTTTATTTTTTTCAACTTTCAACTACTAAATTTCAACCAAGACCCAGAGAGAGAGGGGAGTTAAAAAATATTTTATTTGTAAAAAAATTTTGGTAATAAAGTAATTTAATATTAAATAAAAAATATTACATTTCAAAAAATTATTATTATTAAATAAACATATTCATTTAATAATATAAATTAAACATCAACTTCTTTCTCTTCTTTCTTTGGATAGAATGTCTTGAGGAATGATTGGAATTCAGTGAATTTAATTACCTTACCATCACCTTCTTTACCAAGACCTAGAGCTTTAGCTGTTGCCTTGTCAAGAGTAGTGTTCTGACCATCCTTAAGTTTGAGTTCAGTAAATTTATTATTCAATGCACTCATAACTTTGGGACGAGCCATACTTGCACCTTCTTCAAGTCCAAGAAATTTAGCCAAAACTTCAGGAACAGGTTGTTCTTTATTGAAACCACCGTTTACATTACCTTTACGCTTGGGTTTAGATTTAATAGCTTTATTTACTTCATCAGTATGAGTCTTGCTCAATACTTTTACAATTGCATTACACTGACGTTCATAATCATTTCGAACTTTTTCACGAGATTTAAGTTGTTTCTCAAGTTCACTAATTTCCTTGTTAACATCTTTAATATCACTACGAAGACCTTCTAATTTTTTAGTTAGTTCTTCAAAAGATTCTTTTGTTTTCTTTTCTTTGGTCTTCTTTTCAACTGCTTCATCTTCTGAATCAGATGATTCAGAATCAGAATCAACTTCTTCATCTTCATCAGAGTGTTCTTCAACTACTTCAGCTTTCTTAGTTGGTTTTGTTGATTTAGTCTCTTTAACTTCATCATCAGAAGATTCAACTACTTTTTTGCCTTTGGTTGTTTTCAAAACAGGTTGAGGCTCTTCATCTTCAGATTCAACATCTTTTTTGGTATTCTTAGCTTTTGAAACTTTGGCATCGCTTGTATCCTTAGTATTTTTAGATGGCATTATAATAAAGAATTAGAGTTTAATAAATTATTTTATCAATTTTTTTTATGATATTAATAGAAATTAAAAGAAACCACTATTTTATCGGCTTTAGATTCATGAAATGACATTGAACTTGAATCAGATGATATATAATTAGTATTCGATATATAAGTGTTACATATAGAAGCTGGTTTAACAAATTTTTTAATTTTTGAACATTTTTTTGATTTTTTTTTATCGTTTTTATTTTTTTTATTCATATCCAATTCTATTAAATCATGATTTAAATTTATATATTCGTAAATTTTTTTGGATATAAACCACTTAAAAAAATTTAATTGTCCAATTGTTGTTATTACACAATTATCACCAATAAAATATGGTATTCTATCACCTCTACTAAAAGGATCAAAATGCTTTTTTTGATATGCTTTCAACTGTTGTTTATAAGATGTATGAACATTAAAAATTTGCTCAATATCATTTTCTTTTAATTTATAATTTGTTTTATTATGTTTAGAATATTTAGTAATAAAATAATCAATTAATCTAATTGATATTTTAGATTCATAATTTAAAATTGGAATAAATAAATTTATATTTTGATTATCTTCATAAAATTTTTCTAGGGATTTAATAATCATATTTTCTTGAGAACTAATTTGAATATTTTTAAAAACCTCATTATTTAATTTTGTTGATTCTAAAATTAACATTCAGAATTTTGATATAATAAGATTAGTTATATTGTCTTTAAACCTTTAAAATAATTTAATTATTTTAAAGTTTTTTATTTTTAATCTGATGTTTCTGCATCAATATTACTAGATTCGTAACTATCACTACTTGATAATTTAGTTCCTAAATTAATATCTAAATTATTTATTTTTTCAGATTCCACAGATATTTCAAAATCAGCTTGTAGATCTCTTATTAAATTATCAACTTCTAATTGAGATGTAGAATCAGCACTAGTTTTATTTTTAAAATTATTATGAATATTCATGAATATATTATTATTAACTTCCGTGTCAGGAACATCAAAATCATCTCCTTCGTCAGAATCTTCTATAAATTTATAATTATAAATTTCTTTTGGTGTAAATGAAATCAAAATTGGTCGGAGAAAAATACCAAAATCATTATTTGAATTAATCCAAATAGCATAACATTCTAAAATCATTTTACACCAAGAATCTTCTAGTATGGAATCTACATTTATTTTCTTTGAATTATTTTGTTGTAATACTGTTTCAAAATCATTATTTTTAATAATTTTAATCTTAATTGTACCCGATGAATAATTATCAGATTCTCTAATAATTTTTTGAAAATTTATAGTTTGATTTTTATCTGTTATATTAAACCATTCAGAAGCATATGATTGTGCATCCTTTTTAATTTTGTTTTCAAGTTCATAGAGAAAATCAATTAAATCATTAACACTATTTTTTTCTTTACCAACTAAAGCTAACTCAATCTCATAATATCCATTGAACATTTGAGCTTTACCAATATTTAATAAAGTTGGAGTTTGGAAAACAAAATTTTTTAATTTACCTTTATCATTATATTTTATTAATATAATTTTTTTTTTATCATTTGATCTATTTTTTGGATACGCAATTTTATTAAAATCTATGTGATTAATCTTAAAAGGTTCTTGGCTATTCATGTATTACATATAATATAAAATACTCCTTAAATAATTTTATAATATATATTTATATAATTAAAATAAATTAACTAGTTGCTTTTTTAGTCTTTGTTGTAGGCTTTACTGGGGCTTTAGATACACCTTTCTTTGGTTTGACATCTTCATCTGATTCATCTTCATCATCTGATTCAACTTTCTTAATAGATGGTTTTGAAGAAGCTGTTCGAGTAATTGGAACTTCATCTTCAGATCCTTCTGATTCTGATTCCGAATCCGAATCTACTTGAGCTACTTGTTTTTCTTTAACAACTTGAGGTGTTACTTGCTTTGTAACTTGTTTAGTAGGAGCAACAGTAGCTACAGTATCTGATTCTTCATCAGAATCTAAAAATGCATCCGACTCAAGATATTGCTTAACATTTGAATTAGATTTAGCAGGAGGTTCTACTTCTGTCTTTGCAATCTTGAATGTAAGACCGTATGTTGGATCTTTCTTATTTGCAGCTTGAGCCCACAGTTTTACAGGTCGTGCAATAGGACGAATACGACTCATCCAACAAACATGAGAAGAAAAGTCATCAACAGATTTAACTCCTTCAACTTTAGTTCTAACTCGTTTACTACCTTCCATGACTGAAGTGAATACAATAGATTTAACTTGATTATCAGGATATGTTGTATCAATCTTAAGTTTCATATATGGATGACGAGGTCCATAATCTTTCTTTGTATCTTTTTTATTATCTTCATCTTCTTCTTGAGGCATTCTTAAAATTGGTTGATAAACATATTTAGATGCTTTTGTACCAAACATTTTTTCTTTAAATTCTGTAGATCCCAGTTTATCATCCAACTTTCGAAACATATCACTTAGTTGCTTGACCTCTGAAACTGATTGATCAAGAGGTACCTTAACAAATGAACGTTGAGAATCATCTGTATAATACTCACCTAATTTAGGTACACCATAGGTAGAAAGATGAATCCAAGGAAATTGAATGAACAATGGAACTTCAGATCCTGTATCAGGACTAGTGTAACGAATGTATGAAATTTTTTGTCCTTTTGAACGAGTGTTATCTTCAAGATCTGTAAAATTTACTTGAGAAACATCGACGTCGGTATAGTTTGTAGTCATTTCTTTAGCGGATTTGGTTGACATTATAATATAAAACATTTGAGCTAATACATCATTAATTCAATTTTTTTATATCCTTCACTTCTACGGGTATTTGATAATAATAGTAAAATTTGCAATTTGGTTGATTTTCATTTTTAACTATAAAATTATTAATAATTAATTTTATCATATGATTATAATTAATCATCTTGAAATCATCTAAATTAAATAAAAAAATTTCATCCCATGTTAATTGTTTATTTTTTTTATTATTAAATATTTTTACTTTAACAATATCTTTTATTTCATTGATAGTATATGATTTATTAGCTATATTTAGATATTCAATTAATTGATTTGAAAATAAATATTTTGAATTAAGATTAAACTTTTTTTCCATTAACTAATATTATAAAATAAAAAGACTTAAAGAGACTATTAGTAATAATTATAAATGGAAACAGAATTAGAAAATTTCGATAGTCTTAACTTAAATGAAAATTTATTAAAAGGAGTTTATTTACATGGTTTTACACAACCATCAAAAATTCAAATTAAAGGTATTAGTTCTATTAATACGGGAAAAGATTGTATTTTACAATCTCAATCAGGTACAGGAAAAACAGCTACTTATTTATTAGGAGTAATGAATAGGTTAGAATCAGAAGAAAAAACATGTCAAGGAATTGTAATTACTCCTACAAGAGAATTAGCTGATCAAGTTCATCATGTTGCTGAAGATTTAGCAAAATATACTGATCATAAAATTGCAAAATGTATTGGTGGTACTGATATCAATAAAAATCGTAATGATTTAAAAATTAGTTCTATAGTAGTTGGTACATTAGGAAGAATTTATCATATGATTAGTGAAAAAAAAATAAATATTTATAAACTTAAATTTATTGTATTAGATGAAGCAGATGAATTATTAACAGATGGTATTAGTGAAAAATTAAATAATATTTTTGAAAAAGCACCTAGTGGTGTTCAAGTAGTTTTAATTTCTGCTACAATGTCAATTAATCTTTTTAATGCGAGTAAAAAATTTACTTATGAACCAATTAAAGTTTTATTGAAAAACAATGAAGTAATAGTTGATTTAATTAGTCAATTTTACTTAGATGTAGAAAAGGAGGATCTAAAATTTGATACTTTATTAGATTTATATAATTTGGTATCTACATCTCAAGCTATTATATTTTGCAATACTATTAGAAAAGTAGAATGGTTAGAACAAAATTTAAAACAAAATAACTTTCCAATTACAGTAATTCATTCAAATATGAATCAAACAGAAAGAGATGATGTTGTTAAAAACTTTAGGGAAGGAAAAACTCGATTATTATTAACTACTGATTTATTATCCAGAGGTATTGATGTTCCACAAGTTAATTTAGTAATTAATTATGATTTACCACCAAATAAGGAAACTTATGTACATAGAATTGGTAGATGTGGTAGATTTGATAAAAAAGGTGTAGCTATTACAATGGTAAAAATGGCAGATCAATCTGATGTTAAAACATTTAATAAAATGAAACATTTTTATAAGATGGATATTAAAGAAATGCCTGATTCAATAGAAAAATATTTGTAAATAAATTAAAAAAAAATATTCTATTAATGTATATATGAGTTTATTAAAAGATTTAAATTCTGGAAAATATAATTTAATTTTAATACTAATAATTTCTGTTTTTATTTTTCACCAATATTGGTGCAAATTTAATAGTAATAAAGAATCAATGACTGATATTAATAGTATAAAAAGTATTATTGATTCAATTTATAAAGCTGATATAGAAGCTATTAGAACTTTAGCAGATACTTCTAAAAAATTACAAGAAGGAAAATACACAGTTTCAGGTAATTTAACTGTCTTAGGTTCATTTAATTATTTACCAAAAGGAACAATTGTAGCTTATGCTTATCCTACTGCCCCACAAGGATGGGCTATATGTAATGGTCAGAATGGAACACCAAATTTAACTAATAGATTTATTTATGGAGCTGGAAATAAACAAATTAATAACACAGGTGGTTCTGAAACTGTAAAACTTGATGATACTCAAATACCTTCACATGCTCATAAAGTTAATGGTTCAACAAGTGCAAATGGTAATCATAGCCATTCATTTGGTGTTGGTGGTGGAGGTGGTAGTAGTGGTGGTGGTAGAGGTACTACCAGTGGTTATACATGTGGTAGTTGTGCATTTAATGCAAATACTGATGGTAATGGTAATCATTCACATACTTTCAATGTAACTTCAGAAAAAACTGGTGGAAACCAAGCGCATGATAATATGCCACCTTTTTTTGTTTTAAATTATATTATGAAATTATAAAAAATTATATATATATATATATATATATATATATATGGATATATTTAATATTTTAAAAAAAAATATAAATTTTGAATTAGTTATTTTAGTTATATTTATTTTTTTACTTTTTAATTTATATTGGTCTAAAGATATTTATGAACCAATGATAGATAATAATATAAAAGATTTAATTAAAAAAAATTATAAAATAGATGTTGAAAGTTTAAGAAATTTTTCTAGCATTTGTAAAAAAATATTTGATTACAATTATGGAAAATCATTAGTAATTCCTGGGGATCTAACTGTTTCACAGTCATTTAATTATTTACCAAAAGGAACAATTGTAGCTTACAATCAAACTACTGCACCACAAGGTTGGGCTATATGTAATGGTCAAAATGGAACACCTGATTTAAGAAATAGATTTATAATTGGTTCTGGATATAGACAATTATATACTATAGGTGGTGCTGAAACTATAACACTTGATGGTGACGAAATACCTTCACATGCTCATGAAGTTAAAATTACTACAAGTACAGATGGTAATCATAGCCATTCATTTGGTGTTGGTGGTGGAAACAAAAGAAGAGATGGTGGTAGTAGAGGAACTACCCATGGTTATACAGGTGGTAGATTTAATACACAAACTGATACAATTCAAGAAACATTAAGATTACGTGGTATTAAAGATGATGGTAATCATACACATACTTTCGAAGTAACTTCAGGTAACGCTGGTAGAGATTTAAATTTAGCACATGAAAATATGCCACCCTTCTATGTCTTAACATATATTATGAAACTACCATCCAGTTTAGAGCCAAAAATGGAAACTATAGTTACAATATTTGAAAATCGACAAAAGGTAAAACCTAAAACTAAAACTATATCTACACCTGCTCCTGCTCCTGCACCTGCACCTGCACCTGCTCCTGTTCGTGTAAGACCAAGACCTTCTCCTACACCAAGACCAAGACCTGCTCCTGCACCAAGACCTCCACCTAGAAGGTCCGGGCGTAGAAGGAGAAGATAAAATATAAATTATTAAATTAATTTTAAATAATTTTTAATTTAATAAAATAATTTTATTTGACAAGAGTTGGTATGAAGAAACCATGTTTTAAATAATCGTTTTTAACAATATCCTGCAATAATGGATCTTCTTCTAATAATTTGAAGGTAATACGACCTCCTGTTTCATTTTCAGTATATTCCGAATTTTCTAATTTCTTTGTATCTAATAACAAGTCAAATGCACCTGTACCACCAGGAAACGTACGACCAACAGCAATACGAGAACTAACTGATCTCATATTATCTTTTTCATTAAATATAGCAGCATTAACAAAGTGATCCATTGTCTGTTCAAATGATGCTCTTGCTATTGGATCTATATCAATCTTACCTAATCCATGACGATCCATTGATATAATTTCACCAAGATGACACATTTGGTCAACTACAAGAGACAAATGATTTTGATTAATTTTAGAACCACCGGCTACATATGTTTCTGTTAATTCATGAATTAAAATTTGTCGAGCTGCTTCAATACCATATAATCTTAATGTTGTTGCAATATCATTTGATTTGACTCGAGTTAAATCGATACCTTTCATCATTCTCATTTTCTCAAAATTAATACCAGCTGTAACTACAACATATTCTTTATGATCTAATTTAGCACCCGTATCTTGATCAAATTTAATAATACGTTCTTGTGATATATCTATTGATTGAATATTTTCAATACCTTTCAATGTTATATCATCAAAAACCATTCTTAAAAATTCAGTAATAATATTGTAATTGAATGAACTCATTGAAAATCTAACATGAATAATTTGTTCTTTATCGATTGTACTATTTGATAAAATAGCACATCTACTGATTCTACTGATTACTTCTTTTTCATTCTTTTTTAGATTTTTAAGATTTGTATAGTTTTTATACCAATGTGAAATAAACCTGGTTTTAATATCTAATAATGTAGTTTCTTTTTCAATCATCTTTTCAATATCCATTTTGATTCTAAAAACAAATGGTAAAGAACCAATATCTGCTTTTTGATTGTTAACAAAGAATGGAGTTGAAACATTATCTGATTTAATCTTTTTACCGTTTTCATCATTTTGTCCAACGTCATAATACACTT
>Ga0194123_10003979_pt1 | contig 17148 bp, 20 predicted proteins | sample TA2MahsurfametaG_5_FD_155479 | JGI IMG/M metagenome (GOLD analysis project Ga0194123, IMG submission 155479) | Freshwater microbial communities from Lake Tanganyika, Tanzania - TA2015023 Mahale A surface | ecosystem: Environmental > Aquatic > Freshwater > Lake | place: Tanzania: Lake Tanganyika... | reverse complement strand
CTCGATGATCTGCTCCAGGCATTGACGAATGATGGCCGGATCCGCGCGGCGCACGATGTTTTCGGCATGCACGCGCGCGGTATAGGGCAGCCGGTCCCAGGCACCGGGCTTGAGGGCATTTACCGCGGCACGCGCGTCGAAGTAGTCGAGGGTAGTGCCGGGCAGGGGTTTGCGGTATTCGGAGTTCACGGTGCTTGGGACTCTGCGCTTACTTGCGATCCTTGAGGGGAACGAACTTCTGGTCTTCGGGACCGACGTAATTCGCGCTGGGGCGGATGATCTTGCCGTCGATGCGCTGTTCGATGACATGCGCCGACCAGCCGGAGGTCCTGGCGATCACGAACAGGGGCGTGAACATGGCCGTCGGCACCCCCATCATGTGGTAGCTCACCGCGCTGAACCAGTCGAGGTTGGGGAACATCTTCTTGATCTCCCACATCACCGTCTCTAGACGCTCCGCAATGTCATACATCCGGGTGCTGCCCTGCTCGACGGACAGCTGGCGGGCCACTTCCTTGATGACCTTGTTGCGCGGGTCGCCCACGGTATACACCGGGTGACCGAAACCGATCACCACTTCCTTGCGCTCCACGCGGGCGCGGATGTCGGCCTCGGCCTGATCCGGATCGTCGTACCGCTTCTGGATTTCGAAGGCCACTTCATTGGCACCACCATGCTTGGGGCCGCGCAGGGCACCGATGCCGCCGCAGATGGCGGAATACATGTCGGAGCCCGTACCGGCCACCACGCGCGAAGCGAAGGTGGACGCATTGAATTCGTGCTCGGCGTACAGGATGAGCGAGGTGTGCATGGCGCGCACCCAGCTGTCGCGCGGCTTCTCACCGTGCAGCAGATGCAGGAAGTGGCCACCGATGGAGTCGTCGTCGGTTTCCACCTCGATGCGCTTGCCGTTGTGACTGAAGTGATACCAGTACAGCAGCATGGAGCCGAGTGAGGCCATCAGCCGATCCGCGATGTCGCGGGCGCCGGGATGGTTGTGGTCTTCCTTTTCGGGCAGCAGGCAGCCCAGCACCGAGGTGCCGGTGCGCATCACATCCATGGGGTGGGCGGAGGGAGGAAGGGTTTCCAGCGCGGCCTTCAGGCCTGCCGGCAAGCCGCGCAGGGCTTTCAGCTTGGCCTTGTAAGCCGCGAGTTCGGCGGTATTCGGGAATTTGCCATGAACCAGCAGGTGGGCGATTTCCTCGAACTCGCAGGTGTTGGAGATGTCGAGGATGTCGTAGCCGCGGTAGTGCAGGTCATTGCCGGAGCGACCGACGGTGCAGAGCGCGGTGTTGCCGGCGGCGGTACCGGACAGGGCGACCGATTTCTTCGCTTTGGGCAGGGTTTGCTGGTTGTCGGACATGGTCATTCTCCCGTTTGAATCTGTGCCGGACGGCGGTCGCCGCCTGCCCCTGTCAGGGCACCCTCCATTTTGGCATGCTTTGCGCCGATTTTGCCCTCAGCCGCCGTTCACCATACCCCAGTGAGGTCACCATGAAGCTCTACGAATGCCGCGCCACGCCCAACCCGCGGCGCGCCCGGATGTTCCTTGCCGAGAAAGGCATTTCAGTCCCGCTGGTGGAGGTGAACCTGATCGACGGGGAGAACCGGGATCCGGCGTTCCTGGCCATCAACCCACGCGGTCTGCTACCCACCCTGGAACTCGATGACGGCACCCGTTTCGATGAGGTCATGGCCATCTGCCGCTACTTCGAGGAGCTCTACCCCGTGCCGCCCTTGCTGGGCCGCACCCCTGTGGAACGCGCCCGGGTGGAATCCCTGCAACGGCGTGCCGAGTTCGACGGCATGATTGCGGGCTCCGAGGTGTTCCGTAACCAGCACCCGAAATTCGCGGATCGCAGCCTGCCCGGCGCGCCACAGCAGATGCTGCCGGCCATTCCGGAGCTCGTGGCGCGCGGTCGCGCGGGCATCGCCCGCTTCCATGACTGGATGGAAGAGGCGCTCGCAAAATCGGAATTCCTGGCCGGTGACGCCTTGACCATGGTGGACATCACGGCACTTTGCGCGGTCGACTTCCACGTCTGGATTGATATCCGCATCCCGGCCTCGAATGTGCATACGCAGCGCTGGCATGCCGCCGTTTCCAGTCGACCAAGCGCCAGCGCCTGAGGCTGGCTTTACGTCTGCGCCTGAGTCACGATTGATTGGTCCAACAACACAAGCAAGGGGAGTTTTTGATGTTTTCTCACATCATGGTCGGCAGCAACGATATTGCACGTTCCAAGACTTTCTATGACGCCGTGCTCGGCGCCCTCGGTGCCAAGCCGGCTATCCAGGATGACAAGGGTCGCCTGATTTACATGCACAACAATGGTCTGTTCCTGGTCAGCAAGCCGATCGACGGCAAGCCGGCCACCCACGCCAATGGCGGCACGATTGGTTTTGCCTGTGGATCTTCAGCCCAGGCTGATGCCTGGCACGCGGCCGGCGTCGCCAATGGCGGCACCACCTGCGAAGATCCGCCGGGCGTACGTGAGGGTGGTTTTGGCAAGCTCTATCTTGCCTACCTGCGCGATCCGGACGGCAACAAGATCTGCGCCCTGCACCGCGTGGGCTGAGCAGAAACCGCAAGGTCGCAAGACCAGTCGAACCCGGGAAGATCCCCGGGTTCTTTCAAATACCGTCCGCGCCGGGGCGGCGGAGCGAAAAGACATGAACCCCCCGGAATTGGCGACGCAGCGGGAACGCGAAGAGTCCCTCATCCGGACCGCCCGACTGGTCTACGCTCTCCATGCCCTGGGCTTGGTGCTGGGCGCCTTTGGCGCAGCCACCGTGCTGGGCAGCTTCCTCTTTGGATGGCCCTCGATCATCGCGGTCATCATCAACTATCTGAAACGCGGCGAAGCGCGCGGAACCTGGCTGGAATCCCATTTCAGCTGGCAGATCCGGACCTTCTGGTTCGCTCTGCTGTGGTCGCTGCTGGTGGGCCTCGTCTCCGCCCTGCTCGCCATCGTGCTGGTGGGATTCGCCCTCTGGGTATTGGGCCTCGTGCTGCTGGGAGTGTGGGTGACCTACCGTGTGATCCGCGGCTGGCTGGCACTGGGGGATCGGCAGCCGATGCCACTCTGAATGGCTTGGGACGAGGATGCAGACGACGGAAGCTTCCTGAGCAACCAGCCCACCATTGGCTTCTCGACCCACTGATAGATCGCGAGACCCGTGGTGACGCTCACCACCAGAACGAACCCCATGGCGAGCAGGATCACACCCTTGCCCAACTCACCAGCATCCACCCGGAAACGGACATTGCCGAAGGAGTCAAGGCACCAGAAAGCAAGTTTGAATGCCACCACGGTGTGGAAGAGATAGATGCTGTAGGACGCGTCCCCGATCTTGCGCGCAAATCGCAATGACCAGTGGCGGCTGCCCGGCAGAAGGGCGCAGCCCCAGATGAGCAAGGCCGCCCCGGTTGCGACACCGAACCTCGAGTGTGCCCAGGTGCCGAGGGAGGTTGCGAGTGCGCCGGCGATGATGAAAGAAAACCCGCGGCTCACCGTTCGCTGGCGCAGGCCGAATCTGTTCCAGAGGAGATAGAGACCAATGCCGAGACCGAATTCGAGGAAGGCCTTCCAGTTGTAGGCTCTGGCCAGGAATACCGACCGATCAGCCAGCAGACTCGCCATACAGGCAATGCCGAGCAGGGCCAGCGCGAGTGGCACTCTCAGTCGTCCGGAAAACAAGGCAAGTGCGAATATGGCGTAGTACAACATTTCGTAATTCAGCGTCCAGGCAGGAATTACGAGAGGCCCGATCTGCTCCGGGATGCCGACCGCGTGCGGGTGCGGAATGAAAAAAAGATCCTTGATGAAACTGGAGAGCATCGGGTTCCAGTTCCAGTAGAGCTCCTTCAAGGAGCCGCTGGTGCTCAGCCAGCCTATCCAGTATCCGGACGAGGCAATCAGCACAGCCAGCCAGTAGAGGGGCACTATCCGGGTGAGGCGCTTGCCGATGAAATCTCCCACCGCGCGCCAGTCTCCCGCGCGAGTGATGTGCTCGGTGGTGTACATGAGAACAAATGCGCTGACCACGAAGAAGGACAGGGTTGAAATCCCACCCGTATCGATGGCAACCCACTTGGCTTCGGAAAAGTAGTGCCGGGAGTGGAAAAGCACGACGATCAAGCAGCCAGCGGCGCGAAGGTACTGGATGCCCTCGAGCATGGACTTGTTTTGCCCCTCTGCGGGCGAAGTGGCCCCGGCGGATTTCAGATTACCCGTCATGAAGGTAATCAGCGGCCTTGCGGCCTGAGGCTTGAATACCCGTACGCAGCCATTGAAACGGCCATTGCCCAACGAGCCCTGCCTGGAAGGGAGTGGGAGCCCGAACGAGCATCCCTTCCCTCCGCAGGCTCGATAAAAGAGGCTACCGGACGGTCAGCCCCGCGTAGTCACCCTTGGCCCGCCACGCGGCGAGCATCTCGTAGAAGGCAAGTCCGCCTTCGGGATAGTGCCCCTGCAGAAAGCCATCATTGCTGGCCGTGGCTGAACCTTCCGCGTTGTAGTAGCCCGGTGTGCAGCTTGCGAGGTAGTCGGTCATCGCATTGGGTGCCATCACGAGCGCCAGATAGTCCGCCTCCGCTTTGCGGGTCGGTTCGATGGCCACGTGCCCGCGGGCCTTGAGATCCGTGAAGACCTTCGCCAGATGCTGTGCCTGCTTGTCGAGCTGGTAGGTGAAGTTCGGGGTATAACCGGTCTGGGTGAAGCCCATGTGGTGAAGATTCGGGAAGCCATGGCTCATCAGACCGTGGTAGGTCCTCATTCCGTACTTCCAGTATTCCCCGAGCGTCATGCCATCGCGGCCGATGATTTCGAGCTCGGCCTGATGGGTATAGGTTGCGCGGCTCACTTCAAAACCGGTGGCAAAAATCAGGCAATCGAGTTCGTACTCGACGCCGTCCACCACCACGCCTTTGGTGGTGAGCTCCTCCACGCCCTTGCCACCGGTATCGACCAGCGTGACGTTCGGGCGGTTGAAGGTGGGAAGGTATTCGTCGTTGAAGCAGGGGCGCTTGCACCACGGGCGATACCAGTGCTTGAGTGCTTCGGCGGTCTTCGCATCCTTCACGATTTCATCACAACGGGCGCGTACGCGATTGTCGTGCTGGTAGTCCACGATCTCACCGAGCAGCTTGAGCTCCGCATCAGTGAGACTGGCTGCCCCGGTTCCATCCATAAGCTCACCCAGTGATTTGAAGAGCTCGGTCCAGCCGTCATTGACCAGATCTTCCTTCACCGCCGCACCCACCAGCAGCTTGGTGAAGTTGTCGTTGCGGTCCTGTTGCCAGCCCTTCTTGAGTGACTTGAACCATGCCAGATCCGTAGGCCGGTTGCGGCGCTCATCCACTGAGGACGGCGTGCGTTGGAAGACATACAGATGACCGGCGGCGGCGCCCAGGTGCGGGATAGCCTGGATGGCAGTCGCCCCCGTGCCGATGATTCCCACACGCTTGTCGGCAAGCTTGCTGAGATTCCCGGTGGCGGAGCCGCCTGTATAGGCATAATCCCAGCGGCTGGTGTGGAAGGTATGGCCCCTGAAGTCACGGATACCGGGAATGCCTGGCAGTTTGGGACGATTTAGCGAGCCGCTGGAGATCACGACCTGACGGGCATGGAAGACGTCGCCCCTATCGGTGGTGACTTTCCAGTGCGCAGTCGCATCGTCCCAGCGCAGTTCACGCACCTGGGTCTGGAAGAAGCTGCGGGAATAAAGATCGAAGTGGTGCCCGATGCGCTGGGCGTGTTCCAGAATCTCAGGCTGAAAGGAGTATTTGAGACTTGGCATGTAGCCGGTTTCATCCAGGAGCGGGAGATAGATGTAAGACTCCACATCGCACTGCGCACCCGGATAACGGTTCCAGTACCAGGTGCCGCTGAAATCGCCCGCACGTTCGATGATGCGGAAATCCCCGATGCCGGCTTCATGCAGGCGGGCGGCCATCAGCATGCCGCCAAAGCCACCGCCAAGAATCGCGACTTCTATCGTCTCCGTGACCGGTGCCCGCTCCAGACGCTCCGTCACATGCGGGTCATCGTTGTAGTGATGCAAATCGCCATCGATGTCCTGGTATTGCGCGAATCCGTCCTGACGCAAGCGCCGATCGCGTTCGAAATCATATTTGCGCCGCATCTCCGCGGGATCGAAACCCAGTTCGGCGGCCGTCGGTATACGGAGCTTGCCATTCTCGATAAAGGACATGGGCTTGTTCATGCGGACCTCTCCTCGGTGCATTCGTGGGGCGCGGGGCCGCCCCGGTGAAGGCTTAATCATAGGCCGCGGTCTCTGTCTGTTGCGACGCGGAGGCTGCTCGTTTGATGACAATCGCCGGTTGTTTGGTGACATCGTCACGTGGAAGGATGACGCTTGAGCCAACTCCAGACGGGATACATGCATGGACTGACATCAGCGTGCTCGGGAAAGAACTTGAAGCCCACCGCCCGGTGCGAGGGATTTTTCAGCTTGAAGAGGTGTTCCTCGATAAATGGAACGGGATCCTGTCCGGCCGTATACCCCGGGAGCTGTTCTTCAATGGTGTTGGGGTGCAGTGCTTCGCCATAGGTAGTCACTGCTGGATGCTGTCGCAGGCTTGACAGAAGCATGCTGGAGCCTGACCGGACATGGGCATAAATCACGAAACGTGTGGCAGTAAGCTTATTCATGTGCTGATCTGAAATTCCGGCTCATCGCAGCTGGCTGTCCTTGCTGCCGCGCCTGTTGATGGGATCACGGAAACGCTGTTCTGCGTCCTCGGCTTCCTGGCAGCCCACGCAGCGTCGTGCGCCGGGCACAGCTTGGCGGCGGGGCTCGGGGATAGGTTCCCCACAATCCTCACAATGCGTGAGCGCTTCACCTTGCGGCAAGGCAGCCCGGGCGCGCTGCACGGCATCCGCGATGCTGGCATCAATCTGCTCCTGCACCGCCCCTTCCTTGGCCCAGCCTGTTGCCATGGTTGCCCCCTTTTGCCCGCCGCTGCCGCGTGCTGCGTATGCACATCCAGTCTATCCATCACCATGCCAGGGCAGGGATGATCAGGGGCAAAGAATAGGCCCTGCGCCATGACTTGCCCAGCCAATGGCAAGCGAGCTCGTTGCGCGTTACCGGCGCGCGGGTTTCATCATCGTGGGCAAGACCAACACACCGGAGTTTGCCTCCAAACCCACCACGGAACCCGAGCTGTTCGGGCCCACCGGCAATCCCTGGAGCCCAAGCTATTCCGCGGGTGGTTCCTCCGGGGGTTCGGCTTCCGCTGTAGCCGCGGGCATGGCGGCGGTGGCGCATGCGAATGACGGCGGCGGATCCATTCGGTGTCCGGCAGCTTGGTGTGGCCTGGTGGGCTTGAAGCCCACGCGTGGGCGCAATCCCTTGGGCCCGGGCTATGGCGACATGGGCGCGGGGCTCGTGTGTGAGCATGTGGTTACACACTCCGTGCTGGATACCGCAACCGTACTCGATACCACTGCAGGACTGGATGGGGGAGCGCCCTATGGTCCGCCTGTGCCCCGCAGGCCGTTCGCCGCTGAGGTGGGCCTGCCACCCGGCAAGCTGCGCCTGGCTTTCAGCACCAAGCCCATCACGCCGGCGGAAGTTCATCCCGAATGTGTGACGGCGGTGCAGGAGGCGGCGCGGCGCTGCGAGGCTCTTGGGCACTTTGTGGAAGAAGCGACGCCCAGTGTCGATGCCGGGCGCTTCACGGAGATCTTCACGACCCTGTGGCTTGGCATGGTGGCGTGGGCCATTCGGGATTGGGCGAGGCGACTGGGTCGTGAGCCGCGTGCCGAGGATTTCGAGGCGCACACTTGGAAGATGTACAGCATGGATGCGGTGCGCCGGCCTTCTGATCTCTTTCTCGCCATCCAGGACATGCAGCGCATGGCGCGCGAGATTGCCCCGTTCTTCGAGCGTTATGATGCGTGGCTGACACCCACCACCACCCAGCCACCACAGCCCAATGGCTGGTTTGATTTTGACCCGGCCCATCCGCGGCAGGCGGCACAGCGCATGGGTGATGTCACCAAATTCACCGCCGTGGCCAATCTCACCGGGCAACCCGCGATCAGCCTGCCGTTGCACTGGACGCCAGACAATCTGCCCGTGGGTGTGCAGATCATCGGGCGCTATGGTGATGAAGCCACCTTGCTCAGGTTGGCCTCCCAATTGGAGTCAGCGCATCCTTGGCGACACAGGCGGCCGCCAAGCGCATGACTGCCTGACTACGTCCGGATCGCGCTTTTTTTCGCTGCCGGCTGATTCCGGATATCTCAGGTCTCGCCATCCTGGGCAACACCACGCGGGGGCGGGGGCAGCACGTCCAGCCAGGCCGTTTCCGGAAGACGCCCACGAGTGGCCATCTCGGTACGCGTGGCTTCGGACAATTCCCCAACCTCGGACACGCGTCCGTATGCGACGGCACCCATGCCTACCACCCGCAGGTCGGAGCTGCGAATCTTGGCCGTCATGGCGTTGGCCGGGAGATCGCCCCGTAGCCAGCTGTCCATCTTGAGCAGGGCCGCATCATGCGTGTCCGCCAGGACTTCTATGCCATAGACGTGGGTCACGGCGACGCCGATGGCGAATTTCTTGGAGCCGGTGTCTTGAGTGTCGATGCGAATTCTCCCGCTCGGCCCCGCCGAGATTGCGATCGTTTAAGGGTGACTAGAGAGGCTGGGCCTCGGGTCGGAGACCTTAACCCCAAAGGAAGAATCCCGCCACCGGACCGTGGCCGAGCCTTCAAGTGCTGGCGGTGTGGTGGAGTTCAGTGGACTCCCGCGGCTGACGGGCGCTCGCCCCTCGCCACGAAATCCCGCCATTGCGGCATCTTGTGGAATTCGTAGCCGGGGCTGTAGTCCCACAGTTTGATCAGCACATCGCGCGCAGCCACGGTCGGTGTGGCCTGTTCATTGACCCGATAGAGATAGACAAACGCCGATGCCCGAGACCCGGCGTAACAGTGCACCAGCACGCGTTTACCCTCGTAGGCTTGCATGGCAGAGAGGAAGCGCTTGTAGTCGGCACGCGTGGGGTTCTCCCAGTCGACCGGGATGTGGGTGTAGGCTATATCCAGCCCCTTCACGATCTCCCCTTCGTCCGCGATGGATGCCGGGTCGGTAACCGGGGCGAGGTTGATGACCGCTTCCACGCCCGCCTTGCGGATAGCCGGGAACTGATCCCGCGTGGGCTGCCCGGAAGTGAGTAATTGCGGTGAATACTCGTAGTAGTTCACGAGTTCGAGCAGGCCAACTTCCATATTCTCGGCAGAGACGGCCGCCAGTTGGATGACAAGCAGGCTGGCGACGGCAAATGAGTTCAAGGCTTTCACGGCGGCTCCGGGGGAGAACGTTCCAACGATTCTAGCGCCCTGACCAGCCGTTCTGTCGAGTCCCGGCCGTTGTCACAGCCCGTGCAGCGCTGCCATCTCTTCAATCAGCTGAGCTTGAAGGGCAATCTGCCGAGCTGGGGGTTGCCACGCCTCGAACATCGCAAACGTCGGATCCGTAACCCCACCCGACCTTCCAGATAACGCTTCCATGATGGCAAAGCCACAAAAGGGTACGACAGTCTCCGAGTAGCCCCCTTCATGGACCAATGCCAGACGTCCGTTGCAGAGTTCGTCTGCCAGTGCGATACAGCTCTCCGTCAGCATCCGATACGTTCCGGAGTGGGCGAGCATGCGTGCCAGTGGATCTGCCGCATTGGCGTCCAACCCCGAGGAAACGACAATCAGCTCAGGTCCAAAGCGACGGATGGCGGGCTCTACCATCTTCTTCATGGCGTACGCATAGGCGGCATGACCGCTGCCCGGGAGGAGCGGGATATTCATGTTGCAACCCTCGCCGCGGCCGGCGCCGCGATCATTCGCGCCCCCGTAACCGGGTGGGAAGCAACCCTCCTGATGCAGTGAAATCACCAACGTGTCATCACGCTCGTAGTAGATGTGTTGCGTACCATTGCCGTGGTGTACATCCCAGTCAAGGACGGCCACTTTCCCCACCCCGTGGCGCGCACGCGCCTCCTCGATTGCAATCGGGACGTTCGCGAGCAGGCAGAATCCCATCGCCTGATCTGGCATGCAGTGATGCCCACCGGGGCGACAGAGCGCGTAGCCGTTCCTGTAGCGCCTTGAGATCACATCCTCCACCAGCTGAACGGCGAGTCCTGCGCCTTGCGCGGCGATTTCATAGCTGCCTGGGCCGAATGGCGCCACGAGCCCCAATTCTCCGCCGCCGGAATCCGACAAAGCCTTGAACCGCTCGAGGTAGTCCGCCGAATGAATTCGGCGCAAGGCCTCAAAGCTCGCCACAGGAGCCGTGCTGAACGCGAGATGTTGTGCAAGTTCAGAGACCTGTAGCAAGGAGAGGATGCGGCGTTTGGATTCCGGGGAATCGGCAAGCCCCGCAGCAGCTGGCGGCTGCACCCACTGCCCGACAGGCAGGAAGAGCGAGAAAAGACCCGCGGTGCCGTGCCAGAAACATTTCTCATCGTAGAAGAAGGCTGTCTGCAAGGAGCCCATGGCAAGTACTCAGGCCTGATGCAGGCTGCGGCGGTGAAGGAACGCAAGCCATACCAGGTATCCGGCGAAAACGCCGGTTTGTGCCCAATAAGCCCAGGTGGAACGTCCATCAAGCACTTGCGCAAGCGCCTCGGAGAGATTGACTGCACACAGGCCAAGCACCGTCATGGTCAACGCAAGAAGTACCGCCGGCATGATCTGAGGTGCACGTATCGCGCTGTAGAAAAAGCATGCATAGGTCACAAGCGTGAAGGCGATAATCTTGTCCTGATAGGCATGGAAAGGCGTATCGAAATAGACAAAAAGCAGCGGATACTTCAGCCCGAAGAAGTGCGCGATGGCCATTGCGCAGAAAAGCAAAACACCAAACAGCAGGGAGTACCTGAGAAGGGACTGGTTCATGACTGCGGACCCTCTTGATGAGTACAGGCGAGCAGTGTCATCGGTGAGAGACTTGGCAAGTGAGTGGCCCTGAAGCCAAACTTGGAAACAATCGGGCCAAACAAGATTAGCGAGATGACAGCCCTGAATCCACCACCCATGCGTATCGCGGCGGTGGCCTTCAACAACATCAGCCCGTTCCATCTGGCGGTGCCCTGCGTGGTGTTCGGGGATCCTCACCCGGGCGCCCCGGTCTTCGAGTTCCGGGTGTGTGCCGGCGAGACGGGAAGCTTGCAGACGACAGCAGGTTTCGGACTGTCACTGCTGCATGGTATGGAGGCGCTGACTTGGGCCGATGTCATCATCGTGCCCAGCTGGCGCGCGCCCGGTGAAACTCCGCCCCGGGCGCTGCTGCAGGCCTTGCGCAAAGCCCACGCGAGAGGCGCGCGTCTGGTAGGCCTGTGCCTGGGTGCCTATGTCCTTGCCGCGGCGGGTCTTCTTGAGGGACGGTCCGCCACCACACATTGGTCGGTGGCGGAGGATTTCTCCCGGCGTTTCCCTGGGGTATTGCAGGACTCGGATGTGCCCTACGTTGATGACGGCGACATCGTTACTTCGGCAGGCACCGCGGCAGGACTGGATTGCTGCCTGCATCTGGTCCGGCAGGCCTATGGCGCGGCTGCTGCCAGCTGCATTGCCCGCCGCCTGGTAGTGGCTCCACATCGTCCAGGAGGACAGGCGCAGTTCATCGAACAGCCATTGCCAAACACGCTGCGCGACTCACGCCTCTCCGGTTTGCTTGAAAGTCTGCGTTCTCGCCTCGGTGAGGCGCACACGCTGGAGTCCATGGCCAGGGAGGCGGCGATGAGTCGACGCAACTTCACCCGATATTTCCGCCAGATGACAGGTATCTCAGCCAATCGTTGGCTGTTGAATGAACGCTTGGCGCTGTCGCAGAGACTGCTCGAAGGGACTGGTCACTCGGTGGCGAAGGTGGCCTCGCTGGTCGGGTTTGGTACAACCGTGAACCTTCGCCAGCAATTCCGTCGTGCCTTCGGCGTCTCTCCCAGTCAGTGGCGCCAATCTTTCTCGAGCGTGGGTACAGGCTGATATCGACACGCTGCGGCCGTTTTAGCGGCGGCTCTGCCCTGTTGTCGGACGCATTTGCAGCAACGACCGGACAGCCGGCGCGAGTTCGATTGCGACGTTTGTGACGTTTTTTACCAGAACCCGTAGAACTTCTGGAAATCCATCCAGCCCAGCAGCCAGCCCAGAGAGCAGAACCAGAGCACTGCTGTCGCGGTCCAGGTCACGGCCACCATCAGCCTGTAGTACTCGCTTTTTCGCAGCGCCAGCAAGACGAAGAACATGAACCACGCGGCGCCCCAGAGGATCCAGTTCAACCCGAGGATCCAGGCCTCCGAATTGGTGACAGGAAATTGGTGACAGTTACCTCATTTCAGCATTAGCGCTGAAAATTGAAGCTCGTACGACAAGCGAACGATTCTGTCATCTGAGCGTGATGCAGCGGAAATAGGGTAACTGTCACAATTCCCGTCACGAATATCCTGGCTCTCCAGTCGGTCAGTCCCTCAGGGTGTTGCTGGCTGATGGATAACGATCGATGCCGAGCATCTGGCGGAAATCGGCGCTCCCGCGCACAAACATCGCTTCCAGCACTATGCCAAGCGCGTTCGCTGCACGGTCATTCATCGCAAAGTTGGCGACAATCGCAGCGGCTTGCACCAGCGCGCCCGGCGAGAGCGCGCGTTTCAGGTCATCTCGCGCGGAATTCAACACCTGGCTGTCTGTCCCGATGGTTGCATCGGCGAACGCAAGAAGGGTGCCACCGTGTGCGATACCACTATCCACCTTCCGGTCAACCAACGCTCTCAAGTCTACCCGGCCACCTGCATGCTCGACGCTCGCACGGAGCATCCACGTATGCGAAGTGGTTCAGTAGAAGCACTGGTGAAGAGCGGACACCCTGGCTGCCAGCAGCTCGTATTGAGGCCGTGACAAGGTGGGCTCGTAAGTGAAATCGAGGTCCATGAAATCCTTGATTTCGAGGTACTGCGCGGCCCCCAATGCCACCAGCCCGGCCGCCTCGTCTGGACACAGGCTCAACGCGCGGTAGATGAATGGTGCGGCTTGCGGGTCGGCTGACCCATAGATGCGGCGCGCTTCCTCACCGCCGCGGCTGCCACCGGGCACGGTGGGAACCCAGGCGCCTTCGTCACAGGCTGTCGAGGGACGCAGCCGCACGGGTGCCTGGTCGGTCGGTAGGGGCAGCGGGCGGACCGGTAAGCCGAGACCGCGCGCAAAAAGATCGACATTCACGGCCCGGGATACAACGCCGACCACTTCCACGTACTCGTCTACTGAGAGTCCATCGGCCAAGGCCTCTTCCATGAAATCCCGTGTCAGTGTGTCGACCGAGATGGCAACCCGTCGCGCAACGCGCCTTGCTACTGGGCTGAGGTCCGCATAAACCGGCTCGTCGCCGCCGTCATCCTGCAGGCCTGCGGAAGTGCGGGCTTGTCGCGCCTCCCGCACTATCTCGCAGCGTTCGGCGCCGTTATACCAACTGCCGGGACCTGCAAACGACGCGAGCGTTGTGCCATGTGCGACCTCCAGTGCGGGCCGCACCGGGAGTTCGCTGTCACTGTACAAGCGCATCAAGACTCCTCCTGTGGTGATCCGGAACAAGGCGAAGCGAATCGCTTGATGCCCCGGGGATTGAAAAAAAGACCGTAAGGTCCATAATCACTCTATGCCGGCCGGACGCCCAATGCAATTCGATCCCGAGACAGCACTCGCTGAAGCGACGGCGGTGTTCTGGGTAAAGGGCTACGAAAGCACTTCGTTGCAGGATCTGCTGGAGGCGACGGGTCTGTCCAAGAGCAGCCTTTACCAGGCTTTTGGAAGCAAACACTCTCTTTTCGAACGCTGCCTCGGCTACTACCGTGACACTACCTCAAGCCTGATAGCCGCGCGTCTGGCAGCCAGTACAAGCGGCCTCAGGTTCCTTCAGGAACTGCTCATGGAGGTCGCCGCTGAGGCAGGTGTCAAGGGCCCTCGCCGAGGCTGTCTGATGATCAACACTGCCACCGAATTTGCCGGACGAGACAGGCAAGTCGCAAAGGAGGTATCCCGAGGCACGCGACGGATGCTTGAGATCTTCGAGGCCGCGATCCACCGTGCCCAGCGCGACGGCGAGATCTCCGCCACAGAAGACGCGTTTTCGCTGGCCCGTTTCGTGATGACGACTATCAGCGGTTTGCGGGCAATGGTGAAGGTCGGCATGCCGCGCGAGAGCCTGGAGCAGATGGTTCATCTCGCGCTCAAGGCCCTGCGCTGAAAAAAAATTTGAGTGATTCAGGACCGACCGGTCCAGAGAAATGGTCGGCATCTGGATCTGAGGCAGATCAGAGTTTGGTGCATAAGCCCCTCGGGATGGCACTCGCCCTGACCTGCCTTTGAGCCGGCTGGGAAACCAGCAGTCCGGCAAAACCACCTGAGGCAGGGCTCCACGGTGCCTCTCGGGTGAACCCTTTCGCCTGCGACAGCGCGCAGCCCCGTTCCTGACGACACGACTGGAGTGATACATGGCCAGATTGACCGACCTTCCTGCTTCGCTTGCCGAGTACCTGGTAGGGCTCGAGTGCACGACACCGGAATCAACACCTTGGACGGGTGGACCACCGCTTGCAGAGCGGCGGGTTGCCATCATTTCCACAGCCGGGTTTCAGCAACGCGGTGAGCCCGGTTTTGCACTCGGCGAAAGCGCTTACCGGGTGCTTGACGGTGAGTTACCTGCGGCAGAGATCGTAATGAGCCACATCTCGACCAACTTTGATCGCACGGGCTTTCAGCAGGATCTGAACGTGGTGTTCCCGTTGGAGCGACTTCGTGAGCTCGCGGGGCGGGGTGTCATCGGTTCGGTTGCGAGTTATCACTATTCCTTCATGGGCGCCACGGCGCCCGAGGCAATGGAGCCCGCTGCCCTGGCGCTGGTCCCGTTGCTTCAGCGTGACGGAGTCAATGCGCTGCTGCTCGCCCCTGTATGACCCTTGTGTACGCGCGCCGTGAGCGGGCTTGCACGTGTCTTCGAGGCAGCGGGGATACCAACCACGTTGATCAGCCTGATTCGTGAGCACACGGCGCGGATGCGCCCACCGCGGGCGCTGTGGGTGCCCTTGGCTGAGCCCACTGCGTTGGCTTTGAGTGAACATGTAGTCCCAACCGGCGTTGTACCAGGCGTTGCGCACGAACATCGTCGACCTCCCAGATGAGTCAATAACAGGAATCGCCGCTGCGGTCGCTGCCACAGCTTGGCAATGGTACGCAGGACAGAGGACGCTGCCACCCGTTTTTGTGGGCGCTTGATGTGTAATGCACCAGCCGAGTCTGCTCAACTCAAGCCGCCAAGGCATGGGCTTGGGGGAGTATTTTCATGCCGAGCGCCTGGTGCGGTCGACGGCGGCAGTTCGAGCTGGACTCTCGCGGGTCCCCCGCGCTGACGGTATTTTCCACCAGTGGACATCGAGCGTTCGGTCCAGCGGGCGCCAGCCCCCTTGGCCGGTGGTCCGGCGGACATCTGATTCGCGTACCTTAAGCAGACCTTCACTCCCGGGAAGCCTCCTCATGGATACAGTACTCGTCACCGGCATCTCCGGTTTCATCGCCAAGCATGTCGCGCTCGAGCTGTTGCGGCAGGGGTATGCCGTGCGCGGCACGGTGCGCGCCCTGGGCGGGGCGGACGAAGTGCGGCGCTCGCTCGCGGCGCAGGGCGCCGACGTCGCCCGGCTGACCTGCGTGGCCGCAGACCTTGACCGTGACGTGGGCTGGGCGGAGGCCGTCAGTGGCTGCCGTTATGTGCAGCACATCGCGTCACCCTTCCCGCTTGAGGTCGCGGATGATCGCGAGGCCCTGGTGCCCGCGGCGCGCGATGGAGCGCTGCGCGTGCTCGACGCGGCGCTGACGGCGGGCGTGGAGCGCGTGGTGATGACATCGTCGATGGTTGCGATGATGTACCGCCCCGGGCGGCCCGCCGAGTGCAGTATCCACGAGGGTGACTGGACCGATGCGGAGTGGGCGCCGCTGACCCCGTACATCGTCTCCAAGACGCGCGCCGAGCGGGCGGCGTGGGAACGCATGCGCACGGCCGGCGCCGAGGCACGTCTGACCAGCGTGAACCCGGGCTTCGTGCTCGGACCGCTGCTGGATGCGAAATCGAGCACCTCGATCGATGTCGTGAAGATGTTCCTGACCGGCGCCTACCCCGCGTTGCCGCCGGTCGCGTTCCCGGTGGTGGACGTGCGCGATCTCGCCACCGTGCAAGTGTGCGCGATGACCCTGCCGGCCGCCGGCGGCCGGCGTCTCATCGCGGCTGGCGAGACGATTACGATGCGCGACATGGCGCTCGCGCTGCGCGCGGCGTTTCCCGCGCGCCGGCGCAGGATCCCGCGATGGGTGCTGCCCGCCGGGGTGGTGCGCTTTGCGGGCCTGTTCGATCGCGCGTTGCGCGCACTGCGCGGCGATCTCGGCGTGACGCCGATCGCCGACTCGGCCTATGTCACGGCGCTGACCGGCGTTGAATTTCGGCCGGCGGCGGAGGCGGTGGTGGCGGCGGGGCGGTCGCTGGAGGCGTTGCACCTGATCTAGCGCCCGGCCATCAGGCAAGGACAACCACCCCCTGCCTGAACAACACGGCTCGGCAAATCACGCCAACAACTCGGGACGCAGCATCCGGAAGCTGTCGCTGCGCGCCACGGGCCAGTAGAGCTCGAACACCTTGTGGGGCCAGTCTGCGTCGCCGTTCAGGGCCGCCAGCAATGCGCCCGGGGCTACCTGCGGCACCAGGTTGGACAGCAGTCGCACTTCACTTCCTGAGGTGCGCCGTACGATATGGGCCGCCGTGATCTCCCGGGGATGCTGCAAGCCGACGGCCTGCACCAGCTCTCTTAACGCATGCAGCGTGTTGTGGTGGAAGCGGAACACCCGCTCGGCCTTGTCGGGCACCGCCAGCGCCTGCTGGCGCCGAGCATCCTGCGTGGCCACGCCCGTGGGGCAATGCCCGGTGTGACATTGCTGGGCCTGGATGCAGCCCAGTGCAAACATGAAGCCGCGCGCACTGTTGCACCAGTCGGCGCCCAGTGCCATGGCTCGCGCAATGTCGAAGGCGCTGATCACCTTGCCTGCGCAGCCGATGCGAACCTGGTCCCGCAGGCCTAGGCCTT
>Ga0194123_10003975_pt1 | contig 17171 bp, 17 predicted proteins | sample TA2MahsurfametaG_5_FD_155479 | JGI IMG/M metagenome (GOLD analysis project Ga0194123, IMG submission 155479) | Freshwater microbial communities from Lake Tanganyika, Tanzania - TA2015023 Mahale A surface | ecosystem: Environmental > Aquatic > Freshwater > Lake | place: Tanzania: Lake Tanganyika... | reverse complement strand
GAAAGTTGCACCACGAATCCAATCATGAAGTTCGGTCCACGCTCGTAAATCTTCATCAACTAAAAAAGTAATGTTAAACGTATCATAAATTGCTTTTTCTCCTGGTAGGTATAGTTCTACGAATGGAGTTGGCATTGGAATTTCAGTTAATGAGATTCCTGGTAAATTTGCACTATTACAGAAATATGTAACACCTGGTAATCTTGAAAAAGTTACACGAAATTTAGTGCTTTGTAATAAATCTGTATTGATTGGATTTCGATTTAATACTGTCATTTAAAATCCTCGAACGATACAAATATTTAGTGAATAAAAAAGGGGGAGCATTTCTGCTCCCCCCAGTTCACTTTGCCTTATTATTATTATAAGATTGGCAAACTATTATTGATTGATGTTCAACACTTGGAACTTGCGATAGTAGACGTTTGTATTCGTCGTAAGCGCACCTGCCAATGCTGCAGAACTTCCATCCGCGAATGGATTTGAGACCATGCCGTAGCGAGTCTTGAATCCAACCTTCGGTTGATAGTTATCTGGATCAATTGCACGCACCATCTGCAACGGAACGTATGGGCAGTAGAACAAGCCAGCGTCATATGGCGACGATCCCTTGTATCCAACTACGACATAATCAGATCCTGTCACAGAGAATGGATCAACATAAACTTTGATGCGTCCGAACAGTGTACCCGCGAAGGTATTACCTGTATCGTCGACAGCTAAGTTCGTGTTGTTCGACAGTGCCGAATTGTAATCGAGCAGACCAGTCATTGCGAGAGCTGATGCAACATCCGTCGAGAGGATAAGCATGTTGCCCTTGCCGCGACGAGTATCTTTTGCAATCTTATTGCTTGCGCGTTCGATTGCGAATAAGAGGCTCTTATACTTCTCAACCTGCCAGCGACCTGACGTATCACTGTTGCTAGATAAGTTGAAAGTTGCAGAAGATGCACCAACAACACCTACCACACCTGTCGCGTAGACTGTACGAACAACTTCACGATTGATTTCAGCAAGGATTTCTGTCGAGAGGATATTTGTAAGTTCCGTCTCAGCGTCAAGACCATGAATTGCCTTGAGATCCTGTGCTAATTCCATCGTGTAAGATGCTTGCAGACCACGTGTCTTAGCAGTGACAGACACACGCTCAATCGAGAACGCCATGTTTGCCATGTTAAGTGTTTCAGCAGTTGCTGTGCTCAGACCTGTACCAGTGTTTGCTGTTGTCATTGCAGCAACATTTTGGCTGAGCGACACGATTGCGTTGGCAACTGTACCGTTTCCATTTGTTCCTGCGAACACTGTGTTTGCTTCGTCATAAAATGCTTCCGCGCCATTCGGTGCCGAATAACGTGTGCGCATCGCAAAGATAAGTCCTGTCGGACCTGTCATTGGCTGCACGCCACAGATATCATAAGCCATAAGGTTTGGAAGAGCGCGACGCACCAATCCGATCAGAATTGGGTCGAAGCCTTGAAGATTGCCTGAAGATGGCGATGTTGGAGCAACGTTGACTGGTGTTGCTTCAAACAAACGACCCATATTTGCGGCTTCTTCTTGAATGGCTCGCTCTTGGTTCTCGAGAACTAGGGCAGTAACAGCGCGTCTGTATGGATCGCTGATCTTTGGGAGTTCTGGGTGATCAAGAACAGGAGCCCACTTCTTTGCATGTGTTTCATTTAAATACATGTTAGATTTCTCCGTTCAAGTTAAAAATATCACTTTGGTAGTGATTTCGAGATTGCTTTAACATAACGATCCATATATGCAGGTGTTGCTACTTCGGGTTGTTCTGTTGACGTCTCATCAGACACCTTTACCTCACTCACAATTTTCTTTGTTGGGAAGTAGTTCTCGCGAATAACTGCGAGTTTATTATTAAAATCACCCTCTGTGGTGAACTCCACGCTCTCTGCGAGCGATTTCATTTTGCTGACTTGTACTTCGGTTAGACCTTCACAAATCTTGCGAATTGCTTCGTTTTTCTTTGCTTCGTTAAGTTCTTTCGAGAGAGCAGCGAATTGCTCTTCACGAGCAGCTGTTGCTTCTTCCATCTCAACGACTTTAGCAGCAAGTGTTTCAGCCACTTCGAGCTTCTCTTCTGGAAGATCGATATAGTGTTCCGCGAAGAGATTCTTTAAACCGTTGATAAATTCATCGGTCAACTCTGAGCGTAATCCTGATTCAATTGCTACTTGATTGTTTTCCATCCATTGCTCAACAACATAGTTAAGATAATCGTCAACTTGTGTCGCGAGCTCGTTTTTAATTTCATCAACAACTTCTTCCATAATGGAATCGTTTTCGTTAATGACTTCTTCAACAATTTTCTCAACGCGCGACTGTACCGCTGCTTCAAAAATCGTTGTTGCTTTTGTACGGAATTCTTCAGATAATGATTCGCCATTGAAAAGAGCGTCGACATCTTCAGCCATCGAACCCTTATGTTTGGCAATCATATCCATTTTCATCTTTTTCTTTGCTTCTGCCAGTTCTTCCTCTGAGAATTCAACGACTTCTTCTTCTTCCGATGCATCCTCAGCAACAACTTCAGCTGTTTCTTCAGCTTGAACTTCTTCCATTGCGTCTGTTTTAGCGGATTTAGCGTCACCCTTCGGTTCTGGCTTCGGCGCTACGCCAACGCTGGCTGCAGCCTTTTTGCCGACTTCACCACCAGCTGGATCAGCTGATGTTGCTCCACCGAGATCTTCCTCTTCGCCTGGCAATTTTTTTGCTGGATCCTTCGCCGCAGATGCAAGCGATGATTTAAGGATTTCAGCAGCAGATTCTGATAATGTCTTACTCATTGGTTTAAACTCCTAAAGAAGTAAATATATTTATAAAATTTAAAGTTTTGACACGAAGTTTGAAAAGATCTTCAATGCAACTTCATCTAATTGCTTTTGCCGAGCATTTTTAATTTCTTCATAGTAACGATTAATATCAATTTCTTTGACTTTACCGTTATCCCATACCCACTCTTTACCTTCCATAATGCCCTGTACAAAAGCGCCTGGAGCGGATGGATCCGCCACGATATCTGCCGCTGTGGCTAGATAATAATCGTCTTGTACCACGTTAACACCATTGATCTCTTTAAGAGATCCCATGCCACGTGAAGAAACACCAAGAGTTGCACCACCGTCCATAAGAGACTTGGCGATTTTACCCATTGGTGTTTCGAGAATTTTTGCTTTACCGACCCATTGATTACCCTCTTGTTTTAACGAGGTAATTAGATGCGATACGCGATCGAGATTAATTGTTGGAGAATCTGGATGACCTAATTCACCAAACGCACGATTCTTAGAAACATACTCCTCATTATAACGATCAACTTCTTTCGCAAGAGTATCAGTTTTATACATACGACCATTTTTATTTTTTGTTTCGGCAACTAAAAATGGACCTTGAATGTAAAGTGTTTTTACGCCGTTTTTCTCTTCGACGATCATCTTTACTTCTTCAACTGTTTCGGTAATTAATTTCATCTATTTTAACCCTAATGACTGCCTACGACGCATTGATCTTCTTCTTTTAATTAACGCGCGAGCTTTTTTTGCCTTACGTTTAATTTTTGCTTTCCGTTGCGAGATGCGACGCTTGAGTCTCTCTGCAGAGGTCATGCGTGTAACTCTTCCACCACGAATTGTATAACCTTTAACAGCAGAAAATTTCTTTCTACGCTGTACTGTCGGTTTACCACCAATAGTTCGAACACGCGCACGAATAATTTTTGTACGCCCCATTCGAATTACATTACGATTTCGTTTTACTGCTTCAATAATTACTTCTTTAATAACTTTTAAAATACTTATCATTTATTTATTTGCCGCCAATAGTGAACTGTACTCGATTTAGCGCAAAATGAGCGGCTTTCTCAAAACCTTTCGGAGTTGTAAGCATGTCAGCAAATTTCTTTTTATTCTCGTCATTAAGTGCGCCATGCACCATATGAATGGCTTTTGCTGCACCGTGACTGACTTTTAATTTGCTACCATCAGCAAATTTAAAATGTTTTGATGCAGATGTTACACCATCACCTTTTTGTGCGAATGCAGAAACTTGATCTAAGTTTTCCATAATTTCTTCTTCAGAAACGCCAACAAGTTCTTTTTCTGGACCTGCAGCCTCATATGGAATTGTAAATGATAAACCTAATTTTTCATTGTTATACAATGCTACACGCTTACCATCAGGAAAAATACGAATTCCTCTACGCTTTAAAACTAACATCATAGGAGGATCAATAATTGTCGACTCGCTAATATAATCGTCTCGCGAAATTTCATATCCATTTTGAATATTGCGACGAACTGCAGTTACAGATTGTTGTGACGCTAATGCAGCTGCAGCAGTTCCTTGATAATATCGATTTAAAACATCCCGTTGATTCCTTGGAAGTTTTGCGACATCACCAACTTTAGATTGTCGTGCGAGTGCAACTTTAAGTGCAGGAAGTTCACTGGCTTTCATTAAGCCAGCACGAACTAACTGAGCAATGCGCTGTGCGTTAGTTCTAGTTTGTCTCTGTTGGCTCTGCTGTTGCTGGGATGGCGTCGGCATCTGCTGATCCATCTGTTCCATCAACTTCGAGCGTAGTGTCTGTAACTTCATCTGTTCCTTCTGTATCTAATAAATTCGATGCGATTTCTACTTTTTTAATTTCTAATGCATCTGTAACTTTAGCAGCCATGGCATTATCGAATGCTGCTACTAAAGCCTCTCTATCACCTGCGATTGCCAAATTTACTAATTCTACGGTATCCATAATGTCTCCAATTATTTAGCCAATTGTAATTTAAATACTGAATTAATGTCATTATTCTGAGGCGCTGATTCTGCAGAACTAATCGGAGTAACATTGCTCGGATTAGATTCATTCTCAGCAATTTCTGGTTGCTCTGATTTTTCTTGCTCAATTTGTTGTAAGACTTCTTGAGTTTCTTCTTCATTCATATTTAAAACGTGCCTACGAATCCAACTCTTCGAGAAATATGTTCCCACATATGGATCGATTTGTGTCATAATTTGTAATCTTGACGCGAGTAGTTCTGTATTCTTAAGTTCAGCGAAATTATTATCTTTTAAAAAGTCATAGTGAATTTTTTGTTTTAATTCGTTCCATTCATCAACAGAACAAATACCTTTAAGTGCTAATTGACGCTCCATTAATTCATCGAACATTAATGTAAATTTAGCTCGAAGTCGATCAATAAACTTCATAAATTTTAATTCATCGCGAGTAATTTCTGTTGCGCGACCTAAACTAAATCCTGTTTGTGACTCAAGTCTTGACACGGGAACATTTAATGATTTGTATAGTTTTTGTTCAAAGTAACGCACATCTGACAACTCACCAAGATTTTGACCAGCAGGAAGTGTCGTAATTTCTGTTGACTTTCCTTCACCACGACGAGGAATCCAAAAATCCTCCATCATTGACATAAATTTACGATCGTCTTTGACTTCGCCAGTTGCTGAATCATAAACAACTTTATTGCGAAATTTTGTCATAATGTCGCGAAGATATTGTTCTGACTTTATTTTAGGCATATTACCAACGTCGATATAAAATACACGACGTTCTGGTGCACGAGAAATACGATAGATAACAATCGCATCCTCAACCATTCTTAATTGATTTAGTGGTTTAATTGCTTTATGAAGATATGATAAAACCATACTTCGTTTCGGATCCATTAATCCCGAATTTACATTTACAACTGCATCAGCAGCAATTTTTACACCTGCATCTGATGGTGAAGAAACAAATGTTTGACCTGTTTGTGTTGCTTTTTCATTGTAAATATAAAAATCTCTAGATCCTGTTATAACTTCAATTCCTGTGCGAGGATCTTTTTTCTTATCGAGAATGCGAACTTTCTTCACTTTACGTGGATCTAAATAAATTAATTCGCGAATACCAATTTTAGGTTGTTTCTCATCAATTAATACTTGATAATACAGTCGACCATCAATATACCAACGACGAAATAAATCGTTACCATTGTTCGAGAAATCGAGTAAACGCAAAATCTCATAAAATTCTGCACGAATCATATCTTTAATATTATCAGGTTGATCTAAATCATCAAGAATAATTGTAATTGATTTTCCTTTCTCATCATGAATAATTGCTTCGTTGACAATATCATCAATTGCTGATTCGAGTTCTGGCTGCATTGCCATCTCACGATATCGCGTGATAAGATCATTTTCTGTTTTAAACGAGGAATCTAAATCTAGATAAGTACCGAAATATCCACCAGAGGCAATTGTCACTGCACCATCATCAGTTGTCGGTGCAGTGACTGCTGGTTGTAAATCTTCTGTCGGTTTTCCTCGGACTATTTGAAATCCGAATAAATTAATTCCTGCCATAAATTAACTCCATGATAAAATAATGATCATGATGATCAAAAAACGCTTTCGGCAGCAGCTTCCCACCATTGATATGCAAAGGTCACTGAATATTCTTCGATAGCATCATTATTACCCCAATCAAGATCGATTGGTGCAATATCATTCGGGAACATACCAATAAATTTGTATTGTTTGATTATCTTACCTGTCTTACCATAGTGTTTCACGAAGGCATCAGTGCCATAAGAAATCGGTGTTGATGCTGAAGCAGAGCGAGTGTTAAATCTATGTGCATTAATTCCATTCATCCAACGTTCGAATGCATTGCGAACGATAAAATCTTCATCATTTAATAATGTTACTGTCCAATCTGCAAAGGTACGATTTCCAGCAAACTTTACTTCACGACCGAAGTATTGAACTGGAACAATTCCTACTGTTGATCCTGGAATTTGTGCAGTCTTACATAAAAAACGCAATTTTCTCGCAGCATTTCCTGGTAAAGAAAAGGCGGGAAAATTCATCTCAACTTCGAAGAGATTAGCGCGAGCGCCATCGAATTGCATTTGAGAACGAAATTCAGATACATTAAAAGCCATTGTATTCTCCTGACTTTATTCTATTCTATTTATTAGAAGCGACCAACGATTTCGTCAAACGCTACACCACTTCGAACAGCGACAAAGTTCAATTGAATGAAGTTTACGCTTCTTGCTGGTTTAACATAGATATCGCCTATGAACTCATTGCGGTCGATAACTCCTGCTGTATTATTGCTTTCATCGCAAACAACACGGAAGTCAAAGATACCACGACGACCTTGCACATCTCTTAAGAATGGCTCTACAAGTGCTACGAACTGCGCTCTTGTAAATTCATCATTATACTCAAAGAGACTTGATCTTGCAGCGATAGAAATCGCCTTTTCCAAGACGATAAACAATCGACGAACATTAATACGATCGAATGCACTCGGGCGTCCTTGTAAAGTTTTATCTCCAAAGAGAACTGTTCCTTCTCCTGGGAATGAGACAATCGGATTTACACCACCCTTGTACAGTGTATCACGTTCTGCTTGCGTTGGATTTAATCCAAGTTTTACAAGATTTCGAATTTGACCACGATTTAAGCCAGCTGGCGAGAACCACGGATCGCGCTGCAGATCTGTTCGAACACAGAGACCAGCAACATCAGCATTACCTGGAATCCAACGATAAACATCATTGTATTTGTCATACTGATACTTCCAACCCGAATCCATTACACCATAAGAGGTGCTAGTCAATGCATTGCGATAATTAACGATCGCAGTTGCAGAGGCTTGCGCACCAACAACATTTGCATATGCGGGTGATACGAATGCAACACAATCTTTACGAGCTGTTGCAACGGATAAGTATTCATTTGCAACTGTTACGGTGTTTATCGATGCGTTTGCACCAGCGCCGCAATCTCCAGCAAAGAGCAATGAGATGTCAACTTTTTCTGTATTATTAAACAACCCAATTCCTGTTGTTATAGCTGATTGAGTTACTATTCCATCTGCTCCATTTTGAAGCGAGAATGAGGAAACAGCTGCAGGTTCAAAAAATTTACCATCTCCACTATTTTTAACAGCAGTAATCGTTTGACCATATGTATTCGCAACATTGGATCCATGCGGATGTCCAAAACAGTAAATCCACTGAGAGTTTCGATATAAAACTTCTTTATAGTAAATCGATGATCCATCGTCACCGCGAGCATCTGTTGCTTTAGATAAGTTCGAATAACGCTCAAGAACAGTATTCGCTACTCCAGAAATTAATCCATCTTGATCAACGACAACAATATGTAATTCGTCTTTAATATTTGGCGCTGAGTGCGTTACCGTAGCGTAATTGGATGTATTCGGTGCCTCGTCAAACAACGGTGCATACATCCATCCTGTAAACGCAGATTCTTTAGCGCATACTTCAACTTTTAACGAATTTCCTAATTCTCCAGGATAACGTGCTACAAATTGCACAGATCCGTTAGATGATCCATAGTGCGTATTAAAGTAATCTTCATCATTCGCGATTGTTACGAAAGCATCTGGTCTTGCGATACCAGTGTTCGCGAAGAGAGTAGCGTCTGAAATTGCTGCAGCAACAGAGAATCCAACATTTGAATTTACAGTAAACGTATTCGCATCAGTTACAGCGGCAACTGTTCTTAAAACACCATTAATCGTAACCGAGTCTCCGCTTGTTAACAATGTAAATTTATTATTTTGTGGATTAGTTGTATTTGCAGTGACTGTAGTAGAGTGTTGTGCCACATTTACTGTAACAACACCGCTGAAACTTGGTACATTTGTTCCGCTTGCGTTTACAGTGTTTGCAAGTGCATTGTTTGCAGCTGTCAATCCTGCTGTTGAATTAATTGCACGAACTACACGAAGATCATTTCCATATGCGAGGAAGTTAGTTGCTGAGAGAAAAGATTCTGCAGTGGTTGAATTTGGCGCAAAAAATCTTTGAAGTAAGTCAGATTCACTCGATACTTGCACAATTGTATTTGCTGGACCCCAACGAAACACACCAACTGTCGCACCAGTCGAAGTTCCGACGGATGGAACTGATGTTGTCAGATCGATTTCAGAAGTATTAACTCCTGGAGAAACTAAAAATGCCATGGTTTTACTCCTGTTTGGGAGAAATAGTAATTACGGTTTATTTAGTAAATTGAGGTTTTTAATGATTTACGATCTTCCAAACCGCTCCATTTGAGATAAAATCATAATCTGGATTGTCCATATCTACATGACCAGCCATGGGCATTGGCAAAGAATCTTCCTCAATCTGTTTCATTTGTTCTTGATACAATCGCTCCTTTAAATTTGTATTCGTCAAATCAGCAAAAAATGATTGATTTGACATCCAAGAGAAAAGAACAAGACACATTACGAGATCATCATGCCCACCCTCTTCAGCTTCGAAGCTGGATCCCTTGGCAATAAAAGTTGACAACTCAGCAATCGTATCAAAATCTTGAATGATTAGTTTATTTTGTTCAATTAAATTCTTTAGAATAGAACAGCCGAGTCGCTTTACCGATTTGGTGGTTCTAATTCCACGATTCGATTTATTACCATAACCCCATGTCAGTGCAATCTTTGATTTAATTTCAATCGTTGATAAAATATTTTCATACTCATAATCTTCAAATAAACTATCTACAACCTGTTGTCCATTGTCATTTATTTCGACTAAGGCATATGCTTGATTGTAGTAGTCGCCCATCTTCTTCAGAATCGATGGATAAACAAGTGGGCTTATATTATTATCCTTATAAGAGGCGACAACTTTATACGGAATTGTACAGTCGATTACTACACATGCAGAATAATCTAATCCCTTACCACGAGAAGTGTCAGCAACAATTGTATAAACATGCCCCTGTTTCGGTTGTTCATAAATTTTAATTCCATTGTCAGAGGTGTGCACAGGTTTTACAAACGCTAATGATTTTAATGAGGCAGAGGATAGAAGCGTTCCTGCAGATCCCATAAACTCGCATTCCATTTCCTGAAGGAATTTTTCATCACCCAGAACTCTGCGTTGCTCATCTGCCCATTTTTGATCACGACCTGGAACTTCACGCCAATCAGCCTCAATGTGTTTAAATCCATTTAAACCCTCAGTCGCCTCAGTCCACATGCGATAATAGTGATTCATTCCACATGGTGTAGATGAAATTAAAACCTTAGAGGTTTCACCAGAGGATATGGTTGGATAAACAGAGGTAAAAAATTCTTCAGCAATATTACTTGGTACGAATGCAAACTCATCGAGATATAGTAACGAAATAGAATAACCACGAATCGCGCTCGAGGCAGTCGAGGTTGCCATTACACGACAGTTATTCTCAAGTTCAATGTCGCCCTTGTTCCATGTTTTTACACCTTGTTGTAACCACAATGGCAGCGCCTCATACGCCACCTTAATGCGATTTAAAATTTCTCTTGCTGTAGGAGCTTTGTTTGCTAGAATTGCGACAAATTTATCTTGATTAAATAAAATATACCAGAGAATGTATCCAACAACCATCGTCGTTTTACCAACCTGACGACCTGCTTTTACAATTACACGGCGATTATTGTCAATATCATTAATTGCTCGATGCTGAAACGGATAAAGTTTAATTTGCACAAATCCTTTATCAAGCGTAATAATTCGAACATAGTTTTCGATAAAATAAATTGAATCTTTTGAACACTTAATAAACTCACGAACTTGATGCTCTGTAAGTTGCAGCTGTGTGTTAATGCGCTTTAATTTAGGATTTCCAAGATAATTTTTAATTCTACTCAGCTGATTCATTTTTAAGTTTCTTTAATAAATCGGTAGTAGATCCAACAAACACTGCTTTATCTACTGTAATATTTGTTGGTGATAATTCTTTTGGTTGTAAATCGTGCTGCTGTTTTTGAAGAATCATAAGTTTCTCTGTTACATCAGAGAGATTTTTTATCATATTTGCAGCAACTTCATATGCGCGAGGATGATTGGATTCTTTCGCAACTTCAAGAATACCATCTAATGCTTCGTTGCCTTTTTCAATTAAATTATAATAATTTGAACGCGAGTAATCTGCGTCTGGATTTTCTGTGTGTGATTGATGAACTGTTATAGGCTTGTCGTCTTTTACAACAGGAATATAATCAGTATTTAATATGTCACTTAGTTTATTATCAATTTCACTCATGTAATATTTGGATATTCTTCAATAGTTTCTGTAAATCCGAAATCAGAATTCGCATTCGCTGTTGATGGATTTGGTATCACAGTTATATTTACTAATTGATTGTCATTAATATCAAAAGTATTAATTGTATATGCAGTATTTGTAACTGCTCCTGTAAGTTTGTTACCTGTTAACAATACACCAGTAACATCTGTGATAATAATTTGATTCGCAACATTATTCCAAGATTTAACGAAACCCGAGGCATTTGCGGCGCTCGCTGTTTTTCCTTCGTATACAAGTTCACCAACTTTATAATTTCCCGAACCAGAACTTAAATTAATTTTTCTTTCACCTGTTTGTAAAACAGTAGAATCTAGTGTATTTGCGGTTACTTTTCGAATTAGTTTTCTATTTTCGATTGGACCATACAAATATGCTTTTACAGTAAATCCTAATGTCCAAATTAATGTGCGTAATTCCTCAGAATTTCCAATTTGTCCAGAGTTTTGATAATCAATCGATTCTAGAACGATTGGCACATCAATTTTTTCTCCAACACCATCAGTCAAATTAATTGTAAGAGTGTAATCTGGCGTAAAATATGGCAAAATTTGTTCAATAATTTGTGTACCATCTTCAGTGTTACGAACATATATGTTTAATTGAAATGTATAGTTATATGGCGCCACGTATGAAGATTTAACAATTGAGTTATTGCTAGAAGTATACGAATTATTAAATATAGATTTAGTTCGAAGCGGATCATATGTTATAGAAATTAATTCAAATGACATACGTGGTAATGTAATTTGAACTCTTTTATCTAAATTAGGATCTTGTTCTATGCGTTGAAAGAATTTTTCCTTTGCCATATATGACAATGGTACTGTGATTCGTTCAATTTCTGTTGTTCCTGTGTTATCATATCGAGTTAATCGTAAATTGTTAAACAATGTTCCAAATGAAACAACAAGTTTACGAGTTATTCTGTGATAAAAGTATTTTTCTGATAACATTAATCGTCACTCGATCCGAATGGATTTGCTTCTGACCAATCTACAATATTATCTGCCTCTGTTTCAATGCGAACATTATCATCAAAGGTTTCATTTGCATTTTCCATAAGATTTACAGAGGCTAATGTCCATGTTGCGCCAGATGTATTGCCGATAATGTTTACATTCGATGCGAATACTCCTTTAATATTTCGAAGTTTTAATATTCGATTTGGTTTGTTCCAATCAGCAACGAATGCTTTTGCTGTTGCAGCATTGAGTGATGCGCCCTGATATACAATTTCCATATCGTCGAACGTTCCTGATCCATCAACATTTAATGTATATTCAACAGAAACTGCTTCCCTATCAGCAATTTCATCGATCTCAGGAACGCCAGTATTTAACAATTCACCATTGTATCTAAACGCCTCGACACTTAACACATACATATATGGCGCTGATTTACCTGCCTGAAAAAAGTTTTTTTCTTCTTCAACAAATTTAATTTCTAATAATTTTTGTTGAACAGGAAGATAAATTAAATCGCCCTCTTTTGGAAGATTGCGAATATTTACACCAATATTTTTTTCGAACGTTCTTCGAGCAACTGCAACTCTCGCAGATTTTTGAATTTCTAAACCAAATTTAGAAAAGAATTCTCGATTACCTTCAAAATCATTAAACGTCTCAAGATACATATCAATCTTAAATGCTAATTCGTATGATTTAACAGGATCATCGCCATAGAGTTGATCGATTGATGATCTAGATTTACGCGGAAGATAATAGATATCAATTCCATGATTTTTAATCGATTCAATAATTAAATCTTCGATTAAAAACTGTTCTCTTGTTGCACCCTGATTATTAAAATACACAGAAACTGCCATAAAATTATCCAACTTGCATTTGAGGTGGTAATTCGTACTCGTCGCGTAATCGTTCGTTTAAGCGGTCAATTTCTTGAATTGCGTCATTATAAATTTTATCACCATTTACAACAAGTCCACCAGGAAGCGTGTAATTTGTATACTTATTTAAGTTATTGCCCCACTGCATTTTAAACAATGCTGTAGTGTAAGATTTTACCCAAGTATCATTGTAAACTTTCGCATATGTATCTGGATTAACAATTTGTGTTGCTTGAAAAACAACATAATCATTAACAGCAAGACGACCAGCAAAATCAAGAAATAAAGTTACTTTGTTTAATTTCTTATTAAAGGAGAATGGAATTTCCCCTGTAACAATTAAATCGAGCATTGCCAAATGCTCGCGCGCAATTACATAGTATGTATAGGAACTTGATAAAAGATTATAAAAATCGTTTAATCGCAGCTGATAGTTAATATCAAAGATATTGAATCCTTGTGAACTGGATGAACTAATTGATCCAGAACTAATTGGTAAAATTCGACTTATACCAACAATATTATCTGAAAGCTGTATGTAAGTGTTCGAAACGTCACCAGCTGTAATCTGATGCGCTAGGTATACTTCTTCTGTACCGTCGTAGTGATAGTCGCGAAACTTTTGTAATGCATCATCGATACGATCCTCTAATTGATCGTCGTCGACGTTAATATCAATTACAGGGAAACCGAGTTTGCGTAAAGCGTAGTCTTTTAACTGTTCTCGAGTAGCTGGTGATGACATTTAACATTCCTAAAAATGAAGAGTTTTCATTATTTAGGTATTTCAAAAGTCGAGATTATTGCGTTATCGATTAGTTAACAAGTTCGCCTTCAACTGGCGCTGGTCCTTGTTTGTTTAATTGATTTACCGCTTGATTGCGAATTTTATCAATTAAATTCATTGAGACTCTAGCAGGAAGTTCGCCAAGACCAGCAAGAAGTACATTTGCTTCATTTAATGTGACCTGCAATGAAACAATTTGTTCTTGTTGAGCTTGTGCTTGTGCCTGTTGCGCTTGCTGTGCATCTGTACCATTCATTATTTCTTCTCCTAAAACATATTAAGTGCAAAAAATATTATATATTATCTCAACTCAAAAATCAAGTATTTGCTGTGCTGGCTGGTGCCACGTTTGCGGTATTCGCAGGAGCAGGAGCCCATGGCATGTGAGGAACATCGACAATCGGATTTTTCTTTCCATTAATTTGCTTTTGAATTTGTTCTTTTACATGATCCCAATACCCACCAGTTACGACTGGTTTAATCCACGAAAGAACAGTTTCTTCAGTAAGTTGTGAAAAGTTTACAAATGAATCGACATTTACATCTGAAGCCTTAAATGGAGTGGCGCCACTAAAAGTACCCTCATTTTCTTCTTCATCTTTACCAGTGCATTGCCATTGTGTTCCGATTACAACGTCTGAAAGACCTTCTGTGCTTGTCTTTTTAAGACCTGTAACTTTCCAAGTGTATGTAATTGCCATATAAAAGATCCTCTGTTTAATTACTATTTAGTTTTCAGTAGCATTGACATAATAATCAGTTGTCTTTAAATGCTTATAGGCTTGTGTAATATGATTATCTGAAGAGTTTGTGTCGATAAAAAACTTACAAATATGATCCATACCAGATGTGCCAATACTTGAATTATATTGATTGTCAGTAGGATTTACACCAATAAATCCTAATGGCTGCAAATTATTTGCTCTTGCCGCAGAATCTTTCCAAACTGTAACAGCAATTCTACCGATGTATCCTTGTTTCCAGTATACATCTGAATCTCTTGTCGCAGCAGTTAATCCATCGCTTCGCGAAGAATCCACTGGAAGCGGAATATCATTTATACGTTTTTCGACATTAACAGATGTCACCACATGGTAAGCATTCGTTACTGTCAAACCAGTTCCTGGTAATTCATAATCTCTAATCAGCGCCATTATCTTTCTTCCAATTTTAATTTAAGTAATTCGATTTCTTCTTTTAAAGTATTTATAAGTTTTGTTTGTTCCTTAAATGCTTCGATAAACAATCCAGCAAAGTTACCATAAGAAACACCATATTCGTCTATATCTTCAGCGTATGTTACAATTTCTGGTAAAACTTCTACAACTTCTTGTGCAATTACACCAATTTGTTTTGTTTTCTTTTCGTCATTAGTTCTATTATAAAACACGCCACGAAGTTTGTTAACTTTATCAAGAGCATTATCTACTGTAACAATGTTTTCTTTCTTTCTTATGTCGGAATAAGCAATGATATTTCCTTCGGAATAAATGGCTTTATTAGCATATATTCCATAAGAAGATGATGTCGTCGAAGTGCCAACACCCATACAGTTATTACCAACATGATGATACAAATACCAGCGCCCATTGGCTTCACGATATACACCACCATTTCCACCAGAGTCATACATAATTCCATTGACGCCACTGTAAGCATCCCAAATACCACCATAACTGTTCTTTGAACCACTTATTCTCCATTGAGTATAAGTACTGCCATCATTTGGATAAATGTGGCAACCATGGCTATCGGAGTAAATACCAGTTGTATTTGTATACAACCATTGATATTTGAACAGATAATTAGAACCACCATTTACTTGAAACACCAATCCTGACATATCATAATCAGTGTAAAAACGCATTCCTTCGTATGATGCATTTCCGCCAAATTTAATTCCAGTATGGAAGGCAATACGAAGATCTGGGTACGGATAAGACCAGGCGCCACCTTCTTGAAAAATTGCATATGATTCACCACCGTTTCCAGAATTACCACCCTCGCCATTAAATTTTAAATTTTGCACCCTCACCGTTCCTGCGGTGGTCATCGCATTTATGTTAGATGTGCTTGCAGCATCGATGTAATAGGCAGTGTTGTTATAGTCATAATAAATTGGAGATCGCATTTGACCTGCAGCGCGCACTGCATTGTTTGTTGCTATTCCACCCGCATATAAAATAGAAGAAGCAACAGCCTTGTCACCATAGAAATAAAATTCGCCGCCGTATTCATAACCATCCACACTGGGATTTTCATCTGTTATATACATATAACAGTCAAATCCTCCATCCTCTAATCCTATCTTAGGATATAGACCTGAGAATAATAAATCTCCCCTCAGTTTAGCAGCAGTTCCGCTATTAGCTGGATCAACATAATAATTAGTATCATTTCGATCATATACAATTGTTGGTCTAAAATCGCCAGCATAAACAATATTGCCTTGATCATTTAATAACAATGGTTTACTATTCCAAGTTTGTATATAACCATAACCACCATCTGCACCAAATGCGAGATCTGCGCTAGAAGAAGTGCTTATATCATTTTTAATTTGTAGTTGATATGATGCAGCACTTCCTCCCGAAAATCCAGTTGCCTGAACAATTTGACGACTGCGTTTGTTAACTTTTGTAACTTTCCAACCTGAGATATACGATGTTCCACCACCAGTGTAGTTGAATAGTGCTTGCGGTGTCCAGTATTTTGTACCAGAAACAAACTGCCCTATTGAAGAACCGAACCCGCCAATATAACCACTCACCTTTGTCCATGATGTTCCTGGTGCATAATTTGACATCGTCCAATAACCAAATGATCCTGGATTACCACCTAAAGAAGATAGATTGTGATTAAAGTCAATCGATCCCATGTAGTGACCATTTGTGCCACTTACATCTTTAATCCAACACTCCATATAGAAAATATCATCTTGCTCTACAGGAATAAATGGGAATCCTGAAGAATATACGCCACCAACATTCACACTGCCAACAATTGAAATTGCATAACCACCAGGAGCTGTTGAGTCTGCAACCCAAGAAACATTATTATTATTAAAATAAGTTCTAAGTTCAGTGTCTGTCCAAGTAGGATCAATTTCAAATACTGTTTCCCCTGTTGCATAGTGACCTAATGGATACCAACTGCCTGAACTAAATCGATCTTGTGATCTTGTAATTGTTCGAATTCTTGAATAACTGTTTGGATCAACATAAAATGTTGTATCATTGCTGTCATAGAATATTGGTGCTCGAAAATCCGCGCTTGCTATGGCAACACCACTTTGATTAATAGTAAAGACGTTAGAGCCGCTAGAATTTCTATAGATAAACAAATCTGCAGCTTGAATATACCAATGATTGGCATGATATTGCATTTTTCCTGAGA
>Ga0194123_10003972_pt1 | contig 17183 bp, 17 predicted proteins | sample TA2MahsurfametaG_5_FD_155479 | JGI IMG/M metagenome (GOLD analysis project Ga0194123, IMG submission 155479) | Freshwater microbial communities from Lake Tanganyika, Tanzania - TA2015023 Mahale A surface | ecosystem: Environmental > Aquatic > Freshwater > Lake | place: Tanzania: Lake Tanganyika... | reverse complement strand
CGCGTGACCGACGAAGCACCAGGGGCAAATGACGTCGGAAAACACCTCAATCCGCATGGGCGGCGAGCATACACGTAGAATCGCGCCCGTGATTCACCTGCGCAACTTGCGGCTGCGACGCGGCCCGGACATCCTCATCGAAAATACCACCGTCAGCGTGCTACGCGGCGAGAAAGTCGGCATTGTCGGTCGCAACGGCTGCGGCAAGTCCTCGCTTCTCGCCTTGTTGCAGGGCGGGCTCGCGGCAGATCACGGTGAACTCGAATTCCCTGCAAATCTTGCAGTGGCGACGGTGGCGCAGGAACTGCCGCATTCGGAACAAGCAGTGATCGAGCATGTGATCGATGGCGACACCGCGCTGCGCGACTGCGAGCGCGAGCTCGCTGCGGCTGATGCGCGGGGCGACGGGCTCGCCCACGCACACTGGCTCGGCGAGTTCGAAGTCAGAGGCGGCTATACCGCCCGTGCCCGGGCGGCCTCGCTCCTCGATGGACTCGGCTTCGATCCTGCGGCCATCGACCGACCCATCGCCACATTCTCGGGCGGATTGCGCATGCGTGCGAATCTTGCGCGCGCGCTGATGTGTCCGTCAGACGTCCTGCTGCTCGATGAACCCACCAACCATCTCGATCTCGACGCCGTGCTGTGGTTGGAAGGCTGGCTGCGCGCTTATCAGGGCACGCTGCTCATCGTCTCGCATGATCGCGATTTCCTTGATGCGGTGATCGGTCGCGTTTTGCATGTGACCGGAAAGCGAATTGACGTCTATAGCGGTAACTTCTCGGCATTCGAGTCACAGCGCGCATCGCGCGCTGCGCAACAAGCCGCAGCCAACGAAAAGATTCGTCGTGAAGCCGAGCACGTGCGCAGCTTCATCGAACGCTTCAAGGCCAAGGCCAGCAAGGCACGGCAGGCGCAGAGTCGCATCAAGTGGCTGGAGCGACTGCCGACGATCGTGACCCAGCGCACCGAGATCACCTATGAATGGCAGTTCACGCCACCGCGAAAATTGCCTACGCCACTGGTCGCCATCGAGTCGGCGAGTGCCGGCTATCAGGATCGCACCATCATTGAAGGCGTTCGGCTATCGATTGCACCAGGCGCGCGACTCGGCGTGCTGGGTCGCAATGGCGCTGGCAAATCGACCTTGATGAAAGTGATCGCGGGTGAACTCGCAACGACCGCCGGTACTTGTACTTCGGCGGCCGACCTTGAGATCGGTTTCTTTGCTCAGCTCGAGGTGGACCAGCTCGACACCAAAGCTACCGCCATTGTCGAACTCGCGCGTCGCGGCGGGCCAGAGGCCGCGCGCTGGCGCGAGCAGGAACGTCGCGATCACCTCGGGCATTTCGGCTTCATCGGCGATCGCGTATTCGAACCGATCGCGGGCTTTTCAGGCGGCGAGCGGGCCCGCCTGTCGCTCGCGATTCTGGTGGCTCGTCGACCCAACCTGCTGCTGCTCGACGAACCTACCAACCATCTCGATCTCGAGATGCGCGACTCATTGCTGTTCGCACTGCAAGAGTTCGCTGGTGCAGTGGTGCTGGTGTCCCACGATCGGGGTCTGCTCGGCAGCGTTTGCGACGAGTTCGTGCTGGTAAGCGGCGGTCGAGTCGCGCCATTCGACGGCGATCTCGAAGACTATGCCGCTTGGCTTGCAGCACAATCGCGCCAACCAAAGAAATCGATGCTTCAGGCGACCTCAGGCGAGGCCATCGCAGAAGATGCGGCGACCCGTCGCGAGCGTCGCCGCCAGGAAGCCGCATCCCGCAACGCTCTTGCGCCGCTGCGGATCGAGTTACGCCGTATCGAGACCGAGCTTGAGTCTTTGGGTCGAGAGCGCAGCGGTATGGAGCAGCGCCTCGCCGACCCGGAGTTTTATCTGTCGACAGATCCGCAGGTGAAAAACTTGCCCACGCTGCACGCGAATGTGGTCAAGCGAATTGGCGAACTGGAGGAGCGTTGGCTGGAGCTCAGTGAGCGTCTAGGCAGCAACTGACCGAGCCCCACGCACACCCTTTATCGCGGCGGACCCCGGAAAAAGAAAAGGGCGGATCTTGCGATCCGCCCGAACGGGGGTCACTCGTCAGAAGGGACGATTGACGACGACAAGTCTACCGGCCTGTACGAGCTTGTCAAGCATTTGTCTTGAACAAATACTGGACGGGGAAGGAGGACGGCCCGGAACCGGAGACTTGAAAGAAGTTTATGGGGCCGGTGTTGCGCCCTGATGACGGGCCGGGGTCGAATTGAGGGCCTCTTCTGTCTGCTTGGCGGTCATCAATAGGACCTCGCCGGCCGCCTTCTCGAAGGCCGCCACGATTGCCGACAGCCGGTTTTCGGCGGCCTCGATCTCGGTCGCGCTCGAAAAACTGGCGATGACCTCGCGATCACGGCGCCGGGTCAGGACGGCATCGATGACCACATGGACCGAGGGCGCCGTACCCTCCACCCGGTACTCGGCGTCGAATCGCCGGACATCCAGGCGCAGCGTATGGGTCGCCGCGACGGGCGCCGTGGCATCGAAGGCTTGGATACTGCCCGCGGTCTTGAGCGCGGCCAGCGCAAGATCGCCCACCACCCGTGGGAGCTCGTCAGGCCAGCGGCTGGCCGCGAACACATCGAGTCGACGATCCGGGCGGGTGACAAGAATGTCGGCCCCGGCATAGCCCGGCGACACGCCGACGGTCGCAAGTTGCAGCACGATTGAGGAGGCCTCTTGCGAGGGGCCTTCTGGCGCGCGCTGAGCAGCCGGCAAAGCAGCGCCCTCCGCAACAAAACCGGGACGCAGCACATAAGTGACGGCAGCGGGACTGCGGCTTGCGAGCAGGTTGCCGCAAGCGGTCAACGTGAGCACGAGAAACGAACCACAAAGAATTCGCCACGGTGTGGTGAGCAAAGCGGCCTTGGGACTGCTCATCGTGGCACCTCGATACCGCGCGGTGGCGGCTGCAAGATCAGTTGCGAGGGATCCTGACGGAGCGAACGACTCAGCGCCTCGAGTTCATCGGCAGCGGAACTGCCCTCGCGCAGCAGTCGCTCGAACTCCGGCAGACCATGCTGTGCAAAATCATTGAGACTGGCTTCGTTGTTGCGCATCAGTTCATCGAGACGTGCGCTCGTGGTCGCGAGATTGTCGGCGACCACACCGATACGATCGACGGCCTTGCGAATGGCCGGCGTGGTTTCGGTGGTAGCGGTCTGCAAAGAATTGGTCATCTGCGAAAAATCGCGCGCGATGCCGCGCAGGTCACGCACCAGAAGATCCATTTCTTTCAGGGTGGCGGGCAGATCGCGGCTTGCCCGATCGATATTGGCCACGGTACGCGAGAGTGCATCGAGGTTGTCATCGGAGAGCAGACGGCTCGCGCGCTGCGCTACTTCCGAGACACGACCCATGACTTCCGGGACGCCGGAGATGATCACATCAAAACCTGAACGTGCTGAACGAATCACCGGATATCGCTCACCGACAACGGGGGCCACCAGCTTCTTGGTACCGGCATCACCGAGCAGATCGATGTACAGCAGCCCCGTCACACCCAGCAGCGAGAGTTCGGCCACGGTTTTCGAAGAGACGGGGGCCTCGGCATCGAGCTCGACGATAACCTGTACACGCTCGGCGGAACGGCGATCGATGTTGAGCGCAAGCACGCGGCCGACATCGACTCCGAGATAGCGGACCGTGCTGCCAACAGTCAGCCCCGACACCGAACCTTCAAAATAAACTTCGTAGCGCTCGTAGGATTTGGCGTCGCGTGCGTCCGAATACCAGTAGATGAAGCCGACCGCCATGGCGAGCACCAGCAGCACGAACGCACCGACGGCGGCGTAGTTAGCCTCACGCTCCATGAGCTGCTCCGAAGCGACGCGCCCGGTCGCCGTGAAAATAAGCCTGTATCCAAGGATGCGGGTTGGCGGCGATCGACGCCAGATCACCCGACACCATTTTGCGGTCGACGATCACGCCCACACGACTGCAGGTCCGGAAAATGCTGTCCAGATCGTGGGTGATCATGACCACAGTCAGCGCGAGCTCCCGCTGCAAGCCGACCAACAGCTCATCGAAAGCAGCCGCACCGATCGGGTCCAGCCCCGAGGTGGGCTCATCGAGAAACAACAGTCTGGGGTCCAGCGCCAGCGCCCGCGCCAAGGCCGCGCGCTTGATCATGCCGCCCGACAGCTGCGCCGGGTATTTTTGAGCAGCGTCTGCAGGCAGACCCACCAGCCGTACTTTGAGCATGGCAAGCTCATGCAAGGCCCGCGCCCCCAGATCGAGATGCTCGAGCATGGGCAGCTGCACGTTCTGCAACACGGTCAAAGAACTGAACAGCGCGCCGGCCTGAAAGGTGACGCCGTAAATCGTCTTGAGCTCACGCAGCGCAGCATCATCGAGCCGGGTGATGTCGGTGCCCTCGACACGCACCTCTCCGGCCTGCGGCCTGCGCAAACCGAGAATGGTGTTGAGCAGCACGCTCTTGCCCGAACCCGAGCCACCGACAATGCCAAAAATTTCGCCCGACATCACCGTCATGTCGAGCCCGTCGTGCACACGCTGTGCGCCGAACTGGTTGACGATGCCTCGGGCCTCGATGACGGGCTGCGTCATATCCCCATTTCCATGAAGAGCACGGCGAACAATGCATCCGCCAAAATAACCAGGAAAATCGACTGCACCACCGCCATGGTGGTCAGGCGACCGAGCTCGCGCGACGACCCGCGCACCTGCAAGCCGCGATAAGTTCCGGAGGTGGCAATCAGCAAGGCGAAGACCGGCGCCTTGACGAGCCCCGCCCAGAAGGTGAACTCGGCGACCGATTCATCGACGCGCTGAAAGTACTGCACGAGGGGCATATCGAGCAGATAGTGACAAAGCAGCGCCCCGCCCATCACGCCCACGGCATCCGCGATCACGGTCAAGAGCGGCAGCGCAATCACGAGCCCGATCCAGCGCGGCAAGATCAGCACTTCGATCGGCTCGACACCGGTGGCCTTCAGTGCGTCGACCTCCTGATTGAGCCGCATCGCACCAATCTCTGCCGCAAAAGCGCTGCCCGAGCGTCCGGCGACGATGATGGCCGTGAGCAGCACACCGAGTTCGCGCAGTACACCCACGGTGACAAGATCAACAACAAAAATATCCGCGCCGAATTTCTGCAGTTGCTGCGCACCCATATAGGCGATGATCACGCTGATCAAAAAAGCAATCAGGGCTACGATGGGAATCGCGTGGAGGCCGGTTTCATAGACGTGGCGGGCGATCGAGATCGGTCGCCAAACCCGCGGATCGAGAAATCCGCGACCGAATCGCAGCGCCGTCTCGCCGAGGAAAGCGAGACCACTCAGCGCAGCCTGCCAACGATCGATGACGCTGCGACCGAGCGCAGTGACGGGTTGCAGCGGTCGCTCGAGGCGCGCAATCACCGACTCGCCGTCATGGCTCAAAGTTTGTGCCACCAGCCGAACGGTGGGCGGACGATCGCCGAGATAGCTCACCAGAAGCCCCGCGGCCGTTGCGCGTTGTTCGAGGTCGTAAAGCAGCCACGCCCCCGAAAGATCGAGGGTGGCGTCACGGCAATCGATGTCTATTTGATGGAGGCCAGAGAAATCGAGGGCGAGCAGCGCGGGCTCGAGCTCACCGACTCGGCGCGCGGTCCACGCACCTTCCAGCGAAAGGCAGAGCGCCGAGTCGCGCCTTACCTCTCGGAAGGACATCAGGCGAGGTTCTTGTGAGATCCGTCGCACATCGGCGCCTTGGCCGTGTGCTTGCAACCGCAGAACCAGACTTTGCCGGTTTTATCCGCGTCGTACTTCATGGGCGCGAATTCCGAGCCCTTGTGCGAGCCATCACAAAACGGCTGCTTTGCCGACTTGCCGCAGGTGCACCACCAATAGGTCTTGCCCGCCTCGACGTCTACGGGAAGGGGTGTTTTGCTCGCGATTACGGGTGCGCTCATTGCTGCAGTGCCTCGGCGTGGGTTTGATCGGGGCGTGCTCGTCGAGAGTCTAGCGCGCGTTGCCGTCAGGCGTCATCGCGCCAGCGCCGAAGGCGGATCGCCCCATAAAGCAGCACGGCAGCGGCCACGAGCCCCGTGTAAAGGTGTAGCTCGCCGAGGAGCGGCAGTGCACTCAAGTGCTCGGAGGCATGTCGGATGGATTCGCGGATGTGTTCCGCTGATCCGCGACCCTCGACCTCGCCGACCCCGAACCCCGAGCTGAAAAACCCCGTCAGTCGGTAGGTAAAGAGCTGCGCCGCGTGGCTGGTGGCGAAGATGATGTCCTCGAAGAGCACGAGCAAGGCTGGCGGCAACACCGCCCAAAGAAATGGTGCGCGCTTTGCCCAAGCCGACACCAGCAACAACCACGCTGCGACAGGCGCGTACCAGAGTGACGCAATCAGTACATTGAGCAGCAGCGTCAGCTGCAAGGCGAACCAAGTGCCCACATGAAAGTTGCCGAGGGGGGCGAGCGGCGTTCCGCCGACTTTGAGCGCCACCACGATGAATACCATCAATCCCATCGCGAGCGACAACAGCCAGATCCAGACAGGAGCGATTACCAGAGCGGTGAACGCCTTGGACAACACGGTCGCGGTATCGGAAACCGGCATCGACTTCCAGAAGAGAATGCTGCGGTCCTTGCGCTCGGCATAGAGCGCGTCGAGCAAATAGAAGAAGAGCACCGTAAGACCGACGACGATCAAAGGCAGGATCAGCGAGCTCATCCAGACGGCGAACAATTGCGACTGTTTCGCGGTGTCGAGAGCCAAGCGGGTAAAGAATTCGGACTCTTCGCCGTCGAAACGAATTTCGATGCTGTTGGTGACATTGGCGCTGAGCATGGCAGAAACCACGATCAGTACGGCCACTAGAAGCGGTACCCAAACGAGACTGCGGTGTTCCCAGGTCTCGCGGCGCAGCAGCGTCATGAAAGACCTGGCGTTCATTGCACACCCCCGCTCATCTTGGCGACGAAGAGATCCGAAACCGACGGGGTGCGCAACTCGCCGAGGCCTTCGAGTTCGCCCGCGGCTTTGTCCTCATAGATGAACACGGTGCGACCGAAAACCTCGCGCTCGTGGATGGGCCGCAGCGCACGGGCGGCAGAGAGATGCTCGCCGCTCGTGATCAGTTGCAGGTAACGGGTTGCGATCGCCTCGATCGAGGAGTCGAGCACGATGCGCCCGTGATTGATGAGCAGCACATCGGTGAGCAGGTTCTCGACCTCCTCGACCTGATGTGTGGTCACCAAAATCGTGCGTTCGTGATCGAAGTAGTCATTCAGCAGCATTTCATAGAACGAACGTCGATACAGCAAGTCGAGACCGATGGTCGGCTCGTCAAGCACCAGCAGTTTGGCGTCGATGGCCATAATCAGCGCGAGATGCAGCTGCGTGATCATGCCCTTCGAGAGTTCGCCCACCTTGCTGCGCTGGCGAATTTCGGTCTTGCCAAGCACGGTCTCGGCACGACCTCGATCAAAGCGCGGATGAACTCCGGCGACGTAATCGAGTGCTTGCGACACACGCAGCCACTTCGGCAATACGGCGACGTCGGCAATGAAGCAGACATCCTGCATCAACGCGTCGCGCTCGCGGCGGGGATCACGGCCGAGCACGGAGAGCTCGCCCTCGAACGGCGTGAGACCGAGCAGCGCCTTGAGAGCGGTCGTTTTTCCGGCGCCGTTCGGACCCATCAAGCCGACGATGCGCCCCGTGCCAATAGTGAAACTCGCGCCATCGAGGGCTAGGCTGTCCTTGCCATAGCGCTTGCGCAGATTGTTTGCGCGGATGATCGGGGTGGTCATTTCTTTGATCCTGGGGGAGCGGGCGGCTCGGTGGTCGCCGCGGGTGCAAACAATTCGTCGGCGGTGAAACCGAGTCGCTGAATGGTGGCACGGGTGCGCGGCCACTCGTCGCTGAGAAAGCGGGCCCGCTCATCGGCGAGCAGCGCGACCCGCGCACCCACGTTGACGAACATGCCGCGGCCGCGGCGCTTCTCGACGAGATTTTCGTCGGCAAGCTCCTGATAGGCCTTGAGCACGGTCAGTGGATTGATACGAAATTCCGCGGCGACATTGCGGACCGAGGGCAAGGGGTCGCCCTCTTTGAGCACGCCTTCGAGAATCATCGCAACCACGCGGTCACGCAGTTGGCGGTAGATTGGGGCGTTTTCGGTCCACTGTGACATTCGCGTGGGTCTCGCGTCAGTTGGCGCCGACGGGCATCAAGTGGCGAGCGACGTCGCCACCGGCGCGGCACGCGGCGGCTGCAGATGTTCGGAAGAATGGCAGAGCCCCCAAAAAAACAGCATCGTCAAAGCGACGGCGGCAAGGCCGGCGGTCAAAGTCGCGGCGGTGGCGGGGGGACCGGGAATGGCGGGGCATGTGCTCACGTTACTGTCTCCTGTTGAAACCTTCTAGTGTTATATATAACTATAACACTAAAACGGAGTCAAGGGGGGAGCTGATCACGTAGAATTCGCGCGCCATTTTTCGGCCCCGCCGCCCCTTTTCGGAGATGAACTGGAATGAAGCAGCCCTTGAACGTCGCGATCACCGGTGCCGCCGGTCAGATCGGCTATGCCCTCGCCTTCCGTGTGGCCTCTGGCGCCATGCTGGGTGCCGATCAGCCGATCAACCTGCACCTGCTCGAAATCACGCCGGCCCTGCCGACACTGCAAGGCGTGGTGATGGAACTCAACGACTGCGCTTTCCCGACCCTCAACAAGGTGGTCGCCACCGACGACGCGCGCGTCGCGTTCAAGGATTGTCATGCCGCACTGCTCGTCGGCGCTCGCCCGCGTGGCCCCGGCATGGAACGCAAAGATCTGTTGCTCGCCAACGCACAGATTTTTTCGGCGCAGGGCAAGGCACTCAATGATGTCGCCGCTCGTGACGTGCGCGTGCTGGTGGTCGGAAACCCGGCCAATACCAACGCACTCATCGCCATGAAAAACGCCCCGTCGCTGAAGCCGCAGAGCTTCACGGCGATGACGCGTCTCGATCACAACCGCGCGCTGTCGCAGCTTGCCGAAAAAACCGGCAACCACGTGAATGACATTCAGAAGATGATCATCTGGGGCAACCACTCGGCGACCCAGTATCCCGACATCAATCATTGCTTCGTGAAAGGTCAACCCGCGCGCTCGCTCGTCGATGCCGAATGGATCGAGAGGACCTTTATCCCGACCGTGCAGCAGCGCGGTGCCGCAATCATCAAGGCCCGCGGTGCTTCGTCGGCGGCCTCTGCGGGCTCCGCCGCCATCGATCACATCCGCGACTGGTTCCGCGGTTCCACCCAGGGCGACTGGGTGTCGATCGGTATCCCCTCGGATGGCAGCTACGGAATCCCGGAAGGCGTGATCTATTCCTATCCGGTCGTCTGCCGCGGCGGCCATTACGAAATCGTGCAGGGGCTCGCCATCGACGAAGGCAGCCGCAAGCGCATGGATGCCACGCATCAGGAGCTGCTCGAAGAGCGCGATGGCGTAAAAGAGTTGCTCGGCTGATTTACCCGGGGCGGCAGGTTTCGGACCTGCCGCTCTTTATCCTTGAGCGCGGCGACAGTAGGCTCTACCCATGAGCCACTTTCTCGTAGCCCTCGCCCTGCTGGCATTGACTGCCTGGGCACTGACGCTCAAGGGCGGCGTCTTCGCAATCCTGTTCGTCGTTGCGCTGCTGTACCTCGCGTACAAGCGGCTCAGCCTGCTTGCCTATACGGCAACCTTCGGAGTGCTGCTGGTCGCCTATTCGGCCATCGGCGAACCCGCAGGTCTCTGGAAAGGATTTCTTTGGTTGCTGTTCGCAGTACTCGCGCTGCTCAACATCGTGCCCTTGCGACAGCGCCTGCTGACCCGACCCTTCATGCGCATCTACCGACGCATGCTGCCTTCGATGTCATCGACCGAGCGTGAAGCGCTCGAAGCCGGCACGGTGTGGTGGGACGGTGAACTCTTCACCGGCAAGCCCGACTGGTCAAAGTTGCTCGGTGCCAAAACACCGGTACTCACCGCCGAAGAACAAGCCTTTCTCGATGGGCCCTGCGAAGAACTCTGTCGAATGATCGACGATTTCGACATCACGCATCGCCGAGGCGACATGCCGCCCGCGGTCTGGGACTTCCTCAAGCACAAGGGCTTCTTCGCGATGATCATCCAGAAGAAGTATGGCGGGCTCGAATTCTCTGCTTACGCACACTCCTGCGTGCTGGCCAAGCTCTCGACCCGCAGTGCAACCGTATCTTCGACGGTGGCGGTACCGAACTCGCTGGGGCCTGGCGAACTGTTGCAACACTACGGCACCGAGGATCAAAAAAATCACTATCTGCCTCGGCTTGCTCGCGGCGAGGACATTCCCTGCTTTGCATTGACCGGACCGCGCGCAGGTTCGGACGCGGCCTCGCTGCCGGACTCGGGCATCGTCTGTCGCGGCCAATGGCAAGGGCGCGAAATCATTGGTCTGCGTCTCGACTTTTCGAAGCGCTACATCACGCTCGCTCCAGTCGCCACCGTGATCGGGCTTGCCTTTCGCATGTTCGACCCCGAGCGCCTGCTCGGCGGCAACAGCGACCTCGGCATCACCTGCGCACTGATCCCGCGGGAAACACCGGGTATCACCATTGGCCGTCGGCACTTTCCGCTCAATGTGCCGTTCCAGAACGGGCCTATCCAGGGTCGTAACGTGTTCGTGCCACTCGACTTCATCATCGGTGGCCCCGCGATGGCGGGACAGGGCTGGCGCATGCTGGTCGAGCAACTCTCGGTCGGTCGCTGCATTTCTTTGCCCTCGAGCGGCACGGGTGGTGGCAAAGCGGCGGTATTCGCCACGGGTGCCTACGCGCGCATCCGTCGTCAGTTCAATATGCCGATCGGCAAATTCGAGGGTATCGAGAGCGTGATCGCACGCATGGTCGGGCTCACCTACACCATGGATGCTGCCCGCTCGGTGACCGCGGGCGCCATCGACGGCGGCGAAAAGCCATCGGTCCCCTCGGCCATGCTCAAGTATCACGTCACCGAGATGAGCCGGCAGATCGCCAATGACGCGATGGATATTCACGGCGGCAAGGGTATTTGCCTCGGACCCCGCAACTATCTCGGTCGCGGGTATCAGGTGGTGCCGGTGGCGATCACGGTCGAGGGCGCGAACATCCTCACCCGCAGCCTGATCATCTTCGGTCAAGGTGCCATCCGCTGTCATCCTTATGTTCTCAAAGAAATGGAAGCAGCACGCAACCCTGACCGCGCACAGGGTGTGCGCGACTTCGACCATGCGCTGCTCGGTCATGTCGGTTTCACGCTGAGCAATGCCGTGCGCTCCTTGATCATGGCACTCACCAACGCCCGTTTCACGGCTGCACCGGTCGATGGACCTGTCGCCCGCTACTATCAGCATATCGTGCGTTTCTCGGCGAGCTTTGCGTTTGCAGTCGATGTCGCCATGCTGAGCCTAGGCGGCTATCTCAAGAAAAAAGAAAATCTCTCGGCGCGACTCGGCGACGTGCTCTCGTGCATGTATCTGGCCTCGATGGTGCTCAAGCATTATGAAAATCAGGGGCGTCGTCCGGAAGATCTGCCCATCGTCGAATGGGCCTGTCGCAATCTGCTCTATAAAGCGCAGGAGCAGTTGCATGGTTTCCTGCGCAATTTTCCCAATCGTTTTCTGGGCGGCGCGATGCGTTTGTTGATCTTCCCGCGCGGCCTGCAGTACTCCGCACCCGATGATCGTCTCGGTCGTACGCTCGCAGAGCTCGTGCTGCAGCCCGGTGAGGTACGCGATCGGCTCTGCTACCCGGTCTATCGCCGAGTCGAAGCGGGTAACGCGCTTGGCCTCTTGCAAGAAGTTCTCGAGATGGCCGAGCAGGCCGAGACGCTCGAGAAGCGGCTGCGAGTCGAAGGTGTCAAAACCGGTCGTGTCACGGCACTCGATCTGCCCGGGCAAATCGACGAGGGCGAGCGTTCAGGGCTGCTCTCGAGCGAAGAGGCTGCCTGGCTGCGCAACTATGATCGCAAGGTCATGGATCTCATCCATGTCGATGACTTTGCGCCGCATGAACTCGGCACCAACGGCAAACCGCGGCTCCGGGGTGACGTACCGGCGCAGGAACAAAACGAACTGCTCGCGTGAACTGCCAAAACAGCGATGCCGCGCTCACCGGCCCTTACTGCGCGCAATGCGGGCAGAAGAGCGATACGCATCAGCCGACGTTCGGGCATTTCGTCGGTGAAACCGCCGAGAGTCTCACGCATGCCGACTCGCGGTTGTGGCGCACTCTCTGGCTGCTGATCTCGAGACCCGGGTTTTTGACCACGGAATTCTTTGCGGGTCGACGGGCCAGCTATCTGCCGCCTATTCGGCTCTACATCGTACTCAGCGTCGCCTTTTTTCTGGCGCTGGCACTCGTACCGCAAAGTGAAAGCCCTGCCGAAAGTGCAGACAAAATTAATATCAACGCAGACTGCAAAACGCTGCAGTACCACGGTCCACTCAGCCATATCGTGCAGAACAAGTTGCGCGATGCCTGTCTGCAGGTGCAGCGAGGTGACAGCGGTCAACTGGCAAAGACGTTTCTCGCCAACCTGCCCAAAGCCATGTGGGTGATGTTGCCGTTATTTGCGTTCTTGATGCTGGCGTTCTGGTGGCGACCGCGCAGGTTTTACGCCGAGCATGTGCTGTTCCTGATTCATAACCATAGCGCGGTCTTCGCCCTGCTGACTGTCGATCTTCTCGCCAGCAGCTTCATTCCGGATTCGATCGGCGGATGGATCAGCTTCGTCATCTGCACCTATCTGCTTTGGTACACCTGGCGCGGGATGCGCAATTTTTATGGCGACTCGCGCGGGCTTGCCCTGTTCAAGTTCAGTGCACTGGCACTCCTCTACATGTTCTGCGCAGTTCTGATGCTGACGCTGACGGGGCTCGCCGCAGTACTTGCGATCTGACACAGGTCACTGGCTGCAATGTTCGAAGACCGCGCCATTCTCCATGTCGACATGGATGCGTTCTATGCCTCCGTCGAGCAGCGTGATAATCCGGAGTTGCGTGGCAAACCGCTGATCGTCGGCGGCACGAGCGGACGAGGCGTGGTGGCCGCTGCAAGCTACGAAGTGCGCAAATACGGAGTGCGTTCGGCCATCCCGATCCGTCGTGCGCTCGCGCTCTGCCCCGATGCCATCTGCGTCAGACCGCGAATGGCGCGCTATGCCGAAGTGTCGGCACAAGTATTCGAGATTTTCCGCGAATATACGCCGCTCGTTGAAGGCCTGTCGCTCGATGAGGCTTATCTCGACGTCACGGCAAGTCGTGCGCTCAAAGGCGACGCGGTCACGATCGCCAGCGAGATCAAAAGCCAAATCCGCGCGCGCACCGCCCTTGGTGCATCGGTCGGTGTCGCGGCCAACAAGCTCGTCGCGAAAATCGCTTCGGATCTGCAAAAACCCGATGGGCTGACCGTGGTGCCACCCGAACGCGTCAACGAAATACTCGACCCGCTGCCGATCAAACGCCTGCCTGGGCTCGGTCGCAAGAAAGGCGAGCAGGTAGTCACCGCCGGGCTGCGTACTCTCGGCGAGCTGCGTCTCGCCGAAGAGGAACACCTGCGGCCGTTGTTCGGCAAACACTGGCAGGAGTGGCGCGACCGTGCCGCGGGTATCGACGATCGCGAAGTCATTGCCGAGCACGACGAAAAGTCAGTCAGCAACGAGCGCACCTTCGGCGAAGATTTGAGTGACAGTTCCGTCATGCGCGCGGAGCTGTCAGCCCTTGCTGACAAGGTCGCCGCGCGATTACGAACCAAGCAACTGCAGGCCAACTGCATCGGCATCAAGATCAGACTGCATGACTTTCGCACGCTCACCCGGCAGATGACCTTGAGCAAACCAACATGTGAGAGTCGCGTGATTGCGGACTGCGCCCTCTCGCTGTTCGAGGTTTGGTTGGCAGCGGCGCGCAAGCCGCGAGTTCGGCTGCTGGGCGTATCCACTGCAGATTTTGTCGATGACGCGCAGCAAGATCTTTTTGTCGATGTCGAGCGCGTCCAGAACGAAAAACTGGATGCCACACTCGATGCCATTCGCGAGAAATTCGGTGGCGCGGCCTTGGGTCGTGCGAGCCTGCTCAAACGCGGGCGCTAAATCGTGCAGCGGGCAACATCAGCCCCATCGCCATGCCGGCAAGCACACCGAAAAGATGGGCATCAGTGACGACTGCCGCAGCATTGGTCGAAAACGGCAGCGGACCAAAGATGTTTTCCTGCACGATTTTGGCAAGCCCGAAGGCCGCCACGAACCATGCAATACCGTATTGGCGATCACGATCAATGATCAGCCTGACCACCGCTGCAGCAGCCCAGGCGTGCAGCAGCCCCGATAAACCTACATACCAATCGATATCACTCAGCGACCAAAGGCCGGCATTGATTGTCGCGACAGCAACAAGCAAGATCACGAGCAGATGGCGCAGCGCAAATACCCGACCGAACAGTCGCCACAACAACAGAAGGGCCGCGACGTTTAGACAGGCGTGTACAAGATCGAGATGGACGAGATGTCCAGTCAGCAAACGCCACCACTCGCCCGCGGCGATAGCTTCTCTCGACCATTGCAAAGAATCGATGAGCCGATCGCTCATGGTTCAAGAGCACTCATGATTCAAGGGCAAAGAATTTGCAGCTTGCGAAGTCCGTCTCGCTCGACAGGGTCGCAAGCGCAGCCTGCCCCTCGATCGGCAGATCCATCGAACATACGCTGGCCACTTGACCGGGAAGTTTTATCAAAGAAACCCTTTTGAAATCGCGATCAGTACCCACTTGCAGCTCGCGCGGGTTCCCGGCAAAGCCACTGCCTACGGCTTTGAGCACCGCTTCTTTGCGCGTCCAGCCACGCAGGAAAACCACATCCGGGGAATCGGTATCTGCCGCCGCGAGCTGCGCTGCAGCAAACTCGGCGCGTTCGGTATCGGTGAACACCCGCCCCGCCAAGCGTTGCGCATTGGGTACCGTTCGCCTCGTCTCGACATCCACGCCGATCGGGAGCTCGCGACTGACCCCCAACAGCCACGCACCGTGACTGTGACTTTGGTTGAAATGCAGGGGTGGCGGCCCTGCCGCCGAAGAAATCATCGGCTTGCCATGCTCGCTGACTGCAAACGTCAGCGATCCGCCGTGGACGCCGAGTCGAGCGCCCAACACGCTGCGCATCAAGATTCTCGAGACTACGTAATCGCGGCGTACCCCCGCTGCAGTCATCGAGTCGGCCCGCTCACGCTCGGCTTTCGAGAGCAACTCGATGTCAGCTGGACTGGACAAGAGCGAGGAAAATGCAGCGAGGTCGGCGAAATACAATTCGATGTCACGCGGGGGCTCGCGATGCCGGAGTGCATGAAAGGCGAGCGGCGACCAGATGGGTGACACGATGCGGGGGACTATGCCCGGGCGGGTCCCGCCCGTGCAATACTTGAACGCTACAGGGAAACTTCGCCTGCCAAGGCAACACCCGCGACATGTCGATCATTCTCGATGCGCTGAGAAAATCCGAAAGTTCACGGCTGCGACAAGATCATCCAGTGATCTTCGCGGCACGTACTGCGCCGGCACGAACCCGCCTGCCGATATGGGCCTTGGTGTTGGTGGCGCTGCTGGCCATCAATTTGCTGGTGATCGCATGGGCGCTGCTGCGGAGCGAAAGCCCCAGTAACGATGTGGCCCGAGTGGAGCAGCCTGCAGCGGCAGATGTTCCGGCAGCCGCACCGGCGCCAGCACCGGCGAGCACCGACGCCCCCGCAGTTGCGCCACCCGCCGACGCCCCAGCGGCCATCGCCCCAGCGACCATCGCGCCGGCAGCTGTTGCACCGACGACTGTGCGTGCAGTGACCGCGCGTGCCGCGCCTCCCGCCGTGCCTGCCTTGCCCCGCGCGCCGAGCCGCGACGATCTGCTTGCTCGCGGTACGACGATCCCGCTCGCCGAACTCAACATGCACGTCTACGATCCGAACCCGCAGGCGCGTTTCGTACTGCTCAATGGTCAAAGATTGCGTGAAGGCGAAAGCTCGCGCGAAGGCTTGGCCGTCGAGCGCATCACGGCCGAGGGCGTGATCCTGCGCTTCGGTAGCTCGTCGTTCGCGGTCAACCTGCAATGAGCGAACTTAACGAGCTCGATGGTCTGCAGTTGGCCGATGTGCTGCGTGCCGGCATCTACAGGCTATTCGAGCAAACTGATCATCTCAACAAAATAAATGTATTTCCGGTCCCCGATGGCGATACCGGAACGAATATGTCGCTGACGCTGTCTGCCGTGCTTGCATCGCTTGACCGTGCGCCGGAGCAGCACGCAGGCAGCATGCTGGTGCGCGCCGCAGATGCTGCACTCGACGGTGCCCGCGGCAACTCAGGAGCGATCCTCGCGCAATTTTTGTTGGGTCTCGGCGATGGGGCAGGTCATCTGGCGCGGATCTCGACCGGCGAGTTCGCGAGCGCCCTGCGCAAGGGCGCGACCTACGCCCGTGACGCCCTTGCACAGCCGCGCGAGGGCACCATCCTCACCGTACTGCGCGAGTTTTCCTTGGTTGCCGAAGCACAGGTACCGCACTCGAGCGACTTTCGCAGCTTGTTCACTAATTCATTGAGTCGCGTGCGCGAGGCGCTTGAGGCCACACGCGGACAACTCGAGGAACTGCGCGCAGCAAACGTCGTTGACGCCGGGGCGCTCGGGTTCGTCGAAGTTCTGGAAGGCATGCGCCGATTTCTCGATACGGGCGAACTTGGCAAAGTCGTGACCCCCGTGCATTCCGGCGACGAGTCGATGGCCGGTACCGCCCCACCGGCGGCCGATCAGGATTATCGTTTTTGCACCGAGTGTCTGATCAAGGCCTCCGCCGATCAGGAAATCGACCTGCGAAATCTGCGCGAGACCCTTTCGACGATGGGTGCGAGCCTGGTGGTCAGCGGCAGCAAGCGCAAGGCGAAGATTCACATACATGTCGACGATCCGGAGTCGGTCTTCCGGATCGCCGAAAACTTTGGCACCGTGAGTGGTCAAAAAGCGGACGACATGCGCATGCAGCAAAGCGCAGCGCACTACCGCAAGACGCAACGTACCGCGGTGGTCACGGACTCGGGCGCGGATATTCCCGAGGAATTCATCGAGCGACTCGGGATACACGTGGTCCCCGTGCGTATCCACTTCGCC
>Ga0194123_10003971_pt1 | contig 17184 bp, 13 predicted proteins | sample TA2MahsurfametaG_5_FD_155479 | JGI IMG/M metagenome (GOLD analysis project Ga0194123, IMG submission 155479) | Freshwater microbial communities from Lake Tanganyika, Tanzania - TA2015023 Mahale A surface | ecosystem: Environmental > Aquatic > Freshwater > Lake | place: Tanzania: Lake Tanganyika... | reverse complement strand
GGCGTTATAACTGATGGTAATTTTTCAATCGATGCAGAAAAAGAAATATACTTTCATAATAAGAAAAATATAACAATTCATTCAGAGGGGTCTAATAAAATTTTTTTAAATTCAGATAACGGTAAAATATTTTTGGGAAAAGATAAAGGGGAGGGTGATGCCGGTGCAGCTGTACAAAAAATGGTACTGGGTGGTGAATTGGTAAAAGTATTAGAAGATTTAATAGATGCAATTACAAAACAAATTTACTTAACTCCAGCCGGTCCATCTGCGACAGGGCCTACAAATATAGCAACTTTTAATCAAATCAAATCTAAATTAAAAAATATATTAGCAGCTAAAAACTTTTTAAGTAAGAACTAATGTCATGGAGTGTTTTCAAATCAACCTTACTGCCAGCGATGCAATCACACGCATTTGGAAACAATATGGCCGGGTTTGCAAAAACATTTACTTTAGCATATGATACGGCTATAAAATCAGGAAAAGAAACAATAAGTCCTATTCCATTAATGAAAGGAAACACATCAGCAATGGAGGCTCAGCTAATTTTATTTTTGTCTCAAACCCAAAAATCAAATTCCACAACACTATTAGATGTAATAGGCCCGGCAATAATTTCATATTGGACAGGCGGTTTATTAATGCCAATACCACCCATTATCCCACCGCCTGGTGCTATCAAAAGTATAGCACTTACTCAAGGATTAGTTTTAAATCCTGGTAGTTGGACACCAATACCTGTTCCCCCAAGTAATAATTCATCTATATTTTTAGATGCATTTATAACGGCTGCAAAAATTCATTTATCAACCGTTAGTGGTCTTTATATAGTATTAGCACAATATCCACCACCGGCACCACCTGCGCCAGGTGTTATTCCGTGGGTTGGTTATATAGTACCCTAATTAAATTTTAACTTTCAATATTTATTTAAAACAATTATTATGGATTCGAAATTATTAGTCGGATTAATCAAAGAAGTTGTCAAAAACGAAGTAAAACAACAAGTAAAAGAAGAATTGGCAAAACTGATTAAATCCGGAGCAGTTACATTAAACAAAGAAAAAAAGGGAACATCTTTAATGGAGATGACAGAAACTAAGAAAAGACTTGTAAAAAATACACAAGCAGCAATCAATAGACCTGTAAAAAATTATACTAACAATCAAATGTTAAACGAAGTTTTAAATAATACAACACCATTTACGGCAGAAGAAAGAGCAGAGGGTGGCATGATGAATGAAAGTTCTGTGTTAGATATGATGCAGCCCGAAAAATATGAAGAAGATGGTTGGGAAACTATGGATTACAGAGAACAATCTACTCCACAACAATTACCCTCAACTGGTAATGCTGGATTAGATGCAATTCAAAAGGCATTAAATAAAGATTATACACAATTGACAAAAGTATTTATAAAACAAGAAAAACAAAAAGGATTAAGATAAAATGGCAATTGAATTAGGTAAAGTAAATGTAGCTGATTTAAAAAATAATAATTTTAAAGTATTGGGTATTGGTATAAATACATCATCTAATTCCAATGGTCCTTTTTCTGTAAATTATACTACATTGACACAAATTAAAAATAATCTAATAAATCTTATATTAACAAGAAAAGGAGAAAGAGTAATGCAACCTTTATTTGGTTGTGATATACATAAAATAGTTTTCGAACCAATTAATAGAGAAGTAATTGATTCAGAAATAGAGAGAGTAATAAATGATGCTGTTTCCTTTTGGTTACCAGAAATTAATATTGATGAAATAATATTTGATTATACGGATGAAGATATAGATAAAAATAGAATTTCTTTAGAGATAAATTTTTCATTGGTATCAAATCCGAATATGAGAGAAAATATAAATGTAGTTGTAAAATAATAAATAATAATGGCATCTAAAACATTAAATAGAAATTTTAAAAATAATCAAAAAGATATAAATTATGTGGGGAAAGACTTTTCTTCATTTAAAGAAAATTTAATTGATTTTACAAAAACATATTTTCCAAACACCTATTCTGATTTTAATGATGCTTCTCCAGGAATGGTATTTATTGAAATGGCATCATATATTGGTGATGTATTATCATTTTATCAAGATATTCAATTAAAAGAATCTTTATTAAATCATGCGACAGAAAGAAAAAATTTGTTATCAATAGCACAATCGTTTGGTTACAAACCCAAAGTAACTTCACCAGCTATTACAACTTTAACTATGTATATGCTTGTTCCATCCGATGGAAACGGTTCAAATCCAGCACCAGATAGCAGATATTATGTTAAAATAAAAGAAGGTATGGAGGTATCTTCAAATTCTGGAATTATATTTAGAGCAATAGATGAAATAGATTTTTCAAACAAAAATGATAGAGAAATCGATGTTTATGAAAGAAATTTAACAACAGGAGCACCAACATATTTTTTAATTACAAAAAAAGTAAAAGCAATATCTGCTACCGAAATATCGACAACAGCAAATCTACCAGTTGGGGATACGGAATACCCAACCATAAATTTAGAAGAAACTAATATAATATCAATAGTATCAGTAAAAGACGCTGAGGGGAATGAATATTATGAAGTACCATATTTGGCACAAGAAAGTATTTTTATAGATAGGCAAAATAAAACTACAAATGCAAATGAAAATCTGGCAAGTCATTCATTAGATGTTCCATACATATTGGAGGTTAAAAAAGTCCCTCGTAGATTTTCTACAAAAATAAATGCAGATAATACCATAGAATTACAATTTGGTAGTGGTGATGTAAGTTTAAGTGATGATGTTATTTTACCTAATACAAAAAATATCGGATTAGGATTAGCTAATTCAATACAAAGAACTAATACAGGTATTGACCCGGCAAATTTTCTAAAAACAAATACATTCGGTATTGCTCCGGCAGGTAAATCCCTTACAATAAAATATCTTGTAGGTGGAGGAATTTCTTCAAATGTAAATAGTCAAGAATTAAATAAAATAACACGTATTGAATATAATGAAGATTTATTATCAATAGATTCTGCAGTTCTACCAGGATACCAGGCGGGTAAAGAAACATTGGTAGTAAATAATTTAGAATCTGCTACCGGAGGTAGGGATGAAGAATCAATAGAAGAAATTAGGCAAAACGGATTGGCAATGTTTGGTTCTCAAAATAGAGCGGTTACTAAACAAGATTATGTTGTTCGTGCATTATCTATGCCAGCTAAATATGGTAGTGTAGCAAAAGTCTGTGTATCCGCCGATGGTGAGTTAGATAATAATTCTCCCGCAAGTATACTTGCTAATCCTAAAAATTTACAAGAATTTACTAATTTAGTTGAATCAATCAAAGATTTATCAAAAGGTGATATACAAAGAGAATTAGTAAAATTTTTATCACAAAAAAGAGGAGGAGTCACAGAACAGAATAATCCTTTTGCAATTAACATGTATGTTTTAGGATATGATGATAATAAAAAACTTAGAAATATAAATGTAGCAGTCAGAGAAAATCTTAAAACTTATTTAGGTGAATATAGAATGTTGACAGATGGTGTAAATATTATTGATGGTTTTATTGTAAATATTGGAATTGATTTTGAAATAATTACTTACGCTAATTACAATAAAACAGAGGTATTAGCAAGTTGCTTATCAGAATTGCAAGAGTATTTCAATATTGATAATTGGACATTTAATAAACCAATTATTATATCAGAAATAGAATTATTAATTGCAAATATCGATGGAGTATTAAGTGTACCATCCATTAGGATATATAATATTTGTGGAGATGGTGGAGACGGGTACTCACCAAATAAATACAATATAGATGAGGCGACTAAAGATAAGATAATATATCCATCTTTAGACCCTTGTGTTTTTGAAGTCAAATTTCCAAACAAAGATATAAAAGGAAGAGCTTTATAATATGCATAAATTTTATACATCATCATACGATGCCAGTATCTACCTACAACAACCTGAACAAAACGCAGGTAGAGATGAGATATTAGAGGTTGGTAAACTTTACTATGGTTCTACTAAAGATATAGCTAGAACTTTAATTAAATTTGATACCGGCTCACTCAAAAGTGATATTGAAAATGAAGTTACAGGTAGCTGGTATGTCTTTTTAAATTTACGTTCAGCAAACGCTTCCGAAATTCCATTAGAATATTCAATCTATGCAAATGCCGTTTCTCAAAGTTGGATAATGGGTACAGGCACCAAATTTGATAATATTACTACTGATGGTGTAAGTTGGAAATATAGAAATGGTGTTGCAAAGTGGCAAGACAATGTGACCGGAGGAACTGCTGTTTTTGCAAGTGGTACAACAGGTTCCGCAAACGCAGAAGGTGGGACTTGGTATATTACAGGTTCAGCAACACAATCTTATTACTACGAGCCGGATGATGTTAGAATGGATGTTACAAACATTATACACCAATGGGTTAGTGGTTCTCTACCAAATAATGGATTTATAGTAAGACATAGCATAGATGCAGAAAACGATACAGTAGATTATGGTGTTTTAAAATTTTTCTCAAAAGAAACAAATACAATCTACCAACCAAAATTAGAATTAATTTGGAATGATAGTTCTTTTATAACAGGGTCCTTATCACCAATTACAGGTTCAAGTATTAATGATGCTTTAGATAACTCTAAAATAGTTGTAACAAATTTACAGAAAGAATATTTACAAGGTACAAAATCTAAAATTAGGGTTAAAGGTAGGGATATTTACCCAACAAAATCTTTTACAACTACTTTTGAGTATGACCAATCAAAATTTTTACCAACTTCTTCTTTTTATCAAATTGAAGATTATAGAACAAATGAGGTAATTATTCCATTTGGTGAATATTCTAAAATAAGTTGTGATGCAAAATCAAATTACTTCTTTTTAGATACATCCACATATCCTATCAACAGAAGTTATAGACTTAAATTAAAAGTTACAGTAAATAATGTTACAAAAATAATTGATGACAAATTAATATTTGATGTTATATAATGACAAATTTAGAAGCTATAGCATTGAGATTGCAAGAGGAAAGAGAAAAAAGACTTGAAGAAATTTTAGGTATTTCAGGTTCAGCAGCTATTGCTAGAACCCAATTTAATATAAACTTTGTTGAAAAAAACAACCCTGCATCATCTCTGGTTTTTAAAAAACTAAACAAACCAAAAATTGATGAAATAGAGTTAAAAAAAGCTATAGATGTAAATCTTAAAGAATTAAAACCAAATATACCAACTTTGGTAAAAGATTTAGTACCTAAACCATTATATGATGAAGTTGTTTTTGAAAATGAAGATTTAAGAAAGCAAGTTGCCGATTTGACATCAACGGTTGCCAATCTAAATATAACTATATCGGATTTAGAAGCCCGAGTACAAACGGAAATAAATGAAAGATTATTTATTGAACAATCAAACGATGCACTTGTAAATCAATTAGATACTATAAATAAAACAATAGATGAATTTTCCGGCCAAATTGCAACTTCCTTACAAAAATCTGTTGATGAATCGGTATTAAGGGCATCATTACAGGCACAAAATACAGGATTTAAAGCACAAATTAATGCATTAATAAAACAAATTGATTCCTTAAATTCTATTATTGAGGGATTACAATCACAATTGGGTGCAGTACAACAACAACAGGCTATTCAACAATCTACCGCAAACGTAGCATTAGCAAGTGGAGCAGATGTTGTAAATGGTGCTGTTGCAATCAATGTTACACCTAAAAAAGAAAAAGCAGAATTTCCTGACTTAGATGGTAGGATTAACAATTTAAACGATAATTCAAAATGGATATGTGGTAAAGAAATTACTATTGTAAATAATGATACAAAAGAAGTACAAATAACAATATCCAGTGGGTTTACTTCAAACCAAAAATGGTTTAGCATACCTAGAACTAATTTTAACATAGCGGCTGGCCAAACTGAAAAATTACCTTTAACTATCACACCAGGTGGTTGCAAGTATAAAAAAAGAGATAGTTCAGTATCTTATTCCGGCACACTAACAATTACTGTTAAAAAAACATCCGATGGGACTGAACAGAGTAAAGAATATAAAACACAAATTATTATACAGCATCCAAGATCATATGAATAAAAATTATGGGTATTAAAAAATATACAAACTTTGAACAGGTTGAATTAAAAACCGAAAATGAAGGGCAGTTTATACAAGCCAAAGATTTTTTTATTGTCACAAAAAATGAAAAAGAGGAAACAGATTTTGGCGTATGTAAATATGATGTTATGGAGGTTTCCATTTATGATGTTAATAATAATCTATTACCTCAAAAATCGGGTCAAAATGTCGCATACATAAAGTCACAAAATATAGCTGAATATATGTACAACATTACAAATCAGCAAGGCCAAAAAGAATTAGCTATTAATGCAGAAAAATTATTGAATGATTTGGGTTATACAAATGGAATTTTAAAACTTAATGTAAACTTTGTAAGAAATAAAGTTGGTTCTGATAATGAATTAGAAAAAGTTTGGATTCACGAAATATCACCCTCAAGAGAAGAAATTAGAATATTACCCCTCCAGACAAAATTTGAAAATATAAATCAAAAAAATAATAAAGAATTTAACGATATTAATAATTTAACAAAAGATTTTTCTTTTTATAAAAAAGATATTCTAAATTCTTTAGATTTATATCAAAGCCAATATTTAGAAAGTATCGATACCGCTTTAGAAACTAAATTCGGTAAAGATTTTTTTGGAATACTTAAAAAAGATTTTGGATTAACAAAGTTTGCTGATTTAAGAAATAAAATATTTTCGGATTTTAAAACTTCAGTAACTTACTATTTAGAGAATCGTTATTATACAATAGGTGATAGTTCCTTCGGTAAACCATCAGAAATTCGCTTTGATAATTGTGAAAGGTATGATTTTAAAATTATATTAGGAGATATTCAAAATATATTAGCTAATTGTATTTCAATTAATATGTCTTTTTTAAAAAGACGTGATATTACAATAAAAACAAAAGAAAGAGAATTTGAAAAAATTGCTCTTAAAAAAAGCATATCAGATACTTTGGGATTATTTAAAAACCCTGTTAGTGATGTCAAAATTGTATTTGATACTAAAAGAATTAAAAAGATTGAGGAAAAACCAAAAGAGACACCAATAATAAAAGTACCAATAGTAGATTTACCACCGCCACCTATTAAGGTTGACCCGATAGAAATAATACAGACACCGGAAGTTCCACCAAAAAAAGATATAAAACCAAAACCAATACCAATAGTAGATTTACCACCGCCACCAAAGGATGATAAGCCTCCTATTGATATATTACCACCACCAAAAGAAGAACCAGATATTACACCAGCTGGTGGGGGTGGATTTAGTGGTGGTGGTGGGGTAGGTAACCCTAGAGGTGGTGGAGGTAATGGTATTACCAATCCAATTGATTATCTCGGAGATGGCACAAATATTGTAGGCCCTAGAGAATTTCAAAATATGGAATAAAAATATTTATAAAAAAAGTAAATGAGTAGAAGAAGTAGAGAGTTTGACCCTAATGACCCGTTTGGCACTGGCGAAGGTAAAGAAAGGATTGATTTCCTAAGTGACGGTGACGGCGGCCGCGGTAGCGGCACCGGTGGCGGTGGCGGTACTGGTGGTGTCAGAGATACGCCGCCTGATTTAGGTGGTGGGGGAACTGGTGGCGGCCCACCGAAGGATAAGGAAATTGACTACCCACCGAAGGATGGACCTCCTCCACCTAAATACGAACCTAAAGGTAGTATTATCGTCTATTTAAATGCACCAGAAACAGTCCTTTTTAAACAGGATGATGTAGATGCGGGTTACGGAGAAAGTATCAAAATAGGATACGAACCAAGTACTAAATTTGGTAATAGAAGGAAATATACAGTTGTTAGAGAAGGTAAAAGTCCAAAAAACTATTTTGTAGTTGAAATTAAAAAAGCATTTCCGGATTTAACAGATACAGAGATTGGTGGTATAAAAGAAACAATTCTAGGACCTGTTCCACGAGGTGGTGATAAAAATTTAGTAAATACATTTAGTAGGAGGAGGAATACAACATTTGATATTTCTCCTCTAGACCCTGATATACCAAATGATAATCCAAAAGATTTATTAGATATAAAATATAAAGAGGTAATATCAATTCAAGAATTTTCACGTAATAGTCAATCTGGCCAATATGAACCAAAACCACCAACGATACAAAGAATAACTGATAGTGTTATTAGATTAAATTTTCAATTTGAAAAGCCGGAGCCGATTGATATTGACGATCCTGTAGATGCTGATTGCCCAGAACCAAATTTAGCACCACCACCGCCTGGATTTAGATGGACAAAAAAATATATTGACGGTCAAAAATGTCCAATATATGAATTAGAACATGATGGAGAAATTGACCCTCCTCCTCCTGTAATAAGTGATTACAATATAGAATTTACTTCAAATTATACAAATGAACTTGGAGAATTTATAAGATGTAATTACCAAATTGTAGATGTTAGAAATGATATTTTAGATTCTGATTTTGTTAAGTTAAGTCATGGTAATTTAGATAACAAAAAAACAGATGTAGCAAATACATCTCTTGGATATGTTAATATTAACATTGTAGAAAATTATGAAACAGTTAGAATTAAACTAAATGAACAAAATCTACCTGAACTATTTTCTTATGAATGTGTGTATTATGCTAACACCAAAATTGCTAAAGAAAATCCAAATGATTTTACCAAATGGAACAAAGTAAATAAATCTTTTAAGATTTCAGGAAAAGAACTTATAGCAGGTATAACAGTACATGTTGTATTTGTAAAGACTGAATATGAAATTTTATATGCACCAAAAATTATAGATGTATCAAATTCAGATAGCACATACGAGGTTAAAGAATCGGATAATGATAAAATTATAACATTAGGATTTATTACTTCAAATGCAGATTTTGTAGATGTTTATGTATCAAATGTTTCTAAAAGAGTTTCTATTCGTAATGAAAAATTACAATCAACAACCAATATACAACTATCATTTCAAAATGATTTTCAAGGTATTTACGGTAGAAAAATAGTTTATTTAGTTCCAGTAAATGAATTTGGAATTGGAGAAACAAAATCAATTTTGGTTACTTTTAATCAAATAAATGATTTTCCTTCATTAGTTGAATTAACAGCACCAGAACAAATAGATGTACCAACATTTTCAGATTTAAATGTAGATTTTAGTGTTGATTATGAAACATTCGCAGCCACTTCGGTTGATGTTTATATAATTGACACCACTACTGGACAAATTATTCCATTATTTTCTAACTTGCCATCTAATGGTACATTTAATGTCAATTTAAGAGACTTAATTACTAAATATTTACAGGGTAAAAAAATAGATTTAGTATTTGGATTTATTCCTTACAATAGGGGTGGTGAAAAAGAATTGGTAGGTAATAATTATGAAGTTACGATATCTGTAATTTATCCTGATATTATATTTGATGAGGCACAAATAAAAAATGCGTTATTTCAGATAATTTCTGAAAATATAAAAATAAATGATTTAGGGCCAGATAGTAAATACTTAACACATTTAGTTAATTTTGGAAATAATGAACAAATTATAATTTCTTCGTGGGAAGAAGATGATTGGACACTTTCTGAAAAAGTAGAGGATGAAATCGGTAATTTAGTTGTAAAAAATAAAGTAGATTCTTTACTTTTAAAGCTTTATTCCCCACTCCCCTCTAATATTTCAATTAATTCTACTTTATGGATTACAAAATTAATTAGTAATCCATTAATTGAGACAGTAATATTAAATGAACAAGATGAAATTAAGTGTCCACCAATTAAGGGACCAAATTTTAATTTAGAATATAATTTTGCATCTGGACAAGCTACAAATTTTGAATCTTTAGATAATTTAATATTAAGTAGTTCAGTTTCCGCATCATCAACTTTAGTTGCAAATTATTTAAGTGCATCAGGTATTAATACAGATGATTTAAATATACAATATTATAGTGGTTCAAACTATTTAACAGGTTCTTTACAATGGCAAAATTTTGTACATTATAGTTCCGCAAAAGAAAGGGTAGATAATTTTGTATATAAAGTTCAATTAATAGAGGCTTACGATAAATTAATTGCTTCCGCTTCTACAAATGTTTATGGTGTTGGATTTAATGCGAGTATTACATCTTCATTAGGATATAATCAGGAAATAGAAAGGCAAAGAATTAAAAAAGAAAAAATTATTCAAACATTTGATGGATTTGAAAAGTTTTTATACACACCAGCATATCAATCATCATCTTTATTTACAACATCAGATAGTGATTCGATAACCTGGCCACATACTGGTGATAGTAAACTAAATAGTGATTCTAACATTGTTTTAGATTGGTATAGTAATATATTAAGCCAAGCAGAAAATTTTGATATAGAAAATGCACACTCAATAGAAAATAATATACCACAATATATTTTACAAAATGTAGAAAATAGTAATTTACTTTTATTTTTTTCAATGATAGGACATCACTTTGATAACATTTTTTTCTATACAAAATCTATTGAAAAAAGTAGAAATAGGGGTTATAAAAAAACAGATATATCCGATAAACTTTTATATGATACATTAAAATCTTTAGGTTGGGATGCAAACAACATTGCTGCAAACAAAAAATTATGGGAATATAGTTTAGGTTATAATGTTGATGGTGACGTAAAAAATTCAAAAACGCCAAAAGATAGAAATAATGAAATTTGGCGTAGAATATTAAATAATTTAACTTTTCTATTAAAAAACAAAGGTACAAAGCGTGGTATTCATGCGTTAATGGCATGTTATGGTATTCCATCTTCTAACTTAACAATATTAGAATTTGGAGGTCCTGAACCAGCGAAAAGATTTAATGATATAGAAGATGTAGGTACTACAAAATTATCTATGGATAATTTAACGTACACACTTAATATGAATAGTGGTTCTATAATTGAACTTGAATGGAAAACTACTGATAAAGGAGATAAACCGAAAACAATAGAATTATTTACTAAACCGGCATATGCAGGAAACTGGACAATACTTTCAGGATCAGGCAATTGGAATCTACAATTAAGTGGAAGTAGTGATAGTGAATTTGGAAAGGTAATTTTTAATAGCGGTAGTACAACAATTGTATCATCCTCTTTATTACCAATATTTAACGATAGGTTTTTTGGTATATGTTTATCAACTGGTTCTTATGGTATTAAGTTAGATTTAAAACAGATAGAAAATGATAGAAATATATTTGAGAACGCATTTTCTTCTTCAACAAGTAATAATTTTAGTAGTGGAAGCAAGCTTTGGATTGGAGGAAATTATAGTGGTAGTATAGATGAATTACGTTTATGGTCTACGCCATTATCATCATCTGCGTTTTACAAACACGTCTTTTTTCCTGAAGCTATAAATGGTAATCATATATCATCTTCTACTGAAGACCTTTTCTTTAGATTAGATTTTGAATATCCTAAAAATTTAGCGCTAACCTCTTCTTTAATAAATGTAGATACTAACATTTATTTTAGCCAATCAGTAGTAAGAAATGATTTAGAAAACGGTACAGTTTCAATTATTTCAGGTTCAACAATATTTTCGGAAAATGTATCAGCATCATTTTCAGCATCTGCATATTACTTTAGTAGTAGTTTATCTCATCCTTACAATTTTGAACCATTGGAAAGAACTATATCTTTGGAAATACCAAATGTAGGTTCTAGTAGATATTCTACAAATAAAATTCGTTTTGAATCACAAACAGATATTTTTGGAAACGATGTATCTGGTGGAATTAATTTATCGGTAAAAAGTAGAGCTACCAAAAAATCATTTGATAATTCTCCCATAGATACAAATAGGGTCGGATTATTTTTTTCACCCACAAAAGAATTGAATATAGATATAGCTAAATCTTTTGGTGGTATTAGTTTAGATGATTACATAGGTAATCCAGCAGATGAATACAAAGAGAATTATAAATCTTTAGATATTCTACGAAATTATTATTTTCAAAGATTTGATGGTAGGGACATATACCAATATATTAACTTAATAAAATCATACGAAGAATCTTTATTTAAAGATATTAAAAAAATGTTACCTGCAAGGGTAAAAGCTACAGCTGGTTTATTGATTGAGCCACATATTCTTGAAAGAAGTAAAATAAAACAATCAAAACCCACAGGTTCAAACTATCAACAAGAATCTTTAATTAATACTAAACAACATATATTAACAACCGCAGAAACAAATCAATACGTTACAACCATTAATACGGATGAAAGTCAAATATTGTCTGGTCAAAATAATCAGTATGAAGGAAATGTATTTACCGCTTCAGTTGATAGTATATTAGCAGAAAATTATCAATTTACAAGTTCAATAGATGCGGATAATTCTATAACTACGGAATCAGATATGTATCAGCAACAAGTGACAATAAATGCAGAATTAAGTAAAGGCACATTATTATCAGAAATAGATATTTATGATTTAAATTCAATTGTTGGTCAAACAGATTTTGAAACGGTTGGATTTGGTATTTATGCGGAACATGGACATGCAATTCGTACCTTTTTTAATAAAGAAGGTAGAAGAGTAAAACAAAGAATTAAGGTTGATTTAATAACAGAACAAAAAAGTAGAGAAGTATTAAAACCCAATTTTGTAATTCCAAGCACAGGTAAAGCAGACCCAAGAGGTGGTTATTATCTAACATCATCGTTCTACACAGAGACAAGGCTAAATATTCAACCATTCTCTGGTTCTAAGGTAATCAATGCAGGAACAGGAAGTATTGTTTCAGTTGTGCCGGTAAATGGATATTTAGGAACTCACTATCGTAATACATCCGATTTGACAAGAGGTATGGAAAACTCATTTTTTAGAGGTTCCAAAAATACTTCAGCGACAACTTTGGATGGTACACCACCTGTTGAAACATTTACTACAAATCCTAATACATTAAGAGTAAATAAGGCAGGTAGAGATGCAAGTGAACCAATATTGGAAGTAGAATAACGGAATTTAAAAAATATTATATTTATTATCAAACGAATAAACATACATTATGGGATATTTAAGTAATACCGAATTGACTGTAGATGCTATACTAACAAAAAAAGGTAGAGAAAAATTAGCAGCAGGACAAGGTTTAAACATTACACAATTTGCACTGGCTGATGATGAAATAGATTATTCTTTATATGAGCCAGCACACCCATTAGGTTCAGCTTATTATGATTCGGCTATTAAAAATATGCCTGTATTAGAAGCTAATCCTGATGAAACTCAGGTGATGAAATATAAATTAGTAACACTTCCAAAAAATACAACTAGGATTCCTGTTGTAGAATTTGGTGTACCAAACATTTCAGTAAACCAAAGAAGTGGTGAGGTTTCACTATCCCCTACTACTTCACCCGCTGGTAATAGAAGCTTGGGTTACACAATCGTACTTGCAAATAAAAATGCAGGAGATATTGTTGGTGAAGGGGTTTCAGCAGCAGTTGGTTCAGTACCGGTGTTTATTGGTGATGATGTATCTGCAACAGCGGCAATTGCAAAAGGACTAACATTTAAATTTATTCCAAGTCCAGCCCTTACCTCAACTATCAGAACAACTATAACTGTTTATGGTAATGAGACGGGAGGTTCACAAACTATTCCAGTAACAGTAACTTACGTTCAATAATATAAACTATGGCAGTAATTAGAGATAATAGAGGAGCCCTTTTAGCAAGTAACTTATCACAATATTTAGCAGGTGCAGCTAACACCGCAGGAACCCCAATTGATACTAACGAATTAGTTAGAATCATGAATAACTTTTTGGGACAAGGTGAACAAATTAGTGGGGATTTAACAACAATTACAAATGGTATCTATAAAAAGTTTGGAGCAATTGATAAAGTAACCAATAGGACTGAAATAGTGACTTCAGGTATATGGAGTGGTGATACAGGTTCATTAGCGGTAACTTCAACACATACTTCATCAGCACAAATTACATCAGTAAGTGGTAAATATTATATTGATGTATATAACGCACTGACTTCATCAGATAGTGCAGAAAAACAATTTTCATTGACATATGGTGATGTAGATGGTTTTGGAGCACCAACTTTAACTCAGGATGATTCCTCTAATTTATCTACAAAAGCAATTTATAAGCAATTTAGAAATATTCTTTTAGATAGAACTGATGATTTATTTAGTGTATATACGGGTTCAGCAACAGGTTCTTCAGGAACAGCTGGTGGACATGATATAAGAAATTTTTACGCAATTAATATCAATAGAGCCAGATATAAAGAAAGACTTGATCCAGGTAATTTTTCATTAACATTGTCAGGTTCAATAGGAACTATTACATTAATAGATGATAGTGGTGGAACAGACGAAAATGTTACAACAGCAGGTAGAGTTTACAATGTAGTAAGTGGTGCGTTGAATATAGGTAGTGCAGCTACAGCATCAATCAAAAATGTAGTAGCACTTAATGGACAAGGATATGGTTTATTTTTTCCAGATATGGGTGTTATATTGTTAAACCCCGCAGCAATTTCCTCATCAGTTGATATTAAATTAGCACCAGCATATGGTTCTCAAGTTGGAGTGTATCATAATATCGCATTAAGCGGTTCAACATACAGCGGTAATTCTGGTTCTGTAATGTTATTAAGGTCAATAGCAGGCGGTGCTGATTTCGAAGCTCGTAGAACAGAGAATGTATCAACATCTCATTTCTTTGTGAGAGCAAATAATAGAGAGTTTAACTTTTCTAACAATCCGACATTTATATCAGGTTCAGTAGGAGAATTTGCAGTAAGTTCATTTGAAAGAGACCCTAGAGTATACATTACTACTGTTGGCCTATACGATGACGCTAACGAGCTGTTAGCCGTTGCAAAAGTATCAAAGCCCGTCGAAAAGTCATTCGACAAAGAAGTGGCAATAAAAGTAAAATTAGATTTCTAATAGAGAATAACCAACAGATTAGTAAAACCCAGCCCCGTAAGGTTGGGTTTTCTTTTAGGTAGATATTTATAGTAGATATGTTAAAACGAATACCAAAATCGGATATTAGTATAAGACCATTCAAAGCTTATAAACAATGGTCATTTGATAATACAGAACTAAATGTGTATGAAGCCAATGCTACATCAAGTGTATCTTCATCTCAATTTCCACAAAATTCTATATTTGGCCAATTAAGAGCCCAATTTTACAATGGAAATATAGATAATCCATTTCTAAGATTTGGTGTTAAATCTACAGGTTTTGCAACCGGTTCAGGTTCCGAAAGATTTATGACTGGTTCTGCTAAAGTAATTTCTATTCCACAAATATATGTTGGAGAAGGTATAAAAAAAGGTTCACTAAATTTAATAGATTCTACAGGAACATTTACAGATGATTCTTACGGAAATTTAATTGCAAGTGAGGGAGATACAGTCTCATTTGTTGATACGAACTTGACAAATGGTAGTGCATCATTTACCGATAGTATTTTAAATGAAACATATAATATTAGTTTAACAGACGTAAACTTTACAACGGGTCAAATCCAAGGTAGTTATAATGGTGAGGGATTTTCTGCTACTATGCTTAGTTTTAATTTAGATACTGGTGATATGGTAGTAGATAATTTTGATTTTTTGAATCCAATAGCAGGTAGTAATATAATCGGAAACGTATTTTATAATCAAGGGCTAGTAGTATTAACAAAACATCCTGATACAAGAATATCTGGTAGTTGGGATTTATCATTTAAGTCCACAAAAACAATATATGAACACGAATATTTATTAATAGTCAATGAGGATGAATTTAATGTTTCACAAAACCCATCGGCGGTTGTAGAAAGTGGATTTGAGTACACATTTATAACAGGCTCTGACAACAAAATTTATAAAACTATAAGTAAATCAGGTGCTAGGTATATAAGAAAAAGAAATGTATTAGAGGATGGAAATATTTTAGATTATGGATATACGGGCTCTATTGGAGATAAAAAAGCTGGATTTGAACATTGGGATATGAGTGGTTCGGTAGATTCTACTGGTTCGTTTCTTTCACCTTTTATTACAACTATTGGTTTATATGATGATGATTGTGATTTAGTTGCAGTAGCAAAATTACCCCAACCAATTAAATCTGAACCTGATTTTCCTGTAAACTTTATTGTACGATTTGATATTTAATATATATTTATAGTAAAAGAAAAACTATGGCAAAAAGTATTTTAGAAACATACGAAGAAAAAAAAACAGCTATTGGTGTAGATAAAATTTCATTTGATGCGGGTGTTAATGCAAAAACTCCTTACACTACAAACGATTTAAAAAAGGCTGATGAACAAGTATTAACAGCAGAAAAATTTAAAGTTGGTAGAGGTGGAGAGCTTAAAGCTATAAAATACTCCGATACAGTAAAGAAATAAATTTAATGGTTAAGAAAAAAGTTACAAAAAAGAATAACTCTAAATGGGTTGCAAAAAAACATGGATTTAAGTCAGGTCTTGAAGAAAGTATCTCTAAACAAATCGCGAGTAGAGGGATTAAGGTTGAATATGAAACAGAACAGGTTTCTTATATTATACCTGCTTCTGAACATAATTACCACCCTGATTTTCGTTTACCTAATGAAATTAGAGTAGAAACAAAAGGTAGGTTTGTTCTTGCAGATAGAAAAAAACATTTGTTAGTCAAATCACAACATCCCGAATTGGATGTTCGTTTTGTATTTACAAACTCAAAAAATAAAATAAGTAAAAAATCCAAAACTACATACGCAATGTGGTGTGAAAAGCACGGATTTAAGTATGCTGATAAGGAAATTCCAAATAGTTGGTTTGAAGAATAAGTTATGTGTAAAGTGCTGATAGATAAATTTGTAAAAGAATATCCATTACACTTTGATTATGTTAGAAGGTTAAAAGAAGAGTTTGAAATTATTGAGGATAAAGGATTTATTGAAACCTACAAACAGGTCTGGGATATTATACAAATTATAAAAAGAAAAGGCTCGCTTTGGTTATTAAGGGGTAGCGGTGCAAGTTCATTAGTTGCATATTATATGGGTATTCACG
>Ga0194123_10003967_pt1 | contig 17189 bp, 12 predicted proteins | sample TA2MahsurfametaG_5_FD_155479 | JGI IMG/M metagenome (GOLD analysis project Ga0194123, IMG submission 155479) | Freshwater microbial communities from Lake Tanganyika, Tanzania - TA2015023 Mahale A surface | ecosystem: Environmental > Aquatic > Freshwater > Lake | place: Tanzania: Lake Tanganyika... | reverse complement strand
CCGACCCGGCCAAGGGTGTTTACTTCGTTGCCGAATCCGGCGGCGAGGTCATCGGCCAACTCCTCATCACCTACGAGTGGAGTGACTGGCGGAACGGCAACTTCTGGTGGATTCAGAGCGTGTTCGTTGCGCCGGAGCAACGCGGGCGCGGCGTCTTCAAGTCGCTGCACGCTCACATCGAGCGACTCGTGCGCATACGAAGGGATGTTTGCGGCGTGCGCCTGTACGTGGACACCCACAACACCAAGGCGAAGGAGGTCTATGCCCGGCTCGGCCTCAAGGCCACCCTCTACGAGCTGTGGGAGACAGACTTCGTGCTTAGCTGAATCGCACTGACGGCATAAACTGGGGTCGTGCCATGCCTTAGCTGGCTCACTGGTTCCCCTTCTTCTTGCCCTTGCCCTTCTTCTCCTTCGGTAGGGCGGCGGGTGTTTCGCTTGGCTTGTTCGGTTTAGGCATCGGGGCTTTCACCTCTTTGCGCCAGGCGACGAGGCGGGCGTGGAGTTCCTTCGCCTTGTCGGGGATTTCCTTGGCGAGGTTCTTGGTTTCGCCGATGTCGTCGCGGAGGTTGTAGAGTTCCAGTTTTCCGTCCTCGAGATATTCCATGAGCTTCCAGTCGCCGGATTGGATGAGGCTCACCGGCGTCGTGCGCCAAAGGCCCGGGCCGGAGCCGAGGTAGCCGGGAAAGTGCTGGAAGATGGCGTCGCGCGTGAGCTTCGCGGCGGGATCGCGGAAGAGCTTCACGAGGCTTTCGCCGTCCAGCACCTGTCGGGGCTTTGGCGCGGCGGCGATTTCAAGCATTGTCGGAAAAATATCCACGTGGATGGTGGGCACCTCGCACTTCGAGCCGGGTGGCACGACGCCGGGCCAGCGCACGATGAATGGCTCGCGCGTGCCGCCTTCGTAGAGGCTGCCCTTGCCGCTGCGCAGCGGCGTGTTGTCGGTGATGCCGCCCCCGTCGCCGTCCTCGCCTTTGGCTTTCTTGCCCTGGGCTTCCTTGCCGGGCTCGCGGATGAGGCCATCGGGCCGGCCGTAGCCGCCCACGCCGCCGTTGTCGCTGGTAAAGATGAGCACGGTGTTGTCGGCGAGCTTGAGGTCGTCGAGCGTTTTCATCACGCGGCCCACGCTCTCGTCCACGCTGGCAATCATCGCGGCGTAGACGGGGCTGTTGTGGCCGCCGACGCCGGGCTTGTTCTTGAACTTGGCGATGAGTTCCGGCTTCGCGTGATGCGGCGAGTGGACGCCGAAATGCGGGAGGTAGAGGAAGAAGGGCTTGTCCTTGTGGCGCGTGATGAAATCCACGGCGCGGTCGGTGAGGAAGTCAGCAAGGTATTGGCCTTTCGGGTAATCCACCTTCGGGTTGGTGGCGAAATCGAAGTGTTGGCCTGCGCTGCTGATGGCCTCGTCGAAGCCCCGTTTACCGGGATGGAACTCGCCGCGCTCGCCGATGTGCCACTTGCCGAACATGCCGGTCGCATAGCCGGCGGCCTTGAGCTGTTTGGGGATGATGTCGCGGTCGAGCGGGAGGTCGGTGACATTATCCACGGGCCGGAGCGGGCGCGCGCTCCAGTCGAAGCGGTCAATGCCGCCGACCGTGTAGACCCCGGTGCGCGCGCCGTATTGGCCGCTCATGAGTGCTGCGCGCGTGGGTGTGCAGTTCTGGCAGTGATGATGGCTCAACAGCTTCATGCCCTGCGTCGCGAGCCGGTCAAGGTTAGGCGTCTCGTAATACTTGCTGCCAAAGCACGCGACGTCCGTGTAGCCGAGGTCGTCGGCCATGATAAAGATAACATTGGGCGTGCGCGCGGCGGCTAGGGCGAGTTGCGCTGCGACGGCGAACATAAGCAGGGCGATTTTCATGCGATCAGCTTGCAGAAGCAGCAACCGGCCAGCGAGGTCTAATTATTATGTTGAAAGCGGCGGCGGAAATTTCTGTCAGCCTCAACTTTTCGCCAAATGAGACGTGCTAAGCTGGTGCCAGCATAAGACCCGCGTTCATGTCAGTCTCTTGGAGCGCGGCGGTCTCAAGCAGTTACGCTCCGATAATTTTAACCAACACTCGTTTGCGTCGGTTGCCGTCAAACTCGCCGTAGAAGATTTGCTCCCACGGACCAAAGTCGAGCTGTCCCTTCGTGATGGCGACGACGACTTCGCGGCCCATGATTTGCCGTTTCAGATGCGCGTCGGCGTTGTCCTCGCCGGTGCGGTTGTGGTGATACTGCGTGGTGGGCGCGTGCGGCGCGAGGCGCTCCAGCCAGACCTCGTAGTCGTGATGCAGGCCGGACTCCTCGTCGTTGATGAACACGCTGGCCGTGATGTGCATGGCGTTCACTAGGCACAGCCCTTCCTGGACGCCGCTCTTCCGCACGAGCGCCTCGACGGTGGCCGTGATGTTCACGAAGCCGCGCCGGCCCGGCACTTCAAACCAAAGCTGCTCGGTGAGTGATTTCATGCCTGCCGTTGTAGCGGGGCAGACTGGCGTGCGCAGCGACTAAATGGCCGCCGCGATGGCGTCGCCCATCTCGCGCGTGCCGACCTTCTTTGCACCAGTGTCGTGTGGTGAAAAGATGTCGCCGGTGCGTAATCCCGAGCCGATGGCTTTAGCCACGGCGGCTTCAATGGAACTGGCCGCGTCATTCAAGCCGAAGCTATAGCGGAGCATGAGCGCGACGGAGAGGATTTGTGCGATGGGGTTTGCGAGATTCTTGCCCGCGATGTCCGGCGCGGTGCCGCCGGCGGGCTCATAAAACCCAAAGGTGAGTTCGCCGCTGACCTTGCCCAGACTGGCGCTGGGGAGCATGCCCAACGAACCGGCGAGCGCTGCCGCCTCGTCACTAAGGATGTCGCCAAACATGTTTTCGCAAAGGAGAACGTCGAACTGCGTGGGCTTGAGTACGAGCTGCATTGCGGCATTGTCGACGAACATGTGTTCGAGCGTCACATTCGGGTATGCCCGCGCAACCCTCGTGACCACCTCACGCCATAGTACGCCATTTTCGAGCACGTTTGCCTTGTCAATGCTCGTGACCTTCTTGCGCCGGAGCGACGCCGCTTTGAAGGCGACGTGCGCGATACGCTCGATTTCGGGGGTAGTGTAAACCATCGTGTCAGTTGCCCGCTGCGCGCGTTTCATGATCACGGTTGCGCCCTCGTCCGCCTGTGGCTCCTCGTGGAAGTAATCCTCGGTTTTCTTTGGCTGGCCGAAATACATGCCGCCCGTCAGCTCACGCACAACGAGAATGTCAATGCCGTCGCCCTGCCGCTCTGGCCGCAGCGGGCACGCGTGCGCCAGCGCTTTCGGGAGTTGCACTGGGCGCAGGTTCGCATAGAGACCGAACTCCTTGCGGATGCGCAGCAACGCGGCGCGTTCGGGGCGCTCCTCCTTCGGGATGGTCGGATCGCGGTCCGGCAGGCCCACGGAGCCGAACAGGATGGCATCCGCCTGCTTGCACACCGCGAGCGTCGCGTCCGGCAGCGCCTTGCCGGCGGCGTCAATGCCCGCCCAGCCCACCGGGGCCTCGGTGATCTGGACGGTCAGGGAAAACTTCTTCTCGATGGCGCGCAGCACCTTGATGGCTTCGCGCATGACCTCCGGACCGATGCCGTCGCCAGCGAGTGCGGCGATCGTAAATTTCGTCAACATAGGGCGCGCAGAATATCGGCGCCGCCAGCGGCGGGAAGGAGAAAGTCAATCGCGCCAACCCGGCTGGGCAGGCACCGGCTGAGGCCATTGCGTTTGTGGATCAGCCCGGAAACCAGCCATTGAGGGCTGGCGGGAGCGACGGGGCTCGAACCCGCAACCTCTGCCGTGACAGGGCAGCGCTCTAACCAATTGAGCTACGCCCCCATAAAGGGGAGCAAAGAATTAGGAAAACGCATCTAATGCGTCAACTGCTGAATTGGCGTGAAAATGAAGTTGTTGCGTCGCAGCGGTTGAATTTCTTCGTTCCTTGCACGCGTCCACTCTGTTGTAATTGCCCAATATGAAACCAATTCTCGCTAGCCTCCTCGTCTTCACCGCCTTTGCTGCCAGCCAAGCTGCCGCGCCCAAACCCTTGCGCGCCCTCGTGATCGCCGGCGGCTGCTGCCATGACTACGCCATCCAGCACGTCATCCTGAAGGAGGGCATCGAGGCGCGCGCTCACGTTGAGGTGGAAACTATCCATTCTCCCGACCGCAGCACCAAGGCCAGGTTTGAAAAGTATGAGAAGCCCGACTGGGCTAAGGGCTACGACGTGATCATCCACGATGAATGCTCGGCGGACGTCAAAGACATGGATTACGTGAAGAACATTCTCGCCGCGCACCGCGCCGGCGTGGCGGGCGTCAACCTCCACTGCGCCATGCACAGCTACCGCGTGGGCCAGTTTCGTGAAAACGTGCAACCCGGCTCCGCCGACGCTCTGTGGTTTGATTATCTCGGCCTCCAGTCTTTTAACCACGGTCCCCAGATGCCCATCGCTGTGACCGTGCTCGACAAGAATCATCCCATCACCAAGCCCCTCGCCAACTGGACCACCGTGAACGAGGAGCTTTACAACAACGCTCAGATTTTCCCGTCCGCCACGCCGCTCATGAAGGGCAAGCAAGTCATCAAGCAAAAAGACGGCAGCGATAAGGAAGCCGAGGCCGTCGTCACCTGGGTGAACCAATACGGCAAGGCCCGCGTCTTCAGCAGCACGCTGGGCCACAACAACGGCACTGTGGGCGACCCCCGTTACCTCGACATGGTCACGCGCGGGCTGCTTTGGTCGTGCGACAAGCTAAACGACACCTACCTGAAGCCCACGCCCGCCGATCCCATTCCGCCCTCCGCTAAGCCGTTCGTCGGCCAGCCCCCGGCGAAAAAGGCGGAAAAGAAATAGCGGCGCTCCCGCACGGCGAAGAGGGTGATGAGCGCGGTAATAACAGAGTGCTTAAAACTCCGGTCCACCACCTCTTTTTTCCTCACCTACTCCCCGGCCTGGGCGTCAGATGTGCTTTGAGTCGCCGTGGTCTTTCTGCGTGTAGCCTGACTCTTGGCGTTGGAAGTTCACCGCGTTCTTCTTCACATAGGCGGCAAAAACGTCGTCCGCACTCATCCCGAGCACCTGCGCCATGCTGATGAGGAAGTGGAACAGGTCCACGACCTCCACCCGCGCGTTCTGCTCGTCGAACTTCTGGTATTTGGCCCACCACTTCCACGGTACGCTATCGGTCAATTCGGCCAGTTCCTGCTGCATGGCACGGGTGTAGTTTAGCAGCCACTTGGTCTTCTCCGCCTCGCTCATACCCTCGGTCTTGACGCCGATCCGTTGGTTAAGGGCCTGCTGCATCCGAAAGAGTTCGCGCAATTGGTCGGGTGTTTCCATGGGGGAAGGGTGGCGGGGCGGGTTCAAACTTCAAGGTTCAAAGTAGCAACTCCCACGGTGTGTCTACCGCCGTGAGGTAGCCCGCTGCCCGCGGGTCGGTTTCTGCATTGAACTTGGCAGGAGTGTTCGCCACCCTCTATCTGTCAGGCGTGAATTCAGCTGCCACCAGCGCATGTGCCCCGGCAGCCCTCACTGAGGGCCAGCGCAACGCCTTTCTCACCCTGCTTACCGATGATGATCCCGCCATCTACCAACTCATTCGTGCCAAGATGATTGAGTTGGGCCAGCCCGCACGTGACTGGCTGCGCGGTTACACTTTGAGCAGCGATCCCTTGCTGCGTCGGCGTGCGCAGGAAATTGTTGACCACTTTGAGCGCGGTGCTGCGGATAACCGTTTTCTCGCGTTTTGCCTTAGCCAAGGCGAGGACATGGACTTGGAACAGGCCGTCTGGCTGCTTTGTCAGACGCAATATCCCAACATCAATCCGCTGGCTTACACGGCCCTCTTTGACACCTACGCGGCCGACCTGCGGGCGCGAATAGACTTCGGTGCACCGCTGGACCGCATCATCGGCACGATCAATTTTTACCTCTTCAATCAGCTGGGCTTCACCGGCAACGAGTCCGCCTATTACGACCCTGACAACAGTTACCTCAGCCGCGTGGTGGATCGCCGCACGGGTAATCCCATCAGCCTTTGCGTCGTTTACCTGGCCGTCGCACGTCGGCTGCGGTTGCCCATCACGGGCATTGGCATGCCGGGGCATTTCGTCTGCCGGCTGCAAACCACGAGGGGTGAGGTCTATATTGATCCCTTCCGCAAAGGCAAGCTGATGACCAAGGGCGATTGCATCAAGTTCCTTAGCAATTCCGGCCACGATTTCCACGACGGCTTCCTTTCTCCGGTCACACCGCGCCGCATCCTTCAGCGCATTTGCGCGAATTTGCATCACATTTACAGCGACCTTGGCCTCGCGGAGGAAACCACCCGCTTTCAACGTTACATCGTGGCGCTCTCTAAATGAGTTACGCCCGGGCTTGAGCCTCCCGCCGAAATACGTATAAGTCCCCCGGCAAAACCGCTTTGCTTATGAACGAACCGCATCTCATTCTCGGCGTGGACATCGGTGGCACCAGCATTAAGGTCGCCGTGGTAGACACTCGTAAAGGCACCCTGACTACCGACGTTTTTCGTGCCTCGACGCCGCAGCCTGCCACGCCTAAGTCCGTCGTTGCCGCCATCGCCGACTTGGCGAAGAAACTCAAGTGGCATGGCCCCGTGGGCGTCGGCTTCCCTGGCCTCATCAAGCAGGGCGTGGTCCGTCGCGCGCCCAACCTCGATGCCGCGTGGGTGCGTCACGAAATCGTGGATCACCTGCGGCGTGCGCTCAGCGTGCCCTTCGTCGCCGTGGGCAACGACGCCGACGCTGCAGGGTTGGCCGAGGCCCGCTTTGGCGCGGGGCGCGGGGTGCGCGGCACCGTGGTCCTCGTCACGCTGGGCACCGGCATCGGTTCCGCCGTGTTGCACAACGGCTCCTTGTTGCCCGACACCGAACTGGGCCACCTTGAAATCGGTGGACAGGACGCAGAGACGTTTGCCTCCACCGTCGCCCGCGAGCGCAACAAATGGGCATGGGAACAGTGGGGCCGGAACGTGGACCGCTACCTCACCACGCTCGAATACATGCTGGCGCCCGACCTCTTCATCATCGGCGGCGGCGTCAGCAGCGACCCCGAGCAATTCTTCCGCTACCTGGAAAACGTCGAGGCTAAGATCGTCCCCGCCACGATGGGCAACGACGCGGGCATCGTGGGCGCCGCGCTCTTCGCTGTGCACGGCGTCAAGGCGCTGGCGCGGAAGCGGCGGCGGGCCAAGGAGTGAGGCGAGCTGGGCGGTAATTTACTCAGCGATATTCTCAGATGAAACATCTGAGTCAGACTAAACTTCTAGCTCAAGTAATTTTCCTGCCGAGACTAGTAACTCGTAGCTTTCAATCGAAGCTGCAGATAGATCCCTGATCCTCGTTGTCCACCATTGTCAGAAGGCTAATCCAATCCACTTGCGTTTCAAACAGAGTGCAGGCGCGCAGTGGAACAAAATGAAGTTCTTGGTGAGCCGATTGGGCAGCGCATGGTGGCCGCTATGATGAAGCCCGTCATCGGCTGGCCCGAGTGATCGGTCGGGACACGCTCAATGGCATTTTTAATGACGGGGCTTTCGTCTGGCTCAACGAATCGTGATAAAATCGTTGTGGTTTAGGAGCGTGTGGACAAAAGCGGCACGGGCTTTTGCTTCGGGTTGGGCAGTTTTGCGTTCTTTCGCGGCAGCGAGGAACTGGGCGAGGCTTTCCACGCACAGCGCGTGCTCGGCGGGCGTAGGCGTGGTGGCGAGCAGCGTGGTGAACGTGCGACGGATGAAGGCGTCATCGGAGGCACCCTCGGCGTCCTGCACCAGCCGCTCGGCAAGCTTCGCGGCGGCGGTGTTGACCAGCCGGCTGTTGGCGAGGGCGAGCGCTTGCTGCGGCAGGATGCTCTCGTCGCGCCGGTAGCATTCCTTCGTGTTCGCGTTGTCGAACATCTCCAAGAACTTGTTCAAGTCCTCCGGTGACTGAGTGAAGTAAAAGCTTCGCCGCACCGAGTCCTCGCGCTTTGGATCAATCGTCGGTCCGCCGAGCTTGAGATCAAGCGTGCCGGCGAGGTGGAGCAGACTGTCGCGGAGGACGTTGGCGTCCATGCGCTGCGGGTTCATGCGCCAGAAGAATTTGTTCTCGGGGTCGCGGCTGAAGCTGGCGGAGTATTCAGTGTTCAGTGATTCAGTATTGAGTTCCGAGCCTGTCTTCGCGCGCCCCTGTGACTTCGCGCTCACTGAAGACTGGCTGCTGCTCATCCGATACGCCTCGGACAACACCATCTGCCGATGTAGCCGTTTCAGGCTCCAGCCGTGCTCCATGAAATCCACGGCGAGCCAGTCCAGCAGGTCAGCGTGAACGGGTTGCGTGGCCCGGCGGCCAAAATCGGTGACATTCGCGACCAGTGGCTGCCCGAAGTGGCGGGTCCAGACGTGGTTCACGAGCACGCGCGCCGTCAGCGGGTTTTGGCGGTCGGCGAGCCAGTTGGCGAACGCGAGTCGCCGGCCCGTGCTGATGGTGGGATACGGAAGCAGGCGATGCGCTTCGGTTTCGTCCGGCCCCTCGAAGGCCTTCAGCGTGGCGCGGAGCGACGTGTAGTTCGTGCCCGGCGACGCGATGGCTTTCTGCGCCTTTGCCATCGCGTCTTGCGCAGCCTTCAATTTCTTCTCGGCATCGGGCTCCTTCTTCTTGGGATCGCCGGTGGGGGAGAGCATTTCCAGTTCCGCCTTTGCAAGGTCGGCCTCGCCTTGCGCGAGCTTGAACTTGGCTTCGGTCAGCGCGGCGGCGGCGAGCAGGTTGGTTTGGTCGCGTTTTGAATCGGCTTCCCACCCGGCGCGGACCATCGCGGGCCGCAGTTCGGCGGCGGCAAGTGCGAGTTCGGCGGCCTTGAGCGCGAGGCGAGCTTGCCCAGGCGAGGTTAAGGCCGTGGGTGCGGCGGTGGGCGCGCTGGATTTCACGAGCAGCTCGTCGGCGGGCAGCGCACTCAACTCGAAGGCGAGAAAGTCCGCCGTGGCGTCGTAGGTGATGAGCTGGAATTTGCCTGGTGTGCGCTCGGGCAGCGTGAAGGCCAGCGCGTGCTCGCCGTTGACGGCCACGTTGATGAGCGGGCCGCGCACGCGGATGGTCACTTCGTAAATTTCCCCAAGCTTCACGGCGCGGGCCTGCGTGCCGGCGGGTGGGTAGGTGTATTGGTTGGCCCGGCCGTAGGCGATTTGCAGCTTCGGGCCGGGCGCGTGCGCGCTGAGATACACGAGTGATTCGCGGGCATCCGTGGTGTCGAAGGTGAAGCCGACGGATTTGTAGGTCGCGCCGCCGGTGGGCCGGAACTTGAAGGTGGCGAGGAAGTCGGCGGGATGGTCGGCGCGGCTGCGGGCGGCGCTGCGGGCGGGCTTTACTGCCGATTGGCGGAGCACGCCGCTTGCGTAGCTCCACTCGCCGTCGAGCAGTTCCCAGAGTTGCGGGTTCGCAGTGGCGAAGGTGTCGGTGAAGAGCGGCTTGGGGGCGGCGACGGGCGAGTTGGTTGGAGCCCGGACGGCGTCGTTCGGTTTCGGGGCTGCGGACGTGGGCGTCCGCGCTCCGTTTCGCTCGATGTCCGCGAGCTTCTTCTTCGCAGCTTCGACGGCTTGGTGCGCGGCAGTAATTTGCTCCTGCGCGGCGGCGAGGTGGTTGGTGAGCACCCACGGCTGAAGTGCGGGTTGATGCGCGGGCGGTGGGAGCTTCACTGGTTGAATGTCGAGCGGCTTGAACGCAAGCGCGACCGGAATGGCGGCGCGGATGACTTGGTTGGTCTCAGGCCTCTTCTCATCGCCCTTCGTGTGGATGTAAGTGGGGCGGTCGAGGTGCAAATCGTAGGCGCGCGGCAGGCCATCCTTTTCCAGGTCCGTCGTACCGGGCAGTTCGTCGAGCCGCGCATGGTGCGGCTCAAAGATGGCGCGCATGGCATAGTAGTCGGTGTGCGAGAGCGGGTCGTATTTGTGATCGTGGCACTTTGCGCAATTCATCGTGAGGCCAAGGAATGCCTTGCTCGTGTGTTCCACGACGTCGTCCATCCAAGTCGTGCGATTGAAGAGATAATAGTTCCGCGCCAAGAAGCCGGTGGCGCGAAGCGTGGCGGGGTCGGTAGGAGCAAGTTCGTCGCCGGCGAGCTGCTCGACAATCATCCGGTCATAGCCCTTGTCCGCGTTGAGGGATTCCACAATCCAGTCGCGCCAGTGCCAGATGTGCTTCTGACTGTAACGAAGCTGCGCGCCTAGCCCCCACCAATCGCTGTAACGCCAGATGTCCATGAAGTGCCGGCCCCAACGTTCGCCATAATGCGGGCTGGTGAGGAGACGCTCGACGACGCGCTCGCGTGCTTGCGGTGAAGTGTCGGCCTCAAACGTGCGGGTTTCCGCGAGCGTGGGCGGCAGGCCGGTGAGGTCGAGCGTCACGCGCCGGAGCCAGATGGAACGTTCGGCGGGCGGCTGGGCGGTGAGCTTCTGCGCGCGCCGCTGGGCTTCGAGGAAGGCGTCAACCGGATCGGCGATTGACGATTGGCGATTGGCGGTTTTTGGAAGTGTGGCCTTCACTGGGGCCTTGAACGCCCAATGCTCCCGCGGATCGCTCTCTGGCTGCTCGTCTCGTGGTGCCGGCGCGCCGGCGGCAATCCATTCGCGTAACGCGGCTAGTTGGGGCGCGTGCAGCGGTTCGCCCTCGGGGGGCATGCGGTCGTCGAGGGAGGCGGCAGAAACCTTCTTCAGCAGCAAACTTGCAGCGGGTTTGCTTGCGACGATGGCGGGGCCATGCTTGCCCCCCTTGCGGATGAACTCTGCCGTGTCGAGCCGCAGCTTGCCTTCTTGCTTGAGCGCGCCGTGACAGGCGAAGCAGCGCGCGGCCAGCACGGGCTTAACGTCGCGCAGGTAATCCACCTTCTCGGCGGCAAGGGCGGGCAGCGCTAGCGCAAATAAGGCCAGGGAACTGGACAATTTCATGCAGCGCGAGTTGGACTGGCCCAGGCTGACGATTCATCAATGTGCATTATTCCACCACCATCATGCCGCGCATGACGAGGTAGTGGCCGGGGAAGGAGCAAATGTAGGGATATTTGCCGGGCTGCTTCGGCGCATGGAAACGCAGCGTCTCGGACTGGTTTTGCTTTAGCATTTTCGTGGCGTGCAGGATGGCGTCGGACTTGGGGATGAAGTCCATTTTCTCAAACGCATCGGGCAGCTTTGCCATTTCGTTGGCGGCGTTACCGATCGCGTCTTCGGTGCCGGGCTGGACGATGAGCAGATTGTGCGGGGTGGCGTCGGGATTCTCAAACGTCAGCTTTACCGGCGCGCCGGCTTTCACCTTGAACTCCAGCACGGTGAAGAGCATGCGCTCCGGCACGGTGCTCATGCGCACGACGGTCGGGTTTAACTTGTCGAACGGGTCGGGCGCTTCTTTCTTCGCGTTGGCTTTGGCCTTCGGATTTGTCAGCGCGACGAAAGCGGGCAGCTTCGGATGCTCCGTCTCCAGCTTGCCTCCCGCAGGGCCGAACTTCCGCAGCGGCTCGGAGTCGAGCGCGGTGCGGAGGGCGTAGTTGAGGTAGCTGTCCATCGGATGCGCGAGCAGGTCGAGCGCGGCGCGGCGGGCCTCGGCGGTGCCGACGTAGCTGGCGGTGATGGCGGCTTCGAGGCGCACGAGGCCGTTGGTGTCGTTGGCGCGGGCGCGGAGCTGCGCGTGCGTCGTGGCCGACGGCGCGGTCCAGCGCAACTGGTGCGTGGCGGCGGCGCGGACGTGGTGGTTCGGGGCTTCCAGGAGCTTGGCGAGGAGCGAAGGATTCTCCGCACCCAGACTGCGCGTGAGCCAGAGCGCTTCGAGTTGGTGATGCAAATGGCGCGGGGCCTTGGCGTCGAGGCCGGCGAGCCATTGGCTCAACGCAGTCTTCACCTGTTGCGCATCGCGTTCGCGGAGTTCGAGCTTGGCGGTGTAGCGCGTGCGGTAGTCAGGCGACTTGAGCAGATCGAGCAGTTGCGGGATGGGTTCGCCGGCGATTTTGGGCGCGGCTTGCAGCGGGCGGTTCTTCGCTGTCACGCGCCAGATGCGGCCGCTGGTCTTGTCGCGTCGCGTGTCGCGGAGGGAATACTGCATGTGGCCCTTCACCGGGTTATACCAGTCGCAGATGAAGAGGTCGCCGCGCGGGCCGAAGCGCACGTCCACCGGAATGAAAGAGAGGTTTGCCGACTGGATAATGTGCCCGATGCGCTCCTCCTCGAAGTGGGTATCCCGCTCCACCCAGCGGTGCAGTTCGACGGTGTTGACCGGCTTGTAGCGCACGCGCACGAAGCAGCCTTGCAACTCGTCGGGGAAGTGCCGGCTGTAGATGAACTCTTGCCCGCACGTGCCGCTGTAGGCTGGAAAGAAATTACCCGCCGGCACGTGCTGCTCTGGGAATGGCGCGTTCAGCGCGTGCACCGCGCTCGCGAAGACCGGATGGCTGCCGAGATGCCAGCCCCATTCATCGAACGTCAGCCCCCACGGGTTTGTGCTCATGTAACTGCCGAACGCCGTGAGCCGCCGCGTGCGCGGCGTGAAGCGGAAGAACGAGCTGTCCCGCGCGCGCACCGGGCCGTAGGGCGTCTCGACCGAGCTATGGTGAAAGATGCTTTCGCGGAACAGCAAATCGCCGTCCGGCGACCACGTAAAGTCGTGCAGCGAATGATGCGAATCCTCCGTGCCAAAGCCGGTGTAAATCAGCTTCCGCAAGTCTGCGCGGCCGTCGCCGTCGGTGTCCTTGATGAACGTGAGGTGCGGCTGCTCACTCACGTAGAGCCCGCCGTCGCCAAACTCAAACGAGAGCGGGATGTGCAGGTTCGTGGCGAACACGCTGCACTTGTCTGCGCGGCCATCCTGGTTTGTGTCTTCGAGAACAATGATTTTATCGTTTGGCTCTTCGCCAGGGATGACTTGCGGATAGGTCGTGGAGCACGAAACCCACAGCCGACCACGCGTGTCCCAGCGCATCTGGATGGGCTTGGCGAGGTCGGGGAACATCTCCTCGGACGCGAATACGCTCACCTCGAAGCGCGGGTCCACGGTGAATGCTTTTAACTCATCGGCGGGCGTCATCCACTCGTTGATGGGTCGGTTGCCGGTGATGGTGGGGAGCGGCGGGAGGTTGCTGTCGTCCACCTGTGACGGGACGGCCTTGCCCTGCGCGAGGTCCCACGCGCGGCGGTCGCGGTGGGCAATCATGCGGTCAAACTTCTCGAACTCGCCGGGGAAGTTCACCACGCCGTAAGGTTCCTTGCGCCCGCCCGTAATGTAGAAGCCATTGAGCGCACGATAGCGCCGGAGGAATTGCAAGTTGCGGTCCTCGACGGTGGCTTTCAGCGCGGGCAATGGCGCGGGCGCGGACTCGTCGAACAGGCCGCGAAAAAGCTGCTCAGCGAAAAGCCGGTAGCCAGCCGCGTTAAGGTGGATGCCGTTGTCCGTGAGCGGAGTGCGCTTGGCCGTGGCCTCCATCGCCACGCGTGTCGGCGTGAACACATCCACGAACGCCGCGCCGCAGCGCGTCGCCACGCGGGCCATCGCATCGGAGTAAAGTTTCAGCTGCACGTTGTTCGCTTGGCCGTCGGGCCAGTTGGGGTTCCGTAAGTTCTCGTGCGCGATGGGCGAGACCAGCACGACCTGCGGCGGTGTCTTGCCGTTGAACCGGCGCAGCTTCAGCCCGACGATGAACTGGGCCAGATCGCGCTCGAACTGCGGCAGCGCCTCTGCGCCGCGAAAGGATTCGTTAAACCCGTAAGCCGCGAAGATCACATCCGCCTTCTGCGTCGCGAGGTGTTGATGCAGGTCGCCAAACGCCTCCGGGCGCGGCTGCACGGTGAGTTCATCCCCCGGCCAGGCCAGTGTGCGGAGGATGAGTTCCTCTTTGGCGAAGCGTTGCAGCACCATTGCCTCGAACCAGCCATGCTCCTGCATCCGTTCGAATAGCCCGTTGCCGATGAACGCGATCCGTGCTCCGCGCTCGAGCTTGAGCGGCAGCGTCGTCGCCGGCACGCCCGCGACTTGGCCGCAGATGACATCGAGTGGAGCGGAGGGCCCGGCGCTGAATGCGGACGGCAAATGCGACACCACAGCGAGGACGGCCAGCAGGCGGCAAATTGACATGGCGGCAATATAGCCGCTACCCGCCCTTCCCGCCAAGCGCCGCGCGCGTGTGCAGCATTGAACCTTCCCCCGCCGCACGACAGCATCTCGGCGATGACTTCGCGCCCCCGTCCCTTCCGCTTCGAGCGCGGCGCGGTGTACTTTCCTGAGCTAGCTTTGTGGCTCGACGCGCACGCCCCACGCGGCGCGGGCGAGTGGGCCGTTGTCACTCACGCGCACGCCGACCACATCGCGCGGCACAAGCGCGTCATCCTCACTGAGCCAACTGCGCGGTTACTACGCCAGCGGCTCGGGGGCCAGCGAGAACACCGTGTGCTGCACTATGGCGAACGTGCGGAGTTCGCCGGCCCGAACGGCGACTTTTCGCTCACGCTCTTGCCCGCCGGGCATATTCTCGGCAGCGCGATGGCTCTCGTGGAGTGGGCCGGCGGCTCGCTGCTCTACACCGGTGACTTTCGGTTACGCGCGAGCCCTGCCTGCGAGCCGTGCGATTTCACTGCCGCGCGCGGCTGCGACTGGCTCGTGATGGAAACCACTTTCGGCCGGCCCAACTACATCTTCCCGCCGACCGCACAAGTCGCCGCTGAAGTAATCGCCTTTTGCCGGGCGGCGCAGGCCGCCGGCGAAACGCCTGTGCTGCTCGGCTGGACGCTCGGGAAGACGCAGGAACTCCTTTGCCTGCTCGCCGACAGCGGGCTACGCATCGCCGTCCATAAAGCCGTGTTGCCCCTGGCGCGCATCTACGAGCAGTGCGGCGTGCGGTTAGGCGCTTATGAACCACTTGATTTGAAAGAGAGCAGCGGCCGCGTCCTAATCTGCCCGCCGACTTTTGCGCAGTCGCCGCAACGCGCCGCACTCGATCCATGCCGGCTCGCCGTCGCGACGGGCTGGGCCATGGACAGCAGTTGCCGATACCGCTCCGGCGTGGACGCGGCTTTTCCCCTCAGCGACCACGCGGACTTCAACGAACTCGTCGCGTTTGTCCGCCAAGTCCGCCCGCGCCGCATTTTCACCACGCACGGCTTCGCCGCTGACTTCGCCGCCACGCTGCGCGACCTCAGTTTCGATGCCGAGGCGCTGGTTGCGGAAGAGCAACTGACCCTCTCGCTGGGCGTGGTCCCGGCCAGCGCCGGGCGGTCTGGGTAGGACTGGTTTTTCCGTGACTGGACGAGCATTAACACAAAGCCCTTAGAAAGCCATGATGGTGCATATCTCTGCTTGTTTGCATTCGTAGTTGACGAAATGGCTTCTCGCCCCTGATCTGAGCCGTCCCAGCCGCCGGTTGGCAAAGGCACTCCGCAAATTGACCGGCTACTGCCCGCGTCCAGACACCCTCCTGCCAAAAACGCATGAAAACTGTGCATTTCTCCCACTTTTGCCTCCGCTTCCTCAGGCAAACTCCTGAGAAAAAAACCGTTGACGGGCGAGCGGCTTTATGCGACAAAGACACTGCACACGAAATAAGGAAAGCAAAGGTATGAAAGCAAAAGCAATTTTCGCCGCCGGCCTCCTGATGGCCGCCGCTGCGGCCCAGTCCACCGCCCAGACAGTTTTTTCGGTCAACGCCGTGGGGTTTGTGAATGTCAATTTTCCGCCGGGTTTCACTCTGGCAAGCAACCCTTTGGAAGGGGCCACGAATACGGTTCCGGTTCTGTTCCCCAGTGTGCCCAACGGCACGTCGGTCTTTAAATTCGACAGTGGCACCGGTTCTTACATCGGCTCTACATTTTTGTTCGGGTCGTGGAACAACCCTTCGATGACATTGGTGCCAGGCGAAGGCTTCTTTTTTAAGAACCCAAGTGCCACTACTCTGACAAACACATTTGTCGGGAACGTCAAACAAGGCACACTGGCGACCCCTCTAGCCGCAGGCTTTACGTTGGTTGGATCGCAGGTTCCCCAGAGTGGGTTAGTGACAACGGACTTGGGCCTTCCGATCGGCAATGCGGAGTCAGTTTTCAAGTTTGACACGGCGACTCAATCTTACACAGGTGGCAGCTTCTTGTTTGGCTCGTGGAGTGCTCCTGGTGAGCCTTCCATCGGGGTGGGTGAAGGATTCTTTGTGAAGAAGAATGCGACCGCCAGTTGGACTCGCACTTTTAGCGTCAATCAGTAGTCACTCTAGTCACTCAACACTCATTAAACCAAATGAAGACCACGATTCGTTCTATCCTCGCGTCATGCGCTCTGTTCGCGTTTGCTGGTGTGAGCCAAGCAAGCATCAGCATGAATGCTCTTAACTACAACGCGGGCAACGCCAGTTTGGGTGCCGTGTGGTTCGATACTGTCGGTTCCATGACATTCGATGGGTCTGGAAACCCGGTGGTTTCATCTGGAACACTTGCCAGCAATATCAAAGTTGATTTTCTCTTTGGTGCCACCTCAGGGAACTTGGATCACTCCAGCAGTGTGTTTACCGTGGCTGGTCCCGGGTTCATGAACGGTGGCACTTTCAATGTGACCACGTTGACTGCGGGCGGTTCCGCCACAATTTTCGGCGGGCAATCTGGGTTTTACCAGATGCGCGCTTGGAGAGATGGTGCAGCGAGTTTTGATGCTTCAGGTGCTCGGGGTTCTTCTGCCGTGACAGCTATCACGTTCGGTGGTGCCAATTCAGCAAACACTCAAACTTTCGCTCCGGCGGATTTGAATGTTCACGCATCGTTTGCCGTTGTTCCCGAGCCGGCCACCATCGCCCTCGGTCTTTTTGGTGCCGCCGGTCTGTTCATCCGCCGCCGCAAGTAATTGCGCGGTTGCTTTCCCTCCAAGCCGCCCGGCAACGGGCGGCTTTTTTGTTCTCCGCAATTGACATCGCGGAGCACCTGATTAGCATTCCCGCCGTTCTGGTTGGCCTGTTCGTCTATCGGCTAGGACACGGCCCTCTCAAGGCTGAAAGATGGGTTCGATTCCCATACGGGCTACCAATCCCCATTCAGGCCTTAAACCAGTGTCTTCCAGCATTTTTCCTGTTCTCAAGCTGGCTTGGTGCTAACGGCCAGTGCTAACAAAATCCCCTGAGCCAAGGAAAGCGCGGGATTGACGTGCAGGCGCAAAGGCGCGATGGCAATAGCGA
>Ga0194123_10003963_pt1 | contig 17203 bp, 9 predicted proteins | sample TA2MahsurfametaG_5_FD_155479 | JGI IMG/M metagenome (GOLD analysis project Ga0194123, IMG submission 155479) | Freshwater microbial communities from Lake Tanganyika, Tanzania - TA2015023 Mahale A surface | ecosystem: Environmental > Aquatic > Freshwater > Lake | place: Tanzania: Lake Tanganyika... | reverse complement strand
GTGTCGATCGATCGGGCGGTGAGCCTGGCGGGTGCGGATGTCACCCAACTGGAGGTGCTCAATGGTGGCGGCGTCGCCAGCCGCCAAAGCGACGGCAGCTGGCTGATCCAACCCACGGGCAACCGCAACGGCCTGCTCGAACTCGCTTACACCGTGCAGGCCGGCACCGCCAGCACCCGCTACACCGCCAGCTGCATTCTCGAACCGGTCAACGATCCCCCCGCCCGCAGCTCGGGCCCGCTGCCCCCGGTGCAGCTCCAGGAGGACGCCGCCAGCACTGGCCTGGGGCTCGACAGCCTCAGCTACACCCCGGGGGGAGGAGCCGATGAAAGCAACCAAACCCTCACCTACCGGATCCACAGCCTGCCCGCATCGGCCCTGGGAGCCGTGACCAAAGCCGATGGCACCGCGGTGAGCGCCGGCCAAGCCCTAAGCCTGGCGGAGCTGCGGCTGCTGCGCTTCACCCCGGCGGCCAACGCCTCCGGCAGCGGCGCACTGCAGCTGGAGATCCGCGACAGCGCCGGCGGCAGCCTGATCGACACGCTCGCCATCGCGGTGAGCGCCGTGAACGACCCGGCCGTGATCGGTGGCACCACCAATCTGCAGGTGGTGGAGGACACCGCCGTGCAGCAGATCAACGGGGTGCCCACGCTGCGCCGCACCGGCCAGTTCAGCATCAGCGATGTGGATGGCCCGGAGGAGGCGGCCTTCCAAACCAGCGTGAGTCCGATCAACGGGCCCCTGGGGCAGCTGCAGCTCTCCAGCAATGGCAGCTACACCTACAGCCTCGACAACAGCCTCGAGGCGGTGCAGGCCCTGCGGCAAGGGGAACAACGCGTCGACACCTTTGAGATCCGCAGCGTGGACGGCAGCAGCCGCCAGGTGAGCTTCACGATCCAAGGCAGCGCCGACAACACCCGGGCGCGCCTGATGGGTGGCTACATCGCGGGAGCCAAGGTGTTCGTGGACCTCAACAACGACGGCCAACTCAACTGGACCGACGCCAACTCCAACCAGCGTTGGGATGCCGGCGAAGGGGAAGCCTGGGTCGCCACCGACAGCCAGGGTGCCCTCGATTTTGACTTCGGCAGCCCCAGTGGACGCCTGCGCTCCCTGGGCGGCATCGACACCAGCACCGGCCTGGCCTTCACCGGCAGCCTCAGCGCACCGGCCGGCAGCACGGTGATCACACCGCTCACCTCACTGATCCTGCAACTGGCGGATGGCCTCTCCGGCGGTACCCCCCAGAGCCGGCTGCAGGCCGCTGAAAACACTGTTCGCCAGGCCCTGGGCATCGCCCCCAGCCAGCCCCTCAACCAGCTGGATCCGATCGCCGCCCTGGCCAACCCGCAGCTCACCGCGGCCGAACGCCAACAGGCCCTCGCCGTACAGCAGCGAGCCTCACAGATCGCCAACCTGATCAGCATCAGCGAAGCCACAGGCCAGGGGGGCCGCACCCTGATCCAGGCCCTGGCGGCGGCGGTGCAGGGCAGTGGCAACACCCCGCTCAACCTGGCCAGCAGCGGCACCGTGAGCGCCCTGCTCAACGCCAGCCTGCCCAATGGCACACCACCGGTGCACAACAGCGTGGTCAGCAACCTCGCCACCGCCAACGCGCTGATCAACCAGGCCACCAACCTGCAAACCGTGGTGAGCTCCCAGCAGATGGCCCAGGGGGAGCTGGCCAGCAGCCTTGCCCAGCTCAACAGCAGCGGCGGTGCCGGATGGCTGGGGGTGCGGCGAGCAACCCTGGCCGAAAACGCCACCGCCGGCACCACCGTGGCCCAATTGCAGTACCAGTTCGGAAGCACCCCAGCCGGCCCCATCAGCTACCAGCTCAATGGCGGCACACCCAACAGCAGCCTGCCCTTCAGCATCGACAGCGATGGCACCGTGCGGGTGGCCAGCCAGGTGCCGGCATCCCTGCTCAACTTCGAAGCCAATGCCACCGCCTTCAACCTCACGGTGGAAGCCCTCAGCAATAACGCAATCCTTGCCAGCACCACCCTCAGCATCAGCCTGGCAGACATCAACGAGGCACCGCTGAGCCAGCCGGATGCCCTGGCCATCGACCTACGGCAAACCGATCAACTCGATCGCACCGCCGGCCAAGGGCTGCTAGTGAACGACAGCGATCCCGATGCTGGCTCAGTGCTGCGGGTGGATCTGAGCGGCGGCGCCACCCTCACAAACGCCTACGGCCAGTTGCTGATTGCCGCCGACGGCAGCTACCGCTTCATCGCCGATGGGGCATCCAGCCGAGCCCTGGCGGCCGGGGCCCTGGCCACCACCAGCTTCAATTACACCCTCAGCGACGGCAGCCTGAGCAGCGTCAACACCCTCACCATCAGCATCACGGGCCGCAACGATGCGCCAGCACCAACAAGCTCCAGCCCTCAGCCTGCGCTGAGCGGCCTCGAAGGATCAACCATCACCATCAGCGAAGCCCAACTCCTGCAGGGCTTCAGTGATCCCGACACCGGTGACAACCTCACGGTGACCAACCTGATTACCTCCCAGGGCAGCCTGCAGCAAAACAGCAACGGCACCTGGAGCTATTCCTCCGGCACCAGCACCAGCATCAACCTGGGCCGCACCGTGGAGAACACCCCCAAGCTGCTGAGCGTGGCCGATCTACTTGGCGGCGATCTCACCAGCATCCGAGTGCGGTTCGACTACCGCGTGGTGGATAGCCAACAGGCAGGCTTAGACGCGAGCCGCGAGCTGCTGCTGCAGCGCAGCACCCCCCTCAGCAGTAGCAGCATCTCTGGCCTCAGCCTTGTGGGGGGCAGCGCCAGCCATGCCTCCATCAGCCAGCTCAGCGACGGGTCCTATCGCCTCACCCCCAACAGCGGCTACGCAGGCCCCCTCGAGATCAGCTACGTGGTGAGCTCCAACCCGGGTGGCACGCGCACCCTCACCGCCGTGCTCATGGTGACCCCCAACCAACCACCGGTGCCCCTGGTGCCGCCAGCCGCATCCCTGGTGCTGGGCGAAAACGATCTCCGCACGTCTTTAGGCCTGAGCAATGTGAACTACGGCCCTGGCGGCGGCAGCGACGAAGCCAGCCAGACCCTCACGTATCGCATCACCCAGGTGCCAGATGTGCGCTTAGGCCAGATCCTGCGGCCCGCCGGCGGCGACTGGATGCCGGTGCGGGCGAACGACCAGCTCACCCTGGCGCAGCTGCGCAGCCTCGCGTTTGAGGGCAACCCGTTCAGCTACGGCTCCGGCCAACTGAGCTACACGGTGATCGACAGCGCCGGCGGCAGCCTGGCGCAGCAGCTGGCCATCACGGTGAACCCGCTGAACAATCCACCACTACGGATAGGTGATCTTCCGCCACTGCTGCAGTTCGTGGAAGACAGCGGTAGTAACGCCCTGGGGCTCAGCGGGCTCACCTACCTCAGTGCCACTCCGCTCAACCAACCCAGCAGCGTGCTGGCCATCCGCCAGCTCAGCCCCACCGAGCAGATGGTGGGTGTGCTGCATGTGGCCAGCGACTCCTTCATGGCCCTGGCCTCGTACAACAGCGCCCAACTGCTATCGCCACCGCTGCTGGTGAACACCAACGCCGGCCCCACCCTGGTGCTGCAACGGCCCGGCAGCCAAAGCCCGACCAGCCTCGAGCTGATCAACCTCAATGCCTCCGGAACGGCCACGCCAGCCAGCCGCAGCCAAATCAACATCAACGGCGGCAGCAACCTGGAGCTGCTGGGCACACGGGGCAGCAGCCTGGTGGGATTCAACCGCAGCGGCAATCGCTTCGAGCTGCTCGATTTGAATCAAGCCAGCCCCACGCCTCTCCCGGGCGCCAGCAGCGGCATCCCCCTCTCCAGCACGATTCACCTCAACAGTGCCGGCACCCAGGCCGCCTGGATCGACAACAGCAGCCAAGCGTCCACCACGCTTCGCTTGCGTGATCTGCTCACGGGGAGCGAGCGCAGCCTCAGCATCGGCCTACCGGGCATCGAGCGGATCAGCTTCGGTGCCGCCGGCAATGAGCTCTATGCCGTCTGGCAAGACAGCCCTGGCTCCACCCTCTACGCCATCGGCAGCATCAACAGCGCCGACGGCTCTTACCGGGTGATCAGCCGCTTCAGCGGCGGGCAAGCCAGCGATCAGGTCCAAGACGCCCGTATCGACGCCTTCTCCGTGAATGCCGATGGGGTGGCTTTTGTGGGCCTTGAGGGCACCCTCGATGGCCTCACCGACGCCTGGCTCACCGGCATCAACCTACAGAGCGGCACCAGCCTTGGAACGGTGGAGCAGCCCAGCCTGTTGCTGCAGGGGATGGCCCCGTTCCAACTGGAGGCGGAAGACAACAGCGCCCTGCAGGTGCGCATCACATCCCTGCCGGATGCCGCCCTCGGCGTGGTGCGACTGGCCTCAGGCAGCCCCGTAGCCATCGGTGGCAACAACGTCTACACCCTGGCGGATCTCCAGGGCCTGCGCTTCGAGCCGGCCGCCAATGCGGTGGGGGTATCGACCAGTCCGTTCAGTTTTGAGGTGATCGATCCGGGCACCTCTGGAGCCGGCAGCAGCCTCCAACGGCTGCAGGAATCGATTCAGCTGCAGGTGCTGGCCTCCAACGAAGCACCGCAATCCATCGGGCGCGTCGCAGGGCCGAGCCTGATCATCGACAACAGCCAGCTGATCCTCGATCCCACAACGGACCGCTACCAACCCATTGCCGTGGGCTTGGCCGATTTGATCGCCTCCAGCCTGGTCAGCACACCCAATACAGCTCCCTCCAATACCCCTGTGGCCATCGCCTACGCCGCCGGCCTGGGCCCCGATGAACTGGCGAACCAGAGCCTGCGCTGGCGCATCAGCGCCTTCCCCCGCTCGATCAACACCCTGATCACCGGGCAGACCACCACCCAGCAGCCCAGGGCCAGCGCCACAGCCCTCTTGGATGTGGACTTTGAAGCCGGCGACCGCATCAGCGCCAGCGTGAACGGGCAGACCTACACCTACACCGTGACCGCCGCCGACCTGATCTCCAACAACCCGGTGGCCATCCGCACGGCCCTGGCCACTGCCGTGGTAGCCGGCATCACCGCCGACAGCCGCTTCCGCGGGCTGATCACCGCCACCGCGGATGCCGGCCGGATCACCCTGGCCAGCGAGAGCGCCGCCACCACCTTCCAGCTGCAAACCAACAGCAAACTGGGTGATCTGCAGGTGCAACGCGCCACCGCCACCAATGGCACCTATGAAACCCTCAACCCCGCAGCCCTCAGCAACCCCAGCCTGCAGGCCAGCCTCGATCTGAGCCTCAACGAACTCAAGACCCTTCGGTTCATCCCCGTCACCGGCATCGACAGCCTCAACGCCGACGGCCGCCTGGGGCAGCTCCGCTTCGAGGTGATCGATGCCGGCACCGCCAGCGGCGATGCCGACCTGGCCTCCTCCGGCGGCGTGAAGGTGCTCACCCAAACGCTGCAAATCCTGGTGGACACCAATAAGGCCAGTGCCCGGGCTAGCCAACGGCTCACCAGCGCCACGAGCGATGCCCAGGCCATTGCGGCAGCCTTGAGCTTCAACCCCACGAACCCCGACCCCGGCCTCAGCGGCAATGCCAACGGAGCCATCAAAGCCTTAACCCCCAGCGTCAACAGCCAACTGAGCTCCGACCACCCCCTCTACCTGGCCTCCATCGGCGGGGAAGGGCTGCTCAACGGTGCACGGATCAACTACGCCCCATCCGCCGTACCGATCCTGTTTGACATCCCCCTCAGCGGCGCCCAGGCCGTAGCCGGGGCGCAAGTCACCAAAACGCTGCTGTACAGCCCCAAGATCGACGGCGCCTTCCGCAGCACCGGCACGGGCCAATTCACGCCGATCAGCAACGACCAGGGCTTCTCCATCTCGAAACAGGGAAGCTGGAGCTTTGATCCGGAAGTGGCCTACGGCCAGCTGGCCATTGGCGCCCCGGCCGTGGTTCGATCGGTCACGGTGCAGGGACCCCCCGCCACCGCAGGCCATGGCGGCACCTACGTGATGGAGTTCTCCATCAGCCGCGTGGCCGTCGGCACCGACATCAATCCCGACACCCAACAGCCCTACAGCACCCTGGTGGTGGAGGTGGCCGGCAGCGGCAGCGGTTTCACCACCACCAACCGCGGCAAGTGGATCCCCTCCAGCACGGAAGGGAAACCGAAAGACCGCTACTTCAAGTTCATCTCGGAATACACCCTCACCGAATACGGCGCCACCACCACCCAGATCGGCGTTGACCCGCTCACCAACAAGCCCATCCACAAAACCAACGCCGACGGCGACAAAGTATTCACCTGGGCCGGCACCCCAGCCCTGGTGGCCCTCGACGGCAAGCCGATCACCACGCCGGGGTACTACGACTTCACCCGCGTGGGCGGTGCCACCGGCAGCGGTGATGGGGCGGTGTACTCCTACGCCACGGTGACGGAGAACAACCAAAAGGTCGACTACATCGTGGGGGTGACGCTGCACCTCACCAACAACCGCTTCGGCGATAACGACCCCAACCTCGCCAACATCCGCGACCCTGGCGCACCGGTGACCGTGATGCGTGAACTCGGTGTGGTGACCACCGTGAACACCACCACCACCAACGTGGAAACCACCACCACCGTGAACACCACCACCGTGGTGGTACCCGCCGAAACGGTGGACCAGCGCTCCGATGACCCCTTCAACAGCAAGGTGCCAGCACTCGCGATCCGTTCGCTAGCCGGTGGCACAGACTCCGGGCTCAGCGGCGGCAAGGGCGTGCTGGCCACAGCGGAACAGGGCAACGGCACCTTCAGCGCCATGAACCTGTCGGGCCAGGGGGCGGCGGCGGCAGTGATGGCGGGCAGCAACGGCAGCGGTGGGGGGCAGGGACAAAACGCCCTCAACCTGCAGGGGCAAGGCGAGGGTGAGGGCAACGACAAGGGCACGCGCAACGGCGCCGGTGCCGCCGCCAGCCAGGGGGCGGCTGATCGCGCCGGCGGCGCCGGATCCATCGCCCAGGGCAACGGCGATGGTGATTCCAACCAACCCCGCCTACGGGGCCTGAAGCTTGATCCCATCCAGGCCTTGGCCGCAGCCGCCAACAGCGAACCCGCCAATTTGCTGGAGCAACTCAGCGAAACCAACCTGCTGGGCACCAATCTGCTCGACGCCCTGGCCTTGGGTGCCGGGGTGCTGTATCTGCTCTATGGCCCCCAAGCCATTCAGGGTGCCAAGCAGAACTGGAGGAGCTGGCTCGCCGACCGCCTCAACGGCAATGGCAACAAGCAAAACGGCAATCGCAGCAGCGCCAGCAGCGGAGGAGAGCGCAATGTGCTGGCCCTGTTGGTGATGCGGCGCGAGAACGGCACCCAACAGATCCTGGCCGCCCAGTTGGGACGTGGCACCATGACCCTGCTCGCCGAGCAGGAGCTGCAGCAATCCCAAAATCCAGCCCTGCTGAATGAAGCGGTGCAGCAGCTGCTGAACAAGCTCGAGCCCGCCAGCCACGATCTGGTGCTGCTCGACCCCCGGCTGCAGGGGGCCGCAGCCAGCAACGCTGACCAGCTCCAAGGCCTGGGTGAACAACAGCTCAACTTCGCCAGCGAGAGCCTCGAGCGCGCCATCGCCACCTGCAGCGCCACGGAACTACAGCAACTGCGCGACTGGCTCAATCGCCCCTCCTCCACCCCACCTAGCCAGCTGGCCGTGATGGCGGAGCTGGATCAGCGCACCCAAGCCTTTGAGCAGCTTCTCCCCCCCGAGCAGGCACGCCTGGCCGCCATGGTGGAACTCAGCCTGGCCCTCACCTGGAGCCAGCGCGCCAGCTGACGCCCTCGCAAGATCAGCGACAGCGCTGCCGCAAGGCCTGCAGCACCATTCCCATCGCCTTCGGATGGCCCTGGGCAAAGAATGCTTCCCGCTCCACCTCATGTTTGCTGTGGGCATAACCGCGATAGAGCAGCCCACTGATTTCCCGCTCCACCACAGGGTCGGGCTGAAGCCTCCAGCCCAGTGGCGCCAGTCGGCCCCGAGGACAGCCCTGGGCCGCATGCACCGCTTCATGCAACAACACCTGACGGGCAATGCCCAGGTCGATGGTTAGTGGCGACACCCAAATCATCCGACGTTTCACATCCGTGGCGCCGTAGGCCCCAGGAATCGGTGGCGGAGCCCAAAACACGGCATAGCGTGCCCGCTCCAGGGCCCTGAGCAGCGGCTGAAGTTCAGGCGGAGGGGCCACCGGGTTTCCCCAACAGGGCTGCGCCAAAATCCCCATGAGGGGCAGTGCCAGCCAACTGAGCCAACACAGCCGCGGCGCCCGAAGCCCGGTCATTGCACCGTGAGGGAACGCCCTGCGTTACCCCAGAAATAGATGGGCTCGGCTTTGTACCAGGGTTCCCAACCCAATCGCACCCCATGCTCCTGGGCCTTGGCTTTGATGGCGCGATAGGTCTCAAAGCCATCGTTTTCCAGCACCACAAACACCACCTGCCGCTGCTTCGCGAGACGGGCCATGGTGCGATCCAGCCAGCCCTTTTGCTGCTTGAGCTCTGCTTTGGCCACCGTGGGCGGGCCGTTACGTTCGATCAGTCCCTGGCGATGATCCACCGCGTAGCGGATCGGGCCCAGCTGCCCCGCACGGGACCATCCATCCAGCTCTTGATCACAGGCCTGCGCCTCGGGACCGGACAACCCCTGACAACGGCGTACTTCGGCGACCCGCTGGCGGTCGGCGCTGGCCATGGCTGTCACCGCCGGCTGCAGATCCCAGAGGCCATCACCGCTGGCCTGCAGCAGGTGGTAAGCCTGCTTCGACTTTTGCGCCATAGGCGCCTGGATATTCAGGGTGGCCGAGGTGGCGAAGATCGCCGTGAGCGAGGTGATCAACGCCAAAACCCCCACCACATTGGTGAGCGTATCCATCAGGCCGGTGTCATCGGAGCCCTGGGCCTGCTGGGCCCGTTGCTGACGGCGCCGCAACAACAGCAGCAAGGGCGAGCTCATGGCGCCACTCCCGCTGCCGCCCCTTGCTGCGGCTGGGCCTGTGGCAACCTCACTTGCCAGTTGGCATCGATTGGCTCGTAGCCCAAGTCGATCTTGCGCTGTTCCGCCTTACGCCGCACCCAGTCGAAGTCGGGGTAGCCATTGGGCTTCACGCCAATCACCAGGTACTGCGGGATTCGCGCCTTGGCGATGCCATCGAGAAATCGATCCAGCTGGGGATCGGTGCGAGCGATGGTCTGACGCCCCGCAGGCCCCACCAGATCCAACTGACCATCGCCCTGACAGAGCACGTAATTCGCCTGCTTGCCGGAACGGTTGCCGTCGCTGTTGCCAGGAAGGAACTGCACAGCCTGCCCCCCCGGCCTGATCTGGAGCGCCATGATCACGATCAACAGGGTCTGCACGCCGATGGTGGCGGCCATGATGTTGAGGAAGGAAAAAAGATCCACCGCAACACCACTGCCCTGGCGGCGTCGCCTGGCCATCAGCGCAACAGGCGCCTCAGCCGGGCCCAGAAGGATCGACGCTCCTGATTGCGTTGCTGCAGCAGCTCCAAATTTGCATTCAACGATTCAATCGCCCGGCGCAACTCCACCGTGGCCTTGAATTGATCCAGGTTTTCCCCGAGCACCGTGGACAGCTGCGCTGCCACCTGCAGATCCCGCAGCAGTGGCTCCAGGTTGATCACCGACTGGTTTAACTGAGCCGCGGCACCATCCATGCTGCTGCGGATCAATTGGGCCTGCTCCTGCAGGCTGAGGCGAGCCTCAGCCACCCCTTCCACCGAGTGGCGCACCAAAGTGGTGAGGGGTTCAAGTTTGGTGAGGGTGGCCTCCATCAGCTGATCGGCATACTGCTGTGCCGGAGCGACCAATACGGAAGGATCGGGCAGAAACTGCTCGAAAGCTTCGTTGATCAACTCCCCCAGTTCACTGGCCTTGAGATCCAGCGGGGCCGTAACCAGCGAATCCTGGCCGGCCCCTGCACGCTGGGCAGCCCCCCCGCCGCCTGATCCTCCCGCACTTTCACCGGTGGGACTCAGCGCCATCACCAGACCACGCACGTCGCCATCAATGCTGTTGAGCAGCTGCTCCTCCTGCCGCTCCACATAAATCATCGGGAATGACAAGATCACCGAGATCACCAGTGCCAGGTAGGTGGTATCGAACGCCGTACCTAGGCCGCTGGTCACCTTGGTGAGGCCAGCCTTGAGGCCATCCACATTGTCTGCATTGCCGAGCACGGCATCAAAAGAGCCCACAGCCTGGGACATCCCGATCACCGTGCCGATGAATCCGAGAATCGGAATCGCCCACATCAACACCTTCACAAGGCTGTAACTGGATTCCTGAGCCAATTGATACAGCTCCGCATCGGAATCCACCGTGCGTTCGAGCTGAAACGAGGATTCCGTATTGCGCCACACCCCCAGCACCCGCAACAACCGCTTGCCCAAGAGCGAAGCCGATTGCTCAGCGCGGCGGCCGAGGGCATCAAGGTCGCCGGCAGTCGCCAACCCTGCAAACTCACGATCCAGGGAAGCGAGCTTCTGATCCTCCGCTCGCAGCAGTCGAGACTTGGCCACCAAAAACGCAATCACCATGCCGGCAAACACCAGACACACCACCTGAGTGGGCCCTCGCTGGTGCAAAAAAGCATGGAAAGGTGCGCCCGGGGGAGCAGCCAGAGCCCACACCAAAAATCCCGCCACGCCCCCGATCGGGGCCCAACGGTTCAGACGAGGGCTGAGGTCATCACCGCGGCCGAGATCAACTGCAGCGGGGGCAGCGACGGCATCGCTGAGTGGAGAAAAGTTGGCGAACACGGCAATTCAGCGATCCATCAGGTGGGCGCAGGCCCATCCCATTCCCGCCATTCCACCTCCACATCCTCCACCTGTCCTGGAGTTGGCGGCGGGATCCGATTCAACAAATCATTGGGCAACCCCAGGCGCTGAAATACAGCCTGCCGCTGCTCCGTGGGCATGCCAGCGAAGGTGCGCACCACATCGCGAATCTTGTGCTCGTTGTACACGAGCTTGATCAACGCCTCCTGGTCGGCAGAATCCAACTGGCGGAACCAACCAAAAAATTTCTCCACCCTGGCCTGGGCTTCTGACGCGGGGGAGTCAGCGGCGGGCATCGGAGGTCAGCTTCTGATCAACTCTAATCAGATCAGTCGGATGTGGACCGGATGCGACGCAGCGAATCAAAGAGCTTATCGGCGGAATCGGTGAGGATTGAAATCACCCGCTTTTCACGCAACACCAGATTCACCTGAACGCTTTGACCGGCACTGACCGGGAAGCGGTTCTCCCCTTTCTGAAGGTAATCGCGATCCATGCGCACATAGGCCGGAAAGCGCGGCTCCGGGTGTTGTTCATCCGGGGGGATCGGCAGGGTGCCCACCGATTTGAGGCGGCCTGGGATGGAACCGAATTGCGTATAGGGGAAGGTGTCGACTCGGATCTGGGCCGGCATGCCCCGCTTCACAAAACCGACATCGCGATTGGTGAGAAACACCTTGGCTTCAAGGATCCCACCGGGCACCACCTTCACCAGGGTCTCCCCGGCAGAGGCGGCATAGCCAGGGCTTGACGGCACCAAATCAAAAATCACCCCTGACAAGGGAGCCCGCAACACCTCCTTATCCTGCGTGTCTTGCACCTCGGTTAACTGGCGATCCAGATCCGCCAGCTCCCGCAGGGATTCCTGCTTCATCTTCAGCAACTGGGCCTGCACCTCCTGCAGGTTGGCCCGGGCCTGTGCGATCTCGGACTGCAGCTGCTCAACGCGATTGCGTTGTTGCAACACCTGCATGCGCTGAATCCCCCCCTGCTCCGCCAGTGGGCGGATCTGGTCGTAAATCTGCTTTTCGGTACGCAGGGAACGCACGAGGCCATCCATGCGCTCCCGCAGGCTCTGGGCACGGGCCTCAATGGAGCGACTTTCTTCGGTGAAGCGGGTGCGCTCCAGCTTCAACTGCTGCGTCAGGGTCTGGGCTCGCTTGCCCGAAACATCCGGATCCAGACGAATCAACGGCTGTCCCATCCACACCTGTTGGCCCTCCTTCACCAGGATCTCCTTCACCACCCCAGCGAAGGGCGCCTTGATCGGCCGGTCGGCACCCAGCGGTTGCAGTTCCCCAGGGGCAAGAATCACCTCGTCGATCTTGGCGAAGATCGCATAGACAAACGCCAGGGAGGCGGTGCCAATGATCGTCCAGATCAGGGCCTGGCTCCAAATCGGCGCCGGACGCAGCCGCACCTCCTGCGGGCTCACAGCCCTGAGGGTGAGCGCTGAAGCGGGAGGTTTACGTGGAGGCTGCGGAGCACCGGGAGGTGACATCACCATGGTTCAACCCACCTCCTGCTGGTGATACAGAGTGGCGTAGCGGCCGTCGAGGTCCATCAGCTCCTGGTGGGATCCCTGCTCCACAAGCACCCCTTGATCCATCACCAGAATCACATCCGCGTGGCGCAGAGAAGCCAGGCGATGGGTGATGAAAAACACCGTTTGGCCGCGGTAAGCCTCCATCAGGTTGGCGGTGAGCCGACGCTCCGTATCCACATCCAGGGCACTGGTGGCTTCATCCAGCACCAGCAACCGTGGTTTGCGCAAAATCATCCTGGCAATGGCCAGGCGCTGACGCTGTCCACCGCTGAGGCCCGCGCCCCGTTCGCCCACCGAGCTGCTGTACCCCCCGGGCATGGCCTGGATGAAATCGTGGGCACAGGCAATCTGGGCAGCCAGGCACACCTCCTCAAAACCGGCATCGGGCCGGGTGAGGGCAATGTTGGAGAGGATGGTGCCATCGAACAGCAGGCTGTCCTGGGGCACCACCCCGATCTGCGCCCGCAGGGAATAGAGATCCACCTTGCTGATGTCATTGCCATCAATGCGAATCACCCCCTCGAGTGGCTCATACAACCGGGTGATCATCTTCAGCAAGGTGCTCTTACCAGAACCGCTGCTACCCACCACGCCCACAAACGATCCGGCAGACACGCTGAAGCCCACATTGCTCAACTGCAAACCACCCTGCGAACCAAACCTGAAACTGACGCCGCTGTACTCCACCTCACCGACAATCGGAGGGATGGGCGGCTTCTGCTCGCCCATGATTTCCAACTCCTCCGGATGGTCGACGATGTCAGCCAGTCGCTCCAAAGAGAGCGCTGTTTCCTGAAAGTTTTGCCAGAGGTTGGCGAGCCTGAGCAACGGATTGGTCACGTAGCCCGCCAGGATCCGGAAGGCGATCAACTGACCCAGACTCATCTCCCCCTTCAGCACCAACGAGGCCCCCACCCACAACACCAGGAGGCCTGAAAGCTGCTCGAGGAACTGACTGGCTGATCCGGCCGCCGTGCTGGTGACCACATTGCGGAAGCCCGACTGAATCTGGGTGCCATAGAGCTGCTGCCAGCGCCAACGGCTATGCAGTTCCATGCTCTGCCCCTTCACGGTCTCCATGCCCCCAAGCGTTTCCACCAGGTGGCTCTGCACCCGGGCATTGGCCTCCGCCTGCTCCCGCAGCTGCCGACGGATCACCGGAGCGGACAGGAAGGTGATGCCCACAAACAGTGGCACCACAGCCAGCGCCCAGAAGGTGAGCTGGGCCGAATAGAGCATCATCACGGCGATATAAATCACCGCAAAGACCGCATCGAGAATCACCGTGAGGGCCGTACCGGTGAGGAAACGACGGATCTTCTCCAACTCATTGATGCGGCTACTCACCTCACCCACGGGGCGATCGGCGAAATACCCCAAGGGCAGCCGCAGCAGGTGATCGATGATCGTTGATCCCAGGGAAATATCGATGCGATTGGTGGTATCAGAAAAGAGGTAGGTGCGCAGCGACGAGAGCACCGCCTGGGCCAGGCCCATACCCACCAGCAAAGTGCCCAACACATTGAGGGTGCTGACATTGCCCTGGCTGATCACGGCATCAATGATTTGCTGAATCAACAGCGGGTTGAGCAGGCCGAACAACTGCACAAAGAAGCTCGCCACCAACACCTGCACCAACACGGTTTTGTGTTGCTGAAGAGCTGGCAAGAACCAAGCCAGGCCAAAGCGCCTCTTGGGGGTGCGGGCACTGCGCTCCACACACAGCACCTCCAGCTCCCCCTCATCGCTCCAACCCGGCAGTGCACGCGGCGCCAGTAATCCCTGACCGACCACCGGATCCCCCACCAACAATTGACCGGTGGGATCCACATCCCAGAGCACCACAGGGCCGTCACGGCCGAGGCAGAGGGCCGGCATGGGCAGCCGCACAATTTGTGCTTCGGTCACGCTCATGGGTGAGGCCCTTAAGCCCAGCAGATCGCAGATGGCCGCCAACTGCAGCAATCCGATGCCCTGGCCCTCGCTATCGCGCTGGAGTTGATCTTCGAGGATGCGCTTGAGCACATCGCGGCGGAAGGGCAGGTCGAAATGGCGGGCCAGCATGCGCAGGCAAGCCATCGGCGTTTCGATCGGGCCAGCGCCGCTCAAGTGCGGAAAGCTGCCGTCGTCGCCGAGGCGCCCATACCAATCCTCAAGCGCTTGGTGCTGCTGCTCCACGGCCACGATCGCCGTGGAGCTCTCCTGCCAATCGGGTTCGAGCAGCTCCGCCTCAGCTGGCTCCGGCTCTTGCCCCCCCGCCTCCGCCGCCACCACCAGGGCAGCTGGCATCTGGGCTGGCGGCGTGGCCGCCCCCTTCGACAGCAGCCGCGCCGGCAGCTTGCCGCGCACCCGCAGGCGCAGCGGCCCCAGCAGCTCCTCGCCGGGCACGAACCCATCCACGTTGCTGCTGCTCAGCAACCAGGGCCCCCACTCCGGCCCGAAACTGTGCTCCCCAGGCGGGATCACCAGCACTTGCTGCTGATCCGCCGCCTCGCTGAGCTGATGGCTAGCCCAATCCCGCAGCACCGTGCGGCCGGGCGTACGCGGTGAAGGGCTGGCGGCCGCCACCGCGAACAGCTCCTCCAGGTTGGGCTCGGCCAGGGCCCGCTGCAGGCCCTCATCGGCGCTGAGCGCCTCCAGAAAAGCGGCCTGCGGCATCAACCACAGCTGGCTGGGCAGGGCGGCCGCCACCGCCTGGCCGGTGACACCCCGCATCAGGCTGATGTGGCCCACCATCTCGCCGGCACCGATGCGCTGCAGGGTGAACGGCTCCTCCCGTTCATCCAGGCTCAGCAGCCGCAGCTGCCCCTTCGACACCAACGCCACCCCCGGCGGCAGGGCGGTGTAATCAAACAGTTTCTGGCCGGGCCGCAACTGCAGGGCCTGCAAGGATTCCGCCAGGGGCGCCAGGCGCTCCTCCGGCAGCTGTGAGAACGGCTCCCAGGCCCGAATCACCCGCAGGGCCAGCGTGAGTTGCACGGGTGGCGCGGCGGGGTGAAAGGCGCGCCAACATTAACGGCAAGGGCAAAGATTGGCCTGAGTTTTGCGGGCTTGCTGCCCCCTCAGGGTTGCTGGCTGAGCAACCCTTCCCCCAACTCCAGCAACAGCCGCCGCCGCAGGGCCTGATCCAGCACCGCCGGGCGGCTCTCCTCCAGGCGCACCAGCACCCATCCGTTGTTGATCGGCTTGGGCGGCCACAGCTGGCCGGGCTGGCTCACCCGCAACAGCTGGGCCAACCCCTCGGGCAACTCCGCCAACGCCACCGGGCCGAACCGGCCCCGCTCCCCCAGCTCCGGATGCTGCGGGGCCTCCGTCAGCACGGTGTCGAAATCGGTTTCCTGCTCTCGCAGCCGCAGGTAGAGCTCCGAGCACAGCTCCTGCTCCGCCAGGGGCAGGATCGTGTAGCTCACCCGATCCAGCTGGGATTTGCGCTTCAGGAAGTAGCTGGGGATCTGGGGGCCGCAGTGGCGTTCACACACCGCCAGCCACTGGGCATGGCGCACAGCACGGGCCAACAGATCCGCTTCCCCCACCGCCTCCCGCTGCATCCAGGCCTGCACCGCCGCTGGGGTGCGGAGTTCCAGATCCGCCAGGTAGGCCTGCACCAGCGACGGATGCTGCTCCTCCGGCGGTGCCGGGATCCCCTGCAGCCAGCGATCGCGGCGTTGCTCCCAGTCCAGGCGTTGCGCCATTCCCCACCCCGCCAGCTGTTCGGGGGTCAGGGCCGCCGATGGGGGAGAGAGCTGCGTCACCCCTTCAAGTTAGGAAGCCAATGGGTTCCGTGGAATCTCGGAGGCTCCCATCCGTGATCGCCCATAGGCTGATGTGTGGGTTTCGAGCGCCACATCCCCATGGGCTACGTCCACGCCACGGTGGAACTCAGCAATCCACGGCTGCCGCAGCTGGAGGCGGTCGAGACCCAAGCCTTGGCCGATGGCAGCTCCATCCGGGTTCCCTACGTGGGCCCTGTGAAGGTGTGCTGTCAGGGGCGGCTCTGCTTTGTGGGTGCGTTGGTGTTGGGCGACGACGTGCTGCTGGGGGCCGTACCCATGGAAGACATGGACCTCACCATCAACCCAAGCCGTCAACGCTTGGAGCCCGACCCCCGCAGCCCGGACATTCCCCATGCGCTGGTGAAAACCTTGAACGCACAAACACCGGAGTCATCCCGTCCAAAACCCCAACGCAAGCCAGGAGTCCTGGCAGGTCGCATCCAACTCCCTTCACCGGAGGAACTCATGGCACCACTGGATGACCAGGAGCTCGAGGCCTTTGAGGGGTCGACTGAACCGCAGACCTAAACGCGATTAAGCCGCCAGATACCCCACCAACTCCCGTGACAGCCGGCGCAGCTCCTCGTGGGCGCGGCGCTCGAGGCTGCGGGCCCGGTCGCGGCTCATCTCCAGTTCGCGGGCGATGGAACTGAGGCTCATGGGCTCCTCGTAGCCGATGCCGTAGCGCATCTTCAGCACACGGCCCTGCAGGTCCGGCAGCTGCTCCAGCAGCGCCCGCATATCCCCCCGCAGGCAGTCCCCATCCACCAGCTCCTCCGGCTGGCTGCCCTCACTGGCCAGCAGATCCAGCAGTTCGGTGTCATCGCCATCGCCCACCTTCGTTTCCAGGCTCACCGGCTGGCGGGCGCGGCAAAGCAGATCCTTCACCTCCTCCTCCGGCAGCTCCACGTACTCCGCCAGTTCCGTCACCGTGGGGGTGCGGCCCAGCTCCTGGCTCAGTTCCCGCTGGCCCTTCTTGAGCTTGTTCAGCGTTTCGGTGATGTGGATCGGCAGCCGGATCGTGCGGCTCTTCTCCGCGATCGCCCGGGTGAT
>Ga0194123_10003962_pt1 | contig 17206 bp, 15 predicted proteins | sample TA2MahsurfametaG_5_FD_155479 | JGI IMG/M metagenome (GOLD analysis project Ga0194123, IMG submission 155479) | Freshwater microbial communities from Lake Tanganyika, Tanzania - TA2015023 Mahale A surface | ecosystem: Environmental > Aquatic > Freshwater > Lake | place: Tanzania: Lake Tanganyika... | reverse complement strand
GCGCCGTGCTTGGCGAGGTTGTAGAGGGCCTGGGCGTCCTTCTTCTTCGCCTGGCGGATGCGGTCGTAGTCGTTGGCGTGCACCATCGTGCCGAGGCCGACCTTGTCGAAGATCTCGGTGAGCAGGCAGCCGAAGACGCGTCCGTCGAGGATGTGGGCGCGCGGCACGTCGTTGTCGAGGGCCTTGGCGGCCTGCACGGCCTTGGAGCGGATGCGCGGGTCGAGCTTCGCATGCTTGTCCGCGAGCAGGCGCTTGAGGTCGTCCTCGGGCAGGTTGAGCTGCACGACGCCGTCGACCTGCAGGCCGCTGAAGGGCGTCAGGTAGATCAGCTTGGAGGCCCCGAGGGCGACCGCGAGTTCCATGGCGAGGTGGTCGCTGTTGACGCGGAGGGACTGCCCCTCGCGGTCGCAGACGATCGGCGTCACGAGGGGCAGGATGTCCTGCGAGAGCATGGACTTCAGGATCGCGGCGTCGACCTTCTCGACCTTGCCGGTGTAGAGGTGGTCCACGCCCTTCAGGCGGCCGATCTTGGTCGAGCGGACGGCGTTGGTGATGGCGCAGCGCAGGCCGGCCTGGGAGAGGTTCTCGAGCACGGACTGCGAGACGAGCGCGGAGGCCTCGCGCGCGAGCGACATCGTCGAGACGTCGGTGGGGCCTTCGCCCTGGATGTCGGAGAGCGCGATGTTGTGCTCGCCGGCGAGGCCGACGAGCTGCTGGCCGATGCCGTGCACGAGCACGACCTTGATGGCGAGGCTGCGCAGGACCGCGATGTCGGTGACGATGTTCGCGAAGTTCTCGTGGGACACGATCGAGCCGTCGACCGCGATGACGAACACGTGGTCGCGGAACATCGGGACGTACCGGAGGATCCCCCGGAGGTCGGTCGGCTTCATGGCGCGCTCACGCTGGCTGGACATGCTCAATCCTTATGGACTCCCCGGCGGGCGGAGCAATACTGATGACGCATGCCGAAGCCGCCCCGAGTCCGCCGTGAGCCGGTGCCGCCCGACCTCCGCGAGCCGGTGGACGCCTTCCTGGCCCACCTCGCGCTGGAGCGCGGCGCGGCGAAGCTCACCACCGAGGCCTACGAGTCCGACCTCCTCCGCTTCGCGGCCCACTGCGGCCGGGCCGGCCGGACGAACTGGACGGAGGTCTCGCTCGCCGACGTCGACGCCTGGACGCGGGCCCTCGATCGCAAGGGGCACGCCGCCGCTTCGCTGGCCCGCCGGCTCTCGGCGGTCCGCTCCTTCTCCGCGCACCTCGTCCGCAGCGGCCTCCGTCGCGACGACTTCACCGAGCTCGCCCGCGGGCCGAAGCTCCGCCGCAAGCTGCCCGGGATGATCAGCACGGAGGAGGCCGCCAAGGTCGTCTCCGCGCCCGACACCGCCACCCCGCAGGGCCTGCGCGACCGCGCGATGCTGGAGCTGATGTACGGCTCCGGCCTGCGTATCTCCGAACTCTGTTCGCTGGAGATCCAGGCCGTCGACGCCGAGTCCGCCCTCGTGCGCGTGACCGGCAAGGGTTCCAAGGACCGCGTCGTCCCCGTCGGCGAGACCGCGCTGCTCGCGCTGCAGGCCTACCTCAAGGCCGGCCGGCCCGGGCTCGTGCGGCCGCGGACGGGCAGCGCGCTCTTCCTCAGCGCCCGCGGCATCGCGATCTCCCGCAAGACCTTCTGGCTGGGCGTGAAGCAGGCCGCCCGGCGCGCCGGCGTCGCCGTCCCGGTCAAGCCGCACCTGTTGCGCCACGCCTTCGCGACGCACCTCCTGGAAGGCGGCGCCGACCTGCGTTCGATCCAGGAGATGCTCGGCCACGCCGACATCGCCACGACGCAGATCTACACGTCGGTCGACCGCACGGCGTTGTCCGCCGCGCACCGCCGCCACCACCCGCGCGGACGCGGGAAGGGGCGTTAGCGGCCGGCGAGCATGTACAGGCCGCCGACCAGCGAGGCCGCGGCGAGCACGAACACGAGGACGCGCGTGCCGAGGGGCAGTTCCAGCGGGGCGACCTCCTCGTCGTCCTCCGTCGGGCGGACGACCGCCTCGCGCAGGATAGAGAAGTAGTAGTGGATGCTGACCGCGACGCCGATGAGGGCGGCGCCGAGGACCCACCAGAGCTTGGCGGCCACGAGCAGGGCGAGGACGAGCAGCTTGGCGATGAAGCCGACGGACGGCGGGATGCCGGCGAGCGAGCCGATGCCGAAGCCGAGGGCGGCGCCGAGCAGGGGCGAGCGGCGGAGCAGGCCGCGGAGCGCGAGCTGCGGACGGCGGTGGTCTTCGAGGGCCGGCAGGGCGACGAGCGCCTGGGCGGTGAGGAAGGTGCCGCCGACGTAGGCCAGGAGGTAGAGGACGACGACCTGCTCGACGTCGTAGCCGAAGGCGTCGACGCCCGGGAGGACGAGCGCGGCGGTGACGGCGGCGAGGATGAAGCCGGCGTGGGAGACGCCTGAGAGGGCGAGCGTGCGCTTCACGTCCGTCGTGGCCAGCGCGCCGAGGTTGCCGGCGAGCAGCGTGAGGACGGCGCCGACGGCGAGCAGCGGGGCGACCTTGACGGCCAGCGGCGCGAACGGTCCGCTGGCGAGGATGAGCAGGGTGAACGCGCCGGCGGCCTTGGAGGCCGTGCCGAGGAACGCGGTCGTCGGGGTCGGGGCGCCCTGGTAGACGTCCGGGATCCAGGCGTGGAAGGGGAAGGCGCCGAGTTTGAAGGCCACGCCTCCGAGGATGAGGGCCACGCCCGCGAGGGTGAGGGGCGAGACCGCGCCCGCGGCGGACTGGGCGGCGAGGGCCTTGCCGATCTGCGTGAAGTTGAGGGAGTCGGTGACGCCCGGGACCGCGCCGAGGGCGCCGTAGACGAGGACGATGCCCATGAGGAGCAGGGCCGAGCTGAGGCCGCCCGCGACGAGGTACTTCACGCCGGCCTCGAGGGAGGCGGCGCTGCGCCGGAGGTAGCCGACGAGCACGTAGAGGCCCACGGCGGCCGTCTCGAGCGCCAGGAAGAACGTCACGAAGTGGTTCGACTGCGCCAGCAGCATGAAGGCGGCGGTCACGACCAGCAGGACGTGGTGGTAGTCGGCCACGGCGGCGTCGCGCTCGCGCAGGAAGCGCTCGGCGAGGAAGCTCGTCAGCAGGGCCGAGAGCAGGAAGACGGCGCGCACGCCGTCGGTCGGCAGGTTCTGGCGGAGCAGGCCGGCGAAGGATTCGACGTCGGCCGCCTGCGTCCACGGGCCGGTGACGACGCTCATCAGGGCCACGAGGACGAGGCCCGTGCGGGCGGTGACGGGGATGAGCGGGCGGAGGGACTTCGGGAGCAGCATCGCCTGCAGGAGGCAGAGCAGCGAGAGGCCGGCGACGGCGAGCTCGGGCAGGATGGTCAGCCAGTCGGCCGAGCGGGGGGCCAGGGCCTTGAAGGCCGGGTCGACGGCGGCGAGGAAGGAAATCATCGGGCGGAAAAGATCAGCGCTGGGCGGGTTGGGCGGCCTTGGCGGGCGCCTTGGCGTTGTGCTGCGAGTAGGTCGTGACGCCGGCGGCGACGGGGTTGACGGACCTGGTCACGAGCGAGGGCACGAAACCGATCGTCAGCGAGGCGCCGAGCAGCACGCCCGCGGCGGCGCGTTCGGCCCAGCCGAGGTCGCCGAAGGGCGCGACGGCCCAGCGCTTCTCGAGCGCTTCGGAGGCGGGTCCGAAGAACGTGGCGGCCACGGCGCGGAGCGCGTAGACGGCGGAGATCACGACGGTGGAGGCGACGACGGCCTGCAGCCACAGGGGCTGGGCGCGCAGGGCGAGGAAGACGCCGACTTCGCCCCAGAAGTTGCCGAAGCCGGGGAGTCCGACCGAGGCCATGGTCGCGGCGACGAAGAACGCGGCGAGGACCGGCGTGCGCGCGGCCAGCCCGCCGAGCTCGTCGAGGCGGTAGGTGCCGGCGCGGGCGCGGACGGCGTTGGCGAGGAGGAAGAGCGCGGCGCAGGAGAGGCCGTGCGCGACCATCAGGAAGGCGGCGGCGTCGAGGCCGTCGGCCTGGCCGGTCACGCCGCAGACCCAGATGCCGAGGAAGACCGGGCCCATGTGGGCGACCGAGCTCCACGAGAGCAGCTGCTTGAGGTCGCGCTGCGCGAGGCAGATGAGGCCGACGAGCAGGACGTTGGCGACGGCGAACCAGAGGAACCAGGAGCCGAGCGCGCCGCCCGTGATGTCGAGGCTGCTCAGGCCGAGCAGGATGATGCCGTAGAGGCCGAACTTCTTCAGGGCGCCGGCGTGGAGCATCGAGACCGGGGTCGGCGCGGCGGAGTAGCCGGGCGCGGCCCAGGAGTGGAACGGGAAGAGCGAGGCGAGCGTGCCGAGGCCGAAGAGCACCAGGGCGCCGACGGCGGCCGGGAGGTGCTTCGCGTTCTGCAGGCCGAGGGCGACGTTCTCGAACGTGGCCGCGCCGTATTCGACGCCGGCGGCGTCGACGGCGATCAGGATGCCCGCGAGGGAGGCCATGGCGCCGGCGGTCAGGTAGATGGCCATCTGCATCGCGGCCGGACGACGGCCCTCGCCGCCCCAGAAGAGCGTGAGGACGAAGGTCGGGATGAGCGCGAACTCGTGGAAGAAGTAGAAGCCGACGAGGTGGTTGGTGCCGAACACGCCGAGCGTGCCGCCGAGCATGAACAGGATCAGGCCGAGGTACGTGTTGCGGCCTTCGACCTCCTGGTCGAGGGCCTTGACGCCCGCGGCGAAGCCGACGAGCGAGGTCATGGCGAGCAGCGGCGCGCCGAGGCCGTTGAGCGCGAAGCCGAAGCCCCAGAAGCCGACGGACTGGAACTGCTGCGGCGCGGTGGCCGGGTCGCTCCAGAGGACGAGCAGCCAGGGCGCGAGCACGGCCGGGAGGGCGAAGCCGCCGAAGGCGAAGCCCGAGGCGAAGCCGCGCGGGAGGTCGCGGCCGGCGAGCAGGATCAGGCCGACGAGGATCGGCGTCGTGACGGCGAGCGCGAGGAGCGTAGCGGGGAAAGTGTCCATGAGATCAGCGGGCGATGAGGAACCAGGCCAGGAAGAGGGAGCCGACCACGATCCAGAGCGCGTAGGCGCGCGCCTGGCCGCGATGGAAGGAACGGCCGGTGAGGTAGCCCAGCACCGCGGGGACGCCGCCGCCGACCCAGCGTCCGGCGACGCCGTTGATGAGCAGGAGGTCGAGGAAGGCGACGAGCTCGGCGACGCGCCGCTGCACGGCGTCCACGTACCAGCGGTACAGGCCGTCCATCCAACGGTGCTCGAGGAGGTGGTAAGTCCGGGGCGAGACGGCCTGCAGGGCGTCGGCGCCGCGGACGGAGCCGTAGAACTTCAGGGCCCCGAGGAAGCCGACGACGAGCGAGAGGAGGCCGACGATCGTCGAGGGGGCGGCGAGGTGGAAGGCGATCGCGTCGAGGGCCGGCTTGACCGGCTGGAGCGAACCGGCGGGCAGCAGGGTCGAGGCGAGGAAGCCGCCGGCGACGGAGTAGACGAGGCCGAGCACGACGAGCGGCAGGGTCATCGTCCAGGGCGACTCATGGGCGTGGGCGGCTTCTTCCGAATTGGCTTCGCCGAGGAAGACGAGGCGGAGCATGCGGCCGCTGTAGAGGCAGGTCGCGAGCGCGGCGAGGGACAGGAACGCGAAGATCGCGACGTGCCCGCCGTGCCAGGCGGCCTCGATGATGGCGTCCTTGGAATACCAGCCGGCGAGGAAGGGCACGGCGCAGTTCGAGAACGTCGCGGCGACGAAGGTCGCGGCGGTGAGCGGCATCTTCTTCAGCAGGCCGCCCATCCTGAGCATGTCCTGCTCGTGGTGGCAGCCGTGGATGACGGAGCCGGCGCCGAGGAACAGCGTGGCCTTGAAGAACGCGTGCATGGCCATGTGCAGGAGCGCGAGCTCCGGGTGGCCGAGGCCGAGCGCGCAGCCCATGATCCCGAGGTGCGCGAGGGTCGAGTAGGCGAGGGACTTCTTGATGTCCGTCTGGGCGAGGGCGCAGAGGCCGGCGAGCGCGGCCATGCCGGCGCCGGAGATCGCGATGAACTGCAGGACCTCGGGGGCGAGCAGGAAGCTCACGCGGGCCATGAAGTAGACGCCGGCGGCCACCATCGTCGCGGCGTGGATGAGCGCGGAGACGGGGGTCGGGCCCGCCATCGCGTCGGTGAGCCAGACGTGGAGGGGGAACTGGGCGGACTTGCCTAGGAAGCCGCACATGAGCAGGGCGCCGACGGTGACGGGGATGGTCTTGGCGGCGGCGGCGTGGTCCTTGAGCGCGGCGAAGTCCAGCGTGCCGTAGAGCGAGAGGCACATGGCGATGCCGAGGATGAAGCCGAGGTCGCCGACGCGGTTGGTGATGAAGGCCTTCTTCGAGGCGGCGGCGGCGAAGTCCTTGTCGAAGTAATGCGCGATCAGCATGTACGAGCTGAAGCCCACGAGTTCCCAGTAGACGAAGGTCATGAGCAGGTTGTCGGCGACGACGATGCCCAGGATGGAGAACATGAAGACCGAGAGGCCGGCGAAGAAGCGGCCGCGGGCCGCGTCTTCCTGCATGTACCCGACGGAGAAGAGGTGGATCCACGCGGCGACGAACGAGACCACGAAGAGCATCAGGCGCGCGTTGGCGTCGAGGAGGTAGCCGAAGCCGAGGCTCACGCCGCCGAACTTGGCGAGCTCGACGTGCCAGCGGACGTCGGCGCCTTGCGCGAGCACGTACAGCGAAAGACCGGCGACGGCGAAGGCGGCGGCGGTGGAGAACCAGGCGGCGAAGCCGCCCGCGCGGCGCAGGAACAGCGCGGAGAACGCGGCGGCGCCCAGCGGCAGGAACAGGATCCAGTGGACCAGGGACGTGAGGTCGGCAGGCATCGGGAAAGGCTTAGTCGCGGAGGGTGGTGAGCGCGTCGGACCGCACGGTGCCGCGCTGGCGGAACAGGGCCACGATCAGAGCGAGGCCGACGGCGACCTCGGCGGCCGCGACGGTGATGACGAAGAAGACGAGGACGGCGCCGTCCATGGTGCGGTTGAAGCGCGAGAAGGCGACGAGCGCCAGCGTCGCGGCGGCGAGCATGAGCTCGAGGCACATGTACACGACGAGCAGGTTGCGGCGCACGAGGACGCCGGTCAGGCCGAGCACGAACAGCAGTCCGGCCAGGAGGAGGTGATGCGCGAGGGCGGTGTTTTCCATGGCGGCGGGCTCAGGCGCGGTTCTCGGGGTTGTCCTTGCTCAGCGACACGACGCCGACCAGGGCGACGAGGAGCAGGAAGCCGGCGATTTCCAGCGGCAGGAGATACTTGGAGTAGAGGAGGCGGCCGAACGCCTTGGCGGCGGTGACGAACTCGGCGGGGTTGGTCGACAGCTCGGCCGGCGTGGCGCCGGCCTGGGCGGTCGAGACGGCGCCCGACCAGTGGAAGAGCCAGACGACGGAGGCGGCGAGGAGGAAGAAGACGGCCAGGCCGAGCGCGGCGGTCTTCCAAGGGTAGGCGCCCTGCGGATCCTCGGTGTCGAGGAGCATGATGATGAAGAGGAAGAGCACCATCACGGCGCCGGCGTAGACGAGCACCTGCAGGACGCCGAGGAAGTAGGCGTCGAGGAGGAAGAAGTCCGCGGCCACCCCGACCAGGGCCAGGATCATCCCCATGGCGGAGGTCACCGCGTTGCGGCTGAGGACCAGGAGAAGGGCCGCCCCGAGGGTCAGGGCAGCGAAGAAAATAAACAGGCCGTCCGGCATGGGGCGGAAGGTAGGGCGGGGGTGGGTATTGGAAAGGAGAAAACGCCCCTAAATGCCCTTTTTTGCCACTTTATGGGGGGCATTAGTCCCCGGGCACCCTTGACCCCTTAATCATGAGCGAATCCGCTCAATACCTCAGAGAGGCCGGTGGCGGCGCATCTCGCAGGAGGGGTGCCGGGCGATGACCTCCCCGGCGTCGAACCGACCCGTCCAGTCAGGGAAAAAGGCGTCGGCCTCGGGTTCCATGGGGACATGGGTGAGGATCAGTTCGGCGCACCAAGGGAGGGCCTCCGCGTAGAGGGCGGCTCCGCCGGCGAGGAAAAGGGTCTTGGACGGCTCGACCCGGGCGGCCTCCTGCCAGTCTTGCGCGACGATGACGCCGGGGGCGCTGAATCCCGAGCGGCTGAGCACGACGGTGGTCCGGCCCGGCAGCGGCCGGCCGATGGATTCGTAGGTCTTGCGTCCCATGAGCAGGACGTGGCCCATGGTGGTCGCCTTGAAGAACGCGAAGTCCTCCGGGATGCGCCAGGGCAGCCGGTTGCGCAGGCCGATGCCGCGATTGCGCGCGACGGCCGCGATGGCGATGAGCGGTCGGCCGAGGTCCACGACGTCAGATGGCGACCGGCGCCTTGATCGCCGGATGCGGGTCGTAGCCTTCGACGGAGATGTCCTCGAACTTGAACGCGAAGAGGTCCTTCACGTCGGGGTTCAGCACCAGGCGGGGCAGGGGTCGCGGCTCGCGCGAGAGCTGCAGGTCGACCTGCTCCACGTGGTTGGAATAGATGTGCGCGTCGCCGAAGGTATGCACGAAATGGCCCGGTTTCAGGCCCGTGACCTGCGCGATCATGTGCGTGAGCATCGCGTAGCTGGCGATGTTGAACGGCACGCCGAGGAACAGGTCCGCGCTGCGCTGGTACAGCTGGCAGCTGAGGCGCCCGTCGGTCGAGACGTAGAACTGGAAGAGCGTGTGGCAGGGGGGCAGGGCGACCTGGTCGGCCTCCTCGGGATTCCAGCCGGAGACGATCAGGCGGCGGCTCGAGGGGTTGCGCTTGATTTCCTCGACCACGCGGCGGACCTGGTCGACGCCGTCGTTCGCATAGGTGCCGTCGGGCCGCTTCGTCGCCCCGAAATTACGCCACTGGTGACCGTAGACCGGGCCGAGGTCGCCGGCAGGGCGGCCGAACTTGGCGCACTGTTCTTCGGTGGCCCATTCGTTCCAGATGCTCACGCCGCGCTCGGTCAGCCAGGCGTTCTGGGTGCTGCCGGAGAGGAACCAGAGCAGCTCGTGCGTGATCGACTTGAGGTGGACCTTCTTGGTCGTCACCAGCGGGAAGCCTTCGGCGAGGTCGAAGCGCAACTGCGCCCCGAAGATGCCGATCGTGCCCGTGCCGGTGCGGTCGCCCCGGATTTCTCCGTGCTGCCGGACGTGGCGAAGCAGGTCGAGGTAGGCCTTCATGGGTCTCGGTTATTCTCCGGAAAGCCCCCGCCGCAACACGGAAAGCCGAACCTTTCGCCCTTGCCTCCCCGCCTTCCCGGAGACACCCCTTGCGGGTAGCCCACATGAGCGAAAAGCCCGACCTCAACGCCATCTCCCACGACCTCCACGCGGTCCGGAAAGAGAAGCTCGCCCTCCTCCGCGCCGCCGGCGAAGACCCGTTCCGCGCCGAGTGGGACCAGACCCATGTGTCGAACGAATGCCCGGCCCTCCTGCCCGAAGGCGTCGAGGAAGGTCCCGAGGTCTCCGTCGCCGGCCGCATCGTCGCCCTGCGCGTCATGGGCAAGGCCAGCTTCGTCAAGCTGCTCGACCGCGGCGGCATCATCCAGACCTACTTCACCCGCGACGCCCTGGGCGACGCCTACGACGCCCACTTCAAGAAGCTGGTCGACTCCGGCGATTTCGTCGGCGTCCGCGGCAAGCTCTTCCGCACGAAGACCGGCGAGGTGACCGTCCGCGTCTCCGCCTACAAGCTGGTCGCGAAGTCCCTCCGCCCGCTGCCCGAGAAGTGGGCCGGCCTGACCGACGCCGAGAAGATCTACCGCCAGCGCTACCTCGACCTCGTCGTCAACGAGGAATCCCGCCGCCGCCTGTTCACCCGCAGCCGCGTGGTCGAATCGATCCGCCGCTTCCTCTGGAGCCGCCAGTTCACCGAGGTCGAGACCCCGGCCCTGCACGCCATCGCCGGCGGCGCCGCGGCCCGTCCGTTCGAGACGCACTCCAACGCCCTCGACTGCGACTTCTACCTGCGCATCGCCCTCGAGCTGCACCTCAAGCGCTGCCTCGTCGGCGGCATGGACCGCGTCTTCGAGATCGGCCGCGTCTTCCGCAACGAAGGCGTCTCGGTCAAGCACAGCCCGGAATTCACGATGCTCGAGGCCTACCAGGCCTACACCGATTACCGCGGCATGATGGAGCTCGTCCGCTCGATGATCCAGAAGGTCTGCGCCGACGTCCTCGGCACGACCACCGTCGTCCGCCCCGACGGCGTGGCCATCGAACTCGGCGGCCAGTGGCGCGAGGCGAAGTACAAGGACCTCATCCTCGAGCGCACGGGCGACCCGCAGTGGTTCTCGCGCACGAAGGAGGAGAAGATCGCCGCGTGCAAGGCCCTCGGCCTCCACGAGCCGCGCGCCGACTGGGAGGACTACGAGGTCACCAACGAGGTCTTCGGCAAGCTCATCGAGCCGGGCCTGATCCAGCCGACCTTCGTCACGCACATCCCGAAAGAACTCTGCCCGCTCGCCAAGGTCACCCTCGGCGACGACTCGACCATCGACGTCTTCGAGCTCTGCATCAACGGCCAGGAGATCGCCCCCGCCTACTCCGAGCAGAACGATCCCGGCGTGCAGCGCAGGATGCTGGAGATCCAGGCCGGCGCCGAGACCCAGAAGATCGACGAGGACTTCCTCCTCGCGCTCGAGCACGGCATGCCCCCCGCGGGCGGCCTCGGCATCGGCATCGACCGCCTGGTGATCCTGCTGACCGGCGCGGCCAACATCCGCGACGTCATCCTGTTCCCGACGCTCGCGCCCGAAGCGCAGGCCTGAGTCCTTCCCCTTGCCCTGGTTCCTCCATCTCGCCCTCCGCCAGCTCTTCCCGCCCGGTAAGCGCTTCCCGGCGTTCGCGACGGTGTCGATCCTCGGCGTGGGCCTCGGCGTCGCCTCGTTGCTCGTCGTGCAGACGGTGATGAACGGCTTCGGCGAGGAGCACCGCCTCCGCATCCGCGAATCCTTCGGCGACTGCCAGGTCACGGCCGCCGCCCCGCTCGAGCAGCCCGAGGCGCTCGCGCGGCGCCTCGCCGCCCGCCCCGAGGTCGCCTCCGCCGCCCTCTACGCCGAAGGCCCCGCGCTCGCGCGCCAGGGCGACTTCTCCGGCGTCGCGCAGGTCCGCGGCATCGACCCCGCCGACCCTGACCAGCCGGCCCGCAAGTACGTGCACGGCGGTTCTTTCGACGACCTCGACGACGGGCGCGTCATCCTGGGCGTCGGCCTCGCCCGCGCCCTCCGCGTCCGCGTCGGCGACCGCGTCGAGCTCTGGTCGCCCGCGATGGCCGAGCGCGCCGAGAAGGGCAAGGCCCCGCTGCCCGCCGAATTCGAGGTCAGCGCGGTGATCCTCACGGGTTTCGCCGAGGTCGACAACGCCGCCGCGCTCATCCCGCTCCGCCGCTTCCGCGAACTCTGGAACCTCGGCCCGCGCGCCCACGGCCTCACGCTCCGCCTCAACGACCCGGCGCGCGCCGTCGAGACGGCCGGTCTCCTCGCCTCGGCCAACCCCGGCCTGCGCTTCCGTCCGTGGCAGGACTTCAAAAAGGACTTCCTTGAGGCCATCCGCTTCGAGAAGACGATGCTCTTCTTCCTGATGTTCATCATCACTCTCGTAGCTTCGTTCTCGATCGGCAGCACGCTCTTCTCCGCGGTCATCCGGCGCTCCCGCGAGGTCGGCGTGCTCGCCTCGCTCGGCGCCGCCCGCCTGCAGGTGGTCGCGCTCTTCGGCCTGCAGGGCCTGCTCATCGGCGCCATCGGCACGACCCTCGGCTTCGTGCTCACGTGGACGATCCTGTCCTTCCGCGACGGCATCCTGAGCGGCATCAACGCCTTTTTCGGCGACGGCGACATGGTGGCCAACATCTACCAGTTCTCGAAGGTGCCGCTCCATTACGACGCGTCGGATTTCGTGATCGCCGCGGCCTTCACGCTCCTGACCACGGCGATCGCCGGCCTGGTGCCCGCGCTCTGGGCCGCCGGTCGCAAACCCTCGGAGGCCATGCGCGATGCCTGACGTCGTCCTCCGGGCCCATGGTCTCGCGAAGAGCTTCGCCTCGCCGGCCGGCCCGTTGCCGGTGCTGACGGACGTCTCGCTCGAGGTCTTCGCCGGCGAAGCGGTCTCCATCCGCGGTTCCTCGGGTTCGGGCAAGACGACCCTGCTCCAGCAGCTCGGCGGCCTCGACCAGCCCGACGCCGGCGAGGTCCGCATCCTCGCCCCGGGCGCCGGCCTCGTCGCGCCGCGCACCTCGCTCGGTCGCGGCGTGGGCTTCGTCTTCCAGAACTACCAGCTCATGCCCGAGCTCACCGCGCTCGAGAACGTCGCGCTCGCCGCGCGCATCGCCGGCACGCCGTCGCCCTCGGCCGACGCCGCCGCCCGCGCCTTGCTCACGCAGGTCGGCCTCGGCGCGCGCCTAGCTCATCTGCCGGCGAAGCTGTCCGGCGGCGAATGCCAGCGCGTCGCCATCGCCCGCGCCTTGGTCAACCGTCCTTCGGTCATCCTCGCCGACGAACCGACCGGCAACCTCGACGAGCGCACGGGCGCCGAGATCATGGACCTCCTCCTCGGCGTCGTCGCCGACCGCGGGGCGGCCTTGGTGCTGGTCACGCACAGCCGCGAGTTCGCCGAACGCGCCGGCCGCCGCCTGGTGCTCTCCGGCGGCGTGCTTTCCCCCGCCTGATTTGACAACGCGGTGAGGGGCGGTTGTCTGACGTTCCCATGAACGCCGCCCTCACGCCCGCCCAGCTCCTCGCTTCCCTTGAATGGCGTTACGCCACCAAGGCCTTCGACACCCGCAGGCTGCCGGACGCCACCTGGGCCGCGCTCGAGGAATCCCTCCGCCTGACGCCTTCCTCGTTCGGCCTCCAGCCCTGGAAGTTCATCGTCGTCACCGACCCGGCCGTCCGCGCCAAGCTCCGCCCGGTCTCCTGGAACCAGTCCCAGGTCACCGACGCCTCCCACCTCGTGGTCTTCGCCCGCCGCACCGAGATGACCGAGGCGGACGTGAACGAGTTCTTCCAGCAGATCGTGTCCGACCGTAAGATCGACGCCGCCGTCATCGAACCCTACCGCCAGATGATGCTCGGCGGCGTGGTGAAGGGCAAGGACGCCGCCGGCCAGAAGGAGTGGGCCGCCCGCCAGGTCTACATCGCCCTCGGCCAGCTGATGGGCGCCGCCGCGGCCCTCGCGGTCGACACCTGCGCGCTCGAAGGCATCGACCCCGCCGCCTACGACGAGATCCTCGGCCTCAAGGGCACGGGCTACGAAGTCGTCGTCGCCTGCGCGGTCGGCTACCGCTCGGCGGAAGACAAGTACGCGCACCTGAAGAAGATCCGCTTCCCGGCCGCGCGCGTCCTCCGCCGCGTCTGATCAGCTCCGGGCGGACCAGCGCACGAACTCGTCGTCGTCGGCCAGCACCGGCGGGTCGCCGTATTCCGTCGAGAGCAGGCTGCGGTAGGCTTCGTCGGCGAACCGGCGGCAGTGCAGCAGCACCCGCGCCGTATGGCCGGGCGCGCGCACCAGGCGGCCGAGGGCCTGGTTGACCTTGCGCATGCCGGGACGGACGTAGGCGAGGGAGAACGCGTCCTCCGCGCCGGCTTCGACGAACATCTTGCGCCGGGCCTCCTGCAGCGCGTTGACCTCGGGCAGCGCCGGCCCGATCACGACGGCGGAGCGGATGCGCCCGCCGAGCATGTCGACCCCTTCGCCGAGCGAGCCGCCGAGGATGAGGCAGAGGATCGTGTAGCGGTTGAGCGAATCCTCGACGAAGCGGGCGGTGCCGTCGGGACCGAGCCCGCGCGGCTGCAGGGCGACGTCGGCCTTGGGGTCGAGGTCGCGGACTTCCTTCACCGCGGCCTCGGCGTACTTGTACGAAGGGAAGAACGCGGCGACCGCGCCTTCCTGCGAGAGGCGGAGGAGGGCGGCGGCCGTGCGCGCGAGGTGCGTGTCGCGCGTCTTCAGGCGCGTATCCACCCGGCCGTCGATGGCGACGGCGTAGGCGCCCTGGCGCCACGGGGCGAGGGCGTGCACGGTCACGAGGTGGTCGGCATCGAGGCCGCAGTCGGCGGCGAGGGAGCCGCGCGGTCCGGGCGTCGCGGTCATCAGCAGGGAGTGTCCGAAGGCGCGCAGGCGTTCGCCGGTGGCCTTCGCGGCGGAGAGGCAGTCGAGGCTGAGCAGGCCGGGCTTGGGCGACCAGAGCAGCCAGCCGAGGTCGGCGGCCTCGAGGCGGTCGGACCATGACGCGGCGTTCCAGACGGCCTGCTTGGCGGCGTCGGGCAGGTCGTCGGTGTTGAAGGGGTGTTCGGCCGCGAGCACCGACAGCCGTTCCGCGATGGCCATGGCCTCGAGGCGGTCGTCCGGCGAGAGCGCGTCGGCCTTCGGCAGGCGACGCAGGAAATCGGCCCACCGTTCCGCGGTCTGGCACCAGGCCTCGGGCGCGCGGAAGCGGGTGAGCGTGAACGCGAAGTCCGCCGCCGCCTGCGCGTCGTCGCGCAGGGAGAGGCATTCCGCCGCGCGGTCGGGCAGGTTGTGGGCCTCGTCCACGACCAGCACCGTGTCGGCCATGTCCCAGCCGGGCACGGTCTCGAGGGCGGCGCGGTTGCGCGGCGAGAAGACGTAGTTGTAGTCGCAGATCACCACGTCGGCGTGGGCGAGCATCGCCTTGGTGATGTCCCACGGCGGCACGCCGGCGACGCGGCCGAGCTCGCGGACGCGGCGGAGGTCGGCGGCCTCCTCGAGCAGGTGCTGCGGGTCGATCTTCGCGGCGGCCCAGTTGCGGCGGATCTGCTCGGGGTCGTCGGTGATCCCTTCCACCTCGTGTTCGGCGCGGGGCCGCAGGAGCACGGCGCGCAGCTCGTGGCTGCGGGCGAGGCGGCGGAGCTCGGTGAGCACCTGCGTCTGGCCGGTGCCCTTGCCGGTCAGGTAGAGGAGGCGGCCCGCGCGGCCGCCGCGGAGGAGGCCGAGGCCGTGGCGCAAGGCGGCGGAGGTCTTGCCGAAGCCGGTCGGCGCGACGAGCAGGCGCGTGGGGGAGTCGAGGCCGGCCTGGTCGAGGTCGGCGCCGCATTGGAGCCATTCCGGACGCGGCTCCTTGAAGGGCATCCGGTCCGGCAGGCTGAGCAGGCGGGCGTGGCTCGCGCGGCGGTTCTCGGCGTGGGCGGCGAGCGTCTCCGCCTGGGCGAGCAGGTCGGCCTCCGCGGAGCGGGGCAGGGCGACGGGCTGCCGCGTGCCGTCGGCGGGATCGACGAAGATCAGCTCGCCCTTCACCTCGCGCGCGCCGGACCCGAGGCGCGCGGCGTGGCAGTAGGCGGCGAGCTGCAGGAAGTGGTGGGCGAAGCGGCCGAGGAGGAACTCCGGCTTGCGCGGGAGCTTGAGGCTGATCGTCTTGATCTCGCGGATGCTCACCTCGGTCTCCGTCTCGCGCCATTGGTCGGCGCGGCCGGTGACGGCGATCGTCCAGCCGAGGGCCCCGATCTCGCAGGCGACGGCGCGCTCGAACTGCCAGCCCTGGCCTTCGGCCTCGGCGACCTTGCGCATCGTCTCGTGCCACTGGCGGCCGGCTTCGGCGCGCCACGGGGCGCCGCCGGCGCCCGCGCCCGGCCCGGGCCGGAACGTCGCGAACTCCTGCGCGCTCACCTCGACGCGCTTCGTCTTGAGGTCGATGCGCATCAGGGCAGGACGAAGTGCGCCTCGCCGGCGGACCAGCGTTCGAGGTCGGTGCTCAGCTTGGCGACGGTCTCCTCGTCGGTCGTCTGCGCGTCGAGGGGCTGGGCGAGGATCGCGGCCGCGTGGGCCTGGCGGGCGCCGAGCCGCAGGAACCACTGCTCGTGCACGCCCCAGCCGCCGTCCTTGAGGATGAGCCACAGGCTCTTGAAGTAGGCGCAGTCCGCGCGCGGACGGGCCGACATCGCGTCGAAGGTCTCGAGCGCGATGCGGTAGCAGACCTCGGCCGATTCGGGCGGCGGCGGGTTCTTGCGCAGCATCGCCGCGAGGCGGCAGGCGCGTTCGAGCGTGCGGTGGTCGCGCGCGAGGCCGGCGCGGCGCGTGAGCAGGCGGTAGTCGCGGGCGAAGCGCGTGCCGCCGTCCTTGGCGCGTTCGAGGCCGATCTCGCCTTCGTCGAAGAGGTCGGGGGAGGTGGCGCCCTTGGCGCCGCGGGCGCGGAGGAGGCAACGGACGACGCCCTCGGACGGCTCGAGCAGCGTGAGCAGGACATGCGATTCCCCGGAAGGGTCGCGTCCCAGCACCAGGCAGCGGAGGCTCGTGGCGGACATCCGGCCTATTCCTTGCTTTCCGGCCTGGGGACGACGGAGCCGAAGCTCATCAGCAGGCCGAGGGCCTCGCCGACCGTCAGCTTGGTCTCGCGCACTTCGTCCGGGGAGACCTGCAGGATGACGCCGGTGGTGGGCGCGGGCGCGGCGGGGATGAAGACGTTCACGACCGGCTTGCCCACGGCTTCGCAGAAGACGGTGGGCTGCTCGTGGGTCACGAAGGCGATGGACCACATCCCCGGGCGGGGGAACTCGACCATGACCACGCGGCGGAAGGTGTCCTTGTTGCGGCCGCTGAGGGCGTCGACCATCTGGCGGATGGTGCCGTAGAGGGAGCCGAGGCCGGGGATGCGCTCGAGCACGGTGGCGAACCAGCGGTGGAGGACCTTGCCGAACAGGCGCTTCGAGAGGTAGCCGACGACGACGAGGATGCAGATCATCACCACGGCCGAGGAGACGACCACCAACTGGCGGTAGAGTCCGAGGGTGAAGTCCGGGGCGGGTTGCTTGGCGTTCGTCCACAGCCAGGCGAGGCCGACCTCGAGGGCGGGCTGGATGAACTTGCCCATGAGGTCGAGCAGGACGGACACGACGTAGAGGGTCAGGCCGATCGGCAGGAGCAGGAAGAGACCCGTCAGGAAGTTATGGCCCAGGCGGGAGGCGAAGGTGCTTTTTTCCGGCGAATCACTCATTCCCCCTAGCAAACTCCCTCCCGCACCGGAGGCAAGGTCGGTCGGTGATTTCGGAGGTTGGAACCGCGCCCGCCGGCCATAGATTATCCTTATGAATACGCTCCTCCGGGTTGCCCTCGCCATCGCGGCCCTGTCCGTCAACCTCGGCGCCGTGGAAGAAGCCTACCCGCGCACCGCTCCGGGCGACCTCGAGCTCAAGACCTTGCCGGCGGCCCGCTGGATGCGCACGGAGTCGTCGAAGGATTATTTCGCTTCGGACAACGGCCTGTTCATGCGCCTCTTCCG
>Ga0194123_10003958_pt1 | contig 17217 bp, 16 predicted proteins | sample TA2MahsurfametaG_5_FD_155479 | JGI IMG/M metagenome (GOLD analysis project Ga0194123, IMG submission 155479) | Freshwater microbial communities from Lake Tanganyika, Tanzania - TA2015023 Mahale A surface | ecosystem: Environmental > Aquatic > Freshwater > Lake | place: Tanzania: Lake Tanganyika... | reverse complement strand
TAGATATGAGCCATCTGGGAGATAAGTTCCATACCGTCCCAGTTGCCATCGTCGATGCGCCCTATGAAGGGGGATACATAGGTGGCCCCTGCCTTGGCGGCCAGGATGGCTTGGCCAGCGGAGAATACGAGGGTGCAGTTGGTGCGGATGCCCTGATTGGCGAACCATCGGATGGCCTTAATACCATCTCGAATCATCGGCACTTTTACGACAATGTTTGGATGGATGGCTGCCAGCTGCTTGCCTTCTGCGACAATGCCCTCGAAGTCGGTCGCGATGACTTCTGCACTCACGTCGCCATCCACCAGCTCGCAGATGTCGAGGTAGTGCTTGTCAATGGCCTGCTTTCCCCGGATGCCTTCTTTGGCCATGAGGGAGGGGTTGGTCGTCACTCCGTCGAGGATGCCGAGCTCATGGGCTTCCCGGATCTGGGCCAGGTTGGCCGTGTCGATGAAGAATTTCATGTGTTGCTCGTTGAGAGGTGTTCAGGGAGCGTATCGTGGGTCGGATGAAGTGAAAAGAAAACGGCAGGTGATTTACATCGCACCGCTCGACCGCTTACCCTTGCTGCCTTCCGGCCCTGGGGGGGTTCAGCAGGAGCTGGTCGTGTAAGACCTGCCGTCTGTAAAGGTAGGGGGATTCTGATATCTCCGGGCCGGGGCACGGGAATTTCTGCATACCGGAAGTTTACTCCGCCCAGCTCATGACATAGTCGTCCTTCTCTAGGATCAGCGCCTGCTTGGTGACTTTGAGCGGGTGGAAGGTGTCTACCATCACGGCCAGCTCGCCTGTCTCTTTTTTCCCGATGCTTTTCTCCACTGCCCCGGGATGTGGGCCATGCGGGATGCCGGCCGGGTGCAGCGTCAGCATGCCACGGGTGACATTTTTCCGGCTCATAAAATCTCCATCCACATAGTAGAGCAGTTCATCGCTGTCTATATTACTATGGTTGTAGGGGGCTGGGATGGCCTGTGGGTGGTAGTCGTAGAGGCGTGGCACGAAGGAGCATACGACGAAGTTCCGCGCCTCGAAGGTCTGATGAACTGGAGGCGGCTGGTGCACACGGCCGGTGATGGGTTCAAAGTCGTGGATGCTAAAAGCGAAGGGATAGCAGCACCCATCCCATCCGACCACATCAAAGGGATGGTGTCCATAGTGAATACCGTAGAGCATTTGCTGCTTCTGAGTGCGGATGAGGAAATCACCAGACTCGTCGTATGTCTGCAACCGGACAGGCGGACGGATGTCTCGTTCGCAATACGGGGCGTGCTCCAGTAGCTGGCCATGTTTGCTGAGATAGCGCTTTGGAAAACGGACGGGGCTGAGGGCTTCTACGATGAATAGCCGGTTGTCAGACGCGTCAAAACGTATCCGATGGATGGTGCCCCTAGGCACAACAAGATAGTCGCCACCGGAGAAGGGCAGATCGCCATACATGCTCTCTAAGGTCCCGCTGCCTTCATGGACGAAGACAATTTCGTCGGCATCCGCATTCTTGAAGAAATAGTCCTGCATGCTTTCCTGGGGGGCTGCAAGGGAAATCCGGCAGTCGACATTCACCAGCACAGGTATGCGGCTGGCAAGATAGTCTTTGGCCGGCAAGACGTGAAAACCCTCGAAACAGCGATGTCGCAGCATAGCTTCTTCCGCTAATTCCGGGGCAATGCTCACGGGTGGCTCCGTGTGGATGATGCGCGTCGGCGGATGGCAATGGTATAACAGCGAATAATCGTCTGAGAAGCCCTCAGTAGAGAACAGTTGCTCGGCGTAGAGCCGTCCATCAGGCTTCCGGAATTGAGTATGTCGCTTGTGGGGGATCTCACCCAGCCGATGGTAGGATGGCATAAAAAATATAATTAATAGGTGAAGTAGTCCAAAGATTTTTTATGTCAAGCAGCCATTATTTCAGGATAAGCCAGCACGACTCATCTTGATTTCGGTGGGATCCGGAACCATTTTGACGTGATAAAGAATAATACAAAGCCAGACAGCACGGTGCATAAACCAAAGATGGAAAATACCCGGAGTAGTAAATTTCCAAAATTATCTCTTCCCTGGTAATCCATGGTATGCATCATCCACAAAAAGTCGAATACCCTCCACTTATCGTTTCGGAATTTCTGCACGGTCCCCAGCTCCGTGGAGACATAGACGGTAGTACGGCTGGGGTGTTCGAATGATATTGCATAGGCTGGCAGAGGATTTTCGCGGTATTCGTGGTGACTGTCGACTTGAGTGAGATAGCGAACCGAGTGGATGGTAGAGGCGCCGTTGAAACGTTCCTTGGCGACCGCCACCGCTTCCGTGTTACTGAGTGGTCCCCGAAGCCGGCCGGTGATGGCGTCTGCCAAAAGATTCATGGTCATCCTTTGGTTTGTATGGCTTTGCATCATATGCACTTCCGCCATGCCACAAATTTGGTAATAGGGATGACCAAGGATATCTATCAACTGCATCGATACCACCGAATCGATCTGATGAACACGTTGAATGGAATCCATGACCGCGGTAGGGCTCACCAGCGAAAGACTCGATGACAATAAGGGCGCCTCCTTCTTCTGGAAGTCCCCATGTATCTCATCGATATCTGACCAGCTGAAATATAGGCCTCCCAGCGTCCACATCAGAAATTGCAGGCCCAGGAGCAGGCCCAGCCATCGGTGTGTCTTGCGAATATAGTAGTGGGTGGTACGGGCCATGTCATTCGATGCATTCAAAAGGGATGGTCAATCGAATTTTCTCCCAAGCCACCGAGAGCGATTCTTTTTTTGTGCCATCCATCTCGATGAAATACTGTAGCCGCTCTAAATGTTCGGTCTGCTGTGGTATCAGGCAGACGCGTATGATGTCATCTTTTTCCTCATACTCAGATACCAGGTGTTGTTGCCAGTTTTTATTGAAGATCACCACCCATTCATGCTCACCTGGAATGGTGAAGAAAGCGAATTTCGCGGCTGGTATTACTTTCCCGCCCATCCGGAAGGAGGTTGGCATCTCCAGGATGGTGGCATCATGTGCGCCAGTCACCCAAACTTCCCCATTAGGCACCAATCCCCCCCAGATGATCCTTTTCCGAACGCCTGGAGAATGATACCGTATGGTGATGCTATCCCCTGACCGATGGGCAAAGGCTATGAACTTGATGCTTCTTTTTGTGGTATCCCTGATCAGATTGGGGTTATAGCATACCAGATCGACAGCTTGGGCATACCCTTGCTGGACAATCCCTAAACCCAGGATCGCGAGAACCTTGGCAATTGTTCGTATCAGATATGTATTGTTTTTATGAATGACGCGTCTGAAAGAGTCGCAAGTCTTCCTTACTCATCATGCTACCATCTACCTGTAAAGGTAAGGGTCCCCCACAACCTGTGCCCGAAGCGAATCAAGCAACGACCCTTTGACGTATCTTTAAGCGCTTACTACCTTATCATGGGCATCAATTGGCAGCCCCTCCATCTGGGCGACGAAAGGGTCTTTCTGGAACCTCTGCGTGCTGATCATTTCAATGAGCTGTTTGCCGTGGCTTCAGACCCTGAGATCTGGGTGCAGCATCCAAACCCTGACAGGTACCGGGAAGATGTTTTCCAGATTTTTTTTGAGGGGGCCAAAGCTTCGGCCGGTGCGTTCATCATCCGCGCCATGGATAATGGTCGGGCGTTGGGAAGTACCCGCTTTTACGAATATGATGAAGCGGCCAACGAGGTGAAGGTGGGATACACCTTCTTTTCCCGGGCCTGTTGGGGCCAGGGATGGAATCCTGCCGTCAAGCGCCTAATGCTGCGCTACGCTTTTGCGCATGTCTCACGCGTAGTGTTCCATGTCGGCACGCAGAATATCCGCTCCCAGCGGGCGATGGAGCAGATCGGTGCTCGACAGGTCGGCGAACTTGCAGTCGCCTATCACGGGGAGCCTGTGAGGCAAAATGTCGTCTATGAAATCCTGGCAGATGATTTCCACAGCCACACGCCCTAATAAGTTAACATTCCCCAAAGGATTTTTTAAATAGACTGAATAAACATCCCCTATGCATCAGCTGGCGGTATATCTGCTATTTTCTTCCATGCTCTGTATGGGTTGCCGACATCGGTCGGCCCTTCTTTCGAAAGAAGAAGTCATGCAGATCATTTCCAAATTTGACAAGGGTTGGGAGACGAAGGACTCTGCCATGGTAGACGCGGTACTCTCCCCGCAATACCTGTATTTTACCCAGTCGGGTAATACGTTCGACCGCGCCAGCCTCGTGGCGACTGCGGCTTCTGACGTGTACACCCTGCAAAGCATGGAGCGGGAAGCCCTCACCCTACTACTGGAAGGCAATACTGCCGTTGTGAACACGGTATGGAAAGGGAAGGGACATTACCACGGGCAACCATTCGACGACCGCCAGCGCTGCAGTATCACCATCGTGAAACATGATGGGAAGGTCAGGATCCTTTCTGAGCACTGCACCCCCATCCGATGATCGTTCCCGCCTGCAGAATAACGACATTGCAAAGCATGAGCGCATGGGTCCTTAGTGCTTGTATGCTGTCTTCCCTGCCCTTTCAAGCATTGATTGGGCAAACCGCTACCACCGGCATCCTGCGGGGACGCGTGTTGGATTCCGCCAGCGGAAAACCCTTAGCAGGCGCAACGATTCAGCTGCTGAAAGCATCGAAAGCGGCCCCTTTTGCCGGTACGGTAAGCAACGCAGAAGGCTTTTTCCGCTTCGAATCCGCACCCGGTGCCTATGCCGTCATTGTCGAGTTTACCGGATACCGATCTTTTAAGAGCGCTAGCCTTCGGATCTCAACGGGCCAACCAAAAGACCTGGTCAGCATCCTGCTAGTACCGGAAACCGTGCAATTGCAGGAGGTCATTGTACGGGCAGAAAAAAGCTCCATACAGCTCTCACTGGACAAGCGCATCTTCAACGTTGGCATGGACCTGGCTAATGCAGGAGGTAATACGTTAGACGTCTTGATGAACATCCCATCCGTATCAGTGGACCCAGAAGGAACAGTCCGCCTGAGGGGGAGCGACAACGTGCGGATCCTCATCGATGGAAAGCCTTCCGGCCTCGTCAGCATCAAAGGCGGAAGCGGCCTGAATAACCTGCCCGCCAGCCTGGTAGAACGGGTAGAAGTCATCACCAATCCATCTTCCCGTTATGAGGCAGAAGGCAATGCAGGCGTCATCAACATCGTCTTGCGAAAAGATAAGCGGCAGGGATTCAACGGTTCCCTGGAGGTCATCACCGGCCAGCCGGTCAACTATGGATTGGCAGCCAACTTCAACTTCCGTAAAAACAAACTCAACTTTTTCCTTAACTACGGCATCGCCTATCGCATCCAGCCCACCAAAGGACGCCTCCGCCAGGAGTTTTCCCGCAACGATACCGTCTTCCTCATGCAGCAGAAGGACAAAGCAGAACTCATTGGCTTCAACAACAATATCCGGGCCGGACTCGATTATTTCTTCACCGAAAAAAGCGTACTCACCGCCGCCTACCTTTACCGACGCAGCCAGGGCAACCGGCGCCGCAACTTTACCTATGAGGATAGACTGGCCGCCTCCAACAACCTGCTGGGAATGTTCCGACGTACCCAAGACGAGAATGAGACAGAGCCAAACAGCGAGGTCACCCTGACCTATAAAAAAGGATTTTCCCGGAAAGGACATGAGCTCACCGCAGAGGTGAAATATCTCGACTATTGGGAGCACTCAGACCAGACCTTTGTACAGTGGCCAGTGAAGCCCAACGGGGAGCCGACCGGCAACCCTAGCACGTTGCAGCGGTCCCTAAACGACGAATGGGAAAAGCAGTGGCTCCTGCAGACAGACTACGTCAAACCCTTCTCCAAAGAGGGCAGATGGGAGGCAGGCCTGCGTAGCAGCTTCCGTAATATGGTGAACGACTACCTCGTGAACCAGCGGAATACACTCGGTGGCTTCGACCCGTTGCCCGGGCTCGACAACGTGTTCATTTATGATGAAAACATCCAGGCAGCCTATGTCATCGTTGGCGACCGACATGAGCTCCTCTCCTATCAGGCAGGCCTCCGTGCTGAGTGGACAGACGTAACAACCACCCTGGCAGAGACAGGGCAGAAAAACGCCCGACGCTATGGGAACCTGTTCCCCAGCGGCCATCTGAACTGGAACCTGCGAGACGACAACGGCATCCAGCTTAGCTATAGCCGCAGGGTCCGCCGACCGGTCTACAACGACCTAAGCCCCTATTCGACCTTTTCCGACGCCCGCAACTTCAACGGTGGCAACCCAGACCTGGACCCGGAGTTCAGCGATGTACTCGAGGTCGGACATCTGAAGTCATTTGCCAAAGGCAGCCTCTCCTCCTCCCTCTACTACCGGTCCACAACCGATAAAATCGAACGCATCCGTAAGGTCGACAAAAACGGTAACGCCATCACACAACCACAGAACTTGTTGTCAGAAAAAGCATGGGGCATCGAATGGACAGCGGGATGGAATCCATACAAATGGTGGAAGATTGATGCCAGCTTCAATCTGTTTCAGGCATCTGTAGATGGAAGCAATATCTTGGCCGCCTATCAGACAAAAACAACCAGCTGGTTCGCCCGACAGACCTCTCGCTTCAGCCTGAAAAACCAATTGGATATTCAGGCTAGGATGAACTATGAGGCACCCCAACGATTGGTACAGGGCAGTCGAAAGGGATATTTCTACACAGACCTGTCCTTCGCCAAGGACCTCTTGGCCCAAAAGGCGACCCTGACGCTCAGCATCCTTGACGTATTTAACTCGAGAAAAGTCATTTATACCTTCCTTGGGCCAGAATTTCGCACCGAGTCCATGGTAGGCTTCCGCCCCCGGCAGGTGAACCTCACGTTCTCCTATCGCATCCGTCAGGCAAAAGGCACAAAAACGGTCAAAATCCTAAACAACGAATAAATGCGCACGCCATTTAGGAGTAATTTTACACTTTGCTAAACAATGTACGAAAACTACCCTGCTCATGAGCATAAATTACCGTCGATTCCTGCTGGGCTTAATCACGATCTTGATCCTGGCCATCGCCGCATACCTCCAAATGCAGCCATCACTACCGCACACGGAAAGCCGTATCGGAGCCCTCACGCAAAAGTCGAAGGTGAAGCAACCCCTCGCGGAGGCCCTCCTACCCACACAGGAACGTCCCCACGAAAAAAGTCCGATCTCCCGCCACAGGTTCCATAGGAAGCCCATCGACCGGGCTTCCTATGAGCGTTTTCTGGAGAACCATCCATTCCAGCGCAACCCTCGCGCATCCGTCCGGTCGCTGGGGCCCAACGGACAAGAAGACGAAGAAGAGGAAGGGAAAGACCCGGACCGTCCAGACCTGGCTTTCGAGCAGGATTTTTTACGCACAATGGACCCCCGCCTGGGAAGACCGACGCCGGAAGTGCTCGATGCCATCCGGAAGAAAAACATCGATCGTTTCTCTGAGATCCCGGAGCAGGCGGTCCAAGCCTTGCCAGGCTCGAGTGTGGCGACGGCTTGGACGGAACGCGGGCCTAACAACGTAGGCGGCCGCGTGCGCGGACTTGCATGGGATCCGAACGACGCGACGCTCAAGAAGGTATGGACAGGCGGCGTGTCAGGAGGGCTTTGGTATAACAACGACATCACGAATGCCAACGCTTCCTGGGTGGCTGTCAACCAGTTTTGGAATACCCTCTCCATCTCCGCCATCGCCTTTGACCCCGTCAACCCGAGGATCATGTATGTCGGTACGGGCGAGGGTTACAACACACAAGCGTCTGTCGGCAATGGGATATGGAAGTCTACAGATGCCGGCGTCACCTGGGCGCAGCTGCCATCCACTGCCAACTTCAGCTATATAAACGACATCCTCGTCCGGGAAGAGAACGGCGTGGGCGTCGTATACGCAGCCGTAGACGGCGGATTCTATGAGGGCACCTGGCACAATACTGAAAGAGCCGGCCTACAGCGATCTGACAATGGCGGGCAGGCGTGGACGCAGGTCTTACCCAAGATCGGCTCTCAAACGATCAACTACGTGGCGGCCTCCCTCGCCTTAAGTAAGGACAATCGCCTCTGGGTGGGCTCTAAAGCCAGTCCCTACGGCGGTACCGACCGGGGGGGTGGGCGCGTGCTGGTCTCCGAGAATGGGACGAGCTGGACCGTGTCAGACTCTGTCGGCGTCACGAACGGCCGGGGAAGGGTGCTCGTCGTCACGGCCCCTTCCAGTGAACGCTATGCCTACAGCTTTGTCGAGAATAATGGAAAAGTGGGAGCCTTGCGGCGCACCGTCGATGGCGGTGTCACCTGGACGAACATGGGCGCTCAGCCTGACGATATCGACAATGGCATACCGGCCGATGACTTCACCCGAGGGCAAGCCTGGTATGACCAGTCCATGGCCGTAGACCCCATTGACTCGAATGTGGTGCTCATCGGTGGCATCGACCTATTCCGCAGCCGCGATGGGGGCGAGTCCTGGGCACATATCAGCAAATGGTCTAATAATCCCAATCTAAATACACTCAACTGCTCTCTGGTGCATGCCGACCAGCATGCGATCCGGTACAAGCCCAACGATTCTTCGACCGTCATCTTCGGCACTGACGGTGGCGTATTTTATACCAACACCATCGGAACGGCCACCACGCAGGCCGTCATCGGTGCCAGAAACCGAAACCTCAATGTGACCCAGTTCTACGCGGGGGCCATCCACCCGGGCGCCGGCGCCAACACATTCCTCGCGGGCTCGCAGGATAATGGCACCCAACGGTTCACCGCCGCCGGCATGAACAGCACTTCGACGGCCACCGGAGGTGATGGTGGCTTTTGTTTCATCGACCAGACACTACCCAGTTTCCAGATTTCTTCCTACGTATACAATGTGTTCTACCGAAGCGCCAACGGGGGGGCAAGTTTCGGGACCATCCTGAACGACCAGAACTCAGGTTCGTTCATCAACGTCGCCTGCTACGACGACCAGCAGCATATCCTCTACAGCTATCGCTCAGCCAGCAGTAATGGAGGCTCCCTCTATGCCATCAAGAACATCCATACCACCCCGGTGACGGACAGTGTACGCCTCCCCAACCTGACATCGACAGTGACGGCCATGCGTGTCTCACAGCATACCGTTGGGTCGACAACCCTGTTCATTGGCACCAACAGTGGCGTGCTGTTGAAAGTCCAACGTGCGAACGGTGGCAGCCCGCAGGTCAGCACCCTGACAGGATCGCTTCCCTCCGGTTCGATCTCCTGTATAGAAATCGGCAGAGATGAGAATGAGCTGCTCGTCACCTTCTTCAACTACGGCATCAAACGCATCTGGTACACTTCCAATGGCGGCACCACCTGGACGAATAAAATGGGCAACTTCCCCAACATACCTGTCCGCTGGGCTCTTTTCAATCCTGTGCGGCGCAATACAGAAGTCATCCTGGCTACCGAGCTTGGCATATACGGTACCACGAATTTCAATGCCGCGTCACCTACCTGGAATGCGGTCAATAATGGGTTTGCGAATGTGCGCACCGACATGCTCCAGATCCGGCGGTCCGACTACCAGGTGATGGCTGCCACGCACGGCCGGGGGCTCTATACATCCAATGGTTTTTCAGAAGGCCTGAGTCCCGTACTTTCTTCTTTCGCCCCCAGCATCGGCAAGCCTGGAGACACCATCCTGTTGAAAGGCCGCAATTTCACAGGCACTACAGGCGTACGGTTTGGGGCCGCCAGCGTCAACAGCTATACCGTCATCACAGACACGACGATCCGGGCTATCCTGGGGAACGGTGGCAATGGAGAAGCCGTCGTTGTCACCACCGGAGGGGAGGCGGCCCTTGCAGGATTCACTTTCTGTGCCACCCCCGTCATCAGTGCGCCGGCCCCCGGGGCTTGCCAGGGCGACAGTATTCAGATCGCCTCCAGCGCCGGTGCTTCCTATGCCTGGTTCCGTAACGGAGCAGCCATCGCCGGTCTGGACTCCAGCATTGCCACCATCCAGGTGAAGCAGACCGGCACCTATACGGTACGGGTGCGGGAGTCCAACGGGTGCATCAACACTTCCACCGGCATCACCATCACCATCTCCCCCGTGCCCTCAAAGCCCGTCATCCAAAAGGGGAATGGCGACACGCTCATCTCCAGCGCGGCCAGTGGCAACCAGTGGTACTTTGCGGGCGCGGCCATCCCCGGCGCCACAGGGCAGAAGCATCGGGCCACTGCCAATGGAAGCTATAACGTACAGGTCAACCTCAGCGGATGCCTCAGCCCTGTGAGCGAGACCTTCTCGCATGTGCTGACACCTGTTATCACCATCGATGCGTCCAACTCCATCCGGTTCTATCCCAACCCCATCGTACGAGAGATGACCGTAGATTTCAGATGGAACAATGCCTCCTCCCTGTCTGCGATGATCTATGACCGTCAGGGACGCATCGTCGCCCGCTTCAGCGACATCCGCTCAGGAAGGGCGGTAGACCTCTCCATCCTGCCGGCAGGCAGCTATGTCATCCGCTTCCAGGACAAGAGAGGCAGCCAGGTGTACAGTTCCGTTTTCATGAAACGCTAGACATGCTGCGACCGACATTATTGCTAATCGCCTTCCTTGCAGGCTGCGCTTCTTGCCATGCGCCTTCTTGGCGATCCCTCCGCAGGTCGGCACTCAGCGCGGAAGTGCGACGCTACAGCGCCGCCCATGGCTCAGGCAAGGGGTTGATCGTCCGCATAGCAATCCCCCAGGGCTGGGCAGGTGCAGTAGGCTTCGACTCCCTGGACCTGGGCGGACACCTGCTTCCCTGCCGGCTGACCGATGGGGGCGCAGTGCTGGAAGGCAACTGGTTTCTACCCATCGAGCCGCCCTCAGTCGGCATGATTGAGGGCCCTGTCGCATCTCCGAATGCGATTGTTATTCCAGACCTGTCGGGCCTGCAGCCCGCATTTGTGCACGCCCGCAGCGGCCACCGACGCGTGCGCATTCCCATCAGCGAGTGGAAAGAGGTCTCCGCTGAGATCCAATAACGAACCCTGCGACGGGTATACAGCAACCGCTGAAGGTCTAGGCACACCCAATGTTTTAAGCCATCGAAGGCATCGGCCCGATTCTCGGTGTACACGTAGAAGGATATCTTTTGAAATATTGACGTTTGATTAGCATAATCTATTGGATATAAATTGAAAAAGTAGGATTCGTTAGTGGATATATGAAGGTGATATATACGCAACTATGAAGGGAGTTGTGTATATTAGATGTATCCTAACCGTACACATGGCCTATCGGAAGGAGAAGGAACAGAGTTGCATCGTTCTTTTCTGATGCTTCACTACATATATGATCATCTTGAAGCAGGTCCCAAATAGAGAGATGGAGAGTGAAGACAAATTAATTAAAAACAACTATGGCTAACATGCGTTTGGCAAAAGTGTCGGCACAGTGCTCCGCAGACACATTTGTGGTTAATCAAAGTTTAGTTCTCCGCATCAACATTTGTGGTAAAAATCGCCACCTTTACCAAGCGCCAAACCGTTAATTACAATTTTAAATATTTATAATGAAAATATCGTCTATAAAAATCATTCTATTATCACTTGTCCTTTTCTCAAAAATTCAGGGCAAGTGTCAAAGTAAAAACTCTGATACAGTTGTAATAGGCTCCTACATTAGCTCAATACACAACATCAACATACCAAATAATTATGTTGAAGCTGACATTTATCTATGGTGCAAGTATAACCCTAAAAAAAATATTCTTTTGAAAACCAATTAGAATTTAATAATTGCAATTCCACTATCCTTTCTGGCACAGCAAAAGTGCTGGAATTAAATCAAGTTAGATTCCTTACTAAGGCCAAAATCCAATGTAGGCAAAATTTTTCATTTAGAAACTTTCCCTTCGACAAACAAAAAATTATATTTCCTATAGAGTCTAATTATTATACCAGTGAGGAACTAATATTTATAACTGATGATTTTAATTCGGGATTCGAGTCAGAGATTAATATAAGATTAAAAGACTGGTATTTGGATAATCACAAAGTAAATTCAAGGGTCTCTAATTATTATACTAGCTTTGGGTATAGTGATAATAAAGGTTCATCGTATCCTGGATATGATATAACTATAGAATTAAGCAGGAAAAATTCCTGGCTTATTTTCCTAAAACTTTTTTTAGGAGCAATAATTTCTTTTCAATTGCCATTTGTTCATTTTGGATAAATCCATTGAATTTGGAAGAACGACTTAGTCTTTGTATGACGGGAATTATCGGCGCTGTAGGTAACAAATACGTTACTGAGGATATATTTCCTTCATTTTTTGAATTAACACTTATTGATAGATTGCATAATGTAACCTTTATCACTATTTTTTTGATTATATTGTCAATAATTATAATAAGTCGATTGATTAACTCATCAATCAAAAAAAATAAAATTTCGACAATATACATCAATAATCTATCATTCTATTCAATTATAATTCTGTATACAGGTATTTGCCTTATGCTAATTGTCAATTCACAATGAAACTATTTTTAACGATTTACAATTTTAAGAAACGACACAACGGAATGACACAGAGCAGAGAACCACCGATTTTTGAATCGTCTTGACAGTTATTATGACAGACAATAAATATTATTTATAAAAAAATTGGAGACCAGATCCCACTAAAAAAACGGGGCGCATTCTGAAAAGCCTTACGAGTAGGAAAAATAAATAAAAATCATAATGAGTAATTATATCTCAACAATAAGACATACTACCTATTTTATACTAATAATTGGAACTCTCACAATAACTTTCTTTGGTTGTGGCAATGCAACAGACAAGAGCTCAGTTGATATAACAGAGGAAGTAGCTCAAAAGGAGTTAGTTACTGTCGATCCTAATCAACTATTAAATAACAACTCACCACCAAATGAGTCTAAAAAAATATCTGATAATAAAACCGAGGGGTTATCGACTGAATTTTTAGGTAATTATCACGGTATTCAAAGCAGTTATGTTATGAAAAATCAGTATGGTGATGATATCGTAATTAACGGAAATAAGATTTCAGTTCCGTCAAGCGACTACAAATTCCTAATTAAAGAAAATTCTATCGTCAGCCTACAACAAATCAATCTTGAAGACAACAGCAGAGTTTACTATGAAGGGAGTTACAAAATCATTTCGAATGAAAGTAACATAACTAAAGTTGAATGTTCTTTGAGTGATGGCCAAAACTCAAACCCTATTTATGTTTTGACAATCAACAAAAATGATATGAAGGGAATTTGTAATGGCAGCAACGAGCCAGAATTTTCAATTGAAAAAATTAAATAATTATGTAACCAAATGAAACACTTAAAAAGCGCAATAGCAATCATATCGTATTTAACAGGTTTGCTTCTATTCAATGCATGCAGCAATAACTCAAGTAAAAGCAACTCTTTTGATTCTGAAAATTCTAGTGGTAGTTCATCAAACCAAGAGACAAAAAAGGAAACTCAAATTGCTGGTACATATTCAGGCACCGACAATGTTGGTATGCAGTCAACAATTATTCTACGTAGTGGCGGTACGCTCATAATACAAGCCTCTGTTGGGGATGGAACACCCGATTATGGTAATTGGACAGGGACAGCCGAGAATTTATCCTTATACCACAAAGATGCTTTTGGGAACGATGAATTAATCGGAAATGCAAAAGTTACAGACGAAGGCTTAAGAATTATTGGAGGTAAATTTTACAGTAAACAGTAACCAGCCCATAAACGCACCTACCCGCAAGTGGGGTGGTTGTGGGTTATTTAAACTTTGGTGCTACTAATGAACTTTGGTGCTAAATTGAAAGTGTAGTGTTTCAAAAGCCCTACCTTCTGGTAGCTACAAACCGTTACCTGCAAGCGTAGCGAACGACACGACAAAAAGAAATAACAACAAAAAGAAATAACAATGAAAAAAGGAATTATCATACTTGGACTTTTAGGGCTGACAATTTTCGGTATACTTTACCTTAAACAAAAAAAAAAATTATTACCCAAAATACCGACTTGACAATGCGAAAATAGAAGTAAAGCAACTTGCCGACAATGATGAAATAAAAAATGGCGACCTAATATTTCAAACTTCGCTTTCAGGACAAAGTAAAGCCATTCAACTTGCGACAAACTCAAAGTATTCGCATTGCGGAATTATTTACAGCGACAATGGACAGTTTTACGTTTTTGAAGCAATTCAGCCAGTTAAGACAACACCGCTTGACAAATGGATTGCTCGTGGCAAAGACGGACATTTTGTAATCAAAAGACTTAAAAACGCAGATCAAGTTTTGACTGCCAAGATACTCCAAAAAATGAAGAAGGAAGGTGAAAAATTCAAAGGCAAAAATTATGACCTGGCTTTTGAGTGGTCGGACGACAAAATTTATTGCTCTGAACTCATTTGGAAAATATATCAACGTTCGACAGGAATTGAAATTGGGAAACTTGAAAAACTAAGCAACTTTGACCTGACAAATGAAGCTGTTAAGCAGAAAATGAAAGAACGTTACGGTGACAAAATCCCAACAGAAGAAATTGTAATTTCACCAGCAGCAATTTTTGACAGCGAATTATTGACAACAGTAAAAGAAAACTAATGACAACAACGAAAGACAAAACGCCAGCAGGTAACAGCGTGTAAGCAATATTGCCTTTCCGCAGGCGCAACACAAGGCAACATCGCCTACACAAACCGTTATAGGCAACTTTTAATCAGACAACAAGTTTAAATAAAATCATATAAAATGAAAAAAAGCAAAATTTTTAAACTTACAACTCTAATTATGTTGTTAGGATTGGTCTGTTATTACTTTTATCCAGAAGAGAAATTAAAAGATAGTCAAAAAGCTGACAAAATTGTAATTAATAAAGCTAAACATGAACTTTTATTATTTTACAAAGAAGATTTAATTGCATCCTATAAAGTTTCTCTTGGAAGAAAAGGTGTAGGGAAGAAAACTAAAGAAGGCGACAATCTAACACCTGAAGGACGCTTTAAAGGCAAGAAGAAGCCCCAGACCCAATATCACAAAGCAATTGGAGTTGGAGAATGGGGTGAATGTTGTGATGTACTAGTTCACGGACTTGGAGATGAATATGGCTGGTTCAAAAGGTTTCACCGATGGCGTGATTGGACAAAAGGTTGCATAGCACTTACAAATGATGAAATAGACGAAATTTATAAAGCAGTTAATGATGGTGTGATAATTGAAATACATCCATAACTTTTTAAAAGCAGCCTATAATACCACTTAAGAGAAATTGGCGACATGTAGCTCCGCAGAATAATTTGTGGTAAATGAAAAATTCTTCTCCGCAAAAGCATATCGGTAAAAACCCGCCAACTTCTTTTAGCCGTAAAACGTTATGTGGCATTTTAAATAAATATCAAGACAACAATGAAAAATTTACCAACATACATAAACCTTCTATTTGGACTGATAGTAATTGTGACAATTATTTGGATCTATTTGGCGACCAAATCTTAAATCTTTCTGTATGTTGTAAAACGATTTTATATTTTCCATTCAACTTATTACAGTCATTTATCGTACCATCCGACAGACCTATACCGAGGCAGGTGAAGGATTTGGGGTAGGAACCAAGACCGAACCATGAACCGTACGCTAAGCCTCTTTCTCTAGTGCCGCAACTTCCCCGGTACCATTCATGCGGAAACTGATACAGCAAGGGTCCGATCCCTGAACGTGTGTTGCGCAGCGTTGTCTTGTTTGTCACCCAGCCCGTCCATCCTACATCTCCGGCTTCACATACACCACCCCCGCTCTCTCGCAAGCGATGGACTCTTCATTAGCTTGTCCTGGCTGCGGATACCCCCGGGCAGCGGGTATTTTCTGTTGAGGCGCCAGAAGTACAATTTTTACGAATCCACCCGACATTTGTCTGTTTTCCAAATCTACTGACTGCCCGCCCCCTCCGCTACGGCAGAATCCGTATTTTTCATCCATAAACCTGTTACATGCTCCGCAACATCCTCCTCACCAGCCTGGCGGCCTCTCTACTGGTATTCCTCCAAACAAAAGACTTTCCCACCTGGACCGACAGTCACTTACCGCCCGCCTTCCCGTCGTCTGATACCAGCCGGAAAGACAGTCTGCCCTATACCTCCTTCAAGGACCTTCCCCTACAGCCCCAACGGGAGGTACGCTTCACCACCGCAGAAGGCACGTGGATGAGCCTGGATGTCAGCCCGGATGGCCAAACCATCGCCTTCGACCTGATGGGCGACATCTATACCCTGCCGATCTCCGGGGGCGAGGCAACGCCCGTGACCAAGGGAATGGCCTGGGAAACTCACCCGCGCTACAGCCCTGACGGAAAGAGGCTTTTGTTTACCAGCGACCGCTCCGGCAGCGACAACCTCTGGTACATCGATTTCGAGCGGAAGGACACCATCCAGCTCACCAAGGAGCGGGTTGACGACTTCCCCTCCGCCGTCTGGACCCCTGACGGCGACTATATCATCGCCTCCAAAGGAAGGAGGATCCCTAAGCTATGGATGTATCACCGCGATGGCGGTGGTGGCATCCAGCTCAACCCGGAGCCGGCCAACCAAAAGACCATCGACCCTTTCGTCAGCGCCGATGGTCAGACCGTGTATTACAGTCAACGCACCGGATCATGGAACTACAACGCCCTACTGCCGCAATACCAGATCGGTGCCTATGACCGGAAGAAAGGGGTATCCCTCACCATCACCTCCAGGTATGGGTCAGCCTTCACACCCACGCTCTCGCGCGATGGGAAGTGGATGGCCTATGGCAGTCGCTATGAAGACAAGACTGGCCTTGTGCTCCGCAACCTGTCAACGGGCGATGAACACTGGCTGGCATACCCCGTGCAGCGCGACGAGCAAGAGTCAATCGCTCCCCAGGGCGTACTCCCGGGTATGTGCTTCACGCCAGACAACCAGCGGCTGCTGGCTTCCTGGGGTGGAAAAATCCACCAGATACCGCTCTCGGGTGGAGCCATGACAGAGATCCCGTTCCGGGCCAGCCTGCGCCTGGAGATGGGCCCCCGCCTCTATACCAGCTATGCGGTGAGCGACAGCGCGCAGGCCCTTGCCACGCAGATACGAGATGCCGTACCCTCTCCCGACGGACGGATGCTGGCCTTCACCGCCCTGAACCGGCTCTATGTGATGGATTACCCCAACGGGACGCCCAGAAGGCTCACCACGCATGCA
>Ga0194123_10003951_pt1 | contig 17244 bp, 10 predicted proteins | sample TA2MahsurfametaG_5_FD_155479 | JGI IMG/M metagenome (GOLD analysis project Ga0194123, IMG submission 155479) | Freshwater microbial communities from Lake Tanganyika, Tanzania - TA2015023 Mahale A surface | ecosystem: Environmental > Aquatic > Freshwater > Lake | place: Tanzania: Lake Tanganyika... | reverse complement strand
AACGGTTCGAACTCCTTACGGGGATTACCGTTACCTCACCGGTCTCATGGACGGGGATTCGCTGTGGATGAGTGGCATGGATGGAGGAAGCGCCTATTTGCTGCGTGGTCGTTTGGAAGAAAACGGAACCCTCCAAGGCATGATATACTCGGCCAAAGGCCCAGGCCGCCCATGGACGATGGAGCGTGATAGCAATGCAGTGTTACCGGATCCCTACGGGATGGCCGAATTGAGAGGCGCCGAGCGACCCTTGACTTTTCAGCTCCGCGACATAAACACGGATACTCTGGTGAGACCTGGACCGCCTGCGCGTGCCACGGTCATACAAATGTTAGGCACCTGGTGCCCGAATTGCCTGGACGAAACCGAATACCTTGCTTCGATTTATCCCGATCTCGCATCGCAAGGGGTGCAGGTGATCGGCCTGGGATTCGAACGAACACACCAACCGACCAAGGCGATTCAAAACCTACGCAAACTCCAAGCCCGCTACAGCGTTCCCTATCCCTTGGTCCACGCGGGCAAACCGGATTCTCTGTCTATTCTGACGGTTATCCCTCAGCTGGTCAAGCTCAAAGCCTTTCCGACCACGATCTTGTTGGATTCAACGGGCCGCATTAGGTATGTGCACACCGGCTTTGACGGTCCTGCCACCGGCCCTGCTTTTGATTTGCAGAAGAAAAAGTTTCAGCAAAAAATACTGGAATTGCTTGGCAATTCAATTAATTAACGCGATGCAAAAATTGGTGCAATAAACAGGGTTGTCCGTTTTTGACCAGAGAGACTTGCACGGAATAAGCCCCATGGCCCCATTGACTCGAAGGCAGATTCAAAGCCTTACAACCAGCAGGGGCCTCATCCAGTGATTCTGAATAAATGATTCTCCCGAGGGCATCCCGAACGATGATGTTGATCTGCTGGCTTTGAGAATCAAGGTTAAGCCGAATTTGAGCCTCTCCGCTCGACGGATTCGGGACAATCTGTAGATCGTCATGGCCCAAGTTCGGTTTCATGAATTTTGGCATCGAAAGAATACCCATTTCGATAGGCGTAGCCCAAACATCCGCCAATTCGCTGAGGTCTTTGATTTCCAGCTGTCCAGGATTCCAATCCAGCGAAGCCGATAAGGGCGACTCCATCTCCAACTCAAAAAGCACTTGACCTGGATCCGGGGTATAACCTTCTAGGGCATGCCAAATGATACGAAGCTCATGGCCCGAGAGCCCGTATTCCATAGAGCCCACAGGTATTTTGGAAACCACCTTGTGGACCGTGAGCCCTTCGGGTAGTCCCAAAACGAGTGAAATCGCCCCCAATTCTTGACGATCTACCGCCGCAATAGGCCATGTCCAAGCGGGGGTATTGGAGCTCAATTCCCCTTGGGTTTCCAGGCGAAGACGGCTTGACAAACGGGCTGTAGAAAAATTATAGGAACCGTTCACATCGCCATAACACAATGTGCGAATATTTCGGGTAACAGCCTGACCGTTCGCTGTAAATCCTTGAACCTCGCTCGCCCAATCCCCGGAGGGAAAGGAGGACAACAAATTGGAGAAACGCCTGTTGATGGTCAATACATCGGCAGCATTTACCAATTGATTCGCATTGACGTCAGCGGCTTCAAGATGAAGGCCGCTAAGCGTAAAGCCTAGACCTGTGTTATGACGCAAAATAAACAACGCATCGGTTCCGTTCACTCCGTTCCAAGGCAAGGAAGGCTTTGCCTTGACGCTATAGTTTCCGTTGGAAAATTGCTCAAAACGGTAAGCGCCTCCAGAACCCGAAATGGTAGAATCCGCCAAAACCCAAGGGCCATTTGGGCCGTTGTTCGATCGCAGCAAATAAACCTTGCTTTGTGGAAGAGGGGTATTGGAGGGGTTGTGGTAATTTACATTACCGAATATTTCGTTGCAGTTCCGGGTATTCACGGTGATGACGGAAGAAAGATTGGTACAGCCTGCGGTACTGGTGGTCATCAACGAATAATTACCGGCAAGGTGGGCCCACAGGTTCTGACCTTGTTGTCCCGAAAGGAGATTTCCATTGAAAATCCATTGGTATTGAATCCCTGTGGCCGGCGTGCCAAGCAATTTAACCGAATCGCCCAAACAAATCGAGGTATTTGAGGCTGCCACAATATGGGCAATGGGCAGCGGGTGGATGCTGATGAAAACCCCTGGAGAATTTTGTACACAACCGCTCGAAAGGTCCGTTGCTTGGATTGAGTAGGTCCCTGTGGAAGTCGCAGCGTATTGGTTGCCGATTGTACCCGGCAGGATGATTCCATCCTTAAACCATGCAATTTGTTGCGGGCCGCATTGGGTATTCGCCAATAGGACCACCGCTGTGTCGCAAGAAGTAGAATTTCCGAGGACCGTTAGGGTTGGGTTGGATGCGCAATAATAGGCAATGGATTGCGGCTCTGCCCATCGGCCACAACCCAAGGCGGTGGTAATGAATACGGAATAAGTTCCAGGAACCGAGGTGGTGTATAGAGCGCCATGTGCCCCTGTTATGATTTGACCGTTTAGATACCATTGGTATTGATTGCCTACGCTGGGGTCAGCAGCAAGGGTGGTAGTTCCGCCATTGCCTGTAGGGCATATCATGGAATTGCTCACAGTAATTTGATTCGAGGGTAGCGGATTGGCGAGTATGCTACCCTGAATAAATTGGGTAGGCACAACTTGACCGTCTGCATCGGCCAATTCACAATCACCAGGATTCGATGTGTTCCAAGCGATCGAGCCACCGGCTTGCACGACCAAGGCCAATTCACCCATAGCCGTTCCATTGAGCAACGATGCTGAAATTAGGGAATTCCAAACCAGGTGAAGTTGATTCCCGCTGAGATTGGCTATCCACTGACCGGGATTGGGGACCGATGGAGAGGGATTCCATGAAAGCCATTGGGCAGATCCGGCAGGCAAGTTGATGACCATCGAAACAGCGTTGATTTCTCGACCTCCGGTAACCAAGATGGGCATACGGACCGTGTCACCCGCACAGGATGTTATGTTCCCTAAGCTTAACGAAATCCTTTGTTTCACGCGAACAAGAATTTCTGAACCGTACCAATTTTGACAGCCATTGGACAAGGCTAGTCGGTAAATTCGATGAGGTCTCTGGTAGTTTGCGTTCATAATCGTCAAGGAAGAAGACTGTGCCCCAGACCATTCGGCGCTATTTTGGATATTGTTCCAAAAGGAGGATCCTGTTGCACGATATTGCCACTGATAAGAAATAGCATGAAGTGCATTCACGGTCAATGTGGCCGTATCGCTCTCAAAAATTTCCACCGGCCCCTGGGTTGATGACAAAATTTGGACCGTGTCGATGATGGCAGTGGTTGTGTTTTCGAAGCAGTAAGGCAACAATTGGCCATCGGGACCCGCAAGCTCACAATCACCGACGGTGGCGGTGTTCCATGCCAATTGCCCAGGTTGTTGCACCACAAAACGGAATCGTAGCAAGGTGTCTTGAACCGTGCTGTTCAGGGTATTCAGGCTTGCCCACGCCATCCTGATTTGGTTACCGTTCGTGCCGATTTGAGCCGAACCTGCCAACAAGGGATGCAAAGCGGTATAGCCCACATACGTCATGGACAGTGGATCATAATTCAGGGCCAGGGAGATAGCAGCGACACTATCGAATCGCGATCCACAAACGGGAATTTCTACGGTATCGTTGATGCAAGCTAAGGTTGCAGGCATAAACAGTCTAGGCTTAAGCTCAACGATGGTGGCCGCGGATACAGCGGAGCAGCCACCTTGGGTTAGGAGAATTTGGTAGGCCCCAGGCATTTGGGGCTGAAAGGAAGACCCCGTTGCCCCTTGGATGGGCTGACCGTTGCGTAACCAAGCATACGCATATCCATTGCCGGCGGTAGCCTGTAAGGTCACCGTTTCATTGCCGCATACGATAATATTTCCTGACGGATTGATCTGTGCATTGATCGGAGGGTTTTGGGTCACCGTGATGCTGTTGGAAATTCGTCCACAAGCGATGGATCCGTGGCTCCGACTTACGTTCACCGTGTACACACCTGCTGTTCCGGTGGTGTAGTCCGAACTGACGGCGCCCGCAACGGGGTTACCGTTCAACAACCATTGGTAACTCAAATCTGCGCCCGTGTTGGCTTGAAGGGTAAGGGTTTCTCCGTGACAAAGTGCAGGTGAGCCCCCAGGAGTGATGATAGCCGCAGGCCTTTCGATGACTTCGACCACCACAGGGACAGCTTGGGTGCGGGCACAATTGGTGCTGGTTCTTACAATAACACTGTAAGAACCGGATTCAGTCGCGGTATAAGACGAGGCACTGGCTCCAGGAATAAGAACGTTGTTCCGCTTCCAGAGATACGACAAACCAGAACCGGTGTTCGCCTGGAGAACAACGTTGGAACCGGAACAAAAGGTAGTGGGCCCATTGATTTGTACCGAGGCTGGAGGTCGAGAACAATTGCTCCCGCACGATATCGACCCATCTACAAAATTAACGTTGGGAATAATATCGGCATTGACGTCGGCGTATTCACAATTCCCCGGTGTACTGAGATCCCAGGTTACAGCGGAGTATCCGCTTGACAAAACGCGGAATTGTAACAAAAACATCACACCGCTGAAGGAGACAGGATTCAGGTCAAACCAGGCCACCCGGAATTGGCGACCCGATTGTAAACTGTTGGGTCCCAAATTCGTAAAGAAACCACAATTACTTAGAAAAGCCGACTCAATGGCAGGATGAATACCCGTAGGAATGCTAACACATTGTAATCTCGTAGTATCGTAGTTGATGGCAAATGAAAAAGCCGAAACACCAATGCCTGTTGCCATGTTGATGCTTACAGGAATACTAATCGTATCGCCTACACAAGTTGAAGCAGAGCTTGACTGGTATTGCCCTATGGTGGTGGTGATGTTGGTGGTGGTTTGGGCTTTGACAGGGTTTATCCAGCACCAAATCGTGCCTAGAATAACGATACCAAGGAGACGGCGACTGATTGAAAAATCAGAACAAGAATACTTTTTCATAGCAAATCGAGGATTAACAAAAACTGATACTTAACAAACTTAAAGCCAATTGGTTCATCTTCCAAACGAGAATATCCAAAAAATAGGATTAAAAAACATGTAAAGTCCATCAGCCCTTATTTTCGCGGGCCATGAGGGATTCGGAGGTTCTGGACATGAACCAAGTTCTGGAGGAATATGCCCGAACAGGGCTTATTCTGGAGGGAGTGGAATGTCTGAACGCCAAGGATGAGCCTACGGCACAGGGCCCATGGGTGCACCTGAAAGGCCTGGCCGGCTCTGGGCCTTATGCGGTCATGGCCGCATTCGGTCTTGCAGGGTTGAAAGGCCTGCAGGTGGTGGTTTTGCCCGACAAAGAGGCCGCATCCTATGCCTATTCCGATCTGGAATCCATGATCGATCCCCGCCATTTGTTGATGTTTCCCAGCTCCTACCGTCGTCAAGTGGGCGCGGAACCGCAAGACCAATACCAGGTCCTACAGCGCTCCGAAGTATTGGGTCGGTTAACCACCGGAAACCGTACGGAAAGCGATGCGACGACCTGGCTGATCACCTGGCCGGATGCCTTGATGGAGGAGGTGGTTCTCAACACCACCTTGGCCCGTAACACCTTGGAATTGAAGAAGAACGAGGCCGTTGATTTGGACTTCTTGATTGAATTGATGAGCGAGATGGGGTTTGAGCGGGTGGATTTTGTGTACGAGCCGGGGCAATACGCGATTCGAGGCGGCATTGTGGATGTGTACAGCTATGCCAGCGATTGGCCTTACCGCATGGAATTGCACGGCGATCGGCCTGAGCGCCTCAGGACCTTTGACCCAGAATCCCAATTGACGGTACGGGAGGTGGAGAAGGCAGTGATCCTGCCCAATTTGCAGGCTGAATTGTTGGCCCAAGGCCGGCAGTCTTTGATGGATTATTTCCCACCCCAAACGGTGGTTTGGTACAGCGATCCAAGCATGTTGATGGCTCAAGCAGAATTGTGTTGGAACAAATCCGAAAATGCCGAGGAAATTCTTCGATCCCCGGAGGATTGGATGATCCGGCTGTTGACTTTTCCTCGGGTCAGTTTCGAGGACAGCGGATGGAGCTTGTATGAGGATGATTTTGTGGACTCAAGCAAAGTCCGCAAACAACCCTCTCTGCGTTTAAGCTTTCGACAAGAGGCACAACCGCTGATTCGCAAACAATTTGCTAGCCTGGTTGCCGTCGGCAGGGAATTGCATGCCCAGGGGTACCGTTTGACCGTTTGTGGAGATAATCCTCGACAGATCAAACGATTGGAACAAATTCTGGAAGACCTGGAAGCCGGCTTCACGATGATTCCATTGCCGATAGGCCTGCATGCAGGCTTCACCGACCATGATCGCAAAATTGTGTTTTGGACGGAACATCAGTTCTTTGAACGGTTCCATAAATACAAAGCCCGAGGCCGTACCGGTGCTTCGGAGAAACTCACCCTCAAAGAAATTCTGGATTTCAAACCCGGTGATTTCGTGGTGCATATGGATCATGGGGTGGGCCGTTATGCCGGCATGGAGAAAATCCAAGTCAATGGTCAATGGCAAGAAACCGTACGGATCAGTTACCGCGATGATGATCTCCTCTATGTCAGCATTCATTCCTTGCACAAGGTTTCACGCTATTCAGGCAAGGACGGCGTCGAACCGAGGGTGCACAAGCTGGGTTCCGATACCTGGGACAAACTAAAGTCCAAAACCAAAGCCCAGGTTAAAGACATTGCCAAGGACTTGATTCAGCTCTATGCCCGTCGCAAGGCAGCACGAGGTCATGCCTTTCCGCCGGATAATTATTTGCAGCATGAACTGGAGGCTTCGTTTCTGTACGAGGATACCCCGGATCAAAACAAGGCCTCCGAGGCAGTCAAATCGGATATGCAAAAGGCATACCCCATGGACCGTTTGGTCTGTGGGGATGTGGGATTCGGCAAAACGGAAGTCGCCATACGGGCCGCATTCAAGGCCGCCTGCGATGGGAAACAAACGGCCGTCTTGGTCCCAACCACCATTTTGGCCTTGCAGCATGCCCGCACCTTCGCCTCAAGGTTACAAGGCCTGCCTGTGCGGGTTGATTATTTGAATCGTTTCCGCACCCCCACCGAAGTCAAAGCCGTGCTTGCGGATTTGGAAGCGGGACGGATCGATATCCTGATTGGAACCCACAAGATTGTAGGCTCCAAAGTCAAGTTCAAAGACCTGGGTCTTCTGATCATTGACGAAGAACAGAAGTTCGGGGTGAGCACCAAAGAAAAGCTCAGGGAATTGAAAGTAGCCGTGGATACCTTGACCCTCACGGCCACCCCTATTCCCCGAACCATGCAGTTTTCGTTGTTAGGAGCCCGCGATTTAAGCGTCATTCATACCCCACCCCCCAACCGGCAGCCGGTGCATACCGAGCTCATGGTGATTGACGAAAACAAAGTGCGGGATGCAATTCTCTTTGAAACTGATCGGGGTGGTCAGGTTTTCTTTGTGCACAACCGGGTTCAAGGCATCGAAGGAGTGGCTGAATTGATTGAACAATGGTGCCCCGGATTGAAAATAGGGATTGCCCACGGGCAGATGGCCGGGGATCAAATGGAGAAAATTCTCCTGCAATTCATCGAGGGGAACTTGGATGTCTTGGTCGCCACCAACATCATTGAATCCGGTTTGGATATCCCCAATGCCAATACGATTCTAATTAACCAGGCGCAGAATTTTGGGTTAAGTGATTTGCATCAAATGCGTGGCAGGGTAGGACGCTCCAACCTCAAGGCCTTCTGTTATTTGATCGTCCCCCCTTTGTTTACGCTGACTCAGGAGGCTCGCCGCCGCTTGCAGGCCATCGAGCAGCATTCGGATTTGGGATCCGGTTTTCAGATTGCCCTGCGCGATTTGGATATTCGTGGAGCAGGAAATATGTTAGGAGGGGAGCAAAGCGGGTTCATTACCGAGATAGGCCTGGAACTTTTCCAGAAAATCCTGGACGAAGCTATACGGGAATTACGTAACAATGAATACGCCGAGCTTTATGCCGATCAACCCTTGGACCCACCGGGCTTTGAAGTGCAGCTCGATACCGACGCAGCCGCCCTGATTCCGGATCATTATGTGCGCAACACCACTGAGCGGCTTAGCTTGTACCGGGAATTGGATGATCTCGAAAGCGAAGAAGCCCTGGACGCCTTCGTGGATCGCTTGGCGGATCGCTTCGGACCTGTACCAGATCAAGCGCAGCTTTTGGTGGCCTTGATGAGACTGCGCCTGCAGGGGGCTCGATTGGGCATGGAGAAAATGGTATGGCGCAAAGGAAATTTCCGCGCTCATTTACCCGATGGGCAACGCCAAGATTATTACCAAGGACCTGTATTCGGGGCGGTCTTGCAAGCCGTTCAACAAGCCCCTGCCGATTGGGTCTTGCGTCAACAAGGCGTAACGGTGCAGTTGGTTTACCAACACAAAGTCACGGTTCCCGCCCTCTATCAGATGTTGGTGAAAATTGTTTGAGCAAACAGGACTTTTGGAAGAAGCTTTACCCGTTTGCTACCAAAGAATAAGCCCGGCGATGGCGCTGAGCAAGACCAATTTGAGGATCCTTTGGGCGGCATGCAAGGAACCGGAGGATATAGACCGAAACATCAGGAGGGCTCCCGCCGTCACGCCCAGCACTTGCAGGGTCAAAAGGTAGGGAAACCAAGGATGAACGTGCCCGTACAGCGTCAACCACCCTACAGGCACAGCCAACCCTCCCATAGAAATCAAAATGATGTTACGGGTTTTGCGAAGACCCATCAAGACCGGCACGGTTCGGTATCCGAAAATAGCGTCACCTCGAACATTTTGGCAATCCTTGACAAGGCCACGCACCCATTCCAAGACCCCCACGTAGAATACAAAGACCAAAGTGGGAACATTCGCATCCCGGTAATAAAGGACCATGGCCATGAAGGCCGCAAGGAGCAGGAGGATGGCAGTCGCCGTTCCTAACATCGGAATGCGTTTCAGTTTGTGCGAATACAACCACAGCCCTGCTCCGTACAGCAGATAATAACCCAGGAAACGATAACCCAAAGGCCATAGAAGGAGGACCGTGAGCAGGCTCAACCCTAGCCAGGCCTGCAAGGCTTGGGATGGATGAATGACTCTTCCGACAATCACCTTGCGTGGGTGATTGGCCATATCCTTCTCCAGGTCGTAGTAGGCGTTGATTAAGTAGCCCCCTGCAAGCATCGAAGCCGTACCGATTACGATGAGCCATAGTTCCCGATCCAACAAATACCGCCAACCCTTCAAGGGAGCTTGGTCCAAGAGAAATCCGGCGGCCAGAATTTGGGCCACAGCCACAATCAACAGGTTGTACCAACGAACCAGCCCCAAAAAGGCCAGAACCCGTAAAAATTTGAGATGGATGCGGGAGCGAGTGGACTCTTCCCCGGGATTAGAACCGGTGGATGACGCGTAATTCGTGGCCATCCAGCATGGATTGTGTTTGTTCGAGGTCCTTGGTGAATCCAAGCAAGTATCCTCCCCCACCGGACCCGCATAATTTGAGGTAGTACACCCCGCTGTCAATCCCTTGTTGCCATACGGCTCTGAAAGAATCCGGGATCATGGGTTGAAAATGCTGCAAGACCAGATGAGAAAGGGCGCGTAGATTTTGGAACAAGGGTCCCGGTTTACCGCTGAGGAAAGCCTTGATGCATTCGTTGTTGTATTGATTGAATTCCTGGCGAATCATTTGCCGGAACCCATCATGCTTGAGTTTTTCGAGGAAGATGGAGACCAAGGGCTGGGTTTGCCCAGGCTGGCCTGTGTTCAGAAGGAAAATGGCACCTTTGCCTGTGATGGTTTCAGAGGGGAGAGCCACTTGACCAACCTGCCTGTTGCGATCAATCAACATGGGAATCCGCAAATAACAAATCAAAGGATCCATACCGGAGGAGCGGCCATGGAAAAAGGACTCCATGAGGCCCAGCCGGCTTTTGAGCCTTTGAATCGCTTCCGGATTCTGGGTAAGGGCGGAGACCTCTTCACGGTTTCTTGCATAATGTTCGTAAACCGCCGCAACGAGGGCACCTGAGCTGCCCACGCCAAATCCTTGGGGGATATTGGACTCAAATTGCAGGCCTTGTTCCAAGTCCTTCGCCATACGCTCATGGTCCAGGTCCACGAATTCGGCAGCGAGCCCTTTCAAATATTCTGCAAATTCTCGAAGGCTTTGGTTACTGGCGCGGGATGCCTTGCTGTCCAGAACACCTTTTTTGAACCGCCCTTGGAAATGCTCGTAGGGAATGGAAAGCCCCATGGCATCCTCCATAATGCCGTATTCCCCAAAAAGGAGAACCTTGGCATAATACAAACTTTGGGAAATGGTGGATTTCATGAGGATTGGGGCGTCCGGGTCCAAGGCGTTGGCCCAATGCCCAAACGGTCGCAAAGGTACGAACCTTCGTGTAGATACGGAGTCAATTGCTTATCAATTAGTTCCATGGCCTGTGCCGAAGCGGATTCCGGGAAAAGGAGATGAACATTCGCCCCGGCATCCAACGTAAAAAACACCGGAACCCCGTTTTGGTTTCGAAAGCGCCGGATTTCTTCCAACAGGGCTACCGTGGATGGTTTCATCAGCAAATAGGAGGGGGTTGAGGCCAACATCATGGCATGCAGGGTCAAGGCTTCGGATTCCACCAAATCCATGAAAGCCCGCCAAGACGCTTCTCCGCCATCTTGCAGCATAGTCCAAAGCTGAGCCACCCGCTCGGCCCCTTGGGCAAAGCGAGCCTTGGCATACGGATGCCCATTCATGAGCCCATGACCTGCCGAAGAAGATACCGATTTGCTTCCTCGATCGACCAACAGTACGGCATCCTGGAGGTTGCGAAAGGAAGGATGCACCGCCTCCATATCCAACGGAACAGCACGGCGATCATCGGATCCCGGTACAGCCGGATGGGCTCCCCAAACGGTGTATCCCCCGTAAATCGAACGACAGGCGGAACCGGAACCCCGCCTGGCAAGGTCCGAGGCCTGTGCCCAGAAGGCTGAATCGCTTAGCCCATCCCCTGATTCAGCCCTACGAAAGGCGCGGTCCATGCTCGCCAGCCCAAGGGCCAAAGCCCCCATGGCCGAGGCCGAAGAGGCAATCCCGCTGCTATGCGGAAAGGTGTTATGGGATTCTACCCGCAGGTGAACCCGGGTTAACCAAGGCAAATCTGCGTGAAGACTGTCCAGATAGCCTTGGATTTTGTGCGCAAATTCAGGCTTGGGCGCTCCTTCAAAAAGAAATTCCATCCTTCCTTGATCCGACTCACGGTAGGCAATCTGTGTTCTGCTCACACAGGAAGATAAAGTAAGGCTAAGCGATGGATTGGCCGGGATTTGCCCTGGATATTTACCCCAATATTTCACCAGCGCAATGTTCGATGGACATTCCCAGCCAAGTTCACCGGAGGAAATCATCATGGATTCGGAATGGGATAGCGACATAGTGGAAAATTCATTAGGGACTTTAATAAAAAAATAAATATTAATAATAATGTTAAAACAAAGATATTTTATCAAAAATATTACAGACGATGAAGGGGCTTAAGGCTCGCATCGGATAAGCTGTTCAAAGGGATAAATTGACCAATTCGCTTGATTTTCAAGCCAATGGAGGGCATCTTCCGGAGACGGGGAGACCGCCAGGAACAGATCTCCGCCCCAGGCGCCCAGGCTTTTGAGCCTGCCCGGAAAGCCGTTCCCTGCAATGCGTTGAAGGCAAGGTTGCCCCAAGAGCTTTTCCAATACGGCATCGTGCTGCTCAAAGCAATCCATCATCATGGTCACCTCTTGGCAAGTGGCAAGGGCGATGCTCAACGAAGAGATTTTCTCAGCGCAGGCCAAGCGTTGGTTCGTATCAAGGTTACGGTACCGCACGACCTCCTTGGCTGAAATTTGTTTCCCGCCCGGATCCACCAACCATAAAGCACCTCCTTGGGGTGATCGGTAGGGTATGGGCTGAACGATGGGCTCCAACCGAGCGGGTGAAGGTGAATTTGGGATAGGTCGACCCTCGGGTAGGCGGTACAGAATCGAAGAATTTTGCATAGCCACCTCAAGGTCGTATCCCGAACCGTTGGTGGTGAGCGCATAAAGGCGCCTGGCATCCACCCCTAACCATTGTGCCAACAAGGCCAACGCCGTGGAACTGCTGCCCAAACCCCAAGAGCGAGCAAAATCCAATTGGGTCTGCACAGTCAGGCCTTCTTGATGCAGGATATCGTTCCAGGATGCCCCCTCAACTCCCGATACTGAACCGTCGCCAGGCCCGGCCATCAACGTCCAGGCGGCTTGGAGCCAGTTTTGGAGCAAACCAGCGCTTTCAGAGGCCGCAGCGGAGACCTCCCCTACCGACCATTGTCCATCCACAATGCGGTAATTCGCCTGCAGCCAAGGGTTGTGGAGATGATCAAGGGCGGTCCAGCGCAAGCATCCCGGTTGACTGCCTCGAAACACGGCCATGCTCTGGCCCATTCGCGATGCAAGCCCCAAAGCGGTCGCTCCATCGAGCACGACGTATTCTCCGGACAGGAGGATTTTGCCCGGAACCCATTGTTGAAAAAGCAAATCACCGTGAATCGATGACAATGACCCATCCTTCATGCCCTATCCAAACACAGAGTACATGCCAACCATCCCTCAGGATTCCAAAGAGGAATGATCGTCGCTTAGCAAGATAAGTTTGGGATCCGGCAAACCATAACCCTGCAGTCGATCCACGAAGGCTTTCACTTCGGCGAAGGAAATGATCTTGTCGCTAAAGTAAATTTTAGCTTTTTCCTTCTGTGCCTCGCTGGCTCCAAGTTGATTCAATATATTCAGAAGATGCATCTTCATATGCCCTTTTTGAATCCCCGAGGAGACCAAAGATTTCAAGGCCGAAAAATTTTGAGCCAAACCTACCGCTGCGGTGATTTGCATTAAATCGCGGGCTCCGGGATTTCCTAACAATTCATGCGAGAATTTGACCATGGGGTGCAGGCCGGTAAGGCCACCTACCGTGCCCAAGGCCAGGGGAATTTCGATCCAGAAACGAAAAACCCCATTTTCAACGGAGGCGTGGGTTAAGGAGCGGTAGGTTCCGTCTTTGGCCGCATAAGCATGGGCACAGGCTTCTACGGCTCGAAAATCATTCCCCGTAGCCAAAACCACCGAATCAATCCCGTTCATGATCCCCTTATTATGCGTAACGGCCCGGTAGGGCTCCAAATGGGCAATCCTTACGGCACGTAGAAATTTGGAGGCAAATTCTTCAGGCGCAAGTTCAGGCACATCGTTGAGTTCTTCAACGGCGCATGAAACTTCGCAACGAACCAAACATTCCGGAGTGTAATTGCTCAAGATGCACATCAAAATCTGAATGCGCTTCTGCTCCGAGGTCAGCTCGGTCGAAGATTCAATCTTTCGGGACAAGATTTTGGAGGATTGTTCTAACAAGGTATTGATGAAATTGGCCCCCATGGCGTCCGCTGTTTCAAAGCGGAAATCCAATTGAAAATAACCAGGCTCGTCATGGGTTTTGTCCACCAACGCAATGGACTGTATTCCTCCCCCTCGTTGCCTCATGTTGGCGGTGAAATTTGCAGTCTCCTCAAGAATTTGTTGACGCAATCCTGGCAGTTCAGCCCTGAGCCAATCGGATGGCCCTTCCCAAAGGAAATGCACCTGACCTACCTTGGTCGTCGAAAGAACCTCCGCTTTGAAACCCCCGCGTTGGGCCCAGAATGCAGCGCTTTTGGAGGCTGCCGCAACCACCGAGCTTTCTTCGATGACCATGGGTATGGCGTAGGAGCGTTCGTTGATCAAGAAATTCGGAGCAAGCCCGTAGGGCATGTAGAAATTAGTGAGGGTATTTTCAATGAACTCATCATGGACTTTCTGCACCGCGGAATCGAGGTGCCAATAGCCCGAGAGTACCTGGTAAGCTTGTTCAGGCTCTGCAAAAAAGCGGCTGCAGAGCCATTCAATTTTGGCCTCTTTGGACAGTTTCGAAAAACCGGAGACAGGCTGAGGGTTGTTTTTCATACAATGGGCTCAAAGATAATTTATTAACTGAAATCGGAACCTTTTGTTTCATTCCTTCGTCTCAAGCAAGGAACTAGCTGAAATCACGATAATTTTGAAGGACCTTTATCGATTATCCAACCTCTACCTGCCCACCTCGTTAAACCTCCCAAGCCATCAGGAGTTATCATCCCATGAATTTCTGCACATCATGAGCCACCACGTTGTTGTACGGGATGATCAGGAGCCTGCGTTGATCTTCGCGAACGGGCTGTCCTGCAGCAGGGAATTGGTGGGACAGTTGTTGGAATGGAGCCCCAAAGTCATCGCGCTGGACGGCGCTTTCGATCGCCTGGCGGATTGGGGGATCAAGGTGGATGTGGTCCTTGGTGATATGGATAGTTTGAATCAAGGGGCCCTTGGGACCATGCTTGATGCCCCAGGCTCTTTCGAAACTGAACGTCAAGAGCGCGCCCAGGCCTATGTTGGCCAACGGCAAGACGGGGTCCTCTGCGTCCATACCCCTGATCAGGAGGCCACGGATCTCGAGAAGGCCTTGCGATGGGCGTACGATCAAGGTCATCGTGCGGCTCATGTTCTTTGGGCCAACGGTCAAGACGCAGACCATTTCATAGGGAATCTGCATGCCTTGGCTGCTGTGCCCAAGGATTTTGCGGTCACCATGGTCCAAGATCAATCGCGAATCTTTCGCTTACCGAATCAGTTCAGCAAGGGATACGCCGCAGGGACGCGCCTCTCCCTGTGGCCCTTTCCCACAGCCTACGGGGTACGGACCGAAAACCTGGTGTATGCGTTGCACGGTGAAGAACTTCACCTTGGCAAACGCGTAGGGATCAGAAACCAGGTGGATCGCACGGCCATCGTGCGCATTGATCACCAAGAAGGCTGCCTTATGTTACAAGAACCGCTTTCAAACCCTTTATGATGAAAAACTTTGTTACGAAAATTCATAGACGATATTACATAGGCTTAGCGTGGACCATCTTGGCAGGAATTTCCATTGCCGGAGAAGTCTTGGCACAGACCCAACACAGCGCAACCTGGACCGATGGCGTGGCCTGTATCGTGTATTCCCATTGCACACCCTGTCATAACAACCAAGGCATAGGCCCTTTTCCATTGACGACCTACAACGAGGTTTATGCCAACCGCTACTCCATCGCCGCTTCGGTGCAGGCCCGCTCCATGCCGCCTTTTCCGGCGGATCAGGTGCGTCGGCGATATGCCCATGCCAATACCTTGGAGGCCCACGAAATCAACGAAATCGTGGACTGGGTCAACAATTTTGCTCCGTTGGGTAATCCCGCTCAGTCACCCACCCCGCCGGTTTACAGCAGCGCATTTCAGATACAGAACCCCGACACGGTTTACAAAATACCCAATTTTACGGTTAATACCACCACCGATTTGTACCGGGTTTTTGTGTTGCCTATGGGCAATAACGTTTCTCGTAACATTACAGGGATCGAAGTGGTTCCCGGGAATCGTGAAATTGTGCATCATGTGTTGGTTTTCCAGGACACCTCCGGAATTCCCATGCAAAGGGACCTAGCCGATCCTTTGCCAGGCTACACGGCCTTTGGAGGAACGGGTTCCAATTCATCCAAAATGATCACGGGTTATGTGCCCGGCCAGGGCTACCTTCAGTATCCTGCGGGTTTTGGCGAATCGGTTTTACCCAACAGCTACCTCTGTATCCAAGTTCATTACCCCGGAGGCATCAGCGGTCAAACCGATAGCACTTCTGTGCGGATCAAATACGGGCCCAACACGGGACTACGCACCATGCTGACGCTACCCATTTTGAATCACGGCCCCGCCCTTATCAACGGCCCCTTGAGCATACCGGCCAATACCGTACGGACCTTCCGATCGGAGTACACCCTGCCGGTTGGCGTGACCTTGTTGGGCCTGCTACCCCACATGCACTTGGTGGGCCAATCCATGCAGGTCTATGCCCTCAAACCGGGCGGGGACACTGTGCATTTGGTGAATATCCCGGAGTGGGACTTTCATTGGCAGATGTATTACCGCTTCCAAAAGCCGATTTACCTCCCACCGGGCACCAAAGGCGTGGCGATCGCGACCTACAACAATACCACGTCCAATCCCAACAACCCCAACAATCCTCCGCAGACGATTTCTTTGGGGGAAGGGACAGGCGATGAAATGATGTTGGTTTACTTCAACTTTACCACCCAGGCCGCTTCCCCTTTGGATACCAACTTGGTGATTGATACGGCATCGCATTGGCGGCACGATTCATTGTCCTGCGCTTTGGTTGCGGGCCAAGAGCCTGTATTGCCGGAATGGGCCGAACAATCGGGTTGGCATTATGACTTTTTTAGCCAAACACTTACCGTCAAAGGACCTGCCCAGGGGGGCTTCGGCTATGCCCTAAGGGATTTGCAAGGGAAGTTGCTTTGGAGCGGACGGGCACCCGCCGGGCAAGCAATGGTCCAACACAGCGTTTCGTTGCCCGCCCCCAGTGTTTGGATCGGGAGCATCAGCGATTCTCAAGGGCGGAGTTATTACCGCAAATGGTCCAGTACGTGGCGGTAGAAAACAAGCCCTCTTCGCTTTGCTACGTATTGTATTATGCAGGTCCATGTCCTCTGTGCAATCGAGTCGTACGCTGGATGAGTCGCCACCAAAACAGTCAAGCCTCGTTTAATTTTCGCCCTCTTCCGGAACAGCGTGAAGAATGGCTTGGTCAAGGACTTCCATCGGCTTGGTGGGATGCCCCGGATTCGGTATTGTTACAAGATGAATTAAGTGACCGTTGGTACCGTGAATCGGAAGCTGTTCTACTGGCAATCAAGGGATTGGATAAGCGATACCGGCCTCTTGTGGCGATGATTGACTGGATTCCAAGAAGGGTACTGGACTGGTGTTACCGAAGGATTCGCCCTGCTACATCGTTGAGGCCTTATCGGCCATCGTGATCTTTCTTTAGACCGTCATGATTTCCTTTTCTTTGGTGGCGAGAGCCTCGTCCACTTTGGCAATCATTTTGTCGGTCATTTGTTGGACCTTGGCTTCGGCATCTTTGATCATATCCTCGGGCAGGCCGTCTTTTTGAAGCTTCTTGCATTCTTCGTTGACATCGCGACGGGCGGAACGAATGCTGACTTTGGCATGTTCCC
>Ga0194123_10003950_pt1 | contig 17247 bp, 16 predicted proteins | sample TA2MahsurfametaG_5_FD_155479 | JGI IMG/M metagenome (GOLD analysis project Ga0194123, IMG submission 155479) | Freshwater microbial communities from Lake Tanganyika, Tanzania - TA2015023 Mahale A surface | ecosystem: Environmental > Aquatic > Freshwater > Lake | place: Tanzania: Lake Tanganyika... | reverse complement strand
CACGGTACCCGCAGGCACCGCGCGGCTCAGAATGACTTTGTCCGCGGCACACACCATCGAGCAAGTGGATCAGCTCGCGGCAGCGCTTGTTTCGATAGAGGCAAATAACAGGTGAACGCATGAGCCTGAAATTTTCATGTTTTGTGACGGGTACGGATACCGGTGTCGGCAAGACCTTGATCACCGCCGCCATGCTGAATGCGTTGGGTCGGCAAAAACTGAAAGCCGTCGGTATGAAGCCGGTTGCGGCGGGTACGCTGATTCGTGATGGCGTGCAGTGGAATGAAGATGTGGCCTTGCTCGCTGAGCAGTCCAATGTGGATATCGACCCGCGCTTGACAACCTCCTACCTGCTGAATGAGCCGTGTGCGCCGCATGTCGCGGCCAAGCTGCAAGATGTGACAATTACGCCGTCTGTATTGGTCAGCGCCTACCAGCAAGTATCAGCGCAGGCAGAGGCGGTGGTGGTGGAGGGTGTCGGTGGGTTTCGGGTGCCGCTTACCGACGAGTTTGATACGGCAGATTTTTCAGTGGCATTGGGGCTGGATGTTATTCTTGTGGTTGGCTTGCGTTTGGGTTGTCTGAATCATGCGCTGCTGACGGCGGAGGCGATTGCAGCGCGCGGCTTGCGCTTGACCGGTTGGGTCGCGAATCAGATTGACCCCGAGATGCCGCATCAGGCGGATAACGTGCAGGCACTGCAGCAGCGGCTATCTGCACCCTTGCTGGGGGTGGTGCCTTGGATGTCGGTAGCCTCGCCGGTGCGTGCGGCGGATGCAATTGATTTCTCCTTGCTGGATGCGTGGCCACGAGCCTTACGTGACTAGCGCCGTCCATCACGCTGCCGCCGATATTGCTTGTACTGAGAAGCTCAGTTTTCTTGATCGTGTGATTGACTATTTTGTTTAGAGGTTTTGCATGACGAACACCGTCGAACCTATCGAGCACGCTGCAACGCATTCCAAAGAACAGCCATTGGAATTTTTTGCGGCTGCCAAGAAAGTGACTGATCTTGCCAAGGCGCGTGAGACGTGGCAGGTGGCTGACGTGGCGGCGCTGTTTGAATTACCGTTCAATGATTTACTGTGGCGCGCGCAGCAAGTACATCGTGCGCATTGGGATGCCAACGAGGTCGAGCTGGCGACGCTGCTGTCGATCAAGACCGGCGGCTGCCCGGAAAACTGCGGCTACTGCCCGCAGTCGGCGCACTATGACACCGGCGTCAAAGCAGAAAAAATCATGGGCGTTGATGAAGTCGTTGCGGCGGCACAGGCCGCCAAAGACGGTGGTGCGACGCGTTTCTGTATGGGTGCTGCATGGCGCTCCCCCAAAGACCGCGATATCGAAGCGGTTGAAGACATGGTGAAAGCAGTGAAGGCGCTTGGCCTTGAGACCTGCGCAACACTCGGTATGCTGAAAGAAGCGCAAGCACAACGGCTTGCATCGGCTGGTCTTGATTATTACAACCATAATCTGGATACCGCACCTGAATTCTACGGCGAGATCATCACCACGCGTGACTACCAGGACCGTTTGGATACCCTCGGCCATGTACGTGAGGCTGGTCTGAAAGTATGCTGCGGCGGTATTGTGGGCATGGGTGAATCGCGCATGCAGCGCGCCGGTTTGATCGCCCAACTCGCTAACCTGAACCCTTACCCGGATTCGGTGCCGATCAATCATCTGGTGGCGGTGGAAGGCACACCCTTGGCTGATCAGGAACCACTCCATCCCCTGGAGTTTGTTCGCACCATTGCAGTAGCACGCATCACCATGCCGAAAGCGCGTGTACGTCTGTCGGCAGGTCGTCGGCAACTGGGTGAGGGCGTGCAGGCGCTGTGCTACCTGGCTGGTGCCAATTCCATCTTCTACGGCGACAAATTACTGGTGACTGGCAATCCCGAGGTAGAAGAAGATCGCGCACTGCTGAACCGCATGGGTATACACAGCAAGCAGGCATAACGCCAATAAAAAAGGCCGGAGCGAGTGTCCGGCCTTTGTATTTGCAGCGAGCGTTTTTTTATGAACGACAGTTCAAAATTTCGCAAGCGCTGATGCGCTCACACTCATGTATCAGCTATCGCGATGCGCCATTGCGTTTAGTAGGACGTCTCAGAGTCAAGGTAGGCCGAGCCGGTGCTTTCGGTACTTTCATCATAAGATCCTGCCTCATCCGAGGTTTCCTCGTGCGACTGGTTGTTGGTTAATTGACTCACAAAATGTGCGAGCGTATCTCCGGGGAGTGGCCGAAACACGCCAAACGCCTGCTCAATCAGATCCAGCTGGAAAAATACCATTTGCTGAAAAGCAGGGACAAGGTCTACGTCAATAGTCGACAAGCCTGCGGTGAGTTGATCCGGCAATTTCGCTTGCTGCTTCAGGCCGTGCAGCGCCTGACCAATCCATTCTTTGAACTGAACTTCCAAGGCTGGTAAATTCAGGCGATGTCTCGAGCCTTGGGCGCTGCTAGGTAACCTATCTTGCCAGCGCTCGCCCGCTTTAAGGCATGCCGCAGCGAGCCGTAGCGCAGGAGTCTCGAGTAGGCCCAAAGTCGCTTGAAACTGCGTGGCAAGTTCAGATTCAGGATTGGGCATATCTAAACTATCAACGATCGCCCTCGTGACCAGCGGAATTATTGTTTTGCCTGATAAAGACTCGGCGAATGAACCGATGAGCGCTGAGCCCACTCCTTCGATTTCGTCTACCTCGGCGTCGACCTTGTGTTTGATGCTTTTCCAATGATCATCGGACTTCATGAGCTGGGTCGCTCCATGCCCGGTAAGCTTGGAATTATCTGAAAGTGTAGAAAAGCAGTAGCCGATAACCAAACGACAGACGGCATTCGAGCGTGTCGAAGGGTCAGGGTAGAGCTTGGTGATCAATCCCTCCAGCGAGTACTTTAGTGTCCGGCTAACCAGACCGGATAATTTGTGGTTTTTAAAGATGGTGTCGAGCGCGGTACCGATAGATTTCTCTTTAAGAGCAAAGATGAGATCATTAGAAAGGCTTGCGCCATCAATATCGAACTCTTGGCGCGTTGGAATGACTGACGACACCAGTTTCTTGCCAAGCCAAATCCCTTTGCTGGTCGGGTTACTGTCGGGAACATCAGACAAAAAATCTAGCATGACCGGATCGGAAATCCATTTCTGGTTAAAGGGAATGGCTGAACTTTTGAAGAAGCTAGTCGAGTCATGACCATCCTTGATGAGGGTAGCTAGGCGATAATCCTGAAGCTTTTCGGAAAGCTGCAGCAAGCGCATCACCGTTTCTCTATCGCCTTTCAGGCTGGAGAAGCGTGATAGTGCAAAGTCAAGCAGGACCTTCCCCATGGCGGTATCTACCCCTTCGCCCTGGCCATCGAGAAAAATACTGATGTACCTCTGGAGTACGTATTTGAAAGTGTCACGTCGATCGAAAAATTCGAGTACGGCGACAAGTAGTCCGGGGGATTTCTTTGCGATCGGAATAGTTAAGATGCCACGGCCTTCAATTATTGACCGTACGTTCGGCACTTTTGCGCTGATCAATGTTGAAATTGCAGCTAGCATCTCAGCCTGTGGGTTCTTTGCCCAACGGGACAGAAGTTTGTATTGCTGCTGCCGCTTTAGGGTGACGTAGGGCCCAAGCACCTGTACAACTTCGCTCCGACCTCGATTTACGAAGTCGAATAGCCTATAGGTCAAGTCAGGTTCGTACTCGGCCGCTCCGTTTTCCAGCAATAGGTTCAGTAGGGGTGTATTTTCATTATCTGCTGTAACCTTCAGCAAGGATTCTTTACTGGAGGGATGATAGAGATTGGCTCCATGCTTGAGCAGGAGTTCAACTACCTCTAGATGGTTTTCAAAGCAGGCGTGACCTAATGCAGTCATGTCATATACATTATCCGTACTGTTTATGTAGGCTAGGTAGTCGGATTCTTTTTCATTTTTCGGCCGCTGGCCTAGCAGATATTTAACAGATTGCAGTTGTCCATCTTGAGCGGCCATCATCAAGGCGGTCACACCACTTCCATTTGCACTGTCCTGCATGCCCTTCGAAAGCAGGACATAAAGGACCTCAGGAAGTGTTGCTGCCATATGTACTTCCGTGTCTCCATCCTCCTCGACATTTGCTTTCACGTTAGCCGGTAGCGCTTCCGCTAATGCCATAGCGAGTTCTTTTTTGGTTATTAGGGCAAAGGCGAGTGGTGAGGCATATCTTCCATGACGGATCAGCGGGTTGGCACCGGCTGCTAGTAATTGACGCATAGCGTCTGTATCTCTGCGAAAAAATGCTGTGTGAAGTAAAGTGAGACCATCTTGGTTCACCGCATCCAGCGATGCACCCGATGCTATCAATTCGGGAATCTGTTTCAGATCTCGCTCCACACGTAGGTGAAGGCTTGTCCACTCTCCATTGACGCGAGCCCCAGGCGTGGGGATCGGCTTGGACCGTGCCTTAGTGATTTCACTTAATGATTTTTCCCAGCGTTTAAACTTTGCAAGCCTCTCGAAAAAGTCGGGATCGACTCCGCCGGTTTGTACATTCTGCTTCTCATCTCGGTGGTCGGATCTGCTTTCAGTCGATGAGGATGATTGGCCCCGCCGATCTGAAACCTGACGCTGGTGTGCGTGTAAAGAAGGTTCGCTGCTTTCCATCGACGTCGACGGCGTTTTTTTCGCTGCTTCATCTATTTTTTTTCGCTCCTGTGCTATTCGTTGAAGCGCGTCAAGATACGCCCACCAAGCCTCTGTGTCATCGGCTTTCGACGATAGCGTAGGGGGGTGTGGCGGTTCGGGTCTGCACCCCACTGCGCATGTGCAACGGGCGGTGGGTTTGCGGATCGCAGATTCGGGTTATCGGGGTCGTTGGTCTGACTCGGAATTAAGTTGCTCATAGTATTGATATCTCTCTGGTTAAGCTGCGATATGCAGTAGGCACGTCGCTCCAGCGAGATACGTTACGGTGGGATGATTTGGGTTCTTCCGGGCAATGGATTAATTCGTGATGGGATAGTCACAGTCGCGGAATGAAAAAAGGCCGGAGCAAGTCCGGCCTTTTTTGGTCGAGCGTATTCCTCTACTGGAAATTACACCCAAATGGCTTACGCGCCACCATGCCAATCAGCGCTGATTGGCCGTGGTGTTGGCTACCTTCAGTCAGTACGTGTTCATACGCGGTTAGCTCTGCAATAGCCAGATCACCGAACGATTCTTTCAGCAAATCTTCGGTATACAGGTGGCTGAGATTGGGCGGCCCACCGGTTTTATAGTCCAGTTGTTTTGGCGTATAGCCTTGCAACAGAATCACACCGTCGGGTTTGAGTGCCGACTTCATATGTTTGAATAAAGCCGCACGTGTTTCAGGGTCAGCAAACTGAATGAAGATCGCAACCACCGCATCATAGGTGCCGGTGCTCCATGGGTAGTCTTCAACGCTGTGAATGCTGAAGTTGATGTCAACGCCTTGTTGATGTGCGAGCTTCCTGGCTTTATCGATACCCACCGGCGAGATATCAAACGCATCAACCTGCAGCCCTTGCTTGGCCAGCCAGACGCTATTGCGTCCTTCGCCGTCCGCCACTGCCAGCACGCGCATGCCAGGCTTGAGCAGATCAGCGTGCTGCGCGAGCCAAAGATTGGGCTCGGTGCCGAAGATGTATTCATCGCTTGAGAAACGGGCATCCCATGTCTCGCGCGGATTTGCGAAGCCTTTACTCATGCTGTCGTTGACTCGATGTCGTTCTGATGATTGAGAAATTATTTTGCGACACCGCTGATATCGGCCACTTCAGCCCGTGGACGGGTCAGCCATTCGAAGATCAGCATACCGGCGACCATACCAATGACGAAGATCGCCGCTTTTGGGTTGCCGGTACCGAGTGCGGTAATGCCTGGCCCCGGGCAGAAACCACCCAATCCCCAGCCCGCACCGAACAACACGCTGCCAATGACTAACGGCTTGGTGATGACCTGCGATGTAGGAATGCGCATGATTTCACCCAGCAAGCTGGTGTCACGTCGCTTCGCTTGTCTGAAAGCGAACAGCCCCACAAAGATTGCGCCGCCCATCACAAATGCTAATGAGGGGTCCCATTGACCCGCCACATCTAAAAAGCTAATGACTTTGGAGGGGTCAGTCATGCCCGCAAAAATCAGCCCGATGCCAAACACTAAACCGGCACCGAGTGCGCTAACGATATTGATATGCGATTTCATCGTAGCCCCTTAAGCGATCAGATGACGCGTTACAAATACGACCGCCATGCCGCTACCCATAAAGCATAGGGTGGCAACCAGCGAGCGAATAGATAATCTCGACAACCCGCATACACCATGACCACTGGTACAGCCCCCGGCGTAGCGCGTGCCAATGCCGACGAGCAGTCCTGCGACTAGCAAAGCACCGTTACTCGCTTCAATGGTTGGCGTGGGGAAGGGCAGAAAAATACTGAACAGCGCGGGCGCAATCACCAAGCCAAGCAAGAACGCCATCCGCCAGCGCATTTCACCGGGTTGGCGTTTTAGTAGCTCACCCAAAATGCCGCTAATACCAGCAACGCGGCCGTTCAACAGTAGTAGCAGTGCGGCTGACAGGCCAATCAGAATGCCGCCGGTCAGCGACCAGATCGGCGTGAAATGTTCCCAGTCAATCATCATGGTGCGTTCTCCTCGTTACTGCAAAAATGGGCATACAGCACGTTCAGTACATCGAGTGCGGCGCGGCTGTCGATGCTGTAATACACCTGTTTACCGTCGCGACGCGTGGTTACCAATGACTCTTCACGCAGCACGGCGAGTTGTTGCGAGAGCGTTGGTTGCTGTATGTCCAATAGTTCCTCTAGCTCGCCGACACGGCGTTCGCCTTGCGACAATTGGCACAGCAGCAGCAGCCGGTCGGGGTTGGACATCACGCGCATCAGCGCGCAAGCACGGTTTGAAGCGGCGCGCATCGCCGGTAGGTCAAGCATGGTCTCAGTGGTCATAGCGTCTTGCGGGCAAACTCAATACTTTGTAAACGAACATATTATATTTGAATAAAGTGTTCGGTGCACAGATGGCCAGCCCGTTGCATTACAGGCCAATCGGTGGTGCGGTACATGACCCCCCTGGCCTGAAAAACGCAAAAAATCAGCCGCTTGTAGCAAGGCCCGGGCCCTGCCGTGCCCGATGATCTGGTTGGCCTGTTTCAGGCAAGAGGCCGGCGGCGCTGTGACGGCGAAGAGCGTTTAGCCAGCGCGCCTCAGGTCTTGGACAGCGCCTGATCAATATCCCACAGGATGTCATCCACCGATTCAATGCCCACCGCGAGGCGAATCAGGTCGGGTGGCACACCGGCCGCGATCTGCTGCTCTTCCGATAGTTGGCGATGCGTGGTGGAGGCGGGGTGAATGACCAGTGTCTTGGCGTCGCCGATGTTGGCGAGGTGCGATAAGAACTCTACCTGCTCGATAAAACGCTGACCTGCAGCGGCGCCGCCTTTAATGCCAAACGACAGTACCGCACCCGCGCCTTTCGGTAGATATTTTTGCGCCAGCGCGTGGTAGCGGTTATTGGCTAATCCCGGGTAGTTAACCCAAGAGACTTTTGGATGCTCCGACAAGAACTGCGCAATGCGCAGCGTGTTGCTGCAGTGTCTTTCCATGCGCAAGTGAAGAGTCTCGACACCTTGCAGCAGCAGGAAAGCATTGATTGGCGACAGCGCCGGGCCGAAGGTACGCAAGCCTTCCATGCGGCATTTCATGGTGAAACCAAAATCGCCGAAGGTTTCATAGAAACGCACACCGTGATAGCCCTTGGAGGGCTCGGTCATGGTCGCGAATTTGCCGTTACCCCAGTTGAATTTGCCGGATTCGACAATCACACCACCCATGGTGGTGCCATGGCCACCAATGAATTTCGTGGCCGAGTGCATCACGATCGCCGCGCCCCACTCAAAGGGTCGGCACAGATAGGGCGAGGCAAAGGTGTTGTCGATGAAGAGCGGCAGATCATGCGCAGTAGCGATATCAGCCACTTTTTGAATATCGAGCACATTCATCGACGGGTTGCCGATGGTTTCGGCATACAGCAGCTTGGTCTTGGGCGTGATCGCGCGCGCAAAATTGTCAGGATCGTCGCTATCAACGAAGGTGGTGTTAATGCCGAGCTTGCGGAAGTTCACATCCAGCTGGGTATGGGTGCCACCGTACAGCGTGCGTGCAGCCACAATCTCATCACCGGCTTCGCACAGATTCAGCATGGCAATCATTTGCGCAGCCATACCGCTGCCGGTTGCCACTGCCGCGCGACCATTCTCCAAGGCGGCAATACGCTCTTCCAGTACCGCGACAGTGGGATTCGATAAGCGCGAGTACACATTGCCGAAGGTTTGCAGGTTGAACAAACTCGCGGCGTGATCGGCACTATCAAACACGTACGATGTGGTTTGATAGATAGGCACTGCGCGCGCACCCGTGGCAGCATCCGGCATCTGCCCGGCGTGAAGGCACAGGGTATCGAAGTCGTAGACGTGGTCTTTAGCCATAGCAGGAATTAATTAGACAGGACGGCGAGCAGAAATAACCTTGGTGTTAACGCCGAACCAGCTCAGGCCACCAAACAAACGCGCGTATTCGATTTTGACGCAGCGATCCATCACCACTTCAAGACCACCGGTTTCAGCAACACGCGCGGCTTCTTCGTTCACGACGCCCAGTTGAAGCCACAGTACTTTAGCGCCAATAGATACGGCATCTTGCGCGATGGGTACACAATCATCCGGCTTGCGAAACACATCCACGATATCTACCGGCTCGGGTATGGCTTTGAGGTTGGGGTAGCACTTCTCACCCAAAATTTCGTCGTACTTCGGATTCACCGGGATAATCCGGAAGCCATGCTCTTGCATGTATTTGGCGGCGAAATAAGAAGGGCGATACCAGTCAGCCGACAGGCCCACTATGGCAATGGTGTGATTGTTTTTCAGGATGCGGCGCAGCTCGGCGATGGTGCTCAATTCAGATCTCCTCTGACTCAACCGCGACGATGAAAAAAATTTGCGCGGTGCCTATCGAGCACTGGACTGTTATGTTTGACAATGGCAACCCTGATTCAAGCATGTATCACCGCGGCGCCAGCGGCCGGTAAAGCGTGCGGTAAACGCGGTGTCATGATGCGTCGATACACCGGCCAGATAAACGCGAGCAAGGACATGCCCGCATAGCCGGTCGGCATTTGCGGTGAGGTACTCACATGTCGTAATTCATTGCAGTGAAGAGAAGGTTCGAGATGATGCGCGGAATGCCGCGGTAGATTAAACAGCAGCGCATCCGAGATACGGTTATCGCAGTCCCAGATATGTTGGGGCCCGATGCGTTCTGCTTTGCCATCAATGACGTCACGTTGTAAGCCCCAGTGCTCGACATAGTCAATCGTGGCAACCAGCGTTTGCGCGACCCATGCGGTGATTAGCGCAAAGCCAAGTGCTTCAATGCCGGCCGACAGGGTGAGTATCAAAGCCAGCAGCACACTTGTGCTTGTCAGCGCGAGTGCTTCATTGATGCGACCAGGCTTTTGTTGCGACAGCCGTAATGCATGAATGAATACTCCCGAAAAATAGCGCGGCATGAAGCGCCAGAGACTTTCTTCTTGTCTTGCGCTGGCAGGGTCGTGAAACGTAGCGGCGGCACGATGATGACCCCGGTTATGTTCAATCGCGTAATGCCCAAAGCCTATCCAGCACAGTAGGGCTCGAGCTAGCGCGCGATCGATGAGTGCGCGTCGATGGCCAAGTTCATGCGCAAGTACGATACCAATACCGCCCGCGACGTAGCCGCAACCGAGCGCCAGCCACCAAAAATCGGCCGTACTCATGCTAGGCGCATGCAGGGCGAAGCCGATGCAAATAATCAGCACCAACAGCATGACAGCACGTAAAAACCAAGCCGGCCACTGGTAGTGGAGGGTGGCTTTATTCGAAGTGGATTGATTGGGTGTGGATTGATGCGGCGATTGATGCGGCGTGGCTTTACTCGAAGTGGATTGATTTTGCTGACCGCGACCAATAAGCCACTCCGCCAACGGCAACGCCACTGCCGCCAGCACGATCGTGAGCCATGCCATGTCGAGCTGCCAACCAATCAGCGGCGATAGGGTGAATCCGAGTGGCAGCAGCAGGTGTAGCAGCATGGTCAAGCCTCCATCGCGCGATTGTAGCGGGCTCGCGTGCATCGGTCTCAAGCAAAATATTATCGAAAAAGTATCTATAGTCAGAATGACAAGGGTGCTTTTATCGCGTTGACATCATGACACCCCTATGTTTCAATTCGGAAACATTGGGGAACTGGGTGCCTGTCAGCGCTTTGCGATTGCCGCACCAGCCCTGAATTTCTCCGCGAGAGACTGCGCATGCGCCAGCCGAATCCCATCATTGGCAACAGCCCGCCGATGCGAGAGATCCGCAAGCTGATCGATACGATCGCGGATTCCACCGCAACGGTGCTTGTCATGGGCGAATCGGGCACCGGCAAAGAGTTGGTCGCACAAGCGCTGCACTATCAGTCGCCACGTGCCGATGCTAATTTTGTTCCACTGAACTGTGCTGCGATTCCACGCGAATTGATGGAGTCCGAATTGTTTGGCCACCGCAAAGGTGCCTTTACCGGTGCGCTGGCCGATCGTGTCGGTCGTTTCGAGTTGGCGCACGGTGGCACGCTGTTCCTCGATGAGATCGGCGATCTGTCGCTTGACATGCAAGTCAAGTTACTTCGCGTGCTGCAAGAAAAAACCGTTGATCCCGTCGGCTCGTCGCGGGCAGTCGAAGTGGATGTGCGGGTAGTTGCAGCAACCCACCGTGATCTGGAAGCCGAAATCGCTGAAGGGCGTTTTCGTGAAGATTTGTACTATCGCTTGAACGTACTGCCATTACGTACGCCGCCGCTGCGTGAACGGGGTGACGATATCGTGGTTCTGGCACGGCATTACGCTGACAAGTTTGCGTATAAAACACCGGCCATCAGTTTCTCGGCAGACCTGATCGACGCCATGAAGAGCTACGACTGGCCAGGCAATGTGCGCGAACTTTCTAATTTGATTCATCGTTTCTCAACTTTGTTCGCTGGTCAGAAGCTCACGCTGAAATCGATTCCGCGCTCGATGCTGCCAAAAGGTTTGCAGCAAATACAGGAAGAGCGTGCCGGTTTGCCTGATGTCGAGCCGCAAGAAGAGCACGCGGCTGATGTGCTGCAGATGTTCGCGGTGCCGCATGATGAGCCAGCCAACATGCCATCCGCCAAGCCCGAGCCGGTGCGAAATGATGTCGAAGACATCATTATGCTGGCGCAGGGCGGTACCGTGCTGCCGCCGGAGGGCGTCTCGCTGAAAGAGCGCATGGCACAAATTGAGCGTGCCTACATCGAGCAAGCATTGGATCGCGCCGACGGCAATGTCTCGAAGACTGCACGACTACTGAATTTGCAGCGCACCACGCTGATAGAAAAAATCGATAAGTACCGACTGCGCTCGGCTTGAGTGCGTTTTTCTGAGGGTTTGCCAACATGGATATCGCCAGTCTGATCGGAGTGCTGGGCGCCTTGCTGCTGATCGCCATTGCTACCGGCGGCCTGTTTTTGCAGTTTTTTGATTTGCCTGCAGTATTCATTGTGTTTGGCGGCACGTTTCTGGTAGTGCTGTCCAAAAGCACCATGGCCGAATTCAAGGCCGCTTACACCACCGCGCGTGAGGTGCTGACCACCAAGCCCATGCCACTCACCGAGATGATCGACGAGTTGATCGCTGTTGGGCGTGTTGCGCGCTACGATGACCGCTGGATGATTACGCTCGAAGACCGCGAATACAAAGACGCTTTCATCGCCAAAGCCGTACGCATGTGGGTCGATGGTATCGACCACAACCTGCTGAAAGATGCGCTACTGCGCGAGATCACCGAAATGAAAATCCGCTACGAGCAAGCGCGTGATTTTTTTGCTTACGCGCAGGAGCTGGCACCCGGCATGGGCATGATCGGTACGCTGATTGGTCTTGTCATCATGATGGGTGGCGTGAATGACCCGCGCACGATTGGCCCGGGTATGGCGGTAGCGCTGCTCACTACGCTGTACGGTGCAATTTTGGCTAACGTGGTGATTGGCCCCATGGTGCAAAAAATCAATGGTCATGGTAAGCGGGTCAAGCGTAACTACGAAATGCCGGTGTGCTGTTCATACATAAAGGTGGTGATCCGCGTCTGCTGCCTGATCTGTTGATGGGTAATTTGCCGCACGAAGAATCGGCGCCAATCGCATTACCGGAGCCGAAGCAGGACAAAGAAGAAACGGAAGCGGCTGATAACGCCTGAGCCGATGAAGCCGCAAGAAAAAGAAGAAGACGCAGCCCGCATGCCGGTGACGCTGTTTGACAGCATCACCGCGCAAGATGAAGAACCTGCTGTTCGACACGGTGCGCCATTGTGGGTCGTTACTTTCGCCGACATGATCACACTGCTGCTGGCGTTTTTCTTGTTGGTGCTGTCGTTCTCTGATCTAAACCCCGAACACTTCCGCAATGTCAGTGGCTCGCTGCAAAAATCATTAGGTCGTGCAGAGAAGCCACCACCGGTCGAGCCGCCACCGGCAGAGACGCAATTGGTCGCTGGCCCCACCGAAGAAAAATTACCCTTGCCTGAGCAACTTGCCAAAGACCTCGGCAAACTGCAAAAAGAGTTATCGACTGATCTGGTTGGTAAAAAAGTTCAGGTCACCACAGAAAATGGTCGATTGCTGATTCAGCTGCCTGCGCGTAGCAATGGTTTGCTGCCGCAAGAAATGATCGATCTGTACGCACGGATTGCCGAAGCGCAGGCACAGGTGGAAACGCCGGTCGAAGTACGCGAGGGCGAGCCGGTCGATCGCGCGGCTGAGATGGCACGGCAGATACGACAATTGCGCGAAGCATTGTCAAAAGAAATCGAACAAGGCGAGGCGCAAGTCGAACGTGATGGCGAGCGCATTGTTGTACGCATGGCAGTGCAGGGTAGTTTTTATCCGGCCAGTGCTGATCTCTCACCCGAGGCGACACCAATGCTGAAAAAAGTTGGTGAAGCCATCGCCAAGACTGGTGGGCGTATCACCATCGAAGGTCATACTGATGCGTCGCCTCTCAGCGGCCATGCACGCTATCGCTCGAATTGGGATTTATCGGGCGCGCGCGCGTCGTCGGTGGCTGACTACCTCACCGCGTATGCAGGCGTATCTCGCGAGCGTGTCGTCGTGCGCGGTATGGCTGATACACGTCCAGTGGCGCCGAACGACACGCGCGAAGGTCGTGCAAAAAACCGCCGTATCGAAGTACTGGTCGATGCGTATGGTGGGTGAATCAGGCCAAGCGCGCCAGCATTTTTTTAGCGTTATTCAGATGGGTGTCCAGCGCCTCTATGCAGGGTATAAATCGTTCGCTGAATTCACCATGCGCTTTTACTCGCGCGTAGAAAGTCTCTGCCACCGACAATGCCCTGCGCCAGATAACACTCGGCACGTCGAGGCTGATATGCGGTATGGCCAATTGATCTGAAAGACCACCGCTGCTGCGCGGCCGAAACCCCATAGGTGTCATGTCGTAGGCGGGCGCCAGTTGATAGGGCGGGCCTTGGTCATCTATGAACGACAGATTACCCAAGTGCATATCGGTATTACCGATCAGCGTACCGAATGCCCACAGCAGTGCCGCGTCCTCGAATGCTGCCGAATCAACTCGTCGCTCAGCAGCGAGTACCCGTGTAATCGTTGGCCAGGATCCGTTACCCGAACCGACGAACGCTGCATCTAACGCGGCGAGTGAATGCACGCCGCAACGGCCCACGCGACCGACCCGATCAAAGCGCACTACCTCCAGAAACCGCTGATCTGCTGAATCGATGATGCTGCTATGCGCCGCGCTGATGCCCGCATCGCGCAAGCTGAGTAGTGCGAGATGTTCTGCAAGAAGGAGATCTCGCCAGCGTTCGGCCACGGGGCCGCTTTCAGCTTCGCTGAACTTGACAATCACATGACGTACACCCGTATCGGTCATCGCATACGCAGTGAACTTGGGTTGCTCACCGCCTGCTGAAGACCCCGCCGGTTCGCCATCTGCAGCGCGACGAGCGAGTTCTGCGTATTGGGATGTTTTATCTTCTGCCTTAATAGGTTCGGTGCTCTCGTACTGAATAAATCGATGCACTGCATGGTCGCCAACAAGCAGATTGCCGACCATGTCATGACCATGCCGCAGCATGGCGAGCAATGCATGCGTATCGTTCCAGTCACTAACGCTTTCAGGTAAACCCAGCATGCGTGCGTGTTTCAGCGCGTAGGCCCGACCGAGGTAACCTTGGGGTCGCATATCATGCAACCACCACGGCAGGCCCTCACTGAAGTTCGCTTTGCCTTGCGCTGGAAAGGTAATGAAACCATCGGGGCGAACCGGCACCATGTAGCCCAACCGATCAAGTGCACCGTGTCGATCAACCCGGTGAATGCTCAAGTCCGGCAGGCTGCGAGCCTCGTCTCGTAAAAAATATTGAATGGATCGGGCAGCACCTACTCGAACCAGTGCCGGGCCCAAATGAACCATGGCGCGGGACAAGCTTGGTTGACTAAGTCCAATTAAATCAACAAGTTGTCTAGGCGTAGCCGGGCCTTGCGCCAACCGGCGGCGGATCGATTCAGCGTGAGCCCGCATGGATTATTGAATGGATTCATGAATGGATTAAAGGGCTCATGATACCCCCAATGGCCTGCGCCGGCGGTATCGACTGGCTTAAAAGAGCGCTGACTAAGTTGGAGAGGGCGCAGTTTGACCGCGGCGATCAAGCGTGGACACGAGCGTATGCTTTCGCAGTCGGTATCTTGCGCGGTAGCGTATTGTTGTTTGGCGATCTAAAGTTGATTTACTCCGGCTTCGCAGCGCCACCAGTCGTGTAGGAGGGCACTTTGGTACCGGGTACGGTGCCATTCGGCTTGGATTGGTCGCGCGCATAGCTCACTACACGCTCTTTGTTGCTCTCGCGTGCCTTGGCAGCTTCTGCTGCAGCCTGACGTTCTTTCGCTGATTCGCGTTCACGCGCGAGTTCACGCTCTTTGGCAGCTTCGCGTTCACGTGCACGCTCGCGTTCGCGCGCGAGTTCGCGTTCTTTGTCTTTCAGTTCTTTCTCACGGCGTGCTTTTTCAGCGGCGAGTTCGTCGGCCAGCTGTTTCTCGCGTTGCTTTTGCTGTTGCGTCAGCGCTTCAACATCTTTCTTCACACCTTCAACCGTCGAGACTGAGCCCTGCAAGCGGTTGAATTGGCCGGACAAGTCTTTCACGGCTTTCGACTGATCCTTCATCATGCTATCCAGCGTCGTGAGCTGTTGCAGTAGCTCCTTGTTGGCTGCTTCAGCTCGCGCTGCCTCGGCGCGCGCAGCCTCAAGCTTGGCCAGCTCAGCTTTGATGGCCTCAGCACGTGCGGCCTGCTCTGCCTTGGCGGCTTCAGCCCGAGCGCGGGCCTCGGCTTTTTTATCTGGTTGGGCAGCGGGCGCTGCCTCAGCGCTGGCGTCTTTTTTGTCGTTGGCGGCTGCAGGTTTTGCAGGTGTAGCGGCTGGTGCTGGTGCTGGCTTGGGTTCAGGCTTCGGCGCTGCTTTGGGTGCTTCCGACAAGCGCGCGATTTTTTCTTCGATGGCTGCCTGCACTGAATGTGTAGTCTCTTGGGCCAGCTTCAGCTCTTGCAGCGCGGTTTGGATGTCGTCCATGCTTTCCATGCGACGCTTCAGATCGACTGCACGTTTACCGACTGCCAGCATCATTTCATCGAGCTGAGCGACTTTGTTCTGCAACTGCACGCTCATGAAGCTGAAGACACCTGCAGTACCCACCAGTACGGCACCGGTGATACCCAGAATGATCTTCGCTTGCATCGAAGTGCGTTTGGCGCCATCGATGAGTTTTTCTGCAGCTTTATTCACATGACCACCGGTGGTGGCCACCGCAGCAGCCGACCGATTGGCGACTTCGGCAGCGTCAAGCACCATGCTCATCAGCGACTCGAGCTGTTGCGAGGCGGCGCGATTGTTCTCAACCAGAATCTGTACGGCTTCCAGCGCACGTTTTGCGGTGTCGTGCGGTACGGCGACCGAGCCATCAGGCATCGTCCCGGCAATTTGAATCTCGCCGTCCGCACCATCAGTGGGTACGCCAGCTTCTTCCGGGCTCAGTGACGGCGGCGGCGGATCAGGCATGAAGCCGCCGGCGGCATCAAGCTTTACCTCCGGCGTGTCATCATTTTTTGCTTCGTCGCTCATTTCGCTATCCGTTTTGCCAAGCGTTGTATCGATTGTTCAAAGCGATCAAGTTCTCTGTTAACTTTTGCTGTCGACTCACCGAGGCTCGCGATACGCTCTTCCAGGTGAATCGATAAAGCCCAAGGTGTTGCGTCGTCATCGACCTTGAAGGTCAGATCCGGATCGCTCATCACCTCTACCTGAGCATCGGCTGCCTCGGCAGCATCTGCCGCACCCAGTTCCAAACCGTCTTCGTCACCCTCAAGCCCTGCGTCACCGATCCTTCTGCCGGTATGCAAACCTTGCTGGTCATGCATCTCGCGCATGTCTGACAGACCCTGCGCGTCTTCCATTCGTCGTTGGTCCGACAAACCATCCGCGTCCTGCAGATGCCGAGCGTCGGACAAACCGTCGGCATCGTGCATTTGCCGCATGTCGCTCAAGCCGTCAGCATCGCTCATGTGGCGACCATCTGACGGACCGTCGCCAGCATGGCTTGCGCGTCCGTCTGCGTCGCCATCAGCGTCATGCAGATGGCGCGCTATGGCAGCACCATCACCGTCATCCAACGCTGTCGCGCCTTGCCCTGCATCCTTGCCGTGCAGCTGGCGTAAGTCGGCGAGGCCATCGCTGTCATGCAGGCTGCGCTGTTCTACGTGACCATCCCGCGCATCGTGAAGACCACGCTCGAAGGTCTCGCCGTGTTTCTGATCCTGCACCGCTCGCTGGTCGCTCGGGCCTTTTCTGGCGCGCGCACGCTTTACTTCGGTCGTGTCGGCAATCGCCATCTCTGGCGGCTCATCGCCACGAAATATCTGTGTTTTTTCTTCAGCCACGACTCACCTCAGCAAAAAAGCGACGTTAGCGACTCGCAGGCAGCAAAGCTGTCTGCAACGACCTGACCGGACGCAGCCACGGATCAGGAGGCATGCCGGTACGGGCGGCGTAGGTCTCTGCCTCTTTACGGGTCGCGAACGGTCCCGAGATCACGGCAAA
>Ga0194123_10003949_pt1 | contig 17248 bp, 13 predicted proteins | sample TA2MahsurfametaG_5_FD_155479 | JGI IMG/M metagenome (GOLD analysis project Ga0194123, IMG submission 155479) | Freshwater microbial communities from Lake Tanganyika, Tanzania - TA2015023 Mahale A surface | ecosystem: Environmental > Aquatic > Freshwater > Lake | place: Tanzania: Lake Tanganyika... | reverse complement strand
GCCGGAGGAACGTCGCCACCTCGTCGACCGGCTCATGATCGAGGGCCAGCCCGCCCACGTGCAGGCGCGCGCCGGGCAGGAGCTCGACAGCGACGGCCGCGACCGTCGGCGCGCCGCGGTGGTCCGCGAGGCGCTGAAGGACTTCCCCGAGGTCGTCCCGCCGACGGCCTAGTCGGCCTTGGGCGGATTGGCCGCGCGGTCCTTGCGGGCCATCTCGTCGAGCAGCGCCTGCACGCGCGCCACGCCCCCGGTGACGTCGTCCTCGGCGAAGAGGAGGTCCGGGGTGTGCTTCATCTGCAGGATGCCGCCGATGGTCGAACGCAGCTCCGTGCGCACGCGCTTCAGGAACGCGCGGGCCCTCTTGCGCTCGGCGTCGTCGCCGGAGACGGCGTAGCCGACCCGGCACTGCCGGAGGTCGGGGGAGACGCTCGTGACGGTGATGGTGATCAGCGCCGCCTCGGTCGGCCAGGACTGCCGCAGCGCGGAGGAGACCTCGCGCTGGATGAGTTCGGCGACCCGGAGCTGGCGTTGCGACATGTGGCTTAGAGCGACGGCCGCGTCTGGACCATCTCGACGGCCTCGATGACGTCGCCGGGCTGGTACTCGTCGTAGCCGCCGAGCTTGATGCCGCACTCGAAGCCGGCCTTGACCTCGGAGGCGTCGTCCTTGAAGCGGCGCAGGGTCTCGACCGGGCCGTTGTGGATGACCTTGCCGGCGCGCACCACGCGCGCCTTGGCGGCGCGGCGGATGAGGCCTTCGGTGACCATGCAGCCCGCGACCTTGTGCTCCTTGCCGAGCGGGAAGACGGCGCGCACCTCGGCGGCGCCGAGCTTGTTCTCGCGGACCTCGGGGTCGAGCAGCTCGGCCATGGCGTCCTTCACGAGCGTGATCAGCTCGTAGATGATGTCATGGGTGATGAGGCGGACGCCGGTGCGCTTGAGCTGCGGCTGGACGCCGTTCTCGAGCTTGGTGTCGAAGGCGACGATGAGGGCCTTGGAGGCTTCGGCGAGGGCGACGTCGCCCTGGGTCACGGGGCCGACGGAGCCGCCGACGACCTCGAGACGGACCTTGGCCGACTTGATGTCGCGGAGGCAGCCTTCGAGGGCTTCGAGCGTGCCGTTGACGTCGGCCTTGAGGAGGACGCGGAGGATCTTCTCCTTGTCCTGGGCGAGGGCCGCCATCAGGCGTTCGAGGTCGGACATGCCGGGGCGGCCGCCGGTGTTCGGGGCGGTCTGCTGCGCCTCGGCGGCCTTGCGGGCGGCGAGGGCGGACTCTTCGGCGATCTCGCGGGCTTCGCGGTCGTTCTTGACGGTGCGGAACTTGGAACCGGGGGAGGGCACGGCGTCCCAGCCGAGCACGAGCGCCGGGGCGCCCGGGGCGGCGGCGGTCATGCGGTTGCCGCGCTCGTCCATGAGCGCGCGCACCTTGCACCACGTCTCGCCGCAGACGAACGCGTCGCCGGGCTTGAGGGTGCCTTTCTGGACGATCACGGTGGCGGTGGGGCCGCGGCCGGTCTCCATCTGGGACTCGATGACGACGCCCTGGGCGGGGCACTTCGCGTTGGCCTTGAGGTCGAGGACCTCGGCTTGGAGCAGGATGGATTCGAGCAGCTCGGTCATGCCGGTGCCCTTGAGCGCCGACACGGGGCTGGTGATGGTCTCGCCGCCCCAGTCTTCCGGGGTCAGGTTGCGCTGCTGCATCTGCTGCTTCACGCGGTCGATGTTGGCGCCCTTGGCGTCGACCTTGTTGATCGCGGCCACGATGGCGCCGGCGTGCTTCTGCGCGAACTTGAGGGCTTCCTCGGTCTGCGGCATGAAGCCGTCGTCCGCCGCCACGACGAGCACGGCGACGTCGGTCACCGAGGCGCCGCGCTCGCGCATCTTGGCGAAGGCCGCGTGGCCCGGGGTGTCGAGGAAGGTGACGGTCTTGCCCTTGTACTCCGGCTTGTCGCCCTGGTAGGCCACGGAATAGGCGCCGATGTGCTGGGTGATGCCGCCGGCTTCGCCGGAGACGACGTTGGTCTTGCGGAAGAAGTCGAGGAGCGTGGTCTTGCCGTGGTCGACGTGGCCGAGCACGCAGACGACGGGCGGACGCGGGGTCATGAGCGCCGGGTCGTCCTCGGACGGCTTCTCGACCTTCTTGACGGGCTGCACGCCTTCGCCGCGGTGGCGGATCTCCAGCGTGTAGCCGTGGCGTTCGGCGACCTTGCGGGCGTCGGCCTCCTCGATGACGGAGGAGACGCTGACGACCTTGTTGAGTTCCATCAGGTTGCCGATGACCTGGAAGGGCTTGAGGTTGAGCGCGATCGCGAAGTCACGGACGACGATCGGCGGGCGCACGGTGATGACGCCCTTGCTGCCGGGCGCGGCCTGGCTGCCGGTGGCGGCCGGACGGTTGACGACGGGCGCCACGGGCGGACGGACGACGGGCGGCACGTTGGCCGGACGCGCGGGCACGGGCGGCGGGGTGCTGCTGATGATCACCGGCGGCAGGTCGGCCTTGGCCGGGGTCGGCGCGATGGGCGGACGCGGCGGGACGGGGGCGACGGGCGGTCGCGCGGCGGGCGGCGGCGTGGCCACGATGGTCGGGCGCGGGGGCAGGCTCACCGGGGGCGGCGTGCCGGGCTTGGAGACCGGCGCGGCGGGCGCGACCGGGGCGGGCTTGGCCGTCTCGGGGGCCTTGGGCGCCTCGGCGGCCGGCTTGGCGGGTTCCGGCGCGGGCTCGGCCTTCTTCGGGAGCTTGTCGGCGGCGAACGCCAGGAACTCCTCGCGGTAGATCTTGCCGAAGTTGCTCGAAGCCGCGGGCTTCTTGCCGTCGGTGAAGACGTAGTCCTTGAAGTCGGGGCGGGCGACCACGAACTGGTCGACCAGCGCGAGCAGCGCCTTGACCTCGATGCCGAGCTCCTTGGCCACGTCGCTGAAACGCTGCGTGGCCGCGGGTTTCTTGGCTTCGGATTTCTTCTTCTCGGTCATGTGCGCGGGCGGAGGGGGACGGGAGGGTGGACGGCGGAAGGATTACGAGCGACGGCCCTTGGCGTAGGCGGCGAGGACGGCTTCGACCTCTTCGGTCGGGATGCCGCTTTCCTGGAAGTCCTCCACGGTCGCGCCTTCGAGGGCTTCGACGCTGGAGATGCCGAGGCCGACGAACTTCGCGATGAGTTCGGCCGGGAGGCCGAGCTGGTCCGCGATGCGCACGGCGGCGTCGCCGGCCTTGGCCTCGAAGCTTTCGGCGGCGTGGGTGGCCTTCTGGATGTTGAGGCCCCAGCCCATGAGCTTGGAGGTCAGGCGGGCGTTGCGGCCCTTGCTGCCGATGGCGATGCGCATGTCGTCCTCGTCCACCTCGAAGAAGATGGAGCGGGAGCGCTCGTCGATGCGGACGTTGCGCGGCTTGGCGGGGCGGATGGCCTCCTCGAGCAGCTTGAGCGGCTCGGCGTGGTAGCGGATGATGTCGATCTTCTCGCCGCCGAGCTCCTTGACGATGTTGCGGACGCGGGCGCCGCGGGCGCCGACGCACGCGCCGACGGGGTCGACCTTGGGGTCGCGGGAGTCGACGGCGATCTTGGTGCGGTAGCCCGGGTCGCGGGCCATGGCGGCGATGGTGACGGTCTTGTCGGCGATCTCGGCGACCTCGAGCTCGAGGAGGCGGCGGACGAACGCCGGGTTGGCGCGGGACAGGACGAACTCACGGCCGCGCTGCGGGTCTTCGCGGATCTCGAGCAGGAGGCAGCGGATGCGGTCGCCGGTGCGGAATTCGTCGCCGTGGCAGCGCTCCTTGTGCGTGAGGACGGCCTCGGCCGTGCCGAGCTCGATGACGACGTTGCCGCGTTCGGTGCGGCGGACGGTGCCGGTGACGATGTCGCCGACCTTGTCCTTGTACTCCTGGAAGACCTGGTCCTTCTCGATCTTGCGGAAGCGCTGGTTGAGCAGCTGCTGGGTCGTCTTGGCGGCGATGCGGCCGAGGTCTTCGACCTTGATCGGCTTGCGGACTTCCTGGCCGACCTGGACGTCGTTCCGGATGAGCGAGGCGGCCACGGGGTTGATCTCCTGGAGCGGGTCCGACACGGAGTCGGTCACGCGGAGGACGACGAAGGCGTCGAGCTTGCCCGAGACGGGGTCGGCGTTCACTTCGACGTTCTGCCCGGCCATGACCGACTTCTCGACGGAGGACTTGATCGCCTCGACGATGAGGGCGCAGGCCTCTTCTTTTTTGATGTTCTTCTCCTTTTCGAGGTATTGGAGGAAGGGTTTGATGTCGACGCTCATGGTGATGGGTGCGGGTTTGCGGTGAAATGATTTGGGGACAAAAAAAGCGGGTCCGGCAGGACCCACCTCGGTGAAGGTGAACTGACCCTTACCTTGGGTTCCCCGACGGGGATGTCAAGAACCCTCGGCCCGGCGGCCCGGAGGGTTCCGCTTGCCCCCCGGGGGTCTTCCCCGAACCTTCCTCCCATGGCCGACGAAAAAGTAATCTTCACGATGACGGGGGTCACGAAGTACTTCGAAAAGAAACCCGTTTTCCGCGATATTTCCCTTTCCTATTACTACGGGGCGAAGATCGGCGTCCTCGGCCTGAACGGTTCGGGCAAGTCGACCCTCCTCAAGATCATGGCCGGGGAGGACAAGGAATTCGACGGCGCGATCAGCCAGGTCCCCGGCTTCACGCTCGGCTACCTCGCCCAGGAACCGCGCCTCGACGAGCATCTCACGGTGCAGGCGTGCGTGATGCAGGCCGCCGGCCCGATGAAGGCCCTGCTCGAGGAGTACGATGAGACGTTCGTCAAGGTGTCGGAGACCGACGATCCCAAGGAGCAGGAGAAGATCCTCGCGCGCCAGGGCGAGATCCAGTCCGTCCTCGACACACGCGGCGGCTGGGACCTCGACGCCCGCATCGAGATGGCGATGGAGGCCCTGCGCTGCCCGCCCGGCGACGCGGTGGTCTCGGCCCTCTCCGGCGGCGAGAAGCGCCGCGTGGCCCTCTGCCGCCTGCTCCTGATGGAGCCCGACATCCTGCTGCTCGACGAACCGACCAACCACCTCGACGCCGACACGGTCGCCTGGCTCGAACGCCACCTGCAGGGCTACAAGGGCACGGTCATCGCCATCACGCACGACCGCTACTTCCTCGACAACGTCGCGGGCTGGATCCTCGAGCTCGACCGCGGCCGCGGCATCCCCTGGAAGGGCAACTACTCCTCCTGGCTCCAGCAGAAGCAGCAGCGCCTCGAGATGGAGGAGAAGCAGTCCGCCGCCCGTTCCCGCTCGATGGAGCGCGAACGCGAGTGGGCCGCGGCCTCGCCCAAGGCCCGCGTGGCCAAGAACAAGGCCCGCCTGCGCGCCTACGAGCAGATGCTCGCCCAGGACCAGAACCAGCAGGAGAAGGCGGCCGAGATCTGGATCCCGCCCGGCCCGCGCCTCGGCGGCGCCGTCATCGAGGCCCGCGGCCTCTCCAAGGGCTACGGCGACCGCATCCTGATGGAGGACGTGAGCTTCACGCTGCCCGCCGGCGGCATCGTCGGCGTGGTCGGCCCCAACGGCGCCGGCAAGACGACGCTCTTCCGCATGATCACGGGCCAGGAGAAGCCCGACAAGGGCGCGCTCACGGTCGGCGACACGGTGAAGATCGCCTACGTCGACCAGTCCCGCGACGCGCTGCCGGCCGACGCGCCGCTCTGGTCGGCGATCTCCGACGGCCAGGAGATGGTCCACCTCGGCAAGGTCCTGGTGCCGGCCCGCGCCTACGCGGCCCGCTTCGGCTTCACGGGCGACGTCCAGCAGCGCAAGGTCGGCGTGATGTCGGGCGGCGAACGCAACCGCATCCACCTCGCCCGCCTCATCAAGGCCGGCGCCAACGTGCTGCTGCTCGACGAGCCGACCAACGACCTCGACGTGAACACCATCCGCGCGCTCGAGGACGCCCTCGAAGGCTTCGCCGGCTGCGCGGTGATCGTGACCCACGACCGTTGGTTCCTCGACCGCGTGGCCACGCACATCCTCGCGTTCGAGGACGACAGCACGGTGGTCTGGCACGAAGGCAACTACGGCGACTACCTCGAGGACCGGCGCAAGCGCCTCGGCCTCGAGTCGGACACGCCCCGTCGCCCCAAGTACCGTCGCCTCACGCGCTGAGCCGGCCCGTCGCCTTCAGTCGCTGCCGCCATGCTCCGGCCGTCGCCGCGAGCGTGGTCAGCTGCAGGTCGCTCATGCGCCAGCCCCAGTTGCCTTGCGGGTTGCCGGGCGTGTTGAAGCGGGCTTCGGCGCCCAGCCCCAGCAGGTCCTGGACGGGGAGGAACGCGGCCACGCCGGGCGAGGCCAGGGCCGCCTCGGCGAGCGTGACGTGCGGCGCGGTCATCGGGCCGAAGACGGCCTCGACGCGGGTCCGCTCCTCGGCGGAGGCCTGCGCGTACCAGCCGACGACGGTGTCGTTGTCGTGCGTGCCGGTGTAGACGACGCGGTCCGCGGTGATGTTCGCGGGGAAGTGCGGGTTGCCGGCGGGCGGTCCGCCGAAGCCGAACTGCAGCACCGACATGCCCGGCAGGCCGGAGGCCTGGCGGAGGACGTCGACGCCCGGCGAGAGCAGGCCGAGGTCCTCCGCGACGAGCGGCAGGCCGGCCAGGGCGCCGGTGAAGGCGAGGCCGGGTCCCTCGCACCACTGGCCTTCGCGCGCGTTGGGCGCGCCGGCGGGCACGCTCCAGTAGTCATGGATGCCGCGGAAGTGGTCGATGCGGATCGCGTCGAAGAGCTCGAGGTCGTGGCGCACGCGCGCCCGCCACCAGGCGAAGCCGTCGGCGGCGTGCCGCTCCCAGGCGTAGAGCGGGTTGCCCCAGAGCTGGCCGTCCGCGGCGAAGTAGTCCGGCGGCACGCCGGCCACGGCCGTCGGCCGGCCGTGCGCGTCGAGCTGGAAGAGTTCGGGGCGGGTCTTCGCGTCGCACCCGTCGGCGGAGACGTAGATCGGTTCGTCGCCGAAGAAGCGGACGCCTTTCCCGCGCGCGTATTCCCGGAGCGCCTGCCACTGCTCGGCGAAGAGGAACTGCAGCACTTCGGCCTCGGCCACGGCCTCCGCCGGGGCTTCGTCGTCCGTCCACTTGTCCGGCGCGGCGAAGCCGTTCGCTTCGCGCAGGGCGGCGAAGCGGCACCAGGCCCCGAGCCAGCCGGCCTGCTGCTCGCGGAAGCGTCGGAAGGCGGCGTTATGCTTCAGGACCTTGGCGCCGCGGCGGGCGGCCAGCCGCAGGGCGGGGCGCAGCTGGTTCCACAGGCGGCCGTAATCGGTGCGCCCGTCGCTGCCGCGCCGCAGCGCGGCGATTTCGTCGGACGTGAGCAGCTTGCGCGCGCCGAGGTCGGCGAGGTCGAGGAGGTAGGGGTTGCCGGCGAAGACGGAGAGCGCCTGGTAGGGCGAGTCGCCGTAGCCGGTCGGTCCGAGCGGGCAGACCTGCCACCAGCCGAAGCCGGCGGCGGCGAGGACGTCGACGAAGCGGCGGGCTTCGGCGCCGAGCGACCCGACCGGACCTTCGCCCGGCAGGGCGGTCGGATGGAGCAGCACGCCGGCGCAGCGCCGGGGGAAGGCGTGGCAGACGTAGGGGGCGGCGGGAGCCCGGCCGGGCACGGCGGCGGGTTCGCGGCGGGGGGCGGCCATCTCAGCGCAGCTGGACGTAGTGCTTGGCGCGCAGGTCGTCGAGCCAGCGCTGGATCGCGAGCTTCATGCCGATCGACCGGACCTTGGTCTCGATCTCGGCCATGACCTCCGGGTCGTTCACCGGGGCGTAGCCTTGCGGGCGGACCGCCTCGGGGCTGACGATCACGTAGATCGGCGCGGCGCCGACGTCGAACTTCAGCGGCTCGGAGACCTCGCCGGGCTTCAGCTTGCGGACGGCGGCGACGACGGTCTGGTTCAGGTCCTCGAGGTTGCGCCAGCCGGCGTCCCCGCCCTTGCGGGCGAAGTCGTCGGAGCTGATGCGTTCGGCCACGTCGGCGAAGGTCGGCTGGCCGTTGATCGGCTTGCCGCCGATCTTGGAGGCCGCGAGCAGTTCGGCGATCTTGGCGGGCTGGCCCAGCGCGGCGGCCCAGGCTTGGGCGCGGGCGGCGGTCTCCTCGGGCTTCTCGGCCGCGCCCTGCGTGAGGGTGATCTGGCGCAGCTTGACCTGCTCCTTGCGCAGGAAGTCCGCCTTGTTCTTGTCGTAGTATTCCTGGATCTTGCCGGGGTTGACGTCCCAGGCGGTGCGGCGGATCTGGCCCACCATGTATTCGAAGATGATGCGGTCCTCGATGGTCTTGCGGTACGCGAGCGGCGTGGTGCCGGCGGCGCGCAGCGAGGCGACGAAACGGTTGCGGTCCCCGCCGAAATCCCGGCGGATGGTCTCCTCGATGTCGGCGTCGACGTAGGAGGCCGGCAGGTTCGCGGTGCTCGCCCGGAATTCGGCGATGACGATCTGGCGCTCGGCCATCGACTTCAGGGTCTCCTGCGCGGCCTGGCCCAAGGCCTGCTCGAACTCGAGGTCGGAGCGGGCGGCGGCCCGCAGCTGGCCGACGATGGGGTCGATCTGCCGGCGGATGTCGGAGAGGGTGATGCCCTGGCCGTCGGCGTCGGCGGCGATGCGGTCCGAGTTCAGCTGGGACCAGCGCTTGGCGGCGGCTTCCTCGACCGACGGCAGCTTGAGCTGGGCGGACCCGACGGCCGAGGCGAGGACGAGCAGGCTGGAGAGGAGGAAGGATTTCATCGGGCGTTGGGCGCGGGCAGCCGTGAGAGGAAGCCGCGGATTTCCTTCAGTTTCCGCAGGGGGTCTCGCACGGTCAAGCGGGGAAACCGGTTGCCGACCAGGATGGGCTCCGGCGCCCGGCCGGCCGGCGCCTGCAGGCAGCGCAGCACGGCCCCGTCCGTCGTCACCGAAACGACACCTTTGTCCTCCGCGAGGCAGCGGATCTCCGCCAGGCTGAGGAGGGCGTCCGCCTCCGGGGGCAGCTTGCCGTAACGGTCCTTCAGCGAGGTCCGCAGTTCGGTCAGCTCGACGGCGTCCAGGGCCAGCGCGATGCGGCGGAAGGCCTCGATCCGCAGGCGGGTCTCGGGGATCCAGTCCGAGGGGAGCGTGGCGGTCAGCAGGGGCGCCTCGCCGTCGCTGCTGCCGGCCTGTTCCGTGCCGAGCGCGGCCTGGGTGTGGTCGATGAAATCCAGCCGGACCTCGCAGCGTTCGACGACCGCCCCCTTGTCGCCGCGGAGCTTGGCCACGCTCCGGCGGAGGAGCTGGCAGTAGAGGTCGAAGCCCACGGTCGCGACATGTCCGCTCTGCGCCGCGCCGAGGATGTTGCCGGCCCCGCGGAGTTCGAGGTCGCGCATGGCGATGCGGAAGCCGGCGCCCAGCTGGTTGTACTGCCGGATGGCCGACAGGCGGCGGTGCGCCGTGCCGACGAGCGCGGCGTGGCGGTGCAGGAACAGGTAGGCGTAGGCCTGGCGGTTGAAGCGCCCCACGCGTCCGCGCAGCTGGTAGAGCTGCGCCAGGCCGAAGCGGTCGGCGCCCTCGATGATGAGCGTGTTGCAGTTCGGGATGTCCAGGCCGGTCTCGATGATCGTCGTGCACACGAGGACGTCGTATTCGCCGGCGACGAAGGCCGACATGACTTCCTCCAGCTGGCCGGCCGGCATCTGGCCGTGGCCCACGATGATGCGCGCCTTGGGCACGAGCGCGGCGAGCCGCTCGGCGACCGCCTGGATCGTCTCGACGCGGTTGTGCAGGTAGAAGACCTGGCCGCCGCGGGCGAGCTCGGCCTTCACGGCGTCGCGGACGAGCTTCTCGTCGTAGCTGCGCACGATGGTGCGGATGGGCAGGCGTTCGCGCGGCGGGGTCTCGATCACGCTGAGGTCGCGGGCGCCGACGAGCGCGAGGTAGAGCGTGCGCGGGATGGGCGTCGCGCTCATGGCGAGCACGTCCACCTCGGTGCGCAGCTCCTTCAGGCGTTCCTTGTGCCGCACGCCGAACCGATGTTCCTCGTCGATGATGACGAGGCCGAGCTTGGCGAAGCTCGTCCCGTCGGAGAGCAGGGCGTGCGTGCCGACGACGACGTCGACGGTGCCCGCCGCGGCGCGCGCCCGGACGTCGGCCTTCTGCCTGGCGGTGCGGTACCCGCTCAGGAGCTCGACGGAGACGGGCCAGCGCGCGAGGCGTTCCTTGAAGCTCTCGAAGTGCTGCTGCGCGAGCACGGTGGTGGGCGCGAGGATCGCGACCTGGCGTCCGCCCAGGACGCATTTGAACGCGGCGCGCAGGGCGACCTCGGTCTTGCCGAAGCCGACGTCGCCGCTGACGAGGCGGTCCATGGGCGCGGGCCGCTCCATGTCCGCCTTCACGTCGGCGATCGCGCGGGTCTGGTCCGGGGTCTCGCGATGCGGGAACGACCGCTCGAACTCCCCCATCCAGGCGTTGTCCGCGTCCTTCGGGTGGGTGATGCCGGGCTTGGTCGAGCGGGCGGCCTGCATGGCGAGCAGCTGCGCGGCGAGGTCGGCGGTGGCCTTCTCGGCGGCCTTGCGCGACTTCTCCCAGCCGCCTCCGCCGAGCTTGGACAGCTTCGGGAGGGCCCGGCCGATGCCGATGTAGCGGGTGAGGAGATGCGACTCCCGCACGGGGAGGTGCAGCATCGACTTCCCGGCGAACTCGAGCCCGATGAAGTCTTCGGTGCGGCCGGCGTGCTCGTGCGCCTTGATGCCGCGGAAGAGGCAGACGCCCTGCGTGGCGTGCACGAGCGCGTCGCCGTCGGCGAGTTCGCCGAAGTCGAGCGCGCGGCCGACCGCCGCCCGGATGGCGGTCCGTCGGCGGGGTAGGACGGCGAGCGGCCGTCGGCGTCGGCCGAAGAGCTCGCGTTCGGTGAGCAGCAGGAGGCCGTCCTTGAGCAGGCCGGGCAGTCTGCCCGGCGCGATGACCACGCCGCCCCCGAAGCGTCCTTGGAGGACGCGGGGCGCGAAGCCGCGGATCTTCGTCCCGGCGACGTCGGCCTTGAGCCGGTCGACGGAGCCGTCGGTGTCGCCCGCGAGCAGGCAGGGCCGGCCGTCCTTGGCCAGCGAGGCGGCGGCCCGCAGCAGCGCGGGGCGCGTCTCGGTGCTGTCCGTCGCGGAGCCGATGAGCAGGGATTCGGCGGGCGTCGATTCGAGGGCGTGCGCCGCGTAGCCGAGCGGAGCATCGTCGGTCTCCTCGAGCACGAGTTCGTCGGTCTTGGCCGAGTGCAGCTCGGCGCAGAGGACGTCCTCGTGGCAGCGGTCCACCGAGATGATGAGCGCGTCGGCCGGCAGGTGCCGGAAGAACGGCGACTCGGGGGCTGAGCCGGAATCGTCCCGCGGCGCGCAGATGACGAGGCCGTCGACTTCGCCTTCGCTGCGCTGCGTCGCGGGGTCGAAGGGGCGGAGGGATTCGACGACGTCCCCGAAGAGGTCGATGCGCACGGGCATCTGGGCGTTCAGCGGATAGACGTCGAGGATGCCGCCGCGGAGCGCGTATTCGCCGGGTTGTTCGCAGAGCGCCTCGTGGGCGTAGCCGAAATCCTCGGCGAGCCGTTTCGCGAAGTCGCGCAGGGCGAGCTTCTCGCCCTTGCGGACGACGATCTCGGCCTTGGCCGTGGCTTCGGGCGCGGGCGAGCGGCGGGTGAGCGACCCCGGCGTGCAGGCGATGAGCAGCGGGCGCTTCGCGTCATGGTTGCCATGACGCAGGAGCGAGAGGACGCCGAGCAGGTCGCAGTCGGCCTCGAAGGCGGGGACGGCGGCGTCGGCTTCGGTCAGGGTGCGCGCGACCGGCTGCGCGCCGTTCAGCAGCGTCAGCAGCTGGGCGGTCTCTTCGGCGAAGGTCTCGGCCGCGCCCAGGTTCGAGGCCAGGAAGACGATCACGCCCCGCTCGGCGCCTTCCGAGCAGGCGCAGGCCGCCCAGGCGTGCGCAGGCACGCCGGTCAGGGCACGGCGTGGCTGAGCGGACATGACGCTATCGAGGCGGGAAGGCCCGATGCGTCAAACCCAACCCCTTACTTCAGCACGACGCCGGCGATTTCGTCCCAGAGTTCGTCGACCTGCGAGGGCTTCTTCACGGGTCGGCCGGCCTCGGCGAACCAATAGCGGGCGTTGCCGAGGTCGCCTTCGATCAGGTGCAGCAGGGCGTGAATCCAGGAGCCGACGGGAGTCTCGATGTCCTGCGCTAGGTCATGGGCCGCCTCCCAGTCGCCCTGCTTGATGAACCAAAGCGACCGCGCTTCGCGGGAAAGGCCCACGGGCGGCCGCGCGTCGGCTTGCGCGGAGGACTTCAGCTGGGCCGGGGTCATGCGTCAGCGGGAGTTGTGCAGGCGTGAAAGGGCGTCGGCGGCCTCGGAGGGCAGGTCCTTGAGGATCTTGGCGGCGTCGTGCTGGCCGCGCTGGATCTCCGGCAGCCCCATGGCGCCTTCCAGCCGGGCCAGCTCGGCGGCATCCTTCTCCGTGCCGGTGAGCTGGCTCAGGACGAGCCTCCAGGCGTAGGCCTGCGAGAGATCGCGCGGGGCTTTGACGCCTTGCTCGAGCCGTTCGGCCATCGCCCGGATCGCGGTCAGGTCGCGACGCATCGCCGAGCGTCGCAGGAACTCCGTGCCGAGCTCGTAGTTGCGCGGCATACCCGGCACGCCTTCGTCGTGACCTTCGGACATCATGCGCAAGGCGACGCGTTCGCCGGCGTCGGCGCCGCGCCCGTAGTAGGCGAAGGCCTCCCGCATGGCGTTCTCGTGATCCGCCAGCGCCTTCTTGTTCTCGCCGGCGGCGGAAGCCGCCTTCAGCGCGCGGGCTTCTTCCCGGCGCAGGTCGCCCAGCACGCGGAAGCCCATCGACTGGCCTTTCGCCACCGCGCGGTCGGCCCACTTCTTGGCCTCCTTCAGGTTCTTCGTGGTTCCCGTTCCGCGGAAGTAATACAGGGCGACTACGGCCATGGCGCGGGAGTGGCCGCCGTCGGCCGCTTTCAGGGTCCAGTGAAAGGCGAGTTCCCGGTCTTCCCGGATCCGCAGTTCGACGGGCGCGTAGGCGGTGTGTCGCAGCGCGTAGACATATTGGGCCTGGACGTTGCCTTTATCGGCAAGGGCGAGGAGCGCGGCCGGCTCGGCGTGCGGGTCGAAGCCGTCGACGTAGCGTTCGAAGAACTCCCCGGGCAGCTGGGAGACCGGGACTTCCCATTGGTGGGAGAGGTCGAAGGTGAGGAGTCCGGCGAGCACGGTCCCGAAGACGTAGGGGCGTAGCGAGACGAGGCGACTGCGCATGGCCTCATCCAAGCCTCGGCTCGTCCCGAGGCAAGGGACTAAAAGCATGCCATGAGAGGCCGGTCGGCGGGCTTGCCTGCGGTCCGCCCCCGGCTAGCCTGCCGCCTTACCCCATGCGCCTCCTCGCCTTGCTCCTGGCCACGCCGCTCTTCGCCGCCGAGCCGCCCGCCATCCTGGGTCATGGTACCGCGCGCTATGCCCTCGACCTGAAGTGGGCGAAGGCCGATCCGGCGGTCGCGCCGATCGTCAACGCCCACGCGCTGGCCGAGGACAAGGCCGGCCGCATCTACCTGGTGACCGATCATCCGCAGAACGACTTCATCGTCTTCGAGAAGGACGGACGCTACGTGCGGTCGATCAGCGCCGGCCTCGGCGGCGGCCATGGCCTGGAGATCTTCGAGAAAGACGGGGTGGAATATCTCGTGCACGTGGACTCCGGCTGGCACATGGCCGCCGAAGGCTGGAATCCTTCCGCGGTCGAAGGACGCGTCACGCTGCTGACCACCGCCGGCCAGGTCGTGCGCAAATTCCCCACGCCGAAGGAGCTGGGGCTGGGCGACGGCAAGTTCATGCCCTGCGACGTCGCCTGGACGCCGGCCGGGACGCTGCTCGTCGCCGACGGCTATGGCTCGAACTTCGTCTACGAGTTCTCGCTCGAGGGTAAGCTGCTCAAGAAGTGGGGCGGGCCGACGAAGGACGCCGCCAATCTCAGCAACGCCCACGGCATCTCGATCGACGCCAACGACGCCCGCGGACCTCTCGTCTGGGTGCCTTCGCGCAGCCAGAACCAGCTCAAGGCGTTCACCTTGGACGGGAAGCATGTCGACACCCTCGACCTTCCCGGGGCTTTCGCGGGCCAGCTGTGCTTCCGTGGCGACAAGATCTACACGGCGGTCTGCTGGAGCAAGGACGCCAAGGGCAAGCGCCTCGCGCAGTCGGGCTTCCTGCTCGTCCTGGATCGCGCCACCAAGCGGGTCCTCAGCGCGCCGGGCGGCAGCGAGCCCAGGTATGTCGACGGCAAGCTCCAGCCGCTCACGCAGGCCCAGCCGATCTTCAAGCACGGCCACGACCTCTACGTCGACGCCGCCGGCGACATCTATCTCGGCGAATGGAACGCCGACCGTCGTTACCCATCGAAGCTGACGCTGGTCAAGTGACTCAGCTGATCAGCAGCAGCCGCGGTGAGCCGGGGTGGTTCTCCGGCGCGCGGTGGACGCAGGGCGGCACGGGGCTGCCGGGCCAGCGCGTCGCGATGCGCCAGAGGGCGAAGGTGCCGAAGGGATAGGGCGTCCCGCCTGGCTTGGGCGCGTAGTGCGAGTCGTAGCTGTGCTCGTGCAGGAACTCGGCGAAGCCCGCATCATCCGTGCCGCCATACTCTTTCAGCAGCCGCGCGCGGATCGCCGGAATCTCGACCTTGAGCAGGGCGTCCTCGTCGCGCAGGCCTTCGCTGCAGGCGCCGTGGTAGGTGCAGAGCCAGGTGTCGACCTCGACGGGAGCGCTGTCGACGTGGAACGAGGTGACGTCGGTCGGCACGACGCCGGCGTCCGCCCCGCGCACGCAGTCGTAGACGCAGTTGAGCGACGGCGCGAGGTCGTGCGCGCGCAGCAATTCCTGGTCCGCGAGCATCGCGTCGGCGGCGAGCCTTCCGGCCGGCGTCAGGTCGAGCGCGCGGAGGCGTTCGTCTTCCAGCGCCACGATGCCTTCGCCCGGGCCGAGCTTCGCGATCACCTCGGCGAAGTCGCCGGGCAGCGTCCGTTCCCAGCAGAGCGCGTTGACGCCGTCGGCGAACGGCGTGGTCCGCAAGGCCGCGAAGCTGCCGACGCGGCGGACGCTCACTTCAGCGCGAAGCGCTTGGCGAACTCCTTGGCGAGCGCTTCGTAGGCGACGGCGCCCGGGGAATGGACGTCATACTGGAAGATCGTCTGGCCGTGGCTCGGGCACTCCGACAGGCGGATCGTGCGCGGGATCATGGCGTCCATCACGAGGGCGGGGAAGTGGGTCTTCACTTCCTCGACGACCTGGCGGGAGAGCTTCGTGCGCACGTCGTACATCGTCATCACGATCGCGCCGACGGTGAGCTTGTCGCTCGCGCCGGCGGCCTTGAGCTGGTCGACCACGCCGAGGATCTGGCCGAGGCCCTCCATCGCGAGGTATTCGGTCTGCAGGGTGACGATCAGGTGGTCGGACGCGCCGAGCGCGTTCATCGAGAGCATGCCCAGCGCGGGCGGGCAGTCGATGAGGATGGCCTGGTACCTGCCCGCAGCGACGACAGGCGCGAGGGCCTCGCGCAGGCGGCCGAGATAGTTCTCCGCCTGCGACAATTCGGATTCGACGGCGGCGAGGTCGACTTCGGAAGGGATCAGGTCGAGCTTCTCGGTCGAGGTCGCGACGATCATGTCGGCTGCCTTGGCCTCGCCGTGCAGGACCTTGTAGAGCGACTTGCCCTCCGTCTTCTCGATGCCGAGCGCGCTGGTCGCGTTGGCCTGCGCGTCGAGGTCGATGATGAGGGTCGGGACGCCTAGGCGCGCGAGGCCGGCGCCGAGGTTCACGGTGGTGGTCGTCTTGCCGACGCCGCCCTTCTGGTTCGCGATGGAGAAGACCTTGGCCACTTAGGCGTCCTCGATGGGGCGTTCGACTTCGGTCGGGGCTTCGTAGTCGATGCCGGCGAGGCCAAAGCCGAAGTTCTTCATGAAATCGGACTGGTAGCCGGCGAAGTCGGCGTGCGCGTCGAAGGTCTCCGTCGTGACCTGCGGCCAGGCGTCGAAGACGGCCTTCTGGACGTCGGGCGCCATCTCCCAGTCGTCGATGCGCACGCGGCCGTTCTCGTCGAAGTCGAGGGCGTTGCCGTTATACATCTGCTTCTCGAAGAGGCGCTGGATCTGCTCGATGCAGCCTTCGTGCGTGCCCTTGGCCTTCATGATCTTGAAGAGCAGCGAGACGTACAGGGGGACGACCGGGATGGCCGAGCTGGCCTGCGTGACGACGGCCTTGTTGACGGACACGAAGGCGCGGCCGCGGTGGAGCTTCATGAGGTCGTCGATCTTGCGGCCGGCGCGTTCGAGGTCTTCCTTGGCCTTGCCGATGGTGCCGTCCTTGTAGATCGGCCAGGTGACCTGCGGTCCGATGTAGGAGTACGCGACCGTCTGGCAGCCTTCTTTCAGGACGCCGGCGCCGTCGAGGGCGTTCATCCAGAGTTCCCAGTCTTCGCCGCCCATGACCTTGACCGTCTGCGCGATGTCGTCGGCGGTCGCGGTCTCGAGGGTGACCTCGTTCACGACCTTCTTGTCGGTGTCGAGGTTCTTGGCGTGGAACGGAGCGCCGGTCGGCTTGAGGACGGACTTGTAGGTCACGCCGTCGGGGGCGGTGCGTCGGGGGGAGGCGAGGGAGTAGACGACGAGGTCGACCTTGCCGCCGGGCATCTTGGACTTGATCGCCTCGATGACCTGAGCCTTGAGCTCGGCCGAGAAGGCGTCGCCGTTGATCGAGACGGCCTTGAGGCCTGCCTTCTTCGCTTCGGCGTGGAAGCCGGCGGTGTTATACCAGCCGGGGGAGCCGGGCTTGTCGCCTTCGCCGTTGCGTTCGAAGAAGACGCCGAGCGTGGCGGCGCCGGAGCCGAAGGCGGCGGAGATGCGGGAGGCCAGTCCGTAGCCCGTGGAGGCGCCGATCACCAGGACCGACTTGGGGCCGCCCTGGATGGGCTTGCGGGACTTCACGTAGGCGATCTGCTCGTGGACCGCCGCGGCGCAGCCGTCGGGGTGGGAGGTGATGCAGATGAACCCGCGGACGCGAGGCTTCAGGACTTGCTGGGACATTCGGACACCTTTGGCGGGGGAGGGGATGAGTTCAATCTGGAATTGGGAGCTAAACAGAGGTGTAGGCGGTTGGCGGATGGCGGTTGGCGGTTAGGGAGGCATGAAAAAGAGGGAGGGAGAATCTGGGGGCTGGGCGTGGGGGAGGTTTGTTAGGGTCGTCATAGGTAATCACGGGACGTGCGGTGGGAGCGCGTTTCTCGATGA
>Ga0194123_10003948_pt1 | contig 17249 bp, 19 predicted proteins | sample TA2MahsurfametaG_5_FD_155479 | JGI IMG/M metagenome (GOLD analysis project Ga0194123, IMG submission 155479) | Freshwater microbial communities from Lake Tanganyika, Tanzania - TA2015023 Mahale A surface | ecosystem: Environmental > Aquatic > Freshwater > Lake | place: Tanzania: Lake Tanganyika... | reverse complement strand
GACAGCCGATGGTGAATCTGGCCCTCATCCGCGAATGGGGGACGATGGATTTTTTCATTCTGCCGGGTTTCCGCGCCCGGACCTTCCCGGGTGTCGAGGGGCGACTCCGCACACTGCCGCAAGTGGACACCAGCAGCGCGAGCTACGAGTCGGCGTCGGAGGACAAGCATGTGGACTTTGCACTGCGCTATTCGCACAGCGTCGGCGACCTCGAACTCGGCCTGCACCACTTTCATGGCACCAGCCGGGAACCGGAATTCGGGCTTGCCCGCAACGGTGCCGAGGGTTCACCGGATGCGCCCTTGGTGATCGCCCCTCATTACGCCATCATCGATCAGACCGGGCTCGACGCCCTCTATGCATGGGGCGACCTGAGTCTGAAGCTCGAGGCCTTTTATCGCGCAGGTCAGCAAGAGGATTTCGCCGCTGCCGTGGCCGGCTTCGAATACACCCGGGTAGGGCTTTTGACGGAAAGTTTCGGTTTGCCCTGGGATCTGGGTCTGCTCGCCGAGTACCACACGGATGAGCGAGGGGAGAACATGCCCGGCCCCTTCAACCATGATCTGTTCATTGGTGCTCGTGGGTCGGCCAACGACGCGGCGGACACACGAATCCTTGCAGGCCTCGTGCGGGATCTCGGTGGCGGTGGCAATTTCCTCAATATCGAGGCGAGCCGCAGGTTTGCCGAACGCTGGACCCTGGAGACCGAGCTCCGGGTGTTCTGGGGTACGGGGGAGACCGATCCTTTGCGCTTCGTGGAACGCGATGACTACCTGCAGCTCACCCCGAATCGTTATTTCTGATATTTTACATAATACACATTATGCGAAAATTTAGGCGCGGTTGCTCAGGCACTCCAGAAGCCGACCGAGTCCTCCGGGGGCCTCCATCCCGTTGACTGTGCGGACGATCTCATCGCACCCGCTTGAACCCAGAAGACTGTCCAGCAAGCTGTGTGCCTTGGCCTCGAGTCGCGCCTGCTGTTGGACTAGGTCGAGTACCGGACGGCTCGCATCATGATGCGCTTCGTACGGCTGTCCCTCATGATCCCTGATTCGGACCACCGCCTGCGAGGCCGGTACGTCGGGATCGAGCACCACCTGACACTTCCCGCGAAGCGCCACGGATTCCGCTGAATTCACGCGGGTGTCGCTGAAGCTGGCGATATCCGCCGTATCCACGCCCGCCACTGCAAAGGCCGCCGTCTGGCGCAGGCTGAACTTGGCCTGCAACCCGGTCGCCGGCTCGGCAATGTTGCAGATCCGGTCACAGTACGGATTGACCCGGATTTCCACCGAGTCGATCGCAGCGGGCGTCAGGGCATGCGCCTGCCGCAGCCGGGCGGTCGCTTCGATGGTGGCGTGGGTTTCGTAGCAGGACGCGTGGTACTTGAAGAGATTGGCGCGCAGATGCAGCCCGAGTGGCGGTTCGGCCAAAGCCGCTTCCGCATTCAGCCGCTCCGCATGGGTGGCGGCAAAGCCCTGCTCACATTCCAGGCTGTCCGTGCGACTGGTGAAGCCACGCGCGGCAAGCGAGGCCGACAACAGGCCTGTGCGCGCCGCATTACCCGCATGCAAAGGCTTGCAGTCGGTCCCGAACATGCTCTTGAGCCCTGCAGTCTGGGTTGCTGCAATCCCCACGGCGTGGGCCGTTGTCTCCGCGTCGAGCCCGAGCAGATGGGCACAGGCGACCGCCGCTCCCAGTGCACCCACGGTGGCGGTGGCATGGAATCCGCGCGCGTAATGGCTGGGACCGACGGCCAGGCCTACCCGGCATTCAAACTCGTAGCCGGCGAGAAAGGCTCTCAGCAGTGCATCGCCCTCCAGTCGTCTGTGCTCGGCGAGCGCCAGCAGTGCAGGCAGCAAGGGCACCGAGGGATGCCCCATCAGCGCATAGTTCACATCGTCATAGTCCAGTGCGTGCGAAGCCGTGCCGTTCAACAGCGCTGCCTGCAGGCAGGACAGGCGCAAGGGCCGTCCGAGCACCATGGCCTGAGGCGCCGCACCCTCTTCCGCCAAGCTGGCGGCCAAGGTGTCGACCAGTGGTTCATGGCGTGCGGCCAGAGTTACCGCCACCCAGTCGAGCACGCATTGCCGGGCGAGACGCCAGGCCTCCGGCGCCATTTCCGCGCGCGGCGCGCGAGTGGAGATCTCGAGCAGGGTTTTCGTGAAGTCTTGGGGTGGGGTATCGTGCATGACCACTCTCTGCAATGTGGCGCGAGTATGCCACAGGGTACTCATGTCCAAGCCGCCCGCCCTCTCGCACACCCTGCCTCCGGAACACAGTGAACGCCTCTACACCCGGGTCACTTGGCGACTCATCCCGTTTCTCTTTGCCTGTTATCTCTGCGCTTACCTGGACCGGGTGAACGTCGGCTTTGCAAAACTGCGCATGGCGGAAGATCTGGCCTTCAGTGATACGGTCTACGGCCTCGGGGCCGGCATCTTCTTTCTCGGTTATTTCTTTTTTGAAGTGCCGAGCAACCTGCTTCTGCACCGCATAGGCGCGCGTCGCACGCTTGCCCGCATCATGGTGCTGTGGGGCCTGATTTCGATGGCGATGGCGCTGGTGGACGACGTCACCGGCTTTTACGTGCTCCGCTTCCTGCTCGGGATTGCCGAGGCCGGTTTCTTCCCTGGTGTCATCCTCTATCTCACCTACTGGTTTCCCGCGCTGCGGCGAGGACGTGTCACGGCGCTGTTTGTCACGGCCGTTGCCATCTCCTCGGTCATCGGTGCACCGCTCTCGGGTGCCATCATGGAATATTTCGACGGCTACGGCGCTCTCGCCGGCTGGCAGTGGCTCTTCATCCTCGAAGGCTTGCCATCCGTGTTGATGGGTATCGCCACCCTCTTCCACCTCGACGACGGCCCCGGGCACGCCCGCTGGCTTCTGCCGGCAGAGCGTGCGCATCTGATGGCGGCTGTCGAGGTGGAACAGTCGCAGGCCGGACACCACCGCGTACTGGATGGCCTGCGTCTGCCGGCGGTGTGGCTGCTGAGTGGTGTCTATTTCGCGTTCGTGCTCGGACTCTACGGACTCAATTTCTGGCTTCCCACCATCATCCGCGAGTTGGGCTATACCGATCTGCTGCAAATCGGCCTGATCACCGCACTGCCCTTCGGAGTGGCGAGCCTGGTGATGGTGGTGATTTCGCGCAGTGCTGATCTGCGCGATGAGCGACGCTGGCATGTGGTGATTCCGGCCCTGGTCGGTGCCATGGGCTTGCTGTGCAGCGTGCTCTGGGCCAGGCAGCCGATGCTCGCCATCGCCGCACTCACCCTGGGTACGTGTGGCGTGCTGTCAGCCATTCCCCAGACCTGGAGTATTGCCACGGCCATGCTCGGCGGTGGTGCAGCGGCTGCCGGCATCGCAGTCATCAATTCGGTCGGTAATCTCAGCGGTTTCGTGGGGCCTTACGCCATGGGATGGCTCAAGGACGCCACCGGCTCCACGGACGCCGGCGTGTTGCTGATTGCGGGATTTCAGGTGGTGGGCGCCCTCCTCGTTCTCCGCGCTACGGGACGTGGCTGGCGTGGCGCGCCACGCCAGGATTGAACGACGGGCTCAGGCGAAGAAGTTGAATTCGAGGGTCAGGCCGTCGGGATCTTTCACGAACAGCTGCTGCAGCTTCATGTCCGGCACTTCGCGGTGGCGATACTGGACGCCACAGGCATCGAGGTGCGCCTTGTAGGCCGCAAACTCTTCGCCCCGGAAGGCGACGTGATCCAGTGCACCCGTATCGCTCCCCGACTGCGACTCCTTCTGGCCGAGATGGTATTCCAGCGCCGCCGATGACTCGGCACTGCCCAGATGTACGCAGGGCACCTCATCCAGATAAAGCCAGTAGCCCTCGAAATCGAAGGGCGGCCGGTAGCCAACCTTGAAACCGAGAACCGTTTCATAGAAGCGGCGCGAGGCTTCGAGATCCTGCGCGTAGATGAAGTAGTGCTCTATGCGTTTCAGCCCCATGCCCACCTCCCCCGGATTGATGTGTAACGACGGGCAGGGAGTCATTGTTCCCCGCCCGTGCCCTGCACCGGAACCCGCTGCCGGGATTACGCGCTCTTGCCTTGGGAACCGGCGAAAAGCTCGTCCAGCTTGGATTCGAAGCTGTGGTAATTCAAGTATTCGTAGAGTTCCGCACGAGTCTGCATGAGGGGTAGAACGGACTGCTGGCTGGTTTCCTCGAGCAGGGCCTTGAACACGGTCTCAGCGGCCTTGGCCATCGCACGGTGCGCGCTCAGGGGGTAGAGCGCCAGTTTCACGCCCGCCGCGGCGAGTTCGGTGGTGGTGAACAAGGGTGTCTTGCCGAATTCCGTGATATTGGCGAGCACCGGCACCTTCACCGTCTGGCAGAACAGCCGGTAGTCATCCAATGACCCCACGGCTTCGGGAAAGATCATGTCCGCGCCGGCTTCGACACACGCGGCCGCCCGGTCCAGGGCCGACTGCATGCCTTCCACCGCTGCCGCATCCGTACGCGCCATGATCACGAAGCTCGCATCATGTCGGGCATCCACCGCGGCTTTGATGCGATCCACCATCTCGGCCTGATCGACGATGGCCTTGTTGGGCCGGTGGCCGCAGCGCTTCTGCATCACCTGGTCTTCAATTTGAATCGCGGCAACCTCGGCACGAATCATCTCCTTCACGGTCCGCGCGATGTTGAAAGCCCCACCCCAGCCGGTATCCACATCCACCAGCAATGGCAAGCTGCTGGCGCTGGTCACACGGCGGGCGTCCTCGAGCACATTGTCGAAGGAGGTCACGCCGAGATCCGGCAGTCCGTAACTGGCGCACGCCACTCCGCTGCCGGACAGATAAAGCGCCTGATGCCCTATGCGTTCAGCCATCATGGCGGAGTAGGCATTGACCGCGCCGACCACTCGCAAAGGTGAGTTGGCGGCCACGGCATCACGAAATTTCTGTCCTGCTGTCTTCATCGGTTTTCCTCGGCAACAAAGTGGATTGGTTGTTCAAATTCGGATCGGATCTGTTCGGCCACAGCGCGACGGGCGCGCCGGATATGACGACGCATGAGCGTCTCGGCCAGCTCGCCGTCACGTTCGGCGATGGCGTCCACGATTTGCTCGTGTTCCTGCAGAGCCTTTGCCGGGCGCGCGGCTTGTTGACTCGACTGGTAGCGATACATGCGCAAGCGATGGTAGAGCTCCCCGCGCAGCATCTGCACCAGGCCGGGATTGCCACTGGCGCAGGCAATTCGGTCGTGGAAGTCGGTATCCCCCTCCTGCTGGAAGTAGGCTCGGCCTCCATCGGCGGCGATGCGGTGGGCATGTCGTGCCAACAGGCTGCGGAGCTCGACAATTTCCGCAGGTGTCATCAGTTCGGCGGCGAGGCGGGCTGCCATGCCTTCCAAGGCTTCACGCACATGGTAAATCTGCAGGACCTCGGTGCGAGAAAGCGTGATGACTCTGGCGCCGGCGTGAGGCACGTGCACCACGAGGCCAAGGCCTTCAAGACGACGCAGTGCCTCCCTGAGGGGCCCGCGGGAGATCCCGTACCGGGCCGCCAACGCCGGTTCGTTGAGTTTGCAGCCCTGGGCAAGCTCGCCGCGCACGATGGCGGTCTTCAATTGCTCGCAGATGCGATCGGTCAGCGTGCCCGGTTCGGGGGGATGGTCTGCCTGGGAGAGAGGCCTGATTGTCGACAATCTGTTCTTCTTTCGAAAGGCCGCACCTGAAAGTGACCAGATTTTGACTTTTTTGTAGACAATCGGTCAATAACTGACGGGGCAATGGACCAAGCGGTCGAGGTGAAGTCGAGCCTCAGCTGCCCCGGGTCACACCGCACCGCTTCGCCGAGCGGAACAGCCGGAAGAAATTGTCGGTGGTCGCGGCCGCGAGATCCTCGAGATTCTCCTCACGGAGTTCGGCGAGAAAATTCGCCGTGTGCCACACGAAAGCTGGCTCATTCTGCTTGCCGCGAAAGGGCACCGGCGCGAGCCAGGGCGCGTCCGTTTCAACCAGAAGGCGCTCCAGAGGGACCTGCCTCGCGACCTCCTGCAGGTCGCGCGCGGACTTGAAGGTGACGATGCCGGAAAAGGAAATGAAGAACCCGAGATCCATGGCCGCGCTCGCCGTCTCCCAGTCTTCGACGAAACAGTGCATCACGCCGCCCACTTCCGCAGCACTCTCTTCGCGCAGCACGCGAATGACGTCGGTTGCCGAATCACGGGTGTGGATGATGAGCGGTTTGCCACATTCCCGCGCGGCCCTGATGTGAGTGCGAAAACGGGCATGTTGCCAGGACAGATCGCCCTGCCAGTGGTAGTAATCGAGGCCTGTTTCACCAATCGCGACCACCTTGGGTCGCGCAGCTTCCTGTAGCAGCCGCGCAAGCGAGGGCTCTTCCTGCGCGCTCTCGGTGTTGGGGTGTACTCCCACCGACGCGAACACGCCCGGCCGGTCCGATGTGCATTCGATTACGCCCGGCAAAGTTTCCAGATCGACCGCCACGCAGAGGACGTGGTCGACGTGCCGGTTGGCGGCGTCCTCGAGCAGCCTGTCCACGCTGCGCTCGGGTGACGCCACCAGCGGAAGGTGGCAATGGGAATCGACGAGTGACAATGACATGGGTACAGCGGTCCTGGACAAAGTTTCCTGCGCGCTGACAGTGCTGGCACTGCAGCGCGGCAGTGCGTGCCTCAGAGAGTGTAGGTGTGGCGGTCGGCCTTGATCATGCCGGCCAGCTGGCTCTCGATCCGGCTGCGCGTGGCGCCGTTGTCCAGCTCGCTGAACTGCACGCCGATACCCGCCGGGCGATTGCTGCCCGCGCCTGCAGGAGTGATCCAGACCACCTTGCCTGCCACAGGCAGCTTCTCCGCACTGTCGGTCAGAGTCAGCAGCATGAAGACCTCATCGCCAATCCGGTAACTTTTGCTGGTGGGGATGAAGAGTCCGCCGTTCTTCACGTACGGCATGTAGGACGAATACAACAGATTCTTGTCGCGAATGGCGAGTGACAGGATCCCCTGCCGGGCGTTCTTGCCTACCGGCAGGCCCGAAAGGTTGGTCACGCCCTGCGTCTTCGCGTCCTGGTCGCCTTCATCCATGCCAGCCATAGGGTCTCACTCAAGTCAGCCTGTCGGAGGGTAGCGGCCGAAGTGGCCAGCCGCTTGACTTCCATCATGTCGGCCTGAAAGCCGAACAGCGGCTGCGAGTGTAGAACATCGCGCAGCGCCAGCAAATCCGCAGCTCCGCTCTGCGACAGGAAAGCCGCTTCTCCGGCGGCCACGCCGTGAACCAGCCGCTGCATCAGATCAACCACCGTGGAGACAGGCGCATCAGCCAGGGACTGGGCAGCCTGAACCGCGTGGATACGGCCTCGAGCAACACCGACCATCTGCGGGACCAGCTTGTCGAGTAGCGCCGGCAAGCCCGCTTCCTGCGCCGCGAGCGCGCCCAATGGTGCCCGGCCCCCAAGCAGGAACAAAGTCTGCAAGGTCTCGGGTGCGGCGGCGGGCAGCTGTGAGGCGAGCCACGCGAGGGCGTCAGCCTCCGTGATTCCATCCAGCGAAATCCCCTGGCATCGGCTGCGTAGCGTCGGTAGCAGCAAATCCGGCCGCGCGGCCTCCAGGATCAACAGACCCGAGGGCGGGGGCTCTTCCAGCAGCTTCAGGAGGGCATTCGCCGCCGAACGATTCATTGCCTCGGCGGGCCTGATCAAGGCCACCTTGGCGCGCCCGTAGTGGGTGCTCAGGGTGAAGAATTCATTCAGCTCGCGAATCTGTTCGATGAGGATGCCGCTCTTGTCTTCCGGGATCTCCACGCCACAGAAATCCGGATGACTGCCCGCCGCCATGAGCAGACAGCTGCGGCAGTTTCCGCATGCCGAGTCGCCGGGGCTTTCACACAGCACCGCCCTGGCCAGCGCTCCAGTGAAAGCACTTTTGCCGAGCCCTGGCCGACCACTCACCAGCCAGGCATGACCCAGCCTGCCCTGACGGCGCGCCATCGCCAACTGGGACCAGGCCTTGCCTTGCCAGGGATAGGGAGCCGCTTTGTCGAGGCTCATGCAAACCAGCGCGCGCGCAGCACGCTCTCGATTTCCGCCGTGACTTCGATGACCGGTCGGGTGGCATCCACCACCACGAAACGGCCGGGCTCCGCGCGGGCGCGTTCGAGATAGCAGGACCTGACGCGCTCGAAAAATGCCTGCTGTTCATGCTCGAAGCGATCCGCCTGACCGCGACGGGCGGCCGCGCGCGCCAGTCCCACGGCCACGGGGGCGTCCAGCAGGAGGGTGAGATCCGGCTGGGTATCCGCCACGACCAGACGATCGAGGGCCGCGATCCGTGACAATGCCTCACCCCGTCCACCTCCCTGGTAGGCGTAGCTGGCATCGTGAAATCTGTCGCTCAACACCCAGGCGCCGCGCTGCAGGGCCGGACGGATGACCTGCGCCAGATGTTCGGCGCGCGCCGCAAACATGAGCATGAGCTCGGTCAGGCTGTCCATGGGCGGTAGATCCGTCGCAAGCAGCAAGGCACGCAAGCGCTCCGCCAGCACCGTGCCACCCGGTTCGCGGGTCACCACCACCTCTGTCGTTCGTGCCGCCAGGAAAGCTCGCACAGACTCCATTTGCGTCGACTTGCCGACCCCTTCGATGCCCTCGAGGGTGATGAAGCATCCGCCTCGTGCTGCTGCCCCGGACATGTTCAGCCTCGTCTCATTGCGACTGGTAGCGACGCACCGCGCGTTGATGCGCGACCAGCGTAGCCGAGAATTCGTGGGAACCGTCGCCACGTGCAACGAAGTAAAGCGCCTCCCCGGGCGCCGGATTCAGCGCAGCGACGATGGCGGCCTCCCCGGGCAAGGCGATGGGCGTCGGTGGCAACCCCGCCCGGGTATAAGTGTTGAACGGGGTGTCACGGAGCAGATCGCCTTTGCGCAGATTGCCATCGAAATCCTCACCCAGGCCATAGATCACCGTCGGATCGGTTTGCAGGCGCATCCCGCGTTGCAGCCTGCGCACGAACACCCTGGCGATCGCGGCGCGTTCGGAGGCCAGTCCGGTCTCCTTCTCGATGACCGAGGCCATGATGAGCGCCTCCTCCGGTGAGCGGTAGGGCAGATCAGCCTGACGGGCCGTCCAGGCGGCTGCGAGCACCCGCCGCATCTCGGCATGGGCCCGGCGGTAGAGGGTGAGGTCTTCCGTATGGTGGAGATATTCGTAGGTGGAGGGGAAGAAACGCCCTTCCGCCGCCTCTTCCCCGGCATCGAGTCTCTGCATCAACGCCTCGTCACTCAAACCTGTCACGGTCCGGGTAACCCCGGGCAGGGCTGCAATCTGAGTCCGCAGTGATTTGAAGGTCGAGCCCTCGACGACAGTGAAGCGATAGCGCTTGACGTCGCCCCGCACGAAACGTTGCAGAAGCTCCCGTGGCGTGAGGCCCGAGCCCAGCTCGTAGACGCCCGCCTGCAGGCGACCGGCGAGTCTCAGCCTCATCGCTTCCAGCCGAAGGTAAAAGGGTCGCTCCAGAAATCCGTGCCCGGAGAGTGCGGCCGCAACTGCGGAAATCCCCTGCCCTTTGGCGATTTCAAAAAGAACAGGTGTTTCGACATCAATCGGCTGCATGAGCACCCGCTCCATGTCCTGCCGCAGCAGCCCAACAGCAAGGACGGAAAGCCCGAACAGCAGGCCCAGCACCTGCCAGACTCTGCGCCATCGACGCCTCACGGAGCGAGGTGCCGCCGGCGCAGGGCTTCGCGCAGATCAAGCAATTTTGACTCTGCGAGCCTGCGCCGACCCGATGGCAGATCAAGCACCTGAACCACCTGCAGGCCGCGCACGCTGTTCGTCAGGGCGACACCCTCACAGCGTTCGAGATCCTCGAGGGTCAGCCGCCGGAGGATGACCGGGAAGCCCAGTGCGGACGCGACCTCCAGCAGCACCTCCCGCATGATGCCCTCCACCCCGCTCTGCTCCAAGGTCGGCGTATGCAGGCTTCCGTTCATGAGCAGAAAGACATTGCCACGAGTCCCTGTGACCAACTCACTCTCGGTATCCAGCATCAGGCCTTCCTGGGCGCCTGCATGCGCCACCTCGTCGGCCGCAAGCACCTGTTCCAGACGATTGAGATGCTTGAGTCCCGCCAGCAGAGGACTGCGCGCGAGCGGTGTGCGACAGAGGATGACGCGCGCCAGGGTGTCCCCTGCCATTCCGGGCCAAGGCGTCATCTGCAGGATCCTCCGCGGCGGCATGCCGACGGTAGGCGCGTATCCCCGTGGACCGCTGCCTCGCGTGAGGATGAGCTTGATTACGGCTTGCGCCGTGGCGGCCGTGGACAGGATGAGACCGAGATCCTGCTGCCAGGTCTCGTCACCGGGACAGGGTATGCGGAGCCGCTCCCCGCCGCGCCGCAGGCGGGCGAGATGGCGTTGCCAGTGCCGCGGTTGGCCGTCGATGAGGGCAATCGTTTCAAACAGTCCGTCGCCGTAAGCGAGTCCCCGGTCGGTGCAAGGGACCGACTCTGCGGGGATTCCGTCGATGAGGCTGCCGGCGCGGACCGCTTCCGGGCTCAGCGGGTCCACGATATCCGACGCATCACGAGGCGCATCGCTGCCCCGTGCTCAGAGCTTGCGGAAAGCGAGGGTGGCGTTGGTGCCGCCGAAGCCGAAGGAATTTGAGAGCACCACATCGAGTTTCATCTGGCGTGCCTGCTTGGGCACGTAGTCGAGGTCGCACTCCGGATCAGGCGTGTCCAGATTGATGGTAGGCGGTGCCACCTGATCCCGCAGCGCCAGCAGCGCAAATACAGCCTCGACTCCGCCAGCCGCGCCGAGCATGTGCCCCACCATCGACTTGGTGGAGCTCATGGCGAGCCGGTAGGCGTGATCGCCGAACAGGCGCTTGACCGCATCGGTCTCGGCCTTGTCGCCCGCAGGCGTGGAAGTGCCATGCGCGTTGATGTACTGCACTTCGTCGGCATTGATACCACCGTCTGCGAGTGCCAGTGCCATGCAGTCGGCCGCTCCTTCGCCATTTGGGGAAGGCGAAGTCATGTGATAGGCGTCGCTGTTCATCCCGAAGCCTGCGAGTTCCGCATAGATGCGAGCCCCGCGCTTGCGGGCATGTTCGAGCTCCTCGAGCACCACCACGCCTGCGCCGTCGCTCAGCACGAAACCGTCCCGGTCCTTGTCCCAAGGCCGACTTGCCCGTGTGGGCTCGTCATTGCGGGTGGAGAGCGCGCGGGCCGAGGCGAAGCCGCCGATTCCAGTGGGGCTCGTGGCGAATTCGGAACCACCGGCAATCATGATGTCCACGTCGCCGCGTTCGATGTGACGCGCCGCCAGGCCAATGCTGTGGGCACCGGTGGAGCAGGCGCTCACTATCGCGTAGTTGGGACCACGGATGCCGTACTTGATCGAAAGATTGCCGGAAATCATGTTGATGATGTTGCTCGGCACGAAGAAGGGAGAGATCTTGCGCGGGCCGCCATCCAGGAAAGACTGATAGCCCTTCTCGATGCCCGGCAGCCCACCGATACCTGAGCCTATCAGCACCCCGACGCGGCGACTGTTGGCTTCGGTTATTTCGATGCCGGCATCTTCAATCGCCTGAATGCCGGCCGCCATGCCGTAGTGGATGAAGGGATCCATCTTCCGCGCTTCCTTGACGGAGATGTATTGCTCCACGTTGAAATTCCGGATCGCACCGCTGATGCGGGTGGAGAACGTCGACGCATCAAAGGCCTCGATGGGGCCGATGCCGCTGACTCCGGCGACGATGTTATGCCATGCCTCTGCCACGGTGTTTCCCACGGGGCAGACCGTGCCGAGCCCTGTCACGACTATCCGACGACGCACTGGTGGTTCCTCTGCTAATCCCTCAAATGTAAAGGGCCGCGGTACCGGTGAAGGTTCAAGCCGCGGCCCTCAATCGATTTGGCGTACGGGAATCAGGCCAGATTCTTGTTGATGTAATCGATGGCCTGTTGAACGGTGGTGATCTTCTCTGCTTCCTCGTCAGGAATCTCGGTCTTGAATTCCTCTTCGAGGGCCATCACCAGTTCGACCGTGTCGAGAGAGTCGGCACCGAGATCATCCACAAAGGATGCTTCGTTGGTCACTTCTTCTTCTTTGACCCCGAGCTGCTCGATGACGATTTTCTTGACACGTTCTTCAACGCTACTCATTTTGAATTTGTCCTCCCGACACGTGGGCAGCCCAGGCTGCGGCGGTTCGTAGTTTAGTGGAAACAGGTCTGCTTGCAAGCCAAACAAGGGCTTGCCTCATCACCCCGGACGCACCAGTACGGTACTTTGATGTCCGGATTCTCCGGGCTCATGCCATGTACATGCCCCCATTGATATGTACCGTCTCGCCGGTGATGTAGCCGGCACCGTCAGAGGCCAGATACACCGCGAGGCCGGCGATTTCTTCAACCCGGCCAAGGCGGGCGGCCGGGATGCGCGCAATCATCTGCTCACGTTGGGCGTCCGTCAGGGCACGGGTCATGTCGGTATCGATCATGCCCGGTGCGATGGCATTGACCGTCACGTTCCGGTTGGCCACTTCCTGTGCCAGCGAGCGCGTGAAGCCGGTGAGTCCGGCCTTGGCCGCCGCGTAATTGGCCTGGCCGGCGTTGCCGGACGCCCCCACCACCGACCCGATGTTGATGATGCGACCAAATCGGGCCTTGATCATCGGCCGGATGAAATGGCGGCAGAGGTGGAACACGGCGCTGAGATTGGTCTGGATCACCTGCTCCCACTCTTCGTCCTTCATCCTGAGCAGCAGGTTGTCGCGGGTGATTCCGGCGTTGTTGACCAGTACGCAAGGCGTCACTCCCGCCGCGGCGAGCCCGGCGCAAAACGCCTGGATGGAATCCTTGCTGGCGGCATCGAGCACCATACCGAGGTGCTCGCCGCTCGTCGAATTGAGCGCTGACTGCAGGCTGGATGCGCCGGCGTCCGTGGTCGCGGTACCGACCACCCGGTAACCGGCTGCGGCAAAAGCGTCGGCAATCGCGCGGCCGATGCCGCGACTTGCGCCGGTGATCACGGCTGTCTTCGAAGTCTCCATGGTTCAGGCTCCGATAGTGAGGGAAGCGCGCAGATCGTCCGGCGTCGCCAGCGATGCGGTGGCCATTCCCGGGGCACAACGCTTCACCAGCGGCCCCAGCACCTTGCCGGGTCCGCATTCAAGGGCATGCGTCACGCCCTCAGCCGCAAAGCGTTCGATGGTCTCCTGCCAGCGCACGGAATGGGCGAGCTGGGCGATGAGCACCTCGCGAATCTCGTCCGGATCGCTATGTGCCGACACGTCCACATTGTGAATGACCGGAATCTGCGGCGGCGAGAAACGGGTGGCTTCGATCATTGTGCGATAGCGTGTGGCGGCCGGTGCCATCAATTGACAATGGGCGGGCACGCTCACGCTGAGTGGGATGACTTTCTTTGCCCCTCTGGCCTTGGCGAGCTCCCCCGCGCGCGCCACGCCGGCGGTGTCCCCTGAGAGCACCACCTGGCCTGGCGCGTTGAGATTGGCGCATTGGGCAATGCCGGCTGCGCCCGCCTCTCGGCAGACCTCGTGCAGTGCAGGCAGATCGAGCCCGAGCACCGCTGCCATGGCGCCGGCGCCGGGCGCCACGGCTTCCTGCATGAAACGGCCGCGCGCGGCCACCAGCGCCACGGCACCGGCGTATTCGAGCGCCCCGGCGCAGACGAGGGCTGAATATTCACCAAAACTGTGGCCTGCCAGCAGCGAAGGCCGAGCGCCTCCTGCTGCAAGCCAGGCATCCCAGGTGGCGACACTGGCGGCCAGCAGCGCCGGCTGTGTATTGGAGGTGGCGTTCAAAACCTCGGCCGGACCCTCGTGCACGAGGGCCCAAAGGTCGAAGCCCAGTACCTGTGATGCCACGTCGAAACGGGCGCGAACCTGCGGAAACTCTCCCGCCAGGGCATCCACCATTCCCACGGACTGGGCGCCCTGACCCGGAAAAATCATGGCCAGTTTCATGTCTGCTCATTCCACCTGTTCATGCACCAACAATTCTTCCAGCAGGCTGCTGATTCGTTCCGGCACGGCCTGGGTGACTTGGGACACGGCCTCGTCGATGGCGCGCCCGAACGACAACACGTCCGCGCTGCCATGGCTTTTGATCACGATGCCTCTCAGGCCAAGCAGGCTGGCTCCGTTGTAACGCCTGGGGTCGGCGCGGTCCCTCAGGCTGCGCAAGGCGGGTGCGGCGCAGAGCGCCCCGAGCTTGCGCCACCAGCTGCGACGGAACTCCGCGCGCGCGATATCAGCAAGCATCGAGGCGACACCTTCGGCCGCCTTGAGCGCGATGTTACCCACGAACCCGTCACACACGATGACATCGAATTCGCCCGAGAAGATGTCATCCCCCTCGGCAAATCCACAGTAGTTGAGGCTACTCTTGTCCAGCAGCAGGGCCGCCTGCTTGACCGTATCGTTGCCCTTGATTTCTTCTTCACCCACATTGAGCAGGGCAACCTTGGGCGAGCTCTTGCCGTCAATCGCAGTGGCCAACACCGAACCCATCACGGCGAAGCGGAACAGCTCCTCCGAACTCGAGTCCACATTGGCGCCCAGATCCAGCACGCGCGTCGGCTGCTGGCGCCCAGGCATCATGGCGCAGATGGCCGGGCGGTCGATGCCCGGCAGGGTCTTGAGCACAAAGCGAGCGATGGCCATCAAGGCCCCGGTATTACCGGCGCTGACGCAAGCGGCGACGTCTCCCGCCTTGACGAGGTCGATGGCAAGGCGCATCGAGGAGCCGCGCTTGGTGCGCAGCGCCACCGAGGGTTTGTCGTGCATTTCGACCCGCTCCGTGGTGTGCCTGATATCAAGGCGCGCACGGTCCGCGGGAGGCAATCCGGCCAGCCCGGAGGCAATCGCGGTTTCCTCGCCGACCAGGATGAGGCGCAGACCGGGGTGGCGCTGCAGTGCCGAGACGGCCGCAGGAACGATGACGGACGGGCCGTGATCGCCCCCCATCGCATCGAGCGCGATAGTACAGGTCACCGGGGATGGATACTGCTGGCGGGAAGGCGCGGCCTCGGCGAGGCCGCGCGGGTGGTTCATTCTTTCTCGGCGACGACGCGCTTGCCGCGATAGTAACCGTCGGGGCTCACATGGTGACGGCGATGGGTTTCGCCGGTGGTGGGGTCTTCCGACAAGGCCGGATTGGACAGCTTGTCGTGTGACCGGCGCATGCCGCGGCGGGAAGGGGTTTTGCGATCTTGCTGGACAGCCATTGCCGATTACTCCTCTGGATTCCTGGCCGCTGCAGGGTCAGGCGGCGGATCCCCCGCATTCTGCCGCAAAGCAGCGAGTACGTCGAATGGATTCTTGCGCCCATTCTCGGCGGTTGCCATTTCGGTCGCTGCCGCCGGCTGACAGCTCCCCGGCGGATGACAGGGGATCATCGGGCAGAGGAGCAGCAGCTCGTCTTCCACCAATGCGCGCACCGGAAGCTCCCTCTCCGCGGGCACCGCCGCCCCTCCGGGTGGCGGGAGGAATTCCTCGCCTTCCTCTTCCGGGCGAAATTCGAACTCGCTTTCCAGTACCAGCGTCACGGGCTCCAGACAGCGCTGACAGGGTGTCGTGATTCCACCCTTTACTCGGCCACGGACCAGCACGCGTCCCGCCTCATCACGCGCGAACACCAGACGTGCGGTGGCCCCCTCCACACCTGAAGCCTGCGCTGCGAGGCGGGTCAGCAGGGTTGCGGGGCATCGTCCCTCGAGCACAGCCCCCTGTTCCGCCAGGCGCTGCGCGTCCACCCGCTCCGGCAGCACAACCGACAGGTCGTCGCTCATCGCAGGCTGGTCCCGAATATTTTCTGCGCGGCTTCGAGACTGGCGGTTCCAAGATGCCGTGACAGCTCTTCCACCAGCCCCTCCTTGGGCGTGAAGTCGACGATCTCCTCCGCCTTGATGATCTCCCTGGCCACGAAACCCGAGGATCCGAGCGCATCCACCAGCCCCAATTCCAAGGCTCGTTCTCCGGTCCAGATGAGACCGGAGAAAATCTCCGGATTGTCCTTCAGGCGCGCGCCACGGCCGCGTTTGACGGTATTGGTGAACTGATCGTGGATGTCGCCGAGCAGTGACCGGGCGTGGGCGGTCTCCTGCGCATCGAGGGGGAGGAACGGGTCAAGAAAACCCTTGTGCTCGCCGGCAGTGATGAGCCGCCGCTCCACACCCAGCTTTGATATCGCATCCACCAGCCCGAAACTGTCCATGCGCACGCCTATGGAGCCCACGAGGCTGCCCTTGTCGGCATAGATCTCGTCGGCTGCCACGGCAATGTAGTAGCCGCCCGAGGCGCAGATATCCTGCACCACCGCATAAAGCTTTTTCTTGGGATATTTGTTTTTCAGCCGGTTGATTTCGTCGTTGATGTAACCGGCCTGTACCGGACTCCCGCCGGGGCTGTTGATGCGCACGATCACACCTCGCGTCGCGCTGTCCTCGAAAGCCGCCCGCAGCCCCGTGATGATGCGGTCGGCATCCGCCGCGGCACCCGGAGCGATCACGCCCTGGATGTCGACCAAGCCCGTGACCTTGCCACCTCCGAGCCCGCTGCGGGCGGGCGTGCTTTGCCATGCGGCGGCCAGGAAGGCCAGCACATAGCCGAAGGCAAGCAAGCGGAAGAAGATCCCCCAGCGGCGCGCGCGCCGCTGCTCGCGCAGGGCTTCGAAAGCAAATCGCTGCAGCAGATCCCTCTCCCACTGCGTCTCGTTACCGGGTGTCGGCTGATTCATCCTGCTCTGCTTCCTTGGGGTCCATGGTTGGTTGAAGGCGCGTCAGAACCTCGGTGAGTTCTTCGGGCAGCCCGGCACGCACAACGATGCGCTGCCCAGCGAGTTCGAACTCCAGGCGCGCAGCATGCAGAAAGAGCCGCCGCAGGCCCAGTGTGCGCGCAGCCGCGTTGGCAGCATGATCCCCGTAGCGATCATCGCCGGCAAGCGGATGACCAAGGTGCGCGGCATGCACCCGGATTTGATGGGTGCGGCCGGTGGCCGGTTCTGCCCGCACCAAGGTCCAGTCCGCGTAGCTCTCCATAATGCTGAAGTCGGTGACCGCGGCGATACCGCCCTCGGTCGTGACCACATGCCGTTCGGAATCACGCCGATTCTCCACATCCATGGCGGCGTCCACCCGAACCCGACGTCGATCGAGACGGCCCGCGAGCAGTGCGGTGTAGCATTTGCGGAACCGGTGTTCCGCCAGCCCGGCATTCAGTTCACGCAAG